>Ga0316217_10004208_pt1 | contig 15745 bp, 10 predicted proteins | sample 1anoAmetaG_FD_203633 | JGI IMG/M metagenome (GOLD analysis project Ga0316217, IMG submission 203633) | Freshwater microbial communities from Trout Bog Lake, Wisconsin, USA - 1anoA | ecosystem: Environmental > Aquatic > Freshwater > Lake > Hypolimnion/Profundal zone | place: USA: Wisconsin... | reverse complement strand
CTGGTTATTGCTACCATGCACGGAAAGGAAAAAGTAATTGCCCCTGTATTGGAGAGCCGGTTAGGTGTGGAATGTTTTGTACCGGAAAACTTTGATACTGACACATTAGGAACCTTTACCGGTGAAGTGGAAAGGGCAACGGACCCATTAACTACCGCCAGAAAAAAATGCCTGCTGGCAATGGAAATCAGCAATTGTGATTTAGCAATAGCAAGCGAAGGTTCATTTGGTGCGCATCCAACCATTCCCTTTATTCCAGCTGATGATGAATGGATTTTCTTCATGGATAAAAAAAATGGTCTGGAGATTTACGCAAGGGAACTTAGTATGGAAACCAACTTTAGCGCCCAGGCTGTTAAAAGCAAAGAGGAGTTGATATACTTCGCCGAGAGGGCAAAGTTCCCCTCGCATGCCTTAATTCTCCGGAAATCGCATGAGGGAAGTATTGATATAATGAAGGGTATAACAGATTGGGGCCTGTTGTATAGCTCATTCACCAGTTTAAATAAAAAATACCAGGAAGTATTTGTTGAAACCGACATGAGGGCTATGTATAACCCTACGCGCATGCATGTTATTTCAAAGGCGGTGGAAAAATTAGCAGCTAAAATTAGTACCTGCTGTCCGCAGTGCAACACACCTGGTTTTGGTATTATGGATGCAAAGCTTGGGCTTCCTTGTGAATATTGTGGCACTCCTACCCGGTCGGTATTAAGCTATATCTATCGCTGTACGCAATGCGGTTTTAGGCAGGAAGAGCTATACCCCAATAAGAAAAAAGTTGAGCAACCGGGGTTTTGTGATGTGTGTAATCCCTGATATTTTTTGTGGAAAAAATACAGATTAAGGATGCCTTAATTGTAAATGGCGGAAACATTACCGCAGGGGAGGTACTTAAAGAAGGCGAGCTGATTGCTGATATAGGAACAATCAAGATTACGGGAACAAACTTTTTCGATGACCTCATCAATGTTTATTTGTTCACCGGCAAAATCAGAGGTCAATTTGCTTGGGCCTTAGGTGGTCAGTTTGATTGGCGTACCTAGTTAGGCACAATTTCCCATCTAAATTACGCATTAAAGTGCGCATATTTACTCCTGATATTGCGTAGCTTAAACCAACCAACCTTAAAATAGATAACGATACATAACCTTAACCAGATTACACAATTAATTTCAAACATTGCTTAAATTTTAATATGTTAGTCTTTATTCTATTGCTTGTTTTTTTTTATGTATCGCACAGCTGGCTCGCCAGTCTTAACGTTAAGCAATTTGTCAAAAAACATAACCTCCCTTTTTTGGGTTTTTACCGCTTGTTTTACACACTTTTCTCTTTGGCTGTATGCAGTATAATTTCGTGGTGGTTCATCTACCGGCAAGAATACAATTACCTCTTTTACCCAGGCATCGTGTTGATGGCCATCGGATATATCTTAGTTGCGGCCGGCGTACTGATTATTTCCTGGAGTATTACCAAATATGGGTTCCTGGAGTTTAGCGGACTTAACATATTTAGCGGAAAGCAGAATTCCGAAAAAACTAAAATTGAACTAAACATTGAAGGAATTAACTCGCTTGTCTGCCATCCCATATACAGCGGAATACTTTTAGCCCTGGTTGGTTTGTTTCTTTGTTTACCTACTCAAATGACCGTTGTAGGAATAGTGATCTCGGTCTTCTATTTAGAAATCGGTATCCGGTTGGAGGAAAGGAAATTAGAAGACGAATTTGGGAATAGTTATCGGCAATATAAAAAGAGTGTAAAGAAGGTGATTCCCTGGTTGTATTAATTCAAATTTAAGGTCTCCTGATTCAAACTATAGGCCTGGCACAATCAAAATAAGGTATTTTCATAGATTATTTCCTAGCTCCGTATAACGCAATAAGCGAATCTGAAACTTCTGAATCCAGCGAAATGTTAAATCACGAAATGGACTACTTTTCATAAAGGTAATCTCATAAAAAGGATCATATACTTAATTCTTTTAAGGAGTTGTAAGCAGCGCGAACCTTGGGGGCCTGGTTTTCCAAATAAAGGCAACCCTTGCGGCCCAATTAAGCCGGAGATGCGAGTTATTCAGTCTTAATTTTTGCAAAACTACAGATATTGTAGGGTCAAAACATTGCTAAATCAAATGAATTTATACTTTTGCCCCTGATCAAAAATTTTATAACCTAAACAATTCATAAAGAATGAAAACAAGATATACACTTTTAGCCGTTTTGATTGCGGCATATTTTTTGGGTTTTTCGCAGGCATACCAGGTACCTAACGGTAGCTTTGAAAACTGGACCACTGCTAACGGTGTTAGCAGCCCAAATTATTGGTTTACCACAGATGACCTCATTCTTAGCGCAGGGGCCCCACTTACCACTAATGTGTTTGCATTTGAAGACCTAACCACGTTTACACAAGGTGCAGCTTCTATAAAGATAGTAACCGATACCGTGCCTGGCCTTTCGTCACAAATCGGCATTGTACCCGGTATTGCTTCGTTGGGCACAGGAGGTATAAGTGCTACTCATAATCCGGAATTTTTTGGTATTCCGTTTACTTACAGGCCCGATTCGTTAATTTTTGATTTTCAATATGCACTTGCAAATGCTGACTCTTTGGATACAGCGGCTGTGTTTATTAGCCTTACCAAGCAAACTAGCGCCGTATTAGAGGCCGGATTTGCATTAACTACTGAAGGCAGTTGGACTCATGTTGCTATTCCGCTTGCAACTTTTTATAGCCTTGGCACAACTCCTGATACATTAACGCTCCAATTTTATGCAAGTAATTCGGCCGTTTCGCGTATAGGTTCAACCCTGCTTGTTGATGGCGTGAGATTTGGATATATCAACACCCCTGCACCATCAATTACTGCTACTATCATGGCTATGGGCGCAACTACACTCTGCACAGGCGATTCAGTTATGCTGATGGCAAACACTGGCACCAATTACACTTACCAGTGGAACCTTGCCGGAACTGCCATTACAGGCGCAACCTCTTCAACCTATGAAGCTATAGCCGCTGGTTCATATACCGTTACTATTGACAGCGCTTCTTCTTCCGCTACTTCAAATGCCATTGTTTTAACTGATTCTAATTGTACTTTAGGTATTAACAATATAGCAGCCACTAACCTTTCGGTTTATCCAAATCCGGCATCGAGCTTGTTAAACATTAACTCAAACCAAAACCTGGGTGGTTACAACCTTCAAATGTTTGATTTAGTAGGCAGATTGGTAATAAGCCAGGTTTTAGAAGGAAGCAACAACGCTATTAATGTTGCAACGCTTTCTAATGGCACTTATATCTACCGTATTACCGATAAAGAAACCAATGTTATTGCCCAAAGCAAATTCAACGTTATAAAATAACCGGTTACATTATTTGACCTGTAAAGGCCCTTCAGTAAAACCTGAGGGGCCTTTTATTTTGTATTAGGCACTTGCCCAGATAATCGGACAAACCAAATTTAGTTCTATTTACGGATATTAGGATAGTAGTAACGATGGTGCATTTTAACTGAACGCCCATTTAATCTGCGATTATTTTTATTGTATTTAATATAAATGCCGCCATGGTTTTGCTTCTTCCAACTCATAAGCAAGTTCAATTAACCGTTGGTCAAATCCATATGGAGCTGAAAAGTGAACACCGATGGGCATTTCTTCAGAGTCGCATCCAAGCGGTAAGGATATTGCCGGTGAGCCGGTTACATTATTCAGCCCGGTATACGAGGCGAACTCAACTGCGCGCTTAGTAATTTCCCCAGCAGATAGTTGTGGTGAGAAATACCCTATTTTGGGTGTTTTGTGCGAAAGAACCGGTGTCATCAACACATCATATTTCGAAAATAAATTTTCGGCATTTGCTGCCATTTTACGCATGGTGCTAATACTGCCCGGAAGTTTAGCTTTATTGGCGCGGAATCTATCGGCAAGTCCCAGGGTAAAAGGTTCAAGTTTACTAAGGTCGACTTTTGCTTTAAGTGTAAACCTGGACCAATGCGCCATGACATAGGAAAAGAAGCCGTAGTAATTCAGAAAATGATCTACCATAGTTTCAACATCAAATGGAATTTGGATTTGCTCGACATGGTGTCCTAGCGATTGCAAAAGCGTCGCCGTTTCGTTTTGAACCCGATACGTATCATCGTCCTGATGCCCGGTTTTACCGCCAGGAATATTTTCATAAAACGCAATCCGCAACCGTGCTTTGGAAGCACGTTCAACGTGCCCCATTTTTGGTAAGTGTTTAAATGTGTGGTGTTTTTCAGCTTCTGCGTAAAACAGCGCCGTGTCGCGTACAGTTCGGGTAAGCACTCCCTGGTGAATAATCTGCACGGGCATTAATTCAGCACCGTCAACGCCAAACAAGCGGTGTCGCGAAGGTTTCAACCCCACAAGGCCGCAAATTGCGGCGGGGATGCGTATGGAGCCAGCCCCGTCATTAGCTGAAGCAATGGCCACCACGCCGCTTGCCACAAGTGCGGCAGAACCTGACGATGAGCCCCCGGTAGTATAATCCGTGTTCCAAGGATTACGGGTTATGCCCCATCGCTCATTTTCGGTGCTGCAAATCAATCCGAATTCGGGCAGCGTGGTTTTTCCAATCGGTATAACACCGGTTGATAAAAACTGGTTTACATATTGACTATTGTTTTTGGCAGGTTTAGCAGTAAATGCACCGGTGCCTAGCTGTGTAGGATAACCGGCTACATTATCGCTGTCTTTTATAACAGTAGGTACGCCGTGAAAAGCACCTTTTAATGTTACTTGCGAAGATTTGCGTGAGGCATCGTACATTTTAATTACAAAAGCATTCAACCCCGGGTTAACCTTTTCCGCCCGGTTAATCGCAGCCTCAATAACTTCGGCTTGTGAAATCCTTTTTGCAGCAATAGATTCAGCAATAGCGGTTGCATCCATCTGCCCAAGCACATCATTTGTAAAGGCACTGATTTTATTTCCCATTTTTCCTCCACTGGTTATTTTATCAAAGATATAAACCTGCAGGACTTGTGGTGCAGGTTTCCGGATAGCACAGCTTATTTTACAAGAGGTGGAAGTGTGATTTTTATCTCTAACTTCTGTAAGAATAAGGCTCTTTATTTATGGAAAAAATCAATTTTAACTCTTCGATTAAACAAAATTTTGAATTTTAGATTTATTTGACTACCTTAGCATTGAAAATGAAAGAAATGAATTGTGAGGTAACATATTTTCAGGTAAAGCTAAAGCGGGTGATTTTTGAAATGGACATGGGCGGAGATCAAAACAGATGCCGGTTTATGTCGATTTGTGTCGCTCAGTGTTAATGAATGTCGATTGGGGGAAGCTGTTTTTGGGGTTGGCAGAAATTTGTTAGGTTTTTTGAAAGATTAAATTAGTGCTTTGTGGAATTGTCAGCTCGGGCTATAGGCGCAATTCAGGGTTGGGGATTATAACCAGTTATTCCCTCCTTAATACTATTTTTAGATTTGCTATCAGTTTTTTTCGAATCAAGTTTTAAGTAAAGTCAAACAATTCATAGTCTATGAGCATCGCAAAATTTCTGGAAAAGAAAGTAACCAAGCATCTTCCCGCACTGGCCAGAGCCGTACAGAGAAGCATGAGTGATGGGAAGAAAATAGAGCTCATAAAAAGTGAAATGCGTAGTAGACCTGAATTAATAGATTCGTTTTTCCCCTATAAGGATAAATACCCTGTTAACAGTAAAATGCCTGAGAAATCTACCGCAAAAGAGGAGGTGATGCGGCAAATAAAAGAAATGCACGCCATTGAAAGCGAACCGTGGGAAAACGGTAAGATATCGGGTTCATTTTATCAGGGGGACCAGGCGCATTACGATTTTCTGAATGAAGCATTTTCCTATTACTCGCAGGTAAATTCAATACAACGTGATTTTTGCCCTTCTCTTACTAAATTTGAAGGGGAGATTATTGCAATGACCCTCGATATTTTTAATGGGGCTGCAGTAAACAAACGAAACCCTGAACAAAAGGCCTGTGGATCGCTCACCACCGGCGGAAGTGATAGTATCTATCAATCAATTTATGTGCATCGCGAATGGGGTCTTGATAAAAAGAATATTACACAACCCGAAGTTATTATTACGGCTTCGGCTCACCCTGCGTTTTTCAAAGCAGCTCATTATTTAAATGTGAAAATTATAACTGCCAGCATTGATGAAAACTACCTGGCAGATGTAAAAGATATTGAAAGCAAAATTACGGCCAATACTGTGCTTATCGTTGCTTCTGCTGGTAACTATGGGCATGGTTTAGTCGATCCAATAGATAAGCTTTCTGAAATTTCGCTGAAGCACAATGTTGGTCTGCACGTAGATGGCTGCCTGGGTGGTTTTATTCTGGCATGGGCAGAACCGCTAGGTATTGCTTGCCCGGTGTTCGATTTCAGATTGCCCGGAGTTACGGCCATTTCAGCTGACACCCATAAATACGGCTACTCGCTTAAAGGAACTTCTACGATTTTATTCTGCAACGAAGAATTACGGAGGTACCAGTATTTTGGAAAACTGGACTGGCCGGGCGGGGTTTATATTTCTACCGGTTATAACGGAAGTAAATCGGGCGGCACGTTTGCTTCCACATGGGCAGCAATGGTTCATTATGGCAGGGAAGGATATATGAAAAGGGCTAAAGAAATTTTTGCAGTAAATCAAAAAATGCAAAACATTATCAGGTCGATATCCGGGTTAAAGTTGTTCGGCGATTCTCTTTTTATTACTGCCTTTGGGTCAGACTTGTTTAATATCTACCATGTAAATGATTATTTGAAAAGCAAGGGATGGAGAATGAATGGCCAGCAATATCCTGATGGTCTCCACTTTTGTATTACCGGTCCACAAACTACTAACCCGGGTATGTTGGCAGAATTTGAGCATGACCTGAAAGAAGCCGTTGAATACTCGAAGGTGCAAAAAGGTGATCCAAAATCTGCCGCCATGTATGGTGGAGCGGGCCGGGAGATTGATCCATCCATGTATTTACCCATGCTAGCCGCTTATACCGATGTAACGCAAAGCACATACCCCTTTTAATTTCCAATTAACAACGCTATGCACGATAAGAGTTTTAAATGTGTACTTGCCATTGACCTGGGTTCAAGTGGGCCAAAGGTTTCGGTGGTAGATCAAAACGGGGAAATTTTATCAACGCGCTCGGGTATTTTCGAAAATATTTACACCGAGAACGGCAAGGGAGTGGAGCAGAACGCGGAGGGCTGGTGGCAGCAGATACTTCAACTTTCGAAAGAAGTAATTGATGAGTCGGGTGCTGCGCGAGCTATTGTTGCTATAAGCAATTGTTCGCAGTATTTCAGTTCGGTGCCAGTTGACAAAGCGGGAAACGCCGTGCACAACGCCATTATGTGGGAGGATAACCGTGCCGGGAAATATACAAAGCAGGTAATGGGAGGATTCCCTTCGGTGATGGGATATAATATTTTTAAAGCGGCTAAGTGGTTGTTTTCAGTTGGAATACCACCGCTTCTTTCAGGAGTGGATGGAGGCAGCCATATGCTGTTTCTGAAAAATGAAAAGCCCGAGGTATGGAATAAAACCTATAAAGTGCTTGAGCCATCTGATTATATCAGCTTAAAATTTACCGGTAAGTTTCACACTAATGAAAATACCGGTTTCGGCTATGCGCTTATAAAAAAAGCAGGGTGGAGCAAGGGCAATTATGATGGCAATCTGATTCGGTTCCTGGGTTTGGATTTTGAAAAATTTCCTGAGATTGTTCCGGTTGGAGCAAATCTAGGTAAACCAACTGATGAAATAATAAAGCAACTTGGCCTTACTGAAAATGTGCAGGTATTTTCGGGCATAGTAGATACTACGGCCTTTATGGTCGGTAGCGGAGCTTTTGATGATTACGATATGGTAGCCGATCTCGGCACCACCCTTACCACGGGCATTGTTGTGTCGAACAGAATTATGGATGTACTGAGCGGAATTTTTTCCTTAAGCAGCCCCGTTCCGAATAAGTTTAACATGGTTGGTGAACTGGGAAGCGGAACCAAAGCCCTTAATTTTTTGATTCAGAATTTTTTACGACAGGAGGATAGCCTTACTAAAATAAATGTGGATACTGATTTACACTATGCCGCAATTGCAGACAGCATGGCCGCCAACTCGCCGGTGGGGAGTAATGGTGTAATTTTTATGCCATGGATTTTTGGCTCTACTTTTCCTGAGCAGAATAGTGAGATGCGCGGAGGTTTCATTAACCTGGGAGCGGTAGCAAACCGAAATGATATGATTCGCGCAGTGTTTGAATCATACGCCATAACGCTTAAATGGGTATTGCAGGTCAATGAGGCAAAGCTGAAACGAAAAATAAGCAAGATACATTTATCAGGAGGTGGAGCGCTTTGGGAAACTGTGGCGCAAATTTGTGCCGATGCCCTGCAGATTCCGGTATATATTCCGGAACATCCGCGGCAGACAAATACCAGGGGTGTTGCTTTTATGTGTTTTAACAATGCCGGCATAATGAGCTATGATGAAATGAAAGGCAGGTTGAAAACAAAAGCGGTGTTTCAACCCAATCAAGGTAATTTTGAATTTTATGATAAACGCTTAATATTTTATAAGCGTTTATACAAAACAATGCGGCCACTTTATTCGTCGTTGAACAGGCCTTTGCATTAATATAAAGGCGGTTTCTTCTGCCATAATTAATATAATTAAACAATTTGCCCACAGACTTTGTTATTTACAACAATTGAATTTAAATTTGCTGACTGTTTAGTCAGTCATTTATATGATACCACAAAAAGTAAGCGATAAGCACAACGACAAGCGCAAGGCCATATTAGATGCTTCGCTGAAATTGTTTTGCCTAAAATGTTTTCAGGATACCAGCACTGCCAGTATTTCGAATGAGGCCGGTATAGCAACGGGCACACTTTTTTTGTATTTTGAAAGTAAGGAGGATTTGGTTAATGAACTTTATCTGGAGTGCAAAGGCGAGTATGCTCAATATGTAGAGGAGGGAGTTTGGGACAAAGCTACTTTTAAAGCGCAGCTTAAACATATTTGGGAACGGGGTACAGAATGGTGTTTAAAAAACCAGGAAAAAATTCAGTTTATGACTCAATTTTCAAGTTCACCCTACATTACCAAATTGACCAGGGAGAAGGCCATGAACAGCCTCAACCTCATGAATGAGGTGTTAGAAAAGGCGATAACCAGGAAAGAAGTAACAACATCATCCATTGAATTGCTCTCGCGCACGCTCAATGGCTACTTTCACAATGCACGGATGTTTCTACTTGAAAGCCCAAACAGCAGGCATTTAAAAAAATGGCAGGACGAAATATTTGACCTTATATGGACGGGAATACATTAATGCATTTATGATTGATTATTAAGCAAACTGAGAAAACGGAACTTTTAGAAAAATTGCAATATATCCGGAAAATGAATTTTAAAGCCACACAACCTATCATACTTGCCTTGTTGCTGCTGTCAGTTACAGCCATAGCAAGGGCGCAGGAGCTCAGCGATAGCTTATTAAGCAGCGCTACCCTGGAGAATATTATTCAATACACATTGAAGCATCAGCCCGTTGTTCAAAAGTCATTGCTTGATGAGCAAATAACCCGTTCGCAGGTAAACAGCCGGTTAGCTGATTGGTATCCACAAGTGGATTTCGATTATAATTTGCAACACAATTTTCAGCTTCAAACCACCGTATTTGAGGGGCAGGTAATTCAGTTAGGCAACGGCAATACCTCCACCGGCCAGCTTGCTTATACCCAAAATATTTTAAACAGCGACCTGTTGTTGACAGCAACCACCGGTAGAAACGTGCGCAAGTTGGCCATGCAAACCACCACAAACAATAAGATTGATGCGGTGGCAACCGTAAGTAAGGCCTTTTATGATGTACTGCTTACGCAGCAACAAATTAAAGTTACCAATGAAGATATTACCCGCCTTGAACGAAGCGTGAAGGATGCTACGAGCCAGTATAAAAATGGGATAGCCGATAAAACCGATTACCAGCGCGCCACCATTGCACTTAACAATGCCAAAGCCCAAAAGAAAGGCGATGAAGAAATATTGAAGGGGAAAGTAGAATATCTTAAATCATTAATGGGTTACCCTTCCGTCGACACTTTGGAGGTAGTATATGACAGCCTTGCCATGGAAAATGAGATTGCCTTTGATGTTGGCCAAACCGTTAATTATGATAACCGGATAGAATACCAGTTATTGCAAACACAAAAGAGACTGCAACTGGCTAACCTTAATTATGCGAGGTTTGCCTTTCTCCCGACTCTGCAGGGTTTCGCGGCTTACGATTTAAATTATCTCAACAATAGCATCTCTGAACTTTATAAAGTTAATTATCCGCAATCGTTTATCGGCGTATCGTTGGTTTTTCCGCTGGTGCATGGGGGTAAACGCTGGATGAACATCAGGCAGGCCAAATGGCAGATAAAAAAATCGGATTTGGATATTGCCAATTTGCAGAATAATATCCATGCTCAATACGCCCAGGTGCAGGCAACTTATAACAGCAGCATGGCTGAATACCTGGCGCTTAAAGAAAATTTAAACCTGGCCAAAGAGGTTTATAAGATTATACAATTACAATATCGCTCAGGTGTTAAAACCTATCTGGAGGTAATAACGGCTGAAACTGATCTGCGGTCGGCGCAGATTAATTATTTCAATTCGCTATACCAGGTGCTTTCAAGCAAGATAGATCTGCAACGCGCACTGGGACAACTTAAATATTAAAGCTAAAACAGAACAATCACTATGAAGAAATATGTTTTCGAAATTATCACCGTTGCATCTATCTCCCTCGTACTATTGATCTCCTCATGTGCAAGCAAAAACTCTGTTCCGCCCCCGATGTTCGGAGGCCCGGTATCGGTATCCACACAAGAGGTTAAACTCTCGGGTGTTTCATATTACGACGAGTTTCCCGGTACCGTTGTGGCGCTTAACCAGGTTGAATTGCGCCCGCAGGTAAATGGTTATATAACTGGCATCTATTTTAAGGATGGTGACCGCGTTGTTAAAGGACAGAAACTATACAGTATTGATGCCCAGCTTTACAGCGCAAATTACGACCAGGCCGTTGCCAACCTGCAAGTACAGGAAACCAATCTCGACAAGGCTCAGAAGGATGCGGACCGGTACCACGCGCTTGAAAAGGACGACGCCATTGCTAAACAACAAGTAGACTATGCTGAGGCCGCGCTGGCCGCTGCCAAAAAACAGGTAGCTGCAGCCAAAGCCAATGTGCAGAGTGTACAAACGAGCGTTAACTATACCACCATCGTTGCACCATTTAACGGTACCATCGGTATATCGCAGGTAAAAGCTCAAACTGCGGTAACCGCCGGTGTAACGCTGCTCAATACAGTTTCAACCGATGACCCTATGGCCGTCGATTTTGTGATAGACCAAAAGGATATTTATCATTTTACACAGCTTCAGAGTAAACCTGTAAAATCCGGTGACTCAACCTTTACAATCACGTTTGGCGCACATGATATTTACCCGTTTGCGGGCAAATTAAATTTTTTAGACCGAGCAGTTGACCCGCAAACCGGCACCCTTAAAGTGCGGCTGGAATTTCCTAACAAAAACAACCTTTTGAGGGTGGGTATGAGCTGCAATGTACGGGTGCATAATGAAAATAAAGCACCGCAAGTAATTATTCCTTATAAAGCTATAACCGAACAACTTGGAGATTACTTTGTGTACGTAGTAAAAGGCGATAAGGTATCGCAGCAAAAAATTGCTGCAGGTAATCACATTGGTGATAATCTGATTGTGAAAGAAGGTCTGAAAGAACATGATGTTATAGTTATTGATGGAGTTCAGAAACTTCATGAGGGGTCGCAAATACAGGCAGGAGCCGATACGGTCAAAAAACAGTAAGGCTGTGGCTAATTTTCCGCGAGACATGTTCAGAGGTATTGCTTGGGTTTAGGGGTCAGAAGTATTTCAATTAATTGTATTAATGTATTAAAAAAATGATAGCAGATATATTTATTAAGAGGCCGGTAACAGCCATGGTTATATCCATAGTTATATTGGCAGTGGGTCTAATATCACTTTACACCTTGCCGGTTGCACAGTATCCTGATATAACTCCTCCGCAGGTTTCAATTTCGGGTGTTTATACCGGAGCGGACGCTCAAACAGTTGAACAAACCACAACCACCGCGATTGAGACCCAGGTAAACGGGAGTCCCGGTATGTCTTACTTGTCTAGCAATAGCACCAGCGATGGGCGGTCTACTATTAATGTGACATACGACGTAGGCACTAACATAGATATTGCAACACTGGATGTTCAAAACAGGGTTAGTGTTGCTGCACCCGCCCTTCCCGATGCGGTTAAACGTTTGGGTTTAACTACTAAAAAGGAGAACCCCAGTATAATGATGGTTATAGCGCTTTATTCGCCGAACGGTACCAAGGACGCGACTTTTTTGGGTAACTATTGCAACATCTATTTGCGCGATGCTTTATTGCGGGTAAAAGGTGTAGGGGATATTCAGAGTTTGGGTGATGATTTTGGTATGCGTATATGGTTAAATCCAGATAAGCTGGCCTCTTTGAATATGTCGGTAAACGATGTGCTGAATGCGCTGCAGGAGCAGAACTTACCGGTAGCAGCAGGTTCTATCGGTGGTACCCCTCAGCCGGCTGCACAGTCATTTGAGTATTCCGTATTTACCAATAGCAGGTTGAATAAAAAAGAAGAATTTGAAAAAATAGTTGTTCGTTCAAATCCTCAAACGGGTTCCATTACTTATTTAAAAGACGTGGCACGAATTGAGCTCGGAAAATTCAGTTACGACAACCATGCATTTGTAAACGGCAAGACTGCTGCGTTTATGCTTATTTTCCAGGCCCCTGGTGCCAATGCTTTACAAACTTATGAAGGCGTGAATAAGACGATTGCGCAACTGAAAAAGGGCTTCCCGAAAGATGTGGATTACCTTGTTCCATACGAAACGGTTTCGGTGGTTAGTGCCTCTATCAAAGAGGTGATTTATACATTTATAGAAGCATTGTTATTGGTTATTTTGGTTGTTTTTCTGTTCCTGCAAAACTGGCGCGCAACTTTAATCCCCGTTTTGGCAATTCCGGTTTCCCTCATTGGTACTTTTGCCTTTTTCATTCCTCTCGGATTTTCAGTTAATACGCTTACGTTATTTGGTATGATACTCGCTATTGGTATTGTGGTTGACGATGCCATTGTTGTTGTGGAAGCCGTGCAACACTATATAGATGAAGAGGGGTTATCTCCCATAAAGGCGACCGAAAAAGCGATGGCTAGTATATCAGGTCCGGTAGTGGCCATTGCATTAATACTTGCGGCGGTGTTCGTACCGGTAGGTTTTATTCCGGGTATTGTGGGCAGATTGTATCAACAGTTTGCCATTACCATTGCAATTTCGGTAATTATTTCAGCATTTGTTGCATTGTCACTTACGCCGGCTTTATGTACGCTTCTGCTGAAGAAACACAACCCGGACGAAAAGAAAAACCTTTTGGATAAATTTTTCGACGCGTTTAATGCTTCGTTTAGTAAACTCACCAATTCATATACCCGGGGCGTGGCTGGCTGGATAAAGCGCACACCATATGTGCTTGTAATGATGGTGTGCATAGCGGTGGGTTTATTCTTTTTATTCAAGGCTAAGCCTACAGGCTTTTTGCCTGATGAAGACCAGGGCTATATGTTTGTTGCTTACGAATTACCTGAGGGGACTTCCGCTACCCGTAATATTGCCGTACTCCATCGAATGATAGACAGTGTTAATACCATCAGTTCAATTCGCTATACAGGTGCTATTGCCGGGTTAAATGCGGTTTCTTTTTCCAACAAATCTAATGTTGGTACCATCTTCGTACTGTTTAAGCCGTGGGATGAGCGCAAGGGGAAGGCTGAACAGGTAGAAGAAATTCTCAGCAGGGTTCAAAATAAGCTTTCCTCTATCCGGGAAATAAATGTATTTGCCATTGCGCCACCTGCCATACCGGGATTAGGAAGCACCGGTGGGTTTACTTTTGAACTAGAGAAGAAACAAAGTGTCGATGATTTAAAAGCCTTTGAAAAAGTTGGCAATGATTTTATGGCCGAACTTCGAAAGCGACCTGAAATTGGGCGTGTGTTCGCGTTTTATAATGCCCGCACTCCCGCTTACAAAATTGATGTAGACAGAGATAAGGTAAAGAAACTGGGATTGAACATCGCTGATGTGTATAGCACATTGGCTACCTTACTGGGTAGTACTTACGTAAACGATTTTAATGTTTATGGACGTAATTTCAGAGTAATGGCACAGGCAGATTCAACTTATCGTGGCGACCTGGAGGCACTGGGGAAATACTATATTAAAAACAGTGAGGGTAACATGGTGCCGCTAAGCAATATCGTTACCACAACAGTTATTGAACAAGCAGCTCTTATATCACATTATAATATATTTCAATCTATAGAGATGAATGGCGACCCTGCACCGGGGTATAGCTCGGGGCAGGCTATAGCCGCACTTAAAGAAGTAGCTGAGCAATCACTACCAGCCGGTTACGGCTATGAGTTTTCAGGTCTTAGTCGCGAAGAGGTGAACACAGGCAGTAGTTCGCTATACATTTTTATGTTATCTATTGCCTTTGTATTTCTTTTTCTTGCGGCCCTGTATGAAAGCTGGGGCGTCCCTTTTTCGGTATTGTTCGCAGTTCCCATTGGCGCTTTTGGCTCTATTTTAACGCTTACTCTGGTGCCGGGGCTTAGTAATAATGTTTACGCACAAATTGGCCTGATTACCTTAATTGGTTTGGCTGCAAAAAATGCCATTCTTATTGTGGAATTTGCCAAAGAGCGCGTTGATGCGGGGCATGACATTTTAGATTCTACTCTTGAGGCCGTGAGGCTTCGTTTAAGACCGATTATTATGACTTCACTTGCTTTTATTTTTGGGGTGTTACCGTTGGCCTTTGCCACAGGTGCCGGTGCCGGCGCTCGTCAAACAATAGGGTGGACAGTGTTTGGGGGAATGCTGGCGGCTACAACATTGGGAATTTTTGTTGTTCCGGTATTGTATGTGCTGATAACCCGATTTTCCAACAGGGGACGTAAAGTTGAAAGTGAAGCAACCTGAAGGAATAGGAAATCTGTTCCATAATTAGAATTTCAGAATCTTGAACTCTGTCCTCCTGTTTTCCTGGTGTTCTTCTTCGGTGCAAGGCACTACATAAGTGCCCTCACAGGCGCACTTATTAACCAAACGGGTTTCACCGTAACCGGCCGCTGTCATTCTTTTAATGTCCACGCCCTGAGAGGCTATGTAGGCCACCGCTGCTTCAGCCCGCTTGCTTGATAACTCCTGGTTGTAAGCCATAGGAGCGCGACAATCTGTGTGCGAACTTAATTCAATTTCAAGCTTAGGATTATCGGTCATTATCTTAACGAGTTTGTCCAGTTCCTTTGCTGCATCAGGGCGTATAAACCACTTGCCTAAGTCGTAATAGATGTTTTCAATTTTAATAGCCACGCCTTTCTTCACTTTTTCTAACTCAATGGTGGTATAAAGTGATGCAGGCGCTTTTTTATTAACAGTTGATTGTCTGGTAGTAACCGCCAAATATTTAGTATCCCGGTCGCCGGTTTCCTTCGAGGCCTGAATAGTATAATCACTTTCCGGCTCAAGTGTAAAAGTACATTTACCCTGGTCGT
>Ga0316217_10004207_pt1 | contig 15747 bp, 11 predicted proteins | sample 1anoAmetaG_FD_203633 | JGI IMG/M metagenome (GOLD analysis project Ga0316217, IMG submission 203633) | Freshwater microbial communities from Trout Bog Lake, Wisconsin, USA - 1anoA | ecosystem: Environmental > Aquatic > Freshwater > Lake > Hypolimnion/Profundal zone | place: USA: Wisconsin... | reverse complement strand
TTATCCAAGACGATGCCGAACTGCGCCCTTTGCCGTTAATCGCTTCGGCAAGCCCCCCCGGCGACACGTTCCCCGTAATTCCCGGGAAAACCGTGTCGCCGTCGCCGCCCCCTTGGAATAACTTCCACATCTCCCGATGCCGGGCGCGCTTCAGCACGCTACGCTTGATCTGCGGCGTGGTGAATCACGCCCTATCCATTTGCATCGACGACAAATTGGGAAGTTATTCCGGACCGGTTGCCAAAAACGACTTGCGGTCGCTTCGCAACCGGTGCTGCATGCGTTTCCGCGGTTCGGGTCTGAACACGCGCGATCAGCGGTTTCGATTCATTTCTCCGGGGTGGTACTACCCTATCTTTTCCCGCAAATTCCCGTTGCATTCGTGCAGCCAAAAATCATATAGTCCACGTCCGGTAGCCGGAAGCAAGCCTAAAATGTTAAGTTAGCTTGCCGGTGTGCCGATGTCATTAGTAGAGTTGATGAATGGCACCTCTTATTTTGGCAAAGTTGGATCGGTACACTTGACGGCATCTGCCGATGCAGGGAGAATGGACGTGCTTGGTTCGCTGGCTTATTTTGACTATAATGGCCTAGCTACCAGTGAAAGGTGCGAGATGTACCGGGCTGAGTTTGGTATAGATCGTCTGGAAATTGCCGGTGTACCGCTGGATTTTCTGGTGCAAAGCCAGATTCCAGCCATTATTCAGCGCTGGCGCCATACCGGGCATCGGGCATCCATTGTCGTTAGTAACCCCCACGCCATTATGCTGTGCCGGCGCGATCCGGATATGCATCGCGCTATCACCGAAGCAGAGCTTAATCTACCCGATGGCGTCGGTGTCATCTTGGCCTGCGAACTGTTGGGCTTTGGCCGTCGGCACCGTGTGACCGGTCCGGCACTGATGCTGGAAGTCTGCGATCAGGGACGCAAAATGGGGTTTCGCCATTTCTTCCATGGCGGTGGCCAAGGCATTGCCGATCGTCTGGCCGAACGCTTAAGCCAGCGATTTCCCGGCCTGCAAGTCGCTGGAACCTGCTGCCCGCCTTTCCGCAACCTCAGCTCTGCCGAAGATGCCGCCATCGTCGCGCAAATCAACGCCACCAAGCCAGACATCGTATGGGTTGGCCTGGGTGCGCCCAAGCAAGAAAAATGGATGGCCGCCCACGCCGATCAAATCGAAGCCACCACGATGATCGGTGTTGGCGCGGCGTTCGATTTCCACAGCGGGAACGTCGCCTGGGCGCCGCGCTGGGTACGCCGCACCGGCTTGGAATGGGCTTGGCGGCTGGCGCTGGATCCCAAGCGCATGTGGCGGCGAAACCTCGACAGCCCCCTGTTTATGATGCACGTGCTGGCCCAAATGGCCGGCCGCCACGGCAGTCACTTACCCGACCACCACCATGGCCACGCGCAACTCCCGTCCGAAGCCGACATCGTATACACCCTGCCCATTGCCGGCCACGCCCCTCCCGAGCAATACCCGCGTTTCCGTGCGCAGACCGAAATCACCGCTAAACGCAAAGCCGGCTAACCAAACCGCCGCCGTGATCCTCGGAACCGTTGGCCGTTTCCTGGTGGTTCGCGGCGACTGTTGCTTTTTCCCCGTTGTTGGTTTATATATCTTGGCGTCGTGATACGCTCCATCAATTCCACAGCGCACTTGCATCGTCGCCTCCTTGGCTTGGCGATAGCCGTGGGCCCATTGGCCCCAGGCTTGGCCGCCAAGGCGGATTCGTTGTACACCGCGAATTTCAATGCCGTTGGCCAGCAAGCCTTGAGCCACAGCGAGGCAGGGAAATCCGAATCCCTCGCCACGCTCTTGCCCGGTTGGTCGGTTATCGACAATAACACCGCGGAAAAGAACGCCATCATCGCCGATGCCACCATCAGCGGCGCGCATCCGGCGCTGGGCGCTTATCTGGCCACCGGCGATGGCGCCAGTTTCAACCTCGCCATCTACGACAATGCCGGTAATGCCTCGACCACCGATTCCATCAGCTACACCTACACCAATACCACCAGCGCCACCCTGGCGAACCTTGGCGGCCAGTTCGATTACGTCGCCGCCTGGTCGCGTAACGCCAGCCACATTTATGGTGACGAGGCCCTAACCGGCGGTTTCGAACAGGGAATGCAGTATGCCCTCAGCGGTGGCGGACCATCCGGTAACCTCGCCAATACCAAGTGGACCGTCACCAACACCAACGGTAATCTCACCCGCAGCATCGCCGACGCCACTTGGCTCACCGACACCCAAATGAACAACTGGGGCCTGAGCGAACGCGACGTCCAATTCACCATTCCCGGGGTTCTGCTCCCCGGCCAATCGCTCACCCTGAAGTGGGTCGAATCCGGCTCCAGCACCGACTTCATGGCCAAAGGCATCGAAAACTTCCAATTAGACGACAACCTCGGCGGCCCCGGCTCCAATGGCGGCTCAGATCCAATCGCTCCCCCCGCCGCCGTCCCCGCACCCGGCACCCTCCCCGCCACGCTTGTTGGTACCGCCCTTTTGACCGGCTTGCTCCTGGCCCGTCGCCGCCGGCAAATGGCCGTCTGACCTTGGTATCCATTGACAAGTCCAGTCGGTTACCCATGCGATCGCATCCGGAGCCTTTCTCCCAAGCCTGGCACTTGTCCCAAGGCGGTTGGCGTGCGCTACCCAATGACGGTGATTGCTCCTTTGCTCCCCATAAACCTGGCATAGTCCGGCAAGGGCGGCGGGGTGTAATGGCACACGCCGCCGTGCTGTTTCCAGCCGCGGCAGACGATATACATGGCCACCGCGGCCACGGAATACCACCCGATCGCCCAGAGGAAAATCATGCGGTAATTGCCGCCAACATGGTCGCGGTACTGCCCGGGGCATAGTTGCCGACAATCATGCAAGCCCACCCAGCACATTGATGCCGGAGGACAACTGGCCAAATTGTTGGGCGGGAAACAGGAGCATGGTGGTGGCGCTGGCCACCAAGCCCCACGCCACGCCGGGAATGATGGCGATGATCGCGGAATACAGGAGCCACATCCGTTTGTCGTGGATGCAGACAAAGGCGAAAAGCAAAGAAAGCACGGTGCCGATCGACGAGGCCAGGAGAATCCGCGGGGCGGCGATTTTGTCGCACAGATAGCTCAGGGGAATCAGCAGCACGAAGGTGGCCATCTCCATATGCCTTTGGCGATGAAGTTCCGCGTTTGGGTGAGGCTACTTGTTGACCAGATAGATTGGGTTGAGATCAAGCATGGTTGCCGCATCGGGAGCGAAGGCATTTCCCATGATGTCAAACGCGTTGGCCGCGTGCAGATCGATGCCCGGAACCTCCGCCAGCTTTACCGGCATACGCGACCAAAGCACGGTGATTGGCCCTTTGCTGCCAGTAAACTTGGCCACGGTTACGTGCGCGGCACCGGCCTCTCTAACCTCAAGTCCGAGCGGCTGGGCATCCTCCAGAAAATAGACGGAGGCGGCAAAAGCCGCGCCAGCCGCATGCGGAATGCCGTTGGTATCGACGATGCTACGGCACTCATCCCGATAAACAATTCCCCCGGATGGGGCGGCGAAGACCGCGTATTGAAAATAGCGTTTGACGCCCAACGCCTTCAGCCCGGCCAGGTTGCGCGCCACGGTATTGGCGGCGTCGGCAATGGTGGTCGCCACGCTGGCCGGAATCTCGGCACTACCCAGCCAACTCCGCGCCGTGCTCAGCCAAATCCCATTCTCGGTGCTCCAGATGTCCGGTGTCTTCCCGGAGCGGTTGGGATAGGAACGCATTTTGACGATTTGGTCGGCCAGCGCCGGCAGTTTCTCTTCCGGGCCACGATCTTCGTTGTAGAGATGGAACGAGAGGGCATCGACTTCTTTGCCGCCGCCTAAGTTCAACTCGTTTACGGTAAACGGACGATCGATATTGGCGCATACGTTGCCGATCAGGCAGGTGTGAATGCCCGCGTCCTCCAGCGCCTTCCGCGTTTGCTGCACCATCTTAACGTAAATCGGCTCTTTTTGTTCGCCGGGGTTGACTCTCAAAAAACCCCCATCAGGTTCGTTGCAGACTTCCCACGCCTCCACATAGGGGCCAAACACCGTGGCCGTCTTCTGCACATAGTCGCGCCAGGCGTCCCAATCCGCCACCGGATAATTGGAATACCAAGTCGTCGATTTGGTCTGGCCGGGATCGCCCTCCTGATAGAACCAGGGTGGCGAATCAAAAATGCCGTCAATATGAAACCCCATGTCATGGGCGCGGGCCACGCCTTGTGTGGCAAACTCGAACGGCCCGCCTTTGGTCTGCTGTACCACGACCCACCGCGTACAGATCGGTGGATTCAGCCGCACCCAGCGCATGCCCAGCCGCTGCGCGATCGCCAGGTTATAAGGCGTCAAACCGACATGGGCTCCGTAGAAAGAATCGCCTGCTTCGCCCGGTGGTTTTAGCTGCGGAACCACACTGTAAAGGAGTTCGGCATCAGCCGGCTTGGCGGGATCATTTTGCGCCAGACGGACTTCCACCTTAAATCCGCCCAAACGATCCGCCGGCAACGCGATTTCCGCCTGTCCATGGCCCTGGGCATCCAGGCGGACAGACTCATCCCAGTGCTTAAGTTCATTCTCGCGATAATCGACGCTACGCAGATGAACCGGAATCCCCGCTTGGCCAGGAACAGTGGTCACATAGAGAGGAAAAACGATCTTATCGCCCGGATAAAATAGATTCCCCGCCGGAGTCTTATCGTTTGCGCCCCATCCCGCCTCGGTGCGGGCCGGTGGATCAGTCTTATCCGCCGTGTCACCTTCCACGGCGCTCACCGCGGCCAGCGCATATTTGCCTGGCCCACCCACCTTGAAATCCAGAAAATACGTGCCGCCCAGCGCCGGTTTGGGCGTCACCACCATATGGTAGAAACTCCAATCCGTGGAGGGCGATTTGAAGCTCTGCGTCTCATTCACCATATTGGGGAATTTCCCCTGGCCCAGACTGACGGTAATGCCGGTGTGCGGCGTCGGGGTCTTCATCCAAAAACCAATGCTGGCCGGATGACCATAACGCAGATGAAAGTAGGCCGAGGTCAACTCGATATTAGAGCCATTGAGAACTTCCCATGCCAACACATTATGCCCATTGGGCGCATCGACCGCGGATTGAACCACAATATTGGCCACGGCATTATTCTCGTCCGCGAGATTAGCGTTCTTGACACCCTGCTCGCGGAAGGTGGCGTACCATTTGTCCCGGCCCACGGCAAACGAACCGTTCTTCACCTGATTGCCCACCAGAGGCGTTCCTGCTTCCTGAGCTGGCAATAGCGCCAGACTCACATCGTCCAGCCAGAAAGTGTTTTCTTCCAATAGTTCAAACTGCAAGACGACATCGTGCATATTGGTGTTCGGCGGCATGGTGATGTCGAACACCGATTCGGTCCACTGTTCTTGAAGGCTGACTTCCGCCTTAAAATAATTGGCATAAGGCGGACCGGAGTTGCGCAGTTCCACCGCGATGGGCCGGGTGTTGGCCGGGCCGCGCGTCCAGAATTTCAGTTCAAAAGACATTCCCGGCCGGAGTCCCAGTTGCTGGGTCATCAACTGTAGCACCGCGCCGGTGCCGGTAACGTGCTTGATGGTGATACGCTGGGATTGCAGCCCGGAATGGGGATTATTCTTGTCCAGGGCGAATTCCACCTCGTTCTTGGCCCAGTTGTTTTGATGCCAGGCGTAGGACTCGCGGGGGTTTTCAAAGGACGGATTGGCAATCAGATTTTCGCCGACCTTGAAGCCGGGATCCTGATTCGGCCCCGGCGCCGGCTTGGTGCGCGGAAGCCGGGTGCCATCGGGAAACTTGGGAATGCCGTCCGGCGAAAGTGCCAGGCTGATGTTCGCGATGGCTACCGACGCCCACAGCGAATCATCAGCACTATAGTCTTCCAAGTCGATGCGCGGCGTGCCGGGAGATGGGGAGGATATGTGAATATTCCGCTCTCCATTGATCTCTTGCGGGACACCGTTGACGGAAATCGTGAAGGTCTTGGTGGCGTAATTGACGGCCCCGCAAACGGTAAAATAGGTGTCCACGGTGGGGATGAAATTGGTGGTTCCCCCGGGCGTGGTCTTGGCAATGGGCGAAGTGCCGCCGCCTTTGCCATCGCCGGCGCTAAAGCTGAAAACGCCGTTATTGCCCAAGCCAAAGTTGATGGCCGCTTTGCGGTCATCCGTGCCGCAGAGGCGCATGCGCAAAATGGTGGTTCCGTAACTGGTTGCCACAGCCGTGGGCTTAATTTGGAAACTATAATAGAGAACGGAAGCGGCCGGATCGAATTTACCGCCGAGGTCACTGTCGCTAGGCACAAAAAAGTAGTCGGAATAGGCCGCCGAACGCTTCCCGGGTTGGGTGCAAACGGCCTGGTCGGTGCCCGCCGCGCCCTCATTGGCGGTAACCACAATGGCGGCCTCGGGGCCGCTCACGCCGCCGCTCCACGCCGTGCCACCGGCGGGTTGGCCTTTCAGATTACCGGTGCCGCCCTCGCCGCCGGTGGTTGTGTAGTGCTGTTCCGGCGTAAAAGAAATCGTGATTGCCGGTGCGGTGGCAACGAAAAAAGCAAGAGCGGTGGTGGCGGCAAGAATGCCGCGAAAAAGCGGTTTTTGTGTGATTGTCATGAAGTCATTTCTTATTGGTTATACAGGTTCCGATTGCGAATCCAGTATTTCCCGAAGTTCGCCTTGGTGCTTTCAATGTAGGTCTGCGACATCAGCAGTTTGTCCACATGGCCGTCGCAAAATAGAAAGTTGTAATAGCCATCGTTGAGCGCATTGCCGTTGGGCCCATGCGTGCCGTTGGTCGGCTGGATGTTGCCCGGCCCATCCGTCACGGCGCCGGGTGTGCAGGCCGAGATATTGTCGTTCCATTGCTCCACCAGCAACAGCACTTCGGGTGAGGGAACGGCCTCAATCAGCTTAAAGCTGCGAAACGGCACGACCAGCGGGCTGCCCACGGGGGTTGGCGATCCCCCAATCCAGCCGGACGGCGGGGTGTCGGACGTCGGCGTCCCACCTGACCAGATGGCCGTCGCCGCCATGCCGCCCACTTGATAGTTGCCAAATTGGGTCCGCACCATGGAATAGCTGCGGATTATGTTGATGCTGCTATTGCTGCTGCCGCGATTATAAAAGAGTTGATCCGCCGGACAGATGAGCACTGGCTGCGGCAACACACCGTTCTTGTCATTCAGCGTGGCCGGTTGGCCGCCAAGATATTGGCGGATAAGAGTGTCCCAGGTCATCTCGTAATTGGTTCCCGTCGTCGGGTCGGTATAAGTAATGGCGCCGAAGGGGAGATAGCCACCGGGATTCTCATTGGCATAACTGATCATCGCCGCGCCGATCTGCCGCATATTGCTGGCACACTGCACTTGCTGGGCGCTGGCGCGGGCCTTATTCAAGGCTGGCAGCAAGATAGCGACCAGCACAGCAATGATGCCGATCACCACCAGCAGTTCGACCAGCGTGAAACCGCCACGGCCAGACTGCGTCCCGTCGGAACTGATCGCTTGAAATGATGTTGTCGCATCGCGCATTCGTATCACCGTTAACGATTGCCTGTTAGAAAACTAATCGCTTGCTTTGTCCGTTGCCGCCGCCGCTGGAGCAGCGGCAAACTGCCCAGCAGCAACAAACTCAGGCTCGCCGGCTCTGGAATCGCCGTCGTTATGTGCGCCGGGGTGATCCCGTCCGCGGCCACAGCACTGCCGATCGGTCGGTCCGCCGGCAGCAGGTTGCCGCCTATCGGTTCGGTCAGGCTGGCGCCGATAAGCATTCCAGCCGTTAGCCTGGTGTCGTAGTTGGGAGCCATCGCCTGATAGTCCAGAATGTCCACATGGCCATCGTGGTTGAAATCGCCTTGCGACCAATCATAAGTCCCGGCCTCATCATAATGCGGGGCCATCTGCTGATAGTCCAGAATGTCCACCGAACCATCGAGATTGGCGTCGCCAGCCAAGGTGTAGGCCACCTCCACGTTGCCGGTGGGCACGGTGCTGATCTCGGTGTGATCGGCATAGCCCACGGCGTACTTGCCGGCGGTGCTGGAGTTGGCGTTGGCGGCGATCACCGTGCCGCTGACGATGGCGCCGTTGCTGGCATTGCCGGCGTTGCCGTTGTTGCCGGCGCCCCAGGCCACCGCATTGACCACCGCCGCCAGCGGCGAGGTGCCGTTGCCGTAATTCAGCAGCACGGCGTTGTTGCTGATGTCCAGGGTTGAACCGCTGGCGATGGTGATCAAGCCTTGCGTGGGCTTAATGCCGCCAAGCACGCCGGGGGTGCTGGCCGGGGCCAGGGTGACCGTGTTGGCCAAGCTGCCGTTGCCGATGGTCAGCGTGCCGGTGCCGGTAAGCTGGCCGATGGTGCCGTTGCCGGTCAGTTGCACGGTGCCGTTATTAATCAGGCCGGCCTGGGCGAACGTGCCGGGCACCATCAGGCTGCCGGTGACGGTCAGGTTACCGCTACCGCTAATGGCGTTGCTGATGGTATCCGAGCCGGTCAGGCTTACCGCGCCGTTGTTGACCAGGCTGGCCTGCGTGAGATTGGTGACCGTCAGGCTGCCGTTGACCGAGGTCGTGCCATTGCCGGTGATGGTGCCGAGTGTTTGTGTGCCGGTGAATTGCAGGTTGGCATAGTTGGCGACATTGCTGCCGGACAGCAGGCCGTTGGTGGCGGCGGCGACCATCAGCGTGCCGGCATTAACCGTCGTGCCGCCGGCATAGAGGTTAGCGCCGGTCAAGGTCAGTGTATTGCTGCCCATTTTGGTCAGGCTGGCGTTGCCGCCAATGGTGCCGTTGCCGATAGTGTAAGCATTGAGGGAATTGTTGACGGTGACATTGCCGGGATTGACGGTGGCTCCGCCCAGATCAACCGTGAAATTGCCATTGGCGCTGTCGTCAAAGACCACCAAATCATTATCGGCATAGAGAGCCGAACTCTGCCAGTTCGCCGACCCGGTGTTCCAACTGGCGCTGGCGTTGCCGCTCCAGGTGACGGTGGCCGGACCACTGGGGGAAATACTCAGCAGCAAAGCCGTGGGGGTGCCGGTGATGGCATAGCTGTAATTACCGAGGTTAAGCAGAGTCCAGTGGCTCACGTTGTCAACCAGATTGGTGGCCGTGATCAATGTGTAGTTACCCAGGCCATAGCCGGTGAGTTGATTGATGTTCAGCGTATCGTTGCCGGAGGCCAGGGTGACATTGCCGGTGACGGCCAGCAGATCGCAGGTTCCGGGCGCGGCAAAGTTGTAATTGAGGATCGCCCCGCCGGCGATGTTGAGCGCCGCCGCGCTGGAACTGGAACTGACGTTGGCATTCAGGGTGCCGGTGGTGGTCCCGGCGCCAAAACTGGGCGCCAGTTGGGCGGCGGCGCCGATGGAAATCAGGGTGCCGGTGGTTCCGGCAGGCACCATCGTGCCGGTGCCGCTCAGCATGCCGCTGCTGTTGATGCTCACGGTCCCATTGCCGGTGGCGCTGCCGGTGGTGTTGGTGACGGCAAGCGCTCCGGCATTGACCGTGGTTCCACCGGAATAAGTGTTGTTACCAGAGAGAGTAAGCACGCTGGTCGCGCTACCGGACACGGTTATCGTACCGGTGCCGCTGATCACACCGGAATAGGTGTTGTTGCCAAAATAGTTGTAGGCCAGCGCCGCGTTGTTGGTAATATTGCCGGCAACGGAGCCATCATGGCCGCCGATATTATTGCCAAGTTGGAGGGTGCCGGCAGAGATCGTAGTAATGCCGGTGTAGGTGTTATTGCCGGTGAGGGTAAGCGTCGAGGTTGGGCTATTCTGGATAATGCCGGTCACGGCCGAACCCAGCACGGCGCTAATCAGGGTATTGCCCGTGCCCGTGCCGCTGTTGGTGATGTTTCCGCTGAAGGCGCCGGCAGCGCCGGCGATGGTAATCCCGTTGGCGACGGCACTGTTGTTATCCAAAATCAACGCGCCGGTGCCGCCAACACCGCTTTGGACGTTCAACAGGGCGGAGCCGCTGGCATTGCTGTTGGTTAGCATGGTGCCGTTGCCATTGACCGTGAGCAGGCCGTTGAAGGTTAACGGCGAAGTCGCGCTGCTTTCGGTCACCGCGATGACATTGCCACCCAGGCCGCCGATGGTCACGGTGCCGTTTCCGGTGCCGGAGTTGGTGACGTTGCCGCTGATATTGACACCGTTGGTCACCTTGATGCCGCCGGCGCTGTTGGCACTAAAGGTTGCGTTGCCCGTGCCCGTGGCAAAATTGCTGATCGTGAACAGAGCATTGCCGGTGGAGGTTAGAGTCGTGGCCAGGCTGGTGAGATTGGTGACCACCAACTGCGACGTGTTGCTGGCTTGGGTAAGCCCCAGGACGTTAGCGCCCACCGTGGTGATCGTGGATGACGGATTGCCGGTGCCGGAGTTGACGATATAACCGGTGTTGTTGGCGGTGCCCACGTTAATCGATCCGGTACCGGTGGTATTCAGGGTGAGATTGCCGGTGTTGGCAAAGGTGCCGACGATGGTGGAGGTGGTGGCCGCCTGGTTCCAGATGATGCTGGTATTGCCCTGCCAGACGCCGCTGCCGGTGGAAACACTGCCGATGGTTAAAGTGGCGGCCGCACCGCCGTTGGTGATGGTGCCGTTATTCGTAACGGTGCCAAGTGTGAGAGAGTTGCCGCCGATGTCCAGGATTCCCAGGCCGCTGGTGGTCACAGGATTGCCGGACTTGATGGCGTTGGCCGACGCCAGCAGCAAGGTTCCCTCGCTGACGGTGGTCAGGCCGGTATACGTGTTATTACCCGAAAACGTCTGGGTCCCATTGCCTGTCAAATTGACGTTAATCTGCAAGAACGCTGTGGGCGCCGTGATAACTCCGCCGAAGGAATAATTGCCGCTGCCGCCAAGCGTCAGAACGCGTGCGAGGGTTGCCGTGCTATCGGTAACCGTGCCGCCCGATCCAGAGATATTGTTCAAGCCGGCAATGGTTCCGGCGATGTTTTGAAAATCAATCGTTCCCCCCAAGCCCACGGCGACGACGTTATTGAGATTCAACGCCAATGACGGGGACGTGCCCTTCACCTCAAGCGTGCCGGCTGTGACGGTGACCGTGCCGGCAAAGGATGTGTTAGTGTCGTTGTAGATCATCAGTGGCGATGACGCACTGTTCTGGGTCACATTGCTCACGCCCGCGCCAATGGTGCCGCTGATCATGACCAGGCCATTTCCGGTGCCGGAATTGGTGATCGTGCCGGTATTGTTGACCGCGCTGCTTAAGGTCACGTTGCCCGTGCCGTTGGCATTGAGCGTGATATTGCCGGTGTTGGTCCAGGATCCGGTGGCATTGCCGGTGGCGTTGGCCTCGTTCCAGATGACGTTCATGGCCCCGGTCCAACTGCCGGTGCTGTTGGCGCCGTTGCCGATGGTTAGCGTGGGCGATCCGCCGCTACTGCTGCTGGTGATAATGCCGCTGTTGGTGACGGTTCCCAGTGCCGTCGAACTGCCATTGAGGTCGAACGTGGCACCGCTGCTGACGGTCAGGGCGCTGCCGCTATTCATGCTGCCGCCGCTGCCAAGCTGCACGGTGCCGGAGCTAACCTTGGTCAACCCCGAATAGGTGTTGGCGGCAGACAGGATCAGCATCCCGGTGCCACTGTAGGTCAGGTTGCCGGCGGCGGTGCCGCTGATAACGTCGGTGATCGGGCCGGTGATGTTGATGATACCGGTGCCGTTAATAACATCGGTGCGGGGGGTGCCGGCGGTACCGCTGAGGACAAAACCGCCCAGAAACATCGTGCCGTAAGTGCTGGCGCTGGCGCCATTGTTTACCGTGAGCGTGAGGTTGCTGCTGCCGGTATTGGTCAGCGCACCGCCAAAGGTGAGGTTGCCGGCGCCGTTGAGGGTAATCGTGCGGGTGGCGTTAAAAGACACCGCCCCGTTGCCCAAGTTCAAACTATTGTTCGCGGTGCCGGCCGCGGTGCTGAAGGAAAAAGTGTTATTGAATAGGATCGGGTTGTTGTTGATCAAAGTCTCGGGGAACCCGGTGGTATTGTCGATCGTGACGCCACTGGTAAAAATGGTGAAACTGCTGGCCGCCGCGCCCAAGGCGGTGGTGCTGTTGATATCGAGAGTGCCGCCGCCGCCGGTGACGCCGAGGGTTACGCCGCCGGTAAATGAGTTCACCCCCGACAGAATCAGGGTTGCACCGCTGGCGGTGATGCTGCCGGCACCGCTGATGTTCCCGCCCAATGTGAGATTGCCCCCGCCGGTGGTGGTCGTCACGGTGTGGGAGCCTGACCCCAGTGTGATCAGGTCATTGATGGTCTCCAGACTAGTGCCGCTGTTGATGATGCCAGCGGTGAGAGTAAAGCCGTTGGTGTTAGCCGTGGCCGGACTTATGACGAAGGCGGCCGCACCGCTGGCAAAGGTGACATTGCCGACGTTAAACGTCGCGGGCGTCATCAAATTATCGCTAAGGTTCAATCCACCCACACCGGTTACCGAGCTGAAAGTGAGGGCGTCGCCCGACTGCGGCGGATTATTGCTTCCGCTCCAATTGGAGTCGGTCCAATTACTGCTGGTTGCCCCGGTCCAAGTGTCGGTGGCCGCGTGTACCCACTGCGTGCCCAAAAGGCCGGCGGCGGAACCGACAGCGGTTGCAACCGCCAACAGACTCAGGCGGCGCGCCGCCGCCGACTTGCCGCGGCACCGCTTTTGTCCCGCGTGCGTTGGAACAATCCCACTGAACGATTCCGTGCCGTCGTTTGCCTGTCTCTTCATCTCATTCTCCTGCCGTTTAGAACGATGCAATCCTCGTAACATCAACTGCCTATCAAAAAGGTTCAGAACTGGTTGGCCGTTGCAATTGGTCTGGCCGCCATACTCTTGCCTGGTCCGGGTGCCGTTTTGCCCGGAATCCACGTGCCGCGAATGCGCTGCGAAGCGCTCGCCACCGCCGCATTCAACCGCGCCAGCAGCATGTCCGCCGCCACTTTGCCCACCGCGAAACGATCGGTGCCGACCCGGCTCAATTCCGGCCACCAGTCGCGCAGTTGATCCGAATCATCACAGCAAACCAACCCAAAATCCCGCCCGGCAATCCGCCCCACCTGATTGGCGGCCATGGCCAAGGATTGGGCATAATAACCATCGTAGGCCACGAAACCGCTTTCCGGCGTCAGCCGCCCATCCAAGCCCGCCATCCCGTGCAACGCCACCGCCTTCAGATCCAGCCTTTGTAATTCGACACCAGCGGCGGCAGCCACCGCCTGCACCGCGCCAAACCGCTCCCCCACGCTGTAATGCGAATTGGTATTCGTCGGCCCAATCCAAGTAATGGCCCGATATCCCGCCGCGACCAGCGCGCTAGCCGCCTGGGTCGATCCCCAAGTCTCGTCCCGGCGAATGCACCCGCTGGCACGCCAGACATCTGCATCCACGTACACCACATGGGCCACCTGGCTCTCAATCTGGTCGAGCACGTTGGCCGGAATCGGACCCAGCACAATCATGCCTTCCAACATCCGTTCGCTGAACGCGCGGGATTGTTCACTCAAACCACATTCAATGTTGATGATGCGGACCAGCGAGAGCACATAATCCACGTCCGTAAGCTGCTGGTCCATGCCTTGGATGTATTCGAAGGCCGCCGGGAAATGCAGCGGCCGATCCGGCGCATTCCGCAACAGCACGCCAACCTGATGGGTCCGGTTGGTGCGCATAGCCCGCGCCGCGGCATTAGGCCGGTAATTCATTCGCTCGGCAATTTCTTGAACTTCTTTAACCCGCTTGGCCATGCCCGGCCAACGGGCTTTGCGTTCGCCGGCGAGGATGCGTGACACGGTATTGACCGAGACGCCCGCTTCCACAGCAATTTCGCGAAGTGTAGCCATTGGACAACGTTCTCGAAAGGACAACGTTACTTTAATGGTCTTTTTGGCGGTGTCAAGGAAAAAATCCATCGAATGCGAAATTTTTCGGACGCGGCCAAGAGGGTGTGTGGCAAGCCAATGGCCCCGCCGACCCAGCCTCAGCCTACAGCAACAGCGGCAAACCCAGCTCTTTCAAAAATCCATTGTGTTTCGTTGTCACCGTCCGGATAGCCGATCTTTCCAGTAAGGGCGTACGTATACGCCCCGGAATTCAACACGGAGAGCCGCGAATGGCCAAGCTTTACATCGTGCGGTTGAACGCCGAAGAACGGCAATTATTGACGGCGTTGATGAACCAGAAACATCTGGCGGCGCAAAAACGCAAGCGGATCCAGGTGCTGCTGAAGGCGGACGCCAGCCAGGAGGATCCAGCGTGAATAGACCGCCGGATTGCCGAGGCCTTTGACGTGACCGTGGTGACGGTGGAGAACCTTCGCAAGAGTTATGTTTTGGAAGGCATGGAGGCGGCCATTGCGCGTAAGCCGCAATGCCGACCATCAGGACAACCCGTTCTGGACGGTGCCAAGGAGGCACGTCTGGTGGCCCTGTGTTGCGGGACCGTACCCGCCGGGCATGGCCGCTGGACGCTTCGCCTGCTGGCCGACAAGCTGGTGGAACTGGGAATCGTGGACCACATTTCCTACGAGACGGTTCGGCAGTCGCTAAAAAAACGAGTTGCAGCCCTGGCGGCGGATGATGTGGTGCATCGCGCCGGAAGCCAGTGCCGAGTTCGTTTGTGCCATGGAAACGGTGCTGGACGTCTACCAGCGGTCGTACGATCCAGACTTTCCGGTGGTATGCATGGACGACACCAGCAAGCAACTGGTCGGGGAGACCCGCCGCCCCTTGCCGCCGCTGCCCGGTGAACCGGAACGGTACGACTATGAGTACGAGCGTCATGGCACGGCCAACATCTTCATGTTCACCGAACCGTTGGGCGGTTGGCGGCACGAGATGGATGAAGCCGGCCGGCTGGGGATGCAAGATGCCGCCCAAGGCCATGACGTGGCGCGGCAAGGGCGGCTATTTGCCGCGCCGGCGCGGCGGCTGGTGGCGGTGGACCCGACGCGGGTTCGCGTGGAAAACGGGCGGGCTTTCGGCGGCTTTTGGCTGGGAATGCAGGCGGTGGCGCGGCTGGGATTGACGCCATTGCTGGAAGGTTTGATGGCGGCGGGGGCGCGAACAGGTTCCCTGGCCGCTGATGGTTTTGGTATTAGTGCTGAGCCGGCTGTGCGATCCTTGCAGTGAATTGCACATTGCCGAACTGGCCTACGAACAAAGTGCCTTGAGCGATTTGCTGGGTGTGCCGGCGGTGGCGGTCAATGAGGCCAGACTGTATCGCGCGGTAGATCAACTATTGCCGCACAAGGCGGCATTGGAAAAACATCTCAAAGCGCGACTGGGAGAACTGTTTGGGCTGAGCTACGACGTGCTGTTGTACGATGTGCTCCCGTTAGTTCCGGCACGGTTGGGCCAGGCGAAGGCCAACCCGCTGGCGCAGCGGGGTTATTCGCGCGACAACCGTCCGGACGGCAAGCAGGTGTGCATCGCTTTGGTGGTCAGCCGTTGTGGGATGCCCATCGGCTATGAACTATTCGCCGGCAACAAGGCGGACGTGACCACGGTGCAGCAGATCGTCACGACCATGGAGAAGCGTTACGGCCAGGCGGAGCGGGAACCGTGCCAGAACTAACGGAAGGGCATGGTCAGCTAGGCCAATATCGAATTCCTCAAGCAAGGCGGGCGGTGTTATATCGTGGGCACGCTCAAGAGCATGTTGCGCAAGTATGAGAAGCAATTGCTTGCTTCTGAT
>Ga0316217_10004206_pt1 | contig 15752 bp, 9 predicted proteins | sample 1anoAmetaG_FD_203633 | JGI IMG/M metagenome (GOLD analysis project Ga0316217, IMG submission 203633) | Freshwater microbial communities from Trout Bog Lake, Wisconsin, USA - 1anoA | ecosystem: Environmental > Aquatic > Freshwater > Lake > Hypolimnion/Profundal zone | place: USA: Wisconsin... | reverse complement strand
GTAGAGACCAATACGGTCAGTCCCGAGTTTGGACGTTTTGCCGGCGGCGTCGTCAGCATGACCACCAAGCAGGGAAGCAACAAGTGGCATGGGTCCGCTTACGAGTACTTGCGCAACAAGGACCTCAACGCCAATGACTATTTCAGCAAGCAGGCCAATCAACCGCGCGGTGAATGGACACAGAATCAGTTCGGTGTCCTGGCCGGTGGGCCGATCAAGAAGGATAAGGCTTTCTTCTTCGCCTCCTGGGAGAGTTTCCGCCTGCGCCTGGGCGATCCAAATACCAATGTCGAAATTCCGACGACGGCGGAGATGGGCGGCGACTTCAGTGCCGTACTGGGCACGGACACCCATACAAAAGATCCTTGCGGCAACGAGGTCTACTCGGGATCGGTCCTCGATCCGCTGACTTCCAGCCCTTTTGGCACCTGCGTCTTCGTGGGCAACAAGATTCCCACCGCCCGCTGGGATAACTCAGGCGCGTATATTATCAACCACTACTACACGCCCAAGGCCGGAGCTGGAACGACGTTCGCGGGGACGGGCCCGAGCGCAGGGTACAATCTGTGGTCCGGCAATGGCGGCTCGGGTAGCGATTACGATCAGATTACCGGCCGCGTCGATTACAACCTGAGCGCCAACCAGCGTCTCTTCGTGCGCTTCACCAACTGGGTCGCCGACACCATCGCCGAAGATCCCTTCCAGAATGGATACGGCAAGCCGGGTGAGAAGCATCAGACCCATATGGCCACGATTGGCGACACGTACACCTTCAACGAGAGGACGATCGCCGATCTCCGGCTCTCCTACTCCGGCATGCACTGGGACTCGATGGCGCCTAGCAACGGCAAGGACCTTTCCGTTTATGACACCAGCGTCAATGGAACGACGGGGAACACTTGGGCCACCATGGCAAGCAAGGTTACCTGGAAGCAGAACATCGATCCGTTCGTGCCCGGTGGGCCGATCTGGGGCCTCTTCATGAACGTCACCCAAGAGAGCTTCGACAATATTCTCGGAGCTTCTGGAAGCGTCACCAGATTGCAAGGCCGCCACACCCTGAAGTTAGGTGGGGAGTGGCGCTACACCAACTACAGCAACGTGGGCGACAACACAGCCAGCGGCCAATTCATGTTCGTTCCCGGCATCTATACGACCAACCCCTGGGCCAATTTGTTGATGGGACTGCCGGTTGGAGGTGGGACCCAGACTGTGAAGGAGACCGGACTGCAGATGCCCTACGCCGGTCTCTACGCAATGGATACCTTCCAGTTGAACCAGAAGCTAACCCTGAACTTTGGCGTGCGCTGGGAACAACCAGGCGCCTTCCGCGAACATCATGATCTGAACACCGTCTTCTTGCCGGGTGTTACCGACCCCACAGCAGGTGTCGGGGGAGCAGGCGCGGGCGAGCCTGGTCTTTTGGCGCTGGTCAACAGCCCCGATTACAAGTCACGCTACGATCAGGACCTCAAATGGACTCTCTTTAATCCACGCGCTGGCTTTGCCTTTCGCGTGACGAACAAAATGGTTCTCAAGGGCGGATTCGGAATGTCGTTCCTGCCCAGCAACGGCGGCGCGTCGATGTCGCCCATCACGGCGGCTACCAATTCCATCAATCCGGGCAATGTCTTCCCGGCAATCTTCGGAAGCCCGTCGCACACTTGGCTCCAGAATGCGTACAACGGGGGCACCACCCTTCAGCAACCTGTGGGCCGTAGCTCGAGCTACAAGACCGCAGCGTACGGCAGCTCGATCTCCGTGCAGGTTCCCGACTTTACGACGCCCACTGCGACCCAATGGAACATCAGCTCAGGCCAGGACTTCGGCAAGGGCATGTCTCTTGAACTCGGCTACGTCGGATCCAAAGGAACTCACCTGCCGAATAACGGAAATGGAAACATCAACCAGTTGCCGACCAGTGCCATAGCCACTTACAAGAGTGCCTGTGACGGCGCATCGGCGGCTTGCCCACTGCTGACACAAGGCAGCGTGAATGCCACCGGTCAGGCTCTGTTCCCGTATCCGCAATACGTCGGCGTGACGCAGAACCGCCAATACTGGGGTTCATCGATCTACCACGGCCTTCAGGCGCGCTTCCAGAAGCGTTTCCTGCAGGGCAGCACCGTGCAGGTTGCCTATACCTGGTCGAAGATGATCAGTGATGTGGATTCCCTCTACTCCTTTGTCGAGTCAGCGACGGTTGGTTCCGGTCCTCAAAACCAGTACAACCACAAAGCGGAGCGCGCCATCTCCAGTTTCGATACTCCGCAGCGCATTCAGACCAGCTACTTTCTGGCTCTTCCGTTCGGCAAGGGACAGAAGTTCGGAAATGACTCGAACGGAGTGATTAACCGGCTAGTAGGCGGATGGGGAATCAACGGAATCACCACCTTCCAGAACGGGTTCCCGCTCGCACTGGTTGCGGAGGCCACCACCCTGAGCAGCGATTTCAACGCGGGAACGCCGCGTCCGAATATTGCTTCTGGTTGCAATCTGTCGGTCTCCGGTTCGCCCAAGGAGCGATTGAACAAGTGGTTCAATACCAGCTGCTTGTCGCAACCGGGCAACTTCTCGTTCGGCAATGCCCCGCGCTCCCAGAGCAATCTCCGCGCCATGGGTATCGATAACTGGGACCTATCGGCGGTGAAGAAGACGGCCATTCGCGAAGGACAAGAGTTCGAATTCCGAGCCGAGTTCTTCAATATCGCCAACCACGCCCAGTTCGCTGCGCCCGACACAACCTTTGGCGATTCTCAATACGGCGTGGTGACGTCCACGACCAACAAGCCTCGCCTCGTGCAGTTCTCAATGCGCTACAACTTCTAACTGCAACGCGGGTGGAGAACGCCGTTCGCGGTTCTCCGCCCGCATCCTCTCTCCCCGCCTCGCGTGATTGGGCGGGTTTGGCCTCGACAAGATCGACAGAATTGACCCAAACTTATGCAGCTCAGTTCCGGATGAACCATCTGAATCGATCGGGCTGGGAAATTGTGGCCTCAAATCTTGCACGACTTGCGGGACGTCTGCCAAGCGTTCCGCGTTTTTCAGTAGATGGCATCTTGGCAGCCATCGAGCTTACTAGGAGTAACACATGATCCGCAAAATCGCTACCGCTCTTCTCTTCTTGGCGTTTGCTTGCACTGGAGCTTACGCCGCAGACTTCAACGGAAAATGGACGGCGCAATTCGACACACCCGTTGGCACGCAGAAGTACACCTTTGACTTCCATGTCGATGGCGCCAAGGTAACCGGCAAGGCCATCAACGATCATGGTCAGGTCGCCATCCAGGAAGGCAAGATCTCCGGCGACAATATCAGCTTTGTGGAGGCAGCGGACATGGACGGCATGGAACTCCGCATTGTCTATACTGGCAAGATCGATGGAAATTCAATTCACTTCACCCGCAAGGTTGGCGACTTCGGCAACGACGAGTTTACCGCTACGCGTGCGAAATAGATGCCTGGGCCGAGATGCGCAACTCATTCCGATTCTTGTAGGGGGCAGAGCTTGAGCCGAAGGCCGCTTGTCAAGTGCTTCGGATTTGAAATTCGTCTTCCAGCAGGGCGCGGCCTTTAAGGTGGCCTTAAGTTTGTTCCCGTATGATAATTCCTTCAAGGAATGGTTGGAATTGGAAGGAGTAGATTCCCCATGATCGGAACCACTCTGACCAGCCTCTCTGAAAACGTCAGAATATGCAATAACAAGGAGTAGCATCCAATGGCTTTGCGTTCGAGATTGATTCTTGCACTTCTTTTAGCCGGACTCGCGGCGGTATTTGGCGCGGCTACATCTTTGTCGGCCCAGGAAGCGACAGTTCCTTCGGCGGCTATTGGCCCCGCGCTTCTGTCTGTCGTAGCTCCCGTTGCGGAATGCGGGAAGCTCGCCGATGCCGATATCAGCGCAGCCGTCGGCGCGCCAACACACATTACCTCTGCGGCTGCCGTTGAGAACGGCAAGCCTGCTCCCTACTGCGACGTGAAGGGATATGTCGAGCCGGCGATCAAGTTTGAAGTGCGCCTGCCTCTCGCCGGATGGACCCAGCGATTTGTGCAGACCGGTTGCGGCGGCCTCTGCGGCCAGTTGAAAATCCGCCTGGGCAACGATGAAGGCTGCCTGCCAGCCAGCCACGGCGAACTTGCGCTGGCCTCCACTGACATGGGCCACTCGGGCGGCATGGATGGTCAATTCGGCGAGAAGGACTACCAGCTTCGCATCGACTTCGCCTATCGAGGCGTACATGCAACCACTCTGGCGGCCAAGGCGCTCGTCGCGAAATTCTACGGGCAAGCGGCACGCTACTCTTACTTTGCAGGCTGCTCGGATGGCGGACGTGAAGCGCTGATGGAAGCCGAGCGATATCCCAACGACTTCAACGGCATCACCGCGGGCGCGCCTGCTATGAACTTCACCACGCAGAACACCTTCTATCACGGCTGGAATGCGCGGGTGAACACCGGCGCCGACGGTCATCCCATCCTCACCGCCGACCGGCTTCCCATCCTGCACAAGGCCGTTCTCGACATGTGCGATGCGGAAGATGGCCTGAAAGACGGACTCATCGGCAATCCGTTGGGCTGCCGATTCGATCCCGCGGTCGTTGAATGCAAGGCCGGGCAGGATCCCGCATCCTGCCTCACCTCTGCCGAGGTCAAGGTTGCCCGCGAACTCTACGCCGGTGCGCATTCAGCCAACGGCGAAAAGCTGGTCATCAACGGGCTGCTTCCAGGGTCTGAACTTGCCTGGGCTGGCGTGATCGTTCCCAACAAGGGGCAGGACCACGCCATGGGCTCCATGATCGCCACCGGTACCCTGAAGTATCTTGCCTATGACAAGAATCCGCCCCTAGGCTATTCGCTTGCCGACCTGAAGTTCGATGCCGAAACGTTTGCCGCCACCACCAAACTGCACAGCCTTTACGACGCAACCGATCCCGATCTGACACCCTTCGCATCCGTGGGTGGAAAGCTGATCCTCTGGCACGGGCTCGCCGATCCGCATATCTCCCCGGTCAACACCATCGCCTATTACACGGCCATGCAAGAACTCATGGGCAAGCCCGCGGTTGACAAGTTCGCCCGCCTGTATCTGTTCCCCGGCGGTTACCACTGCGGCGGGGGCGAAGGCCCCTTCAACGTGGACCTGCTGAGCGCCATCATGGCCTGGGTTGAGAACGCACACGCCCCTTATGCCCTGATTGCATCGCACGCTCCGGAAAGAGCATTCGGCATGCCTCCAGCGGGCGTTCCATTGCCCGACCGTCTGCCCATGGGAGCACCGGGAATGCCCGGTGGCGGCCCGCCTCCTGGAGCAGGACCTGGCAACGGGCCGATGAGTGGTCCGCCGCAGGACTTCACGCGTCCAGCCGCCGCGAAGTCTGACCGATCGCGCCCGGTCTTCCCGTATCCGTTGACCGCAAAGTACATCGGCACTGGCAGCATCGACGACGCAAAGAATTTTGTTGCGGGTACTCCGGATCCGGCTCCTGCAAGCCGCCTCAAGTGGCTTGGCTCAGGCTTCTATGCAGCACACTACGAGCAATGGTGCACCGGCAGCGGCGCATCCATGACTTGCAAACCAACGCCGTAGGAACTTCGGCTTGTTCGATGAGCGAGTGAACACGGGCCTTTGGTGATCGAATCAGAGGCCCGAGGCAGATGCATTTGGCTGGGCATTCTCGAATGGAAACGCCGGTTTGCTTCGCCTCAACTCCTCACCTTGCGACGATAAGTGGGGCCTATCGCTTTGAAGGCCAAAAGATATTGGACTCCAAGGATGCGCAGCCTTAGACTGAAGTGTCTTCGTGGAGTTACACGATTCATTTAGGACGGAAGGGCATTATCATGACAACTCTTGCAGTGGGGCCTGATATGGACGCAGCAGCAACCACGCAGGTATCGGATCTGCGCTCGGCGTTAAGGCTTCTTGAGAACACGCCTGGGCAGTTGCTTCGAACCGATCATCCCGTCGACGCCAACGCCGAGTTGGCGGGCGTCTACCGTCATGTGGGCGCCGGTTGTCCGGTGGCGCCGCCAACCAAGATCGGCCCTGCGATGTTATTTCAGAACATCAAGGGGCATCCCGGTGCTCGCGTTGTCACAGGCATCATGGCTTCGCGCGAACGTGTAGGGCTGTTGCTCGGCACACCGGCCGAGAAACTTGGTTTTAAGCTGCTCGAAGCCGTCGATTGTCCGATTCAGCCTGTTATGAGCAAGGCTGCGACGCCTGCATGCCAGGAAGTGGTTTACAAGAACAACATCGATATTCTCAAGATCATTCCCGCGCCGACCAACACGCCCCTCGACGCAGGCCCGTTCTTCACCATGGGCCTTTTGCGGGCTACCGATCCTGAGACCGGCGAACACGATGTCACCATTCATCGGCTCTGTGTGCAGAGCGCCGACACAATGAGTGTCTTTTTTGCTCCAGGGCGTCACATCGACATCTTCAGGCAGAAGGCCGAGAAGATGGGTAAGTCCTTGCCGGTCAGCATCAATATCGGCCTGGACCCAGCTATCTACATAGCAGCTTGTTTCGAGCCGCCCACAACGCCGGTGGGCTGCGATGAACTCTCCATCGCCGGCGGCCTTCGCGGTCACGCTGTGGAGCTAGCCAAGTGCGTCTCGATCGATCAGTATGCCATTGCGCACTCCGAAGTGGTCATCGAAGGAGAGATCGTGCCCGATGTCCGGGTGAGGGAAGACCAGAACTCGAATACCGGTCATGCCATGCCTGAGTTCCCCGGATATAACGGGTATGCGAATCCTTCGCTGTGTCTGATCAAGGTGAAAGCGATCACCACGCGCAAGAATCCGATTCTTCAAACGCTAGTCGGTCCGGGTGAAGAGCACGTCAATCTCGCGGGCATCCCCACCGAGGCTAGCATTTTGCACATGGTGAACAAGGCCATGCCTGGCAGGCTGCAAAATGTGTACGCACACACAGCCGGGGGAGGCAAGTTCCTTGCGGTAATGCAATTCAAGAAGTCCATCCCGTCCGATGAAGGGCGCCAGCGTCAAGCCGCTCTCATTGCGCTGAGTGTCTATTCCGAATTGAAGCACGTGATCCTCGTTGACGAGGATGTCGACATCTTCGACAGCAACGAAGTGCTCTGGGCCATGACAACCCGCTATCAGGGAGACTTGAGCACTATCTTCATTCCCGGAGTAATCGGTCATGTCCTCGATCCCTCCCAGGATCAGGGATTCAGCCGATCTATCCTCCAGCGCGGAACTACCTGCAAGACGATCTTCGATTGCACCGTTCCCTGGCCGGTGAAGGCGCACTTCGTGCGAGCGAAGTTCCTCGATGTGGATCCGGCTCCTTTTCTCAAGCCGTCGCTTCTGCCTCTGCAACTCTAGCCAGGCGGCCTGCCGCAGAACCAAGAAGGGAAAGACGACACCTGATGTTCGCCAAATACAAGTCGGAGACGGGCGCGATTCTTGGCATTCTTGTTTGCCTCGGAATATGGCTCATGCCGGCGCGCCCCGATCTTCCCTTGCAGGGGCAGCACTGCCTTGCGCTCAGTTTGCTTGCAGTGGTCTGGTGGGCGTTCGGCGTTGTCAATCCGGGTTTCACCTCTCTCATCCTGCTGGTGTCCTGGGTCCTGACCCACACAGCGGAACCTGCGGTAGTCTTCAGGTTGTGGACTACGCCTCTCATGTACCTTGTTGTCGGTGGATACCTCATTGCAGCTGCCGTGGAAGGCTCCGGCCTGGGCAAGCGTATCGCTTACCACTTCACCGTGCGATATGTCAGCGGCTACCGGAGCATCATCGGCGCTTGCTACATTCTTGGCTTCCTGTTAAGCATCATGATCCCGCATCCCTGGCCGCGTTCGTTCATGATCATGTCGGTCATGGCGATTGTCATCAAGTCGGCAAAGTTGGAGCCGCGGTTCGCTGCGCAAATAGGCCTCACCGCATTTGCCGCGTCGTGCCCGACCTCCATGATCCTGCTCACCGGCGACAGCACGCTCAACGTTGTCGCCATGAACTTCGCGGGCGTTGAGGCAAGCTGGCTGAAGTGGTTCCTTTATATGGGCGTCCCTGGCATTGTCACCAGTGTGCTGCTCTTCCTGATTCAGATTTGGCTGTTTCCAGGACCCAGCGATTTCGTTGTCAACAAGGACGAGATTCGCGACCTCTTGAAGAAGTTGGGACCTGTTACCCGGATTGAGAAGATGGTGATGTTCTGGGTATTGGTGGCGATCGGTTTTTGGACCACAGACTTTCTTCACCACATTCACCCCGGCTGGATAGCCATCGGCGCGGCTCTCATGATGACCCTCCCCCGGATTGGCGCTGGACTCAAGGCGTCGGACTGGGGCAAGGTCAACTTGGGTACTCTCTTCTTTCTCACGGCTGCCTTGGGCATCGGCACGGTGGGCGGAGTCACCGGGATGAACAAGTGGGTTGCGGCGGTGATGCTGCCCAGCCACGTGCCTGCAAATATCTTTGTCTTTGCGCTCTTTGTTACGGCTTTTGCCGTGATCATTCACATGGTGCTGGGCAGCGTGCTGGCAGTGATGGGAATCGTAACTCCCGCGATCATTGCATATACCGCGGGTTCCGGGATCAGCCCGATCGTAGCTTCGCTGCTGGTCTACACGGCGGTGAACCAGCATTACCTCTTGCCATTTCACAATATGGCTATCCTGGTGGGCGAAGGCGAGCAGGGTGGAAGATACACCTCGGCCGATGTGTTCAAGCTCGGAATACCGCTGACCGTGCTGGTCTTTGTGGTCACGGTAGGAGTTGAGGTCCCTTGGTGGAAGTTCCTCGGCCTCATTCCTTAGCGAACGTCGCAGTGAATGCACTGCGGAAAGTGTTTCTGTCAAAGCTCTGCGACGCGAGGGAGGCGAGGATGGAGAAGAAGAAGCGGCTGGTGGTTGGAATCAGCGGCGCCAGCGGCGCAATACTCGGCATCGAACTCTTGCTGCGAATGCGCCAGCAACCTGAATGGGAGACCCACCTGGTAGTGACCTCCGGCGCACGGCGCACAATCCAGTTGGAGACCGACTATACAATCGACCAGGTTGAAGCTCTGGCCACCCGGGTTCACAGGTTGGGTGACGTTGGCGCCAGCATTGCAAGTGGCTCTTTCAAGACCGCCGGGATGGTGGTTGTGCCCTGCAGCATGAGAACGCTTGCCGGAGTGGCGAGCGGCTTCGCCGAGAATCTGCTGCTGCGTGCTGCCGATGTGACTTTGAAGGAACGGAGACCGCTCGTTTTGGTTCCTCGTGAGACGCCGCTCAACCGCATTCATCTTCGCAACATGGTTACCGCCTCCGATGCCGGCGCAGTCATCCTTCCACCGGTCGTTGCCTATTACAACAAGCCGGTCAAGGTTCAGGACATGACAAATCACATCGTCGGCAAGATCCTCGATGTATTCGATATTCCCATGCCTGACTTCCGCCGCTGGGGTGAGGAGCAAGTGGATTCAAACAATGCGTACGAAGATTGCCATCAATAACTTGTTGTGCACTATTGACTAGTGGAAGTGTCTGGGCTGGAGCGATTCTGATTCACCGCCCGCTTATTATAGAGTCCCGACCGATTGCCTTTCCAGGCTTCGCACCAGCAGCAACATGATGGCAGCCGCAACCAACGCAGCAACCAGCAAGCCGCGAAGTCCAACGTTGTAGTTTCCCGAGGCATCTTTCATGACACCCATCCAATAGGGACCTGCAAAGCCGCTAAAGATAGCGATCGTATTCATGGCAGCGATTCCGGCGGCGGCGGCGCGCCCGGCCAGAAACTCCATGGGCAACGAGAGAGCCGGACCCCACAAGGCATTGAAGGCAATAAAGCTTGCGGCCAGCGATGTGACGACCAGCCAGGGCTGCGTGGTATAACTCGCGAGCAGATAACCCGCAGCCATCACGCAACAAGGGACAATGCAATGCATTGCTCGATCGCCGCTGCGGTCCGAGTGAGCGCCATTGAGAAGCATGGCTCCGGCGCCCACCAGCCCGAAGATGGCGATCAGCCAGCCTACAGCGCCCACGCTCCAGCCAGTTGCATTCTGCAGGATTGCCGGAGCAGAGAAGCCGAAGCCGTAGTTGCAGATTCCGGCGAAGAAAAAGAACAGGCCGATCAACCAGACCTTGGGCGATAACAGCGCGGCTATGACACCCGCATCGTGTCCCAAATGGGCCCGGGCGTCATCCTGGCTGAGCTGATGCTTCAGCCAGCTCTTTTCTTCCAGCGTCAGCCACTTGGCTTTGGCGGGATGATCGGGCAGCAACTTCAGGATCACAGCGGTAAAGAGCACAGCAGGCAGTCCTTCGACGAGGAAAAGCCATTGCCAGCCTTTCAAGCCAAATCTTCCGTCCAATCCCAACAGCCATCCAGCCAAAGAACCCATCACGACAGAGCTGAGGGGCAGAGCGATGTAAAAGCGGCTCACCGCTCGCGCGCGCATACGCGCCGGGAACCAGAGGGTCAGGTAATAGATCACGCCGGGATAAAAGCCGGCCTCGGAGACGCCCAGCAGCAGCCGCAATGCGTAGAATTGCGCCGGTGTGTGCACCAACATCATGGACGTTGCAACCAAGCCCCAGGCGAGGATAATCGCCGCCATGACTCGTCTCGCTCCGTAACGCAGCAAAAGCAGATTTGACGGCACTTCCGCGATCGCGTTTCCGATGAAAAAGAGTCCGGCCCCAAAGCCATAGACCGTGGCGCTGAAGTGCAGATCCTGATTCATGCGCAGCGCGGCGAAACTCACGCTGATGCGATCCATGTAGGCTAGTCCGTAGCCGATGCCGATGATCGGTATCAGTCGCAAGGTTGCCTTGTGCATGGCGGATTGGCCGATTGCCGTCTGCCGCGAGGCTTCGGACCAATCGACTCCGTACCGCAACGATTCGTCCGAAACCTGGCTACCGATTGCCATCAATGCACACCTCGAGCGGTTCTACGGTTCAGAGGGCAGGTGACTGAGAATTCTGCTTCAACGGCTGCTCAGAACACTGACTAACGTCCGAAAACCCTCCGCAGGAAATCGAGTTCCGGCTTCTCGGCCACTGGAATTGGCCCAGGCCGATCGCCAAGCTCCATGGTGATTGCGCGGTCTTCGTTGAAGGCTGGCCAAGTGGGCAGGCCTTTTCCATTCGGGTCGCCGTTGGCGGCGAAGTTGGCCCAATACGAGGTTGTTCTGTCCGCGATAGCCCGGTCATCGCCGCTCCAAGGACGTTCGGACATCTTCAGGCTGTCGAAGACGTAAGGAACCTCAGAGGTGTGGAACGCACCGTACTTCTCCTTGTCGGGACCAGGCAACGGGTGGTCCCAGTAATAGGTGAAGGTCTTTGACCGGCTGGTCTTCTGGCGGTCCTGCGCCCAGAAGTACATGGAAGAACGCTCGTAGTCGTGCGCTGCGGTGTTCTGGGATGCGCCAGCTTGCGCGTCTGTGGCGGCCGGATAGAGTGAAAGGAATTTGTCCGCCAGACCGGCAAAGCGCTCGCGCGCCTGCTTCCAGAACTGCTCCAATGTGATTGAGGGATGTGGCTCCGCGCCCCCTTCATCGGCGTTGCAGCCGGTGAGGAACGGCACATCGTTCTGCTTTCCGGCGGCGAAGGTCTCTGCAAAGCCCTGCGGCAAAACCCAGCCATCCAGCACGGGAACCATGCGCTGCGGGTTCAGGATGTTGAGTTGCTGCCAGCTCATGGCCCGCAATTCCTTGAGGGAATTAGCGCCGCGTTCCTCGGCGAAGCGCAGGCCATCCTGTTCGGCGTCGGCCAGCTTCTTCATGGCCATGGGGCTGCGCGCAACTTCCGGGCTCTTCCAGGCAGCCGAACCGCTCTCCGCAATGGCGCGCTGGAAGAGGCCTTTGGCCAGGGGCGAAATTGTGAGGAAGTGCACCGAGCCCGCACCGGCCGACTGGCCGGCGACGGTAACGCGCGTGGGATCGCCGCCAAACGCTGCGATGTTCTTCGCAACCCATTGCAGCGCGGCAATCTGGTCCAGCAGGCCATAGTTGCCTGAAGCGCCATGCTGGGATTCGCGACTCAACTCGGGGTAAGCGAGATAGCCGAAGAAGCCCAACCGGAAGTTGATGGTGACAACCACAATGCCTTTGTGAGCCAGGTTCTCACCATCGTAGGCAGGCACCGATGCGGACCCCTCGGTATACCCGCCGCCGTGAAGCCAAACCAACACGGGAAGTTTCTCTTTGTCGGATTTCGCCGGCGTCCACACATTCAGGAAGAGGCAGTCCTCGCTGGTCTCGCCGTGTGCCATGAACTCATAGGTCCAGGGCTTGCGCTCTTCCGTAATATTCTGCATGCAACTGGCGGCGAAGCGATCGGTGTGCAAAACACCCTGCCACTTTGCCGGGGCCGTGGGCGGCTTCCAACGCAGCGTGCCAACCGGGGGCGCAGCGTAGGGGATTCCTTTGAAAGAGGTGACAGCGGCGTCGCTGGTGAGAACTCCTCGGATGGCCCCAGTCTCCACCCGCAACCGCTGCGGGAGAGATGTTGCTGCGGATACAGCGCAATCCAACCCCTGCCCAGCAAATGCAGCAATGCAAATCGAAGAAATCAAGAAACTCATGAGCCGCGACATTAGATCTCCAATCCACTCTTTCCGAAAAATACTACGCTCGCTCACCATCGCAAAGTCCCTCGGGCACTGCCCGGGGGACTGCGCAGAATCGCAGCAAGGACAAAGCCCGTAGGTGGCAATCGCCACTATATGCCCTTCAACCGCAATTGCCGTGCCTTTGTCGCTTTCATTCACGTTGAACTTGTCTTCGCAGCAAGGCGGTGGCCCAGCCGCACTCTGGACCCGCAATGCCCTGCGCATCCGGGTCCAGAGTGCCAATTGTCCGATCTCAATTGACCTTGGGAAGCTGGAGCATCTGCTCGGTCTGTTCGACAGTGGCCGGGGTGCGCCCGATGGCCTTGGCGACGCCCACCAGGCGGCGAATCAGCATGGGGTTGTCCGCCGGTACTCCCTTGGTGTACTGCAGCGTATCCTCGAGTCCGGTGCGGGCATTGCCTCCCATCGCCAACGCGATGGTGGTCAGCGGCAAGTTGGCCCGGCCAATGCCGATCATCTGCCAGATGGCGTTCGCGGGCATGCGCTTGACTAGAGTGATGAGGTTCTCTGGGGTCGCCGCGGCCCCGCCGTCCACGCCCAGAACCACGGAGAACTGCAGTGGCTCATGCAGCAGGCCTTCCTTGAGGAGGCGCAGAGCGAAGTCCAGGTGACCGGTGTCGTAGATCTCCAGTTCGCCCTTCACGCCCAGCTCCATCATGCGCGCGGCGACCTTGCGCACTTCGAGAGGCGGATTGCGGAACTCGAACTTGCCAAAGGTCATGGTGCAGAGGTTCAGGCTGGCCATGCGAGGCTTGAGTTCGACCAGGCGTGCGCGCTCCTCGTAGGGGAAGAAACCGCCGGTGGAGAGCTGCGTCAGAATTGGGCAGGACTCGTGTACGGCGTCCAGAATTTCCTTGGTGCGGCCGTAATCGGAGGTAGGCAGGCCGTCGGCGCCGCGAGAGTGGATATGAATGACTGAAGCGCCTTCCGCATACACCGCCTTGGCTTGTTCGGCAAATTGTTCGGGGGTGTAGGGAAGATTCGGATTGTCGCTCGGGACTGCGATAGGGCCATCGACAGCACAGGTAATGACTACTTGATCCATCTGTTTCTCTCCTTGTTCATGGGGTATGGCTCTTACCAAAGCCATCCCTCGGTTTTGAATGCCGCAAACCTACCGTCTACGGAATTCTCCTGGCTCAATAAGAAAGCCCTCAACCTGCAAAGGGCTCCAGACGCGATGCGGAGCATGTGCAATATCAGGCGCGCTCCACGACGATGGCCGTGCCCATACCGCCGCCGATGCATAGGGTGGCGAGTCCGTGCTTCGAGTTCCTCTTCTGCATTTCATGGATTAGGGTTACCAGGATGCGCGCGCCGGAAGCGCCGATGGGATGACCCAGTGCGATGGCTCCGCCGTTGACGTTGACTTTTTCGGCAGGAAGCTCCAGCTCACGGGCCACGGCCAGGCACTGCGCGGCGAACGCTTCGTTGGCTTCGATCAAGTCAAGGTCGGCGACGGCGAGCCCGGCCTTCTTGAGCGCCTTGCGTGTGGCCGGAATTGGGCCGAGGCCCATCAGAGAGGGCTCCACGCCGCCGGCAGCGTATCCGCGAATCGTGGCCAGGGGCTTGAGACCCAGTTCCTCTGCCTTGGCCTTGCTCATCGCCACAACAACAGCTGCGCCGTCATTAATGCCTGAGGCGTTTCCAGCCGTGACGGTGCCGTCGGGCTTGAATGCGGGCTTCAGCTTGGCGAGCGCTTCGATGGTCGCGCCGAAGCGCGGATGCTCGTCCTGCTCGAAGACAATGGCCGGCCCTTTTCTCTGCGGGATGGAGAAGGGAACGATCTCGTCCTTGAAGCGCCCAGACTTGATGGCTTCCTCAGCCTTGTTCTGGCTTGCGCAGGCGAACCGATCCTGCTCTTCGCGCGTGATGCCATATTTCAGCGCGACGTTTTCTGCCGTGATTCCCATGTGCTCGCCGCTGAATGCGTCGGAAAGCCCGTCGGTGATCATGCTGTCCAGCATCTGTACCGGCCCCATGCGATAACCTTTGCGGGAACCGGGGGATATGTGGGCTGAGGCGGACATATTTTCGACGCCGCCGGCGACGACGATGTCGGCGTCTCCGCACTGGATAGCCTGCGCGGCCAGGATCACGGCCTTCATGCCCGATCCGCAGACCTTATTGATGGTGAATGCCGGCGTGGTGTTCGGTAAGCCCGCCGCGATTGATACCTGGCGAGCGATGTTCTGGCCAACTCCCGCGGTGAGGATGCCGCCCAGGATCACTTCGTCCACCATCTCGGCAGTGATGCCTGCGCGGTGGATGGCTTCCGTTACAACGGACGCCCCCAGCTTTGCAGGGGGTATCTCGCTGAGCGCGCCCATGAATGTGCCTACGGCTGTGCGGCAGGCCGAGACAATCACAACTTCTCTTCTTTCGCTCATGCTACTTCCTCCGGCTTGGGATAGGTGGTTGCTGCCGCGTCCTTTAACGATCGGTATTTCGGCCATGCGATGTCTCCTTCGGACTCAGTCCGGTTTGCAAACGTTTGCCCCCCAGGCCCCCTGCTCGCATTCGCGGAGTTGAGAGATTCCTGACTCCGCCCAATTGGCGCGAACAAAGATTGGTCTCGTGAAACCATAGACTCATGAGGCGATACTACTGTACCGAACCACGATACATGATGGCAAGTGTTGGCCGTCACCGAAGAAATCCACATGTAGGGATAAACGCGTCGATAAACGCGTTCAGATATTGCTGAATTTGCTGTTGACATAATACCGCGCGGTCGGGAATACTGCTCACCAGGCAATACGCATGTACCGCGTCGCAGTACATAAAAATGGATTCGGAGCCCGCCTCGTGTCTGTTGGGAGGCCGGTTCCAGAGCATCGCACAGGGAGGAAGCATGAAGAGTGTTGCGTTCAAAGAAGTTAAGCCGTATCAGGCGCCAAAGCACTTTGGTTGTTCGACCCTCAAACTGCAAGGCAAGGAAGAGACTGGCAGCCAGACCTTCTGGATGGGGCTGAGCCACTTTCTGCCCGGCGGCGGCGCCGAACTCGATGCGAGCCCGGTCGAAAAGGTGTACTTCGTGATCGAAGGCGAAGTGACGGTGATTACCGGAGCCAAGGAAAAGATCGTGCTCAAGAAATGGGATTCGATCCACATCGGCCCTGGAGAAGAGCGGGAAATCGTCAATG
>Ga0316217_10004205_pt1 | contig 15754 bp, 12 predicted proteins | sample 1anoAmetaG_FD_203633 | JGI IMG/M metagenome (GOLD analysis project Ga0316217, IMG submission 203633) | Freshwater microbial communities from Trout Bog Lake, Wisconsin, USA - 1anoA | ecosystem: Environmental > Aquatic > Freshwater > Lake > Hypolimnion/Profundal zone | place: USA: Wisconsin... | reverse complement strand
AGCACGCCGATGTGCGCCGCGCCGCGGGCCCCGCCGCCGGACAGCACGAGCCCGATCCGGGGTCGCGGCTGCGTGGCGACGGCGTCCGGCTCCGCGGCCGGAGACGGGGCGGCCAGCGTCCAAAGCCAGACGAACAGGCCCAAGCCCCGGCAGACGCGCCCACGACCACTCACAACCTGCAGATCGTAGCAGACGCCCCGGCCGACCCGGGGGAACGGCGCCGGCCGCGGCGCCGATCGGCCCTCAGACGAGGGCGAGCGATCCGGCCGCGAGCCCGGCGCCGAGCAGCCCGCCGGCGAGCACGTCCGTCGGGTAGTGCAGGCCGAGCACCACGCGCGAGGCGGCGACCAGCGCGGCGAACGGCACCAGCAGCCAGCCGAGCACCGGGAAATGCGCGGTCGCGAGCACCGTGAAGCTCACCGCGTGCAGGGTGTGGCCGGACGGGAAGCTGTAGCGGTCGAGCGGCGCGGCGCCGGCACGGATGCCCGCGAAGGTGACGAACGGTCGCTCGCGCACCAGCCGGTGCTTGAGCAGCTTGTAGAGCGCGACGCCGAGCGCACCGGTCCCCGCCATCGCGATCGCCGGCAACAGCGCGCTCTCGCCGAACAGCACCGGCAACAGCAGCATCAGCAGGTACCAGAACACGCCGTCGCCGAGGCGGCTGACGACCCGGAAGAAGTCGCGTACGGCGGTGCGGTGGCAGCCGCGGTTGATGCGCAGGCACAGGCCCTCCTCGACGGCATCGACGCGCTTGAAGAGGCGTGCGCTACGGGTCGCCAGCATGTCGAGGGCTCCTACCGGGCCTGGGGAGTCCCGGAATTCGCCAGACTATGGGCGCGGATTGCTGCCGGCGCGTGAAGCGGGCGTGACGGTTAGTTGACGCCCCGTCCGGGCGGTGGCCGGGGCCGCCAGCGGGCAAGCAGCAACGCGCTGGTCACGACGCTGACGCTGGAGAGCGCCATCGCCGCGCCGGCGACCACGGGGGTCAGCACGCCGAGCGCCGCCAGCGGCACGCCGGCGAGGTTGTAGACGCTGGCGAAGAACAGGTTCACGCGGATGCGGCGCCGTGTCCGCCGGGCGATGTCCAGCGCGCCGACCACGGCCCAGGGATCGGCACGTACGAGCACGATGCCGGCCGCCGCGACCGCGACGTCCGCGCCGCCGCCCATCGCGATGCCCAGATCCGCCGCCGCGAGGGCCGGGGCGTCGTTGACGCCGTCACCCACCATCGCGACGCCGCCGACGGCGCGCAGCCCGTCGATCAGCCGCAGCTTGTCCTCGGGCAGCACGCCGGCGTGCACCTGACGGATCCCTACCTCGCCGGCCAGCGCCGCGGCGCTCTGCGGCTGGTCGCCGGTCAGCAGCACGCACTCGATGCCCGCCTGCTGCAGTGCCGCGACGGTCGCCGGCGCACTGGGCCGGCAGGTGTCGGCAAAGCTGAATGCAGCCAGCAGCCGCGGTGAGGGAGCCCGTTCCGCGAGCAGGGCGACGGTACGGCCCGCGCGGGATTCGGCGCCGGCCCAGTCGTCATCGGGGGCCGCGACCCCGTGGGCGGCGAGGAACCGCTCGCTACCGAGCAGCAGGCTGCGCCCGTGCACGTCCCCGGTCACGCCGAGGCCTGGCGCGGCGACGATCGCGCTCGCCCGCTCCGGCACCGGTCCCGCCGCGGCGACCACCGCGCGCGCGAGGACATGACCGCTGCCCCACTGCAGCGCGGCGGCGAGCGCGAGCGCGTCGTCCGCGGTGGCGCCGTATGCCCGGCTCGCCACCAGCCGTGGGCGCCCCTCGGTCAGCGTACCGGTCTTGTCGAACGCGACCGTGCGGATGGACGCCGCCTGCTCCAGCGCCGCGGCGTCACGGATCAGGATCCCCGCCCGCGCGGCGGCACCGGTGCCGGCGACCAGCGCGGCGGGCGTCGCGAGGCCCAGCGCGCAGGGGCACGCGATGACCAGCACGGCGACCGCCCGCAGCACGGCCACGTCGGCGCCGGCACCGACCGCCCACCAGGTCGTGGCTGTCGTGGCCGCGAGCAAGACCACGACGGGCACGAACCATTCGGCCACCTGGTCGACCAGCCGCTGGATCGGTGCCTTGGACGCCTGCGCATGCTCGACCAGCCGGGCGATGCGCTCCAGGGTGCCGTCCGCCGCTGCAAGCCGCGTGCGCACGCGCAGCAGCCCGGATCCGTTCATCGAACCGCCGATCACGCGCGCGCCGGGACCCGCCGCCACCGGCATGCTTTCGCCGGTGACCAGCGACTCGTCGAGTTCGGTCATGCCTTCGACGATCTCGCCGTCGACCGCGACGCGCTCGCCGGGGCGCACGATCACCATGTCCCCCGGCGCCACGGCCGCAAGCGGAACCTCAATCTCCCGGCCCTCGCGCCAGAGGCGGACGCGCTCCGGCGCGAGCGCCCGCAGCGCACGCAGCGCCTCGGCCGTACCGCGGCGGGCACGCGTCTCCAGCCACTTGCCGAGCAGCACGAGCGTGATCACGACCGCCGATGCCTCGAAGTACAGGTGCGGCATCGCCGTGCCACGCGAACGCGCGAGCGTCCACACGGACAGTCCGTAGGCGGCGCTGGTCCCGATCGCGACCAGCAGGTCCATGTTGCCCGCCCCGGCGGCGAGGGCCCGTCCACCGGCGCGATAGAAGCGCGCGCCCAGCCAGAACTGCACCGGTGTCGCCAGCGCCCACTGCAGGACGCCGGGCAGCATCAGGTGCAGGCCGAAGGCGCCGACCAGCATCGGGGCGAGCAGCGGCAGCGAAAGCAGCGCGGCCCATGCCAGGTGCCGCAGGTCGGCGCGATCGGCCCCGGCCTGGCGCGCACGCGCGGCGGCGTCCGGCGGACCGGCCGCGACGGGACGGGCGTCGTAGCCGATACGCTCGACGGCGGCGACCAGCGCCGCGAGCGCCAACTCCGCGCCCGCGGCATCGGCGGCGACCATCGCGACGGTCGCACGCTCGGTCGCGAGGTTGACGCTGGCCGAGACGACGCCCGGCACCGCGCGCAATGCCCGTTCGACCCGGGCGACGCAGGCCGCGCAGGTCATGCCGCCGATTTCCAGCCGATGTTCTGCTGCTACAATGGGCGCCAAATGAAATTCCACGTCGAAGCCATGACCTGCGGAGGGTGCGCGCGCGCCGTGACGGCCGCCATACGTGCACTCGACCCATCGGCCGAGGTGAAGGCGGACCCGCCGGCCCGGTCCGTCGAGGTCCGGACCGTGCGGCCCGAGGCCGAGGTTCGCGCGGCCCTGGACGCCGCCGGGTTCCCGCCCGCCTGACCGCCGCCCACCCTGGCGGATACCCGCCGGCAGCGTCAAGGCCGCTCGCCCGCCGGCGAAGCTGCGGCTTTCCACGACCCCCGGCCGGTCCGCCGGGGCGGGGTCGCCCCGAACCCCTGTGATAAAATCCGGCGTCTTTTTACTATGCGCGTGACGACGGCGTCCGCATTTCCAGGGAGCACAACCCGATGGCGACAGTGAAGTACACCCCTCCGGCCGGTGGCGAGCGGATCACGATTGCGAATGGCAAGCTGACCGTGCCCGACCAGCCGATCATCCCGTTCATCGAGGGTGACGGAACGGGTGCCGACATCTGGCGCGCCAGCGTGCGCGTGTTCGACGCCGCGGTCGCCAAGGCCTACGGCGGCAGCCGCAAGATCCACTGGCTCGAGGTCTACGCCGGCGAGAAGTCCAACAAGCTGCTGAGCACCTGGCTGCCCGACGAGACCGTCGAGGCCTGCCGCGAATACCTGGTCTCGATCAAGGGTCCGCTGACGACCCCCATCGGCGGCGGCATCCGCTCGCTGAACGTCGCCCTGCGCCAGCTGCTCGACCTCTACGTCTGCCTGCGCCCGGTGCGCTGGTTCAAGGGCGTACCCTCCCCGGTGAAGCACCCCGAGAAGGTCGACATGGTGATCTTCCGCGAGAACACCGAGGACATCTACGCCGGCATCGAGTTCGAGGCGGGCAGCGCCGACAACAAGAAGTTCATGGACCTGTTCAAGCAGGCGTTCCCGAAGCACTACGGCAAGATCCGCTTCCCGGACACCTCGGGCATCGGCATCAAGGCCGTGTCCAAGGAGGGCACCGAGCGGCTGTTCCGCGCCGCCGTCGAGTACGCGATCGTCAACAAGCGCCCGAGCGTGACGATCGTGCACAAGGGCAACATCATGAAGTACACGGAGGGCGCGTTCCGCAACTGGGCGTACGCGCTCGCCGAGCGCGAGTTCCCTGGCCAGACCTACGGCTGGGAACAGTGGGAGCGCACGAAGGCGGACAGCGGCGAGAAGGTCGCCAACGCCGAGATGGACGCCGCCAAGAAGGCCGGCAAGGTCATCATCAAGGACGCCATCGCCGACATCACGCTGCAGCAGGTGCTTACGCGCCCCGAGGAATTCGACGTCATCGCGACGATGAACCTGAACGGTGACTACCTCTCGGATGCGCTCGCGGCCCAGGTCGGCGGCATCGGGATCGCGCCGGGCGGCAACGTCAACTACATGACCGGCCACGCGGTGTTCGAGGCCACCCACGGCACCGCCCCGAAGTACGCCAACCTCGACAAGGTGAACCCGGGCTCCGTGATCCTGTCCGGCGAGATGATGCTCCGCTACATGGGCTGGACCGAGGCGGCCGACGCGATCATCGCGGCGATGGACCGGGCGATCGGCGCCAAGACGGTCACCTACGACTTCGCCCGCCTGATGGAAGGCGCGCGCGAGGTGAAGTGCAGCGAGTTCGCCGACGAACTGATCAAGCACCTCTAGGACACGCATGGCGCTCAGCCAGACGGCAATGGCGCTGGCGCGCGAGTGCGCGGCTGACGCGTCGGACGCCTTCGAGCGTTACAACGCGGAGTTCCGCGCGATCACGCGTCGCGCGCCGGCGCGCTTCGAGGAATGCGACTGGCAGGGAAGCCAGCGTGACGCGGTCGAGCGCATCGAGCTCTACGGCCGGTACGTGGACAGCGCCGTCGCGGCGCTGCGCCACCGGCTCAGCACCGAGTCCACGGATCGCGGCCTCTGGTCCGGCATCAAGGATGAATTCGCGCGCCTGATCCAGGCACTGCCGGACGCGGAGTTCCGCAAGACGTTCTTCAACTCCCTGACCCGTACGTTCTTCGGCACCGTCGGCGTCTCGCCGGAGATCGAGTTCGTCGCGCTGGACCTGGACCCGCTCGCGCGCCTCGCCGACTACGACTTCCTGACGATCTACCCGAACCGCGGCTCGTTGCAGCTGCTACTCGAGGAGATCGTCGCCGGCTTCCGCTGCAAGGCGCCATGGCGGGATTTCGACCGCAGCGTGCAGCACGTCGCCGACGAGGTGCAGCGCTGCCAGGCCGGGCATGCGACGCCGGTCACCCAGATCGAGATGATCCGCCCGACGTTCTACCAGATGACCCGTGCGTACCTGGTCGGCCGCATCGTCGGCGCCGACTGGCAGGCGCCGCTGGTCATCGTTCTCAAGAACACCGAACGCGGCCTGCTGGTCGATGCCGTGATGACCGTCGATGCCGACGTGTCCGTGCTGTTCAGCTTCACCCGCTCCTACTTCCACGTCGACCTCGAGCGGGTCGGCAAGCCGCTGCTGTTCCTCAAGCAGATGATGCCGCACAAGCCGGTGAGCGAGCTGTTCACCGTGCTCGGGCGCGCCAAGCAGGGCAAGACGGAACGCTACCGGGAACTGTTCCGCCACCTGCAGACGGCGACCGACCACTTCATGCTCGCCCCGGGCGAACGCGGGCTGGTCATGGTCGTGTTCACGCTGCCGTCGTTCGACGTGGTTTTCAAGCTGATTCGCGACAAGTTCCCGGCGCAGAAGAACATCGTGCGCGATGACGTCCTGACCAAGTACGAGTTCGTGTTCAAGCACGACCGTGCCGGGCGACTGGTCGACGCGCAGGAGTTCAAGCGCCTGCGGTTCCCGCGCCGGCTATTCGACGAGCCGCTGCTGGCGGAGCTGCTGACGGAAACCAGGGGCTCGGTGCACGAGGACGGCGACGACCTCATCATCGACCATTGCTACATCGAGCGGCGCATGACGCCCCTCAACCTGTACCTGCGCGAGGCCAGCCGCGAGGACGCGATCAACGCGGTGATTGAGTACGGGCAGGCGATCCGCGACCTCGCCTACACGAACATCTTCGCCGGCGACCTGCTGCTGAAGAACTTCGGCGTGACGCGCAACCGGCGCGTCATCTTCTACGATTATGACGAGCTGTGCCTGGTCACCGACTGCCGCTTTCGGGAACTGCCGTCGGCGTCCTCCGACGAGGACGAGATGCGCGCCGAGACGTGGTACTACGTCGCCGACAACGATGTCTTCCCGGAGACGTTCATCAACTTCCTCGGTTTCGATGACGAACTCCAGGGCATCTTCCTGCGGGCGCACGGCGAGATCCTGACTGCCGACTGGTGGCGCGCCGTCAAGGAGCGTCACCGGCAGAACGAGATGTTCGAGGTGCTGCCCTACGCGGCCCACCGCGTGCGGGTCGCCGGCAGCCTCTGAGGGACCCCGCCGGGACCCGCGGCGCTCAGCCGCCGAACGCCGCGGCCAGCGCCGCGCCGAGGTCCGCGATCAGGTCGTCCGGATCCTCCACGCCTATCGACAGCCGCGCGGTCGTCGCACCGATGCCCGACACGGCTCGCTGTTCGGCGGTCAGGTCGCGCGGCTGCTGCAGCTGCGGCGGGACGATCAGCGACTCCGTCGACCCGAGGCTGGCGGCGATCGCGAACAGCCGCAGGGCGTCGGCGAACACCCGGCTCTGCTCGGCGGTGCCGCGCAGGTCGATGGTGACGACCGCGCCGAAATCGCCCATCTGCCGGCTGGCGAGGCCGTGGCCGGGGTCGCTCGCCAGGCCCGGGTACCGCACGCGCGCCACCTGCGGATGCGCGGCGAGGAACTCCGCGACGCGCGCCGCCGAGGCGCACTGCGCAGCCCGGCGCAGGTGATAGGTCTTCAGGCCGCGCTGGATCAGGAAGGCGGCATGGGGATCGAGCGTGGGACCGAGCGCCACGGCCTGCCCGCGGATGCGGCTGATCAGGCCGTGGCTACCGATCACGGCGCCGCCCATCACGTCGCCATGGCCTGCAGCGTACTTGGTCAGGCTGTGGACGTAGAGGTCGATGTCGAAGTCGCCGTGCGACTCGAGGCCCGCGAACGTGTTGTCGAGCACGGTGAGTGCGCCGTGCCGTCGCGCGGCCGCCGTCAGGAACGGTATGTCGGCGATCTTCAGCACCGGGTTGGTCGGCGACTCGAACCAGACGAGGCGGGTCGGCGTCGTCGACAGCACGCGCTCGACGCCCGCGTGGTCGTCGAGCGCCAGCAGCGTGTGCCGGACGCCGAACCGGGCCAGCGTCCGCGCCAGCAGCCCGCGTGTCGGCCCGTAGGTCTCGACGAAGCCGAGCACGTGGTCGCCCTGCGACAGCAGCGCGACCAGCGTCACCGCCACGGCGGCGAGCCCGGAAGCGACGGCGACGCAGTCCTCCCGCCCCTGCAGGTCGGCAAGCAGCCGCTCGAGGGTCCGCACCGTCGGGTTGCCCACGCGGCTGTAGTGGTAACCGTCGTCCAGTCCCTCCCAGGCCCGCTCGGTCGCGGCGAGATCCTCCAGCTCGAACTTCACGCTCTGGTAGATCGGCGCGACCAGCGGCCGGTTGCCTGGGGCCGGGGCCTCCACGGTCGGGTGGTTCACGCGGGTACGCGGCTTCATCGATCGTTCCTCGGGCGGTTGGGAGTCGAGCGGGTATTCAACCACGATCGTGGCCCCGCGTGCCGCGGCACCGGCGTCGTCAGAGGCGTGTCAGCCTCTCCGCGGCCGCGACCAGGGTGGCGTCCTGCTTGGCGAAGCAGAGCCGGACGAGCCGCTCGCCGGGCGGCGGATGCGCGCAGAACGGCGACACGGGGATCGCCGCGACGCCGGCTGTCCGGATCAGCTGCAGCGCGAACTCCGCGTCGGGGAGGTCCGAGATCGCGGAGTAGTCGACCAGCTGGAAATAGGTGGCGGGCGCCGGCGCGAGCCTGAGCCGCGATGGCGCGAGCAGCGAGCGCAGCCGATCGCGCTTGGCCTGGTAGAACGCGGCCAGATCGTCCTCCCACTCGGGGTGCTCCGTCATGAAGTCCGCGATCGCGTACTGCAGCGGAGTGGCGATCGCGAAGGTCAAGAACTGGTGAACCTTGCGCAGCTCGGTCGTCAGCACGGCCGGCGCGACGCAGTAGCCGACCTTCCAGCCGGTGGCATGGTAGGTCTTGCCGAACGACGAAGCCACGATGCTGCGCGCCGCGAGCTCGGCGTGGGCGTTCAGGCTCGCGTGCCGCGCCCCGTCGAAGACCATGTGTTCGTAGACCTCGTCCGCCAGCACGTACGCACCCGTGCCGCGCAGCGCCTGCGCGAGACGGTCCAGGTCCGCCGCCGACAGGCAGGCGCCGCTGGGATTGTGGGGGGTATTGACGATCACGAGGCGCGTGCGCGGTGACAGCGCGTCGGCGAAACGCTGCCAGTCGACGGCAAAATCAGGTCGCGCCAGCGGCACCCGGCGCACGACGCCGCCGCACAGCTCGACGATCGGTTCGTAACTGTCGTAGGCCGGCTCGAACAGCACGACCTCGTCACCCGGATGCACCAGCGCCTGGATCGACGCGGCGAGCGCCTCGGTCCCGCCGCAGGTGACCGTGACTTCCGTGTCGGGGCAGGCGTCGCGTCCGTAGAGCCGACGCACCTTGGCGGCGATCGCGTGGCGCAGTTGCGGGACGCCGGACATCGGCGCGTACTGGTTATGGCCGGCACGCAGGTGATGCGCGACCAAGTCGCACAGCCGCGCGGGCGGCTCGAAGTCGGGGAAGCCCTGCCCGGTGTTCACCGCGCCGAGTTCGCTGGCGAGCTGCGACATGACGGTGAAGATCGTCGTGCCGACACGCGGCAGGCGGGTGACGGGCGGTGCGACCACGGGCCTCAGCGCCGCGCGCTCTCGGCGGCGTACAGCGCAGCGCCGACCACGCCGGCCGCGTGGCGCAGCGCCGCCGGCACGATCCGGACGGGCGAGCTCAACAGGCCGGCGTATTCCTCGAAGCGCTCGCTGACGCCGCCGCCGAGGATGAATAGGTCCGGCCAGAACAGGGCGTGGTATTTCTCGAGCACGAGGTTCACGCGCTCGCACCAGGCCGGCCAATCGAGCCCTTCCGCCGTACGAACACGCGCGCTGGCGATGTGTTCGGCCTCGCGACCGCCGATCTCCAGGTGGCCGAGTTCGGTGTTCGGCCACAGGCGGCCATCGACGAACAGGGCGCTGCCGATGCCGGTACCGAAGGTCAGCATCATGACGACGCCCTGCTCGCCACGCCCCGCACCGACATGCATCTCGGCGACACCGGCGGCATCGGCGTCGTTGACGACATAGCCTGGCCGCCCGGCCGCCGCCGTCAGCAGCGCCGCGGCATCGGTGCCGATCCAGTTACGGTCGACGTTGGCCGCGGAGCGGGTCACGCCATGGCTGACGACCGCCGGAAACGCGAGACCGACGGGCCCGCTGCACTCCGGGAAGCGGGCGACAAGTTGCGCCAGCGCCGACGCGGTCTCTGCGAGCGAGGCACCGGCCGGGGTCGGCACCGCCTGCGTATCGCCGACCACCCTGGCGTGCACGGGATCGACGGCGCCTGCCTTGATCGACGATCCGCCGAGGTCGATGCCCAGAATCAGGTTCATGCGGTTGCTCCCAGCGCCGCTTGCGCGTCGCGCATACGCCGGCGATCGCGCCGCATCATGAGGGTCCCCGCGATGACGACGGCGACCGACACGATCAGCACCAGGATCGTCGCCAGCGCGTTGATGTCGGGACTGACGCCGAGGCGGACCTTCGAGAACACCAGTTGCGGCAGCGTCGTCGAGCCGGGGCCGGAAACGAAGCTGGTGATCACGATGTCATCCCACGAAAGGATGAACGCCAGCACCCACGCGGATGCGATGGCGGATGCGATCAGCGGCAGCGTGATCACGAGGAATACCTTCCAGGGCCGCGCCCCGAGATCCATCGCCGCCTCCTCCAGCGAGCGATCCACCGTCGCCAGGCGCGCCTGGATCACGACGATGGCATAGGCCATCGAGAACGTCATGTGCGCGATGGTGATCGTCGTCGCACCGCGGCCGCTGGGCCAGCCGACCGCCTGCTCGAGAGCGACGAACAGAAGCAGCAGCGACAGGCCCGTGATGACCTCGGGCAGCACCATCGGCGCGGTGGTCAGCAACCCGAACAGCGCGCGCCCGCGGAACTTGCGGTAGCGCTCCAGGGCGAACGCGGCCAGCGTGCCGAGGATCACCGCGCCACTGGCGTTGACCGCCGCGATGCGGAAGCTGAGCTTCGCCGCATCCATGATCTGCGAATTGTTGAAAAGCTCCACGTACCAGGCCAGCGTCGGCGAGTGCGCCGAGTCCCACACCGTGACCAGGCGCGAGGCGTTGAAGGAATAGATGATCATCGCGAGGATCGGCAGGTAAAGGAACGCGAAGCCGAGCACCAGCATCGCGATGACGAAGAAGGAGCGACGGTCATGCATCAGGCGTCCCCTTCCTGCGCCTGCACGCGCTGCAGCAGCAGTACGAAGCCCGACAGCACCACCAGGAGCACGATCGCCAGCGCGCTCGCCACCGGCCAGTCACGATTGCCGAAGAACTCGTCCCAGACGACGCGGCCGATCATCAGCGTATCCGGTCCGCCCAGCAGCGCCGGGATCACGTACTCGCCCACCGCCGGGATGAAGACCAGCAAGCAACCGGCGAAGATGCCCTCCTTGGTCAGCGGCAGCGTGATCGCGAAGAACGCCTTGGTCGGCCGGCAGCCGAGGTCGGCGGCCGCCTCGAGCAGCGTCAGGTCGAGCTTCTCGATCGCGGAATACAGCGGCAGCACCATGAATGGCAGGTAGGAGTACACCATGCCCAGGTACACGGCGAAGTCCGTCTGCAACAGCTGCAGCGGCGCGTGCGTGATGCCCAGCTGCATCAGCAGCGCGTTGATCGGCCCGCTCCGGCCGAGCAGGCCCATCCAGGCGTACACCCGCAGCAGGAACGACGTGAAGAACGGCAGCACGACCAGCAGGAACAGGATGTTGCGCCACGTACCCGGCGCCCGCGCAATGCCGTACGCCATCGGGTAGCCGATCAGCAGCGCCAGCAGCGTCGAGACGCCGGCCACCTGCAGGGAGTTCGCGAACGCCGCCAGGTACAGGCGGTCGCCGAACACGAAGGTGAAGTTCGAGAAGTGCAGCCGCAGCTGCAGGACGTGGTCCGCCGTCCAGGTCACCACCGGCTCGACCGGCGGCATCGACAGCTGGATGTTCGAGAACGCTATCTTCAGGACGATCAGGAACGGGACCAGAAAGAATACCGCGAGCCAGGCGTAAGGCAGCGCGATCACGGCGCGACGGCCGACGCCGCCGCGGATCGCGGCGATGCGGCGGGCCAGGCGGGCGCCGCGTGTCGCCGGTCCGCTCACCGCGTCACCACCACCGGCGAGGAAGCGTGCCAGTGCAGCCACACGCACTCGTCGTGCTGCAGCCTCTCCTCGTGCCGGAACACGTTTGGCGCCGTCACGCGCAGCAGGAAGCCGGTCGGCAGCCGCACGAGGTAGCGGGTGGCGTCGCCGAGGTAGGCGATGCCGGTGATGACGCCCTGCAGGACGTTGTCCTGCTGCGCCGGCCGTTCGCGGCTGAGCTGGATCTTCTCGGGGCGGATCGCGACGGAGACCGGAGCGTCGGGCGGCGAGCTGACGCCATGGTCGACGTAGACGATGCCGCCGAGCTGCGCGCACTCGATGCGCACATGGTCAGGCTCGTCCTCGACCAGGCGCCCTTCCGCCATGTTCACCGAACCGATGAAGTCGGCAACGAAGCGCGAATTCGGGAACTCGTAGATGTCGGCCGGCGTTCCCACCTGCAGGATCTCGCCCGCGCGCATCACGCCGATGCGCGAGGCGAGGGTCATCGCCTCCTCCTGGTCGTGCGTCACGATGACGAACGTGACACCGAGCTTCTCCTGCAGGTTCACGAGTTCGAACTGGGTACGCTCGCGCAACTTCTTGTCGAGCGCGCCGAGCGGTTCGTCGAGGAGCAGGAGCTTCGGCCGCTTGACCAGTGCCCGCGCCAGCGCCACCCGCTGCCGCTGGCCGCCGGAAAGCTGGTGGGGCTTGCGCTTCTCGTAGCCGTCGAGCTGCACGAGCGCCAGCATCTCCTGGACACGCGCCTCGATCTCCGGCCGGGCCGTGCCGTCCTGCTTCAGGCCGAAGGCGACGTTCTGCGCGACGGTCATGTGCGGGAACAGCGCGTAGGACTGGAACATCATGTTGACCGGCCGCTCGTAGGGCGGCACCTGCGTGACATCGACGCCGTCGATGTAGATGGCGCCCTCGGTCGGGGTCTCGAAGCCCGCAAGCATCCGCAGCAGCGTCGTCTTGCCGCAGCCCGAGCCGCCCAGCAGGCAGAAGATCTCGCCGCGCTGGATCTCCAGCGACACCTGCCGGACGGCGACGAAGTCGCCGAAGCGCTTGGTGAGCCGGTCGATGCGCACGTACGGCGCCACGGCCCTGGCGGGAGTCTCGGCGCGGGCGACGACTGAATTCATCGAGGATTTCCTCTAGCGTCCGGTCCGAACGCGCGTCCACGCGCGGTTGGCATATCTGGCATAGGTCAGCGACTCGGCGCGGTGGGGCTTGAGCCGCTCGACGACGTCCGCCGGCGGGAAGACCAAAGGATCGGCAAGCAGTTCGGGGCTCACCATCTTCTCCGCGGCGAGGTTCGCCGCCGGGAACTTGCGGAACTTGGTGAACTCGGCGGAGATGTCCGCCCGCAGCAGGAAATTGATGAACTTGTGCGCATTGTCCGGGTGCGGCGCGTCCGCGGGGATCGCCAGCATGTCGAACGAGCGCAGGGCGCCCTCCCGCGGGACGATGAACGAGATGTCCACGCCCTTGCCGGCCTCGCGCGCGCGGTCGCGCGCCTGCATCACGTCGCCGCTCCAGCCGATGGCGACGCAGATCTCGCCGTTGGCCAGGTCGTTGATGTACTGCGAGCTGTGGAAGTAGCGAACGAAGGGCCGCACCTTCATCAGCATCGCCTCCGACGCGTCCAGATCCGCCTGGTTCTCGGAAGACCCCTCGCGACCGAGGTAGATCTTGGCGGACGTGAAGACCTCGGCCTCCTGGTCGAGCAGCGTGAAGCCGCAGTCCTTGAGCTTCGACGCATAGGCGGGGTCGAATACCAGCTTCCAGGTATCGATGGGCAGGTTGCCGAGGGCCTTGCGGACCTTCTCGACGTTGTAGCCGATCCCGGTGATCACGCCCGCGTACGGCACGCCGAAGCGATTGCCAGGGTCGTTGTTCTCCAGCTGCTTGAGGACGGCCGGGTCGATGTTGGCGATGTTCGGCAGCTTGGACTTGTCCAGCGGCAGCAGGATCCCCTGCTTCGCCTGCCGTTCGAGGAAGAAGTCCGTGGGCACCACGACGTCATAGCCAGTGCGGCCCGTCAGCAGCTTGGTCTCGAGCACCTCGTTGCTGTCGAAGACGTCGTAGTTGACCTTGATGCCCGTCTCGCGCTCGAACTTCTCCAGCGTGCCGGGCGCGATGTAGTCGGACCAGTTTAGGACGTTGAGGACCTTCTCCTCGGCGACGGGCGCCTTCGCCGCGACGCCGGCGTCCGGCTTCGACCCGTCGCACGACACCAGCAGCAGCGCCACGACCCAGGCGCCGAACACACGTCGGGCACTGCCCCAGTTCATCGGCATCCCCTGGAATCAGACGTTCAGCAGCAGGTGCTCGCGCTCCCACGCCGAGATGACCTGCAGGAAGGCTTCGTGCTCGGCCTCCTTGACGGCGGCGTAGGCGGACACGAAGCGCTCGCCGAACACATCGACCAGCGGCCGGCACTCGCGCAGCAGGCGCAGCGCTTCCGCCAGCGTGCGCGGCAGCTGGAACGGCAGGTCGTAGGCGCTGCCGCTGATCGGCTCGGTGGGCTTGAGCCCCTCGATCATGCCCAGATAACCGCACGCCAGCGAGGCCGCCATCGCGAGGTAGGGGTTGGCATCGGCACCACCGCAGCGGTTCTCGACGCGGCGTGCGGCCGGCGACGACATCGGCACACGCAGGCCGGCGGTGCGGTTGTCGTAGCCCCACTGGACATTGATCGGCGCCGAGTTGTGCGGCGTCGTCCGCCGGTAGCTGTTCACGTTCGGCGCGAACAGCGACATCGCCGCGGGCAGGTAGCGCTGCAGGCCGGCGATGTGCGAGAAGAACAGCGATGTCGGCGAGCCGTCCGGCGCGCTGAACACGTTCTTGCCGGTCTTGCTGTCGACGATGCTCTGGTGCAGGTGCATGGCGCTGCCCGGTTCCTTGGCATGGGGCTTGGCCATGAACGTCGCGTACATCTTGTGCCGCAGGGCGGCTTCGCGGGCCGTGCGCTTGAACAGGAAGGCCTGGTCCGCGAGCGACAGCGCATTGCCGTGCAGCAGGTTGATCTCCATCTGCGCCGCGCCGGCCTCGTGGATCAGCGTGTCGATCTGGATTTCCTGGGCCTCGCAGAAGGCGTAGACGTCATCGAACAGCGGATCGAACTCGTTCACCGCCGCGATCGAGTAGCTCTGCCGGCCGATCTCCGGACGCCCTGAGCGACCGATCGGCGGCTTCAGCGGGTAGTCCGAGTCGATGTTGGGCTCGACCAGGAAGAACTCCAGTTCCGGAGCGATCACCGGCTCCCAGCCGTGGCTCGAGTACAGGTCGAGCACGCGCCGCAGTACGTAGCGCGGCGCCATCGGTACCGGGCGCCCGTCGCCGTAGAAGCAGTCGTGGATGACCTGAGCGGTCGGTTCCGCGGCCCACGGCACGACGCGAATCGTGGTCGGGTCGGCCTTCAGCACGATATCGATCTCGGAGGGGCTGATCGCGCTGTCGTCCTCGGGATATTCGCCCGTGACGGTCTGCAGGAAGATCGATTCGGGCAGGCGCATGCCCTCCTCCTCGACGTACTTCTGCGCCGGGACCACCTTGCCGCGGGCCACGCCCGCGAGATCGGGGATGATCGCCTCGACTTCCTGGATGCCGTGATCCTTCAGGAACTGCCTAACGGGACTCGTCGTCATGGGTCACCTGCCAACGTTCGCCGCGGCTTCACCGCGTGCGTGGGCCCTCGCCGCGTCGCCAAACGCAGCGAACAGGGCCTTGGAAAAATCGTTCTTCATCACCTGCCACTCGGGATGCCACTGCGCGGCGAGCGCGAACCCGGGCGCATCGGCGACGCTGATCGCCTCGATCACGCCGTCGGGCGCACGGCCCTCGGCGACCAGGCCGTCTCCGAGGCGGTCGATGCCTTGCGAGTGCAGCGAGTTGACCCGGATGACACTGCAGCCGGCGATACGCTCGAAGGCGCCGCCCGGCGCCAGCCGTATCTCATGCGACTCGGCGTACTGCGCCTCCAGCGGCTGCGTGTCGTCTTCCTTGTGCATCAGGAAGCCGGGTATCTCGTGCAGACGCTGATGCAGCGTGCCGCCGTAGGCAACGTTCAGTTCCTGGAAGCCGCGGCAGATCGCCAGCAGCGGCAGGCCCGCGGCGACCGCCCGCGGGATCAGCGGCAGCGTCGTCGCATCCCGCTCCGGGTCGTGCCACGTGCCCGGCGCGCTGGCAGGACCGTCATAGTGGTGCGGCTCGACGTTCGACGGGCTGCCGGTCAGGAGCACGCCGTCGCAGCGCTCCAGCAGTACCTCGAGTTCCATGCGC
>Ga0316217_10004204_pt1 | contig 15755 bp, 17 predicted proteins | sample 1anoAmetaG_FD_203633 | JGI IMG/M metagenome (GOLD analysis project Ga0316217, IMG submission 203633) | Freshwater microbial communities from Trout Bog Lake, Wisconsin, USA - 1anoA | ecosystem: Environmental > Aquatic > Freshwater > Lake > Hypolimnion/Profundal zone | place: USA: Wisconsin... | reverse complement strand
GCTTCAGCCTGGTGCTGTTCCTGCTCACGACCTTCATCGGCTTCATCGCCGTGTGGTGCTCGTTCTCCTCCATCCTGGAGCGGCACAAGGAGTACTACATCTGGATCCTCATCATGCAGTTCAGCATGCTGGGCGTGTTCATCTGCCAGGACATGTTCCTCTTCTACCTGTTCTGGGAACTGATGCTGGTGCCGATGTACTTCCTCATCGCCATCTGGGGCGGGCCGCAGAAGCTGTATGCGGCCATCAAGCTGTTCCTCTACACCCTGTCGGGCTCGGTCCTCATGCTGGTCGGCATCCTGGCCATCTACTTCCTCCAGTACAAGACGACCGGCCGCTACGACATGTCCATCGCCTCCTTCCAGAACATGGCGGGCACCGTCGCGCTGCAGAGCCACACCTTCCAGGTCCTGCTGGCCCTGGCGCTGTTCGTGGGCTTCGCCATCAAGGTGCCGATGTTCCCCTTCCACACCTGGCTGCCTGACGCGCACGTGCAGGCCCCCACGGCCGGTTCCGTCATCCTGGCCGGCATCCTCCTGAAGATGGGCACCTACGGCTTCCTCCGGTTCCTCCTGCCCATCGTGCCCACCGCGACCAAGGAGCTGATGCCCTGGTTCATGGGCCTGGCCCTGATCGGCGTCATCTACGGCGCCCTGGTCGCCATGATCCAGAAGGACATGAAGAAGCTGGTGGCCTACTCCTCCGTCAGCCACCTCGGCCTGTGCATGCTCGGCATCTTCGCCCTGAACCCGAACGGGATCACCGGCGGCGTCTTCCAGATGCTCAACCACGGCATTTCCACCAGCGCCCTATTCCTCCTGGTGGGCATCGTCTACGAGCGGCGCCACACCCGCCTCATCGCGGAATTCGGCGGCCTGTCCAAGACCATGCCCATCTACGCCACGATCTTCCTGATCATGACCATGAGCAGCATCGGCCTGCCCGGCCTCAACGGGTTCATCGGGGAGTTCGCCATCCTGCAGGGCGCCTTCCAGGCCGCCCCCTGGCTGGCCGTCGCCGCCACCACCGGCATCATCCTGGGCGCCGCCTACATGCTCTGGCTGTTCCAGCGGGTCATGTTCGGGCCCATCAGCGCCGTCAACGAGGACAAGCACCACATGCCCGACCTCAACGCCCGGGAGATCGCCTACTTCCTCCCGCTGTGCGTGGCCGCCTTCTGGATCGGCCTCTACCCCCGGCCCGTCATGGCGATCCTGAAGGAACCCGTCATCAAGCTCGTGAACCAGGTGAACCCCGAGTTCTACAAGCAGGAGGCCCTGGAAGGCGTGCAGCGTGAGGCCGCCAAGGTCGGCATGGCCGCCATGCAGGCCCCCCACCACGCCGAGGCGGCCGAAGGCACCGAAGGCGCCACCCATGAAGCGGAACCCAGCCAAGGCGGAGGTCACTGATGCCTTTCGCGACCGGCCTGTGGGCGTCCCTGCTCAGGGACCTGCCCCTCCTGGCCCCCCAGCTCATCCTCATCCTCACGGCCACGCTGATGCTCTGGCCCGGGGACGTGTTCGTGCCCAAGGGCGAGAAGGGCCGCTGGGCCTTCGTCACCCTGGTGGCGCTCGTCATGGCCGCCTTCTACGTGGGCCGGCTGCCTTCGGGTGACGGGATCATCGGCTTCAGCGGGATGTACAAGCTGGACGGCATCACCAAGGGGTTCCAGTACCTGGTCCTCCTGGCGGGCATCATGACCGTCCTCCTCAGCCAGCTCCAGCTGGACGCGCTGAAGGAGCAGACGGTCGAGTACTACGCCCTGATCCTGTTCAGCATCACGGGCATGCTCTTCCTGGTGGGCTCCAACGACCTGGTCTCCATCTACTTCTCCCTCGAGCTCATGGCGCTGTGCATCTACATCCTGGTGGCCTACTTCCGCACCGAGGAGCGCTCCATCGAGGCCGGCGTGAAGTACTTCCTGCTGGGGGCCTTCTCCAGCGGCATCCTGCTGTTCGGCATCAGCCTGCTGTTCGGGGCGGCCGGCGGCGTGACCACCAACCTGACCGAACTGAACGAGCGGCTGGCCCTGGCGCCCATGTCCAACAGCTTCCTGGTGTTCACCGGCGTGCTGATGGTGCTGGTGGGCTTCTGCTTCAAGGTCGCCGCCGTGCCCTTCCACATGTGGAGCCCGGACGCCTATGACGGCGCGCCGACCCCCATCACCGCGTTCATGTCCATGGCGCCCAAGGCGGCTTCGCTCGCGGCGTTCATGCGGGTGTTCGGCACCGGCCTGCTCGGCGTCCACTCGGACTGGGTCGCGCCCCTCTCCTTCGTGGCCGGGGCCAGCATGATCCTGGGCAACACCGCCGCCCTGAAGCAGCAGACCATGAAACGCCTGCTGGCCTATTCCAGCATCGCCCACGTGGGCTACATGCTGCTGGGCGTGCTCAGCAGCGGCACCCCCATGGGGGTCCAGGCCGTCTGGCTCTACATGCTCACCTACCTGGTCATGCAGAGCGGGGCCTTCGCCATCATCATCTACCTCCAGGGCAAGGGCCACGGGGAGCGCATCGAGGACTTCCGCGGCCTCGGCCGGACCCGGCCCCTGCTGGCCTTCGCGATGATGGTCTTCCTCCTGAGCCTGGCGGGCATCCCGCCCCTCCTGGGTTTCTTCAGCAAGTTCTACCTCTTCAAGCTCGCCATCGAGCAGGGTTTCGTGACCCTCACGGTCATCGCCCTCCTCACCAGCGCCGTGGCGGCCTACTACTACCTGAACGTGGTCGCCCTGATGTACTTCGCCGAACCGGTCGACGCCGAGGCCGAGCGGGCCCCCATGGGCCTGGTCACCACGCTGGTCGTGGGCGGCTCCACCGCCCTGGTCCTGGTGGGCACCTTCTTCGGCAAGGTGCTGCTCGACTGGGCTGAGAAGGTCCTCTAGGAGACCGCGGGAGCGCCCGGACCCGGGCGCTCCCGCGGGTTCCGTCTGGAGCCCCATGCTGTTCCGGCGCAAGGACAAGGACGTCGATCCCAAGGAAAGGGCCGTCTGGGGCGACCTCATGGCGATGGGGATGGTCTTTCCCATCGCCATCGCCCTCGGCTTCTTCATCGGCCGGTGGGCGGGCCGGGTCACGGGCTACCCCCGGACGGGCGTGCTGCTGGGCCTGTTCTGGGGCATGGCGGCGGGGTTCTGGGAGCTCTACAAGACCACCCTCCGGCTCAACCGCATGGATGCTCCCGGCCAGGGGCCGGAAGGAGGCGGCGACGAAGAGGACGGGAAGGACCCCCATGATGGACCGAGCGCCTGACCCCTGGGCCGGCGCAGAGGCCGGTCCTCTGCCGGGACTTTCGGCCGTTGCCGGGACCGATCCCGAAGCCGAGCCCCTTCCCGCCAACGAGGGCGCCGGCCACCTGCGGCGCATCGCCCGCTTCCAGGCGGTCCTGGCCCTGCTGGGCGCGGCCCTCTGGGGGCTGCACTCGGGGCGGGCCGCGCTCGTGTTCCTGGTGGGCAGCCTCACCAGCGTGATCTATTGGCAGTTGCACCAGCTAATCGTGGTCCGGATGCTGAGTCCCCAGCTGCGGCGGCGGTGGTTCTATGGCGTGCTGACGCTCTTCAAACTGGCGTTGATCGTCCTCGCGCTGCGTGAGACAATGCTGTACTACCCCCTGGAAGTGCTTCCACTGGTGACAGGCATTCTGCTGTTCAATGCTTCGATCATGATGGAAGCGGTCTGGCTGGTCTGGCGTCCTGACATCTGACTTATTCATTTTAATGCTTTACTGTCTGAGGTTGGCATCATGGAACATCACGCTTCGGGCCTCTCCATGTTCCTCACGTACCTGTTCCACCTGACCAGGCATTCCTGGGGTACCTTCGACCACGGCACGCCCTTGTCGATCCTCGAGCGCTACGACCACCTGGTGATCTCGACCCTGGCCGCGCTGGTGACGGTGGTGCTGGTGCTGCTGGTCCGCTCCCGCCTGGCCCGCATCCCCGGGCCCCTGCAGCAGTCCATGGAGTTCCTGGTGACCTTCGTGCGCGGCATGGTGTCCGACAACGTGGCCCATCACTCGGAGCGCTACGTGCCTCTCATCGGCACCATGGGTGTCTTCATCCTGCTGAACAACCTCTTCGGGCTCGTCCCGGGGCTGGGTTCGGGCACCTCCAACTGGAACGTCACCCTGGGTTGCGCGCTGGTGGTCTTCGGCTACTACAACTTCCACGGCATGCGCGAGATCGGGGTGGGCAAGTACCTCGGCCATTTCGCCGGGCCCGTCTGGTTCCTCTGGGTGCTCATGTGGCCCCTGGAGATCCTCGGCCTGTTCTCCCGCATCCTCAGCCACAGCCTGCGTCTGTTCGGCAACATCGCCGGCGAGCACGTGGTCTCGGGCATCTTCTTCGCGCTGGTGCCGCTGGTGGTGCCGGTGCCGCTGATGCTGATGGGCCTGTTCTTCGGCCTGATCCAGACCTTCGTGTTCATCATGCTGGCTACCATCTACGTGTCCGGGGCCGTGGCCCACGAGCACTGACCTTGCTTCCTTCCCCCGGGCGACGGGATTCCGAACCCCCCGCCCCCCTTTTCCGAGGTTTGCCATGAAGAAGTTCCTCACCACCGCCTTCCTGTTCACCCTGTGCGTCGCCGCCTTCGCCCAGGGCGTGCCCGCCGCCCCCAAGAGCCTCTTCGAAGGCCAGTTCCTGGCCCACATCGCCCTCGCCATCGCGGCCGCCGGCTGCGGCCTGGCCCAGGGCAAGGCCGTCGCCGCGGCCTGCGAAGGCATCGCGCGCAACCCCCAGGCCGCCGGCAACATCCGCACGACCATGATCATCGGCCTGGCCCTCATCGAGGCCCTGGTGATCTACGTGCTGGTCGCCGCCTTCGCGGTCAAGTAGCCGGAAGCAGACCCGCGAGCGGGGCGCCAAGGCGCCCCGCTCTTTTTACTTAGGTCGCCTTTTTCCGAAATCGGCAGTTGCTCCCGGCGCCGTAGGAGACTACTTTCTTCTTGTTGCGAAATTTCAACTCATGGAATGATCCGGGTTCGAGCAATGGCCGTGTGGGCAAAAATGATGCAGGAGGCAGCATGTTAAACATCCAGACCCGGCAGGAAGGCAACGCGTCGGTCGTGACCATCCAGGGGAAGGTGAATTTCGAGGTCACGGCCCAGCTGCGGGACGTCATCCGCGACACCGTCACGACCCTGCAGCCCAAGCTCCTGGTGATCAACCTCGAGAGCGTCAGCTTCATCGATTCCTCCGGCCTGGGCCTGCTGGTGGCCGCCCGCAACAGCGTGGACAAGAACAACGGCAAGCTGCACCTCTGCGGCCTGCCCCCCCAGGTCAAGAAGACTTTCGATCAGACGAACCTGACCAACTATTTCTCCATCTTCACCACCGAGCAGGACGCCCTGCGCGGGGCCTAGCACTGCCAGCCGGGTTCCTGCCCGGGGAGAGCGTTCATGCACAAAGGCGTGGTCCTCGTTGTCGACGACGAACCGCCCATCCGGGATATCCTCAGCTTCTATCTGAAGCGGGCGGGGTATCGCGTCCTGCTCGCGGAAAACGGGCGGATCGCCCTGGAGGAGATGGCCAAGCTCCAGCCTGACCTCATCCTGTCCGATCTCCGCATGCCGGAGATGCCCGGGGATGAGCTGTGCCGGGCCGTGAAGGGGGATCCCCGCACGCGCGACACCTACTTCGTGCTCGTCTCGGCCATGGACGGCATGGCCTCCAAAATCGGCGGCCTGAACCTGGGCGCCGACGACATGATCTCCAAGCCCTTCCATGCCCAGGAAGTGATGGCCAAGGTGGAGTCCGCCTTCCGCATCATCGGCATGCAGAAGGAGATCAAGCGGCAGAATCTCGAGCTGACCCGGTTCCAGGACCGCATGACGGCCGAGCTGGCCCTGGCGGCGCGCCTGCAGATGGGGCTCCTGCCGGCCATTCCCGGCCAGGCCTCCGGCATCCGCTACACCCACCGCTACCTGCCGGCCGACGGCATCGGCGGCGACATCTACGCGATCATGCCCCTGCCCGACGACAGCGTGGCCCTGATGATCGCGGACGTGAGCGGCCACGGGGTGACCGCTGCCCTCATCTCCGCCATGGTGAAGACCTTCTTCGAGAGCCAGGTGCGCTTCGGCCAAGGGCCCCTGGCCTGGGCCCAGGCCATGAACCGGGACCTCGCGCGCAGCACCCTCGCCGAGCAGTTCGCCACCGCCTTCCTGGCCCGCCTGGACCCCGCCCGTGACCGGATGCAGTACGTGGTGGCCGGGCATGTGGCGCCCCTGCTCATCCGGGGCGGCGCCGCCGGGGGCGCCCTGGAGCCGACCGTGCTGAGCGGCATCGGGTTCATGCTCGGCATCGAGGAGGGCCTGAGCTTCACGGAGCAGGAAGTGGCCTTTGGCGCCGGGGACCGGCTGATCCTCTACACGGACGGCCTGGTGGAAGTGGAGCGGGACGACCGGCTGTTCCTCGGGGATGAAGGGCTCCTCAACATCTGCGCCTCCCTGTCCCCGGACGAGGAGGCGGCGGCGGACTACATCGTGAACCAGGCCGAGGCCTTCAATCAGACCAGCCCGTTCGTGGACGACGTGACCCTGGTGATCCTCGACCGGAAGGCGTGATGACGCGGCTCTGTGTCTTCTGCGGGGCGAAGGACGGCCGCAACCCGCGCCACCGGGAGGCCGCGGAGGCCCTGGGCCGTGCCCTCGCCCGGCGGGGGATCGGCCTGGTCTACGGCGGCAGCAGCACCGGCCTGATGGGAGCCCTGGCGGACGCAACGCTCAAGGCGGGGGGTCACGTGATCGGGATCATGCCCGAGGGCCTGGTCGGAGAACAGGCGCACACGGGCCTTTCGGAACTGATCATCACGCCGGACATGGCCTCCCGGAAGGCCCGGATGGGCGTGCTCGCCGATGCGTTCCTGGCGCTGCCGGGCGGCTTCGGGACCCTGGACGAGCTGTTCGAGATGCTCACCTGGTCCCAGCTGGGCTTCCAGGCCAAGCCGGTGGGGCTGCTGAACAGCGACGGGTTCTGGGATGGGCTGCTGGTTTTCCTGGCACGGGCCCGGGCCGACGGGCTGATCGGCGAGGCGAGCATGGCGCTCCTGCACTGCGACGACGCGGTGGAGGGGATCCTGGACCGCCTCCTGCCGCGGGGCTGATCCGGCTTCACGGCAGGGTGGTCACCGTCATGCCGTTCCCGAAACTCGCGACCCAGCGTTCCTTCGGGGAGTGGGGCTCGAACAGGTAGGCGTCGTCGTCCTCCGAGACCGTTCGGGGCCCCGTCCCGGCCGCTGAAAGGTCGAGGGCAGGAGATCGGCTTTCCCGGAGCGCCTTGTGGGGTTGCCGCCAGGCCCCACCGCACGCCCACCCTGCGGGCGGGTCACCCCACCGGGTCGATCGCCTGCTCCCGCCCCGCCATCAGTCTCGGCCCCACCTCCGCCAGCACCATGGCGCCGATGATGATGGCCCCTCCGGTGAGCTGCAGCGGGGCGAGGTGCTCCCGGATGCCCGGCACCCACCCGCTCATGGCGAGCAGGGCGGTGAAGACCGGTTCCAGCAGGTAGAGGATGGCGGCCTCGGTGGCGCCCAGGTGGGCCTGGAGGGTCGACATCAGATAGAAGGCCACGCTGGTGGCCAGCACGCCCAGGTAGAGGAGCGTGATCCAGACCCCGGGCTGCGCCAGGGCCGCCCGGGCGCCCTTGAAGCCGTAGGGGTACGGGAGGACGGCCGTGATCAGCCCCGAGAGGATGGCCACCGTGGCCACCTGGGTGAGCGCCAGGACCCAGGGGTTGGCGCGCCGGGAGAACGTGCCGGTGAGGACGATGTGGAGCCCGCAGCCGACCGCGCACCCCAGGGTCTGGGAGTCGCCCCGGTTCCAGCTGCCCCCGCCGCCCGCGGGGTCGTGCACCAGGAGGTACAGGCCGCCCACGGCGACCAGCGCCCCGAGGGCGTGCGCGAGCCGGGGCCGGTGCCCCAGCATCAGGGCGGCCACGGGCGTGAACAGGACGTAGAGCCCGGTGATGAAGCCCGACTTGGCCGTGGTCGTGAAGCGCAGGCCGTCGGCCTGGAGCCAGAACACGGCCGTGAGCAGCACGCCCAGGATCAGGCCGTCCCGCACATGGGGCAGGCGCACGGGGACCCTCAGGACGGCCACCAGGAGCCCCAGGCAGCAGGCGCCGATGGCGAAGCGCACCGTCAGCATGGCGCCGACGCTGAGCTCGGCCTGGATGGCGAACTTCATGGCCGCGAAGCTGCCGCCCCAGATGCTCGCGGTGAGCATGGTCCCGATGACGGCCAGGCCGTGAAGTCTGTGGGCGTTGGGCATGCCCGGATCAGCGCAGCGCGGCCGAGACCCGGACCTCGCATTGGGGCTGCTCGGGATCGTCCAGGGTCAGGAGGACCTTCTCCATGTAGGTGCCGGGCTTGGCGGAGGCGGACAGCGTCACGGTGAAGAGGTGGCTGGCGGCGGCGCCGCGGTCGGCGAGTTCCACCTTCAGGAGGCTGTTGCTGGTCTTGGCGGACAGGATCCGGAAGGGCTTGTTGTCCTTCTGCCGCAGGGTCACGGACGCGGACCGCTCGGTGCCGGCGGCCTCCACCCAGGCGACCCGCACGGGGTCGGCGGTGATGGTGGCCCGGAGCTCCCACTGGACGGAGAGCGTGAGGGTGGGAACCCGGGGATTGGTCGTGCCCACGGTGATGACGTCGGCCCCGATCAGCTTGCCGGCCGGGAGCTTGCGGCCGTCCAGGGTGATGTCCACGAAGGCTTCGGCGCCCCCGCCGCGGGTGCCGAACGTGAGCCAGGGGGCGTCCGGGGACCGGACCTCGGTGATCTGCACGGTGCGGCCGGCGGCGGCCTCCAGCTTCACGGTGGCCTTCCGGGGCACGGTGCGGATCACGTCCTGGAAGAAGACGCTGTCGGTGGAGGCGGTGATCTCCCGGATCACCTCGGCCTCGAAGGTGAGGGTCTGGGTGGGGTTCACGGGGTCGTCGGAGACCACCTGGATGGATTTCCGGGCCAGGCCGTGGAAGCCCTTGGGGTTGAAGGTGGCCTCGATCTGCGTGCTCTCCCCGGGCGCCAGGGACCACTTGCCCAGCACCGTGGAGGTGCAGCCGCAGGAGGGGTTGAGCCGGGTGATGTTCAGGTAGGCCTTGCCGTCGTTGGTGACCTTGAAGACGTGGGTGACCTTGGCCTCGGGGCCGATCTTGCCGAAATCGTGGTGGAGCGCGTCGAAGACCATGTGCGGCTGGGCCGCGGGGGCCTGCGCCGGCGGGGCCTGGACGGCGACGAGGGCCGGGACGAGGAGGAGCGAAGCGGGAAAGAGCATGGCGACCTCAGGGGAAAACCCCATTCTAGCGCGCGAGGAGCGTTTCCAGGGACGCCCAGACCGCGCCGGGTTCGAGGCCCGCCAGGCAGGGGTGGCCCTCCACGAAGCAGTCGCGCTTGAAGCAGGGCGCGCAGGGAATCCCCTCCAGGCGCAGCACCCGGGTCCGGGGCCCCCAGGGGGCGCTGCCGCCGGGGTCGGTGGCGCCGTAGAGGGCCAGGGTGGGCGTGCCGCAGGCGGCCGCCAGGTGGCTCAGGCCGGAATCGTTGCCCAGGGCGGCGGCGGCGCCCCTCAGCCAGCCGGCGGCCTCCAGGAGGGAGGTGGACCCGCAGAGGTCCAGGGTGGCGTCCTGGGCCACGAAGGCGCAGGTCTCGCGCTCGTCGGGGGTGCCGAGGACCACCACGCCCAGGCCCGCGGCGCGGGCGGTCCGGGCCAGGGCCCGGAAGTGCTCCCGGGGCCAGGTCTTCGAGGGCCAGGTGGAGCCGGGCATGAGGCAGATGAAGGGTCCCTCGGGCAGGGGCACCTGCACGTTCGGCGAGAAATTGGCGAACGGCATGGGCGGCAGCCCCGGCCAGCGGCGGGCGAGGACCGCGTGGTAGCGCTCCATGAAGGGGCCCTCGGCGTCCCAGAAGGGGCCGCTGTGGGTGTTGAAGAGGCCCGCCAGGCTCTCGTCCACCCCGATGCGCTCCGGCACCCGGGCCAGGAAGGCCGCGAGGGCCGGCCGCAGGGACTTGGGAAAGTGGATGCTCCGCAGGGCCCGGTGCCGGCGCAGCAGCCCGGCCAGGGCCCAGGGGCCGGGCTTGCCGGCGTCGGGCACCACCGCGTCGGCCAGGTCGCTGCCCGCCACCAGGGAGACCGTCAGGGGCGGGCCCCAGACCACCAGGGGTCCCACCCCCAGGGTGCGGAGCAGCCGCAGCACGGGCAGCTGCATGACGGCGTCCCCCACGAAGCGGGGGAACCTCACCCAGGTGGCCTGGTCGGGGATCAACGCAGCCGCGCCAGGTGGGGCAGCAGCGCGGCCGGCTCGAGCCGGTCCATGCCGCCGGCATGGTCGGCCTCGGGGCCGGGATACTGCAGCACCTGCACCCGCGGGCCCAGGGGCGTCCAGCGGTCGGGGCCGTGGTCCACCCGCAGGCCCATGAGGCAGAGGGAGGGCACGCCCAGGGCGGCGGCCATGTGCAGGGGGCCCGTGCTGGGGCCGGCCACGGCCTGGCACGCCGCGAGCCGTGCCATCAGGGTCTTGAGGTCCCCGGGGGGCAGGGTCGAGGCTTCCGGGGGTGAGAGGATGACGGGACACCAGCCCGCGCCCTCCAGGACCGGCAGGGCCCGGTCCCACCAGGCCTGGGAGGGGCAGGAACCCACGCCGCTGCCCCTGAGCACCAGGCCCAGCAGGGGGCGCCCCCCGGCCAGGGGCGCCAGTTCCGCTTCGGCCCGGGCCGCGGCCGCGGGGTCGGCCCGGAGCCGCGGCGGCGGCGGCGTGCCGCCCTGCCAGCCCCAGGGCTTGAGGAAATCCATGGCGTTCATGGACTCGTGGCGCCCGGTGCCGAACCGGCCCCGCCAGATCACGTGGGTGGCCTCCCAGATCTGCCGCCCCCGGCTCCGGGCCACCCGCATCGGCACCCCCGCCGCCTTGGCCGCGGTGATGACGGCCTTGTCCTTGTGCCCCAGGTTCAGGACGGCGTCGGGCTGGACGGCGCGCATGAGCGCGGTCAGGTCGGTGCCGGGCTCCCGGAGGTGGACGCCGGCCACGCCGGGCAGGTCCTCCAGCAGGGGCGCGGCGTAGGGGCGCACCAGCCAGTGCACCTCGGCCTCGGGCTCGCGGGACAGGATCCGCTCCATCAGGGGCATGGAAACGATCACGTCGCCCAGGGCGTCGGTGCGGCTCAGCAGGTATCTCATAGGTGGAATCCTTCCCCAAACGGGACTGCCCGTCAACTTGGACGTGCCTTCGGGGGGCTCCGGGCGCATACTGGCGCCAGAGCGGCCCTCATGAGTCCAACCCCCCCAATCAAGCGTGTCCTCCTGGTGGAGGACGAGGCCAGCTTCCGGGAGGTCCTGGAGCTGGGCCTGACGCCCCAGGGTTTCGACGCCCTGGCCGTCGGCACCCTGGCCGAGGGCAAGGCCCGCCTCCTCGCGGGCGGCTGGGACGCGGTGGTCTCGGACCTGCGGCTGAAGGACGGCAGCGGCATCGACCTGCTGGCATGGATGAAGGCCGAGGGCCTGGACCTGCCGGTGGTGATCATGACCGCCTTCGCCACCACCGAGACCACGGTGCAGGCCCTCAACCTGGGCGCCGTGGACTTCCTCACCAAGACCAAGAACGATATCCAGGAGCTCACCAAGGTCCTCAAGGGCATCTTCGCGGTGAACCACCGCACCGCCCCCACGGAGGTGGCCGACATCGGCGACCTGGTGGGCGTGGGCAGCACCATCCGCAAGGTCCAGGCCCTGGTGGGCAAGGTGGCCCGGGCCAACACGACCGTGCTGATCACCGGGGAGAGCGGGACCGGCAAGGAGATCGTCGCCCGGCTCGTCCACCGCTACTCGGACCGGGCGAAAGGGCCCTTCGTCCCGGTGAACTGCGGCGCCCTCCCGGAGCACCTGCTGGAGTCCGAGCTGTTCGGCTACGAGCGCGGCGCCTTCACCGGGGCGCACGGCATGAAGCGGGGCCTGTTCGAGGAGGCCGAGGGCGGGATCATCTTCCTGGACGAGATCGGGGAGATCCCCCTGCCGCTCCAGGTCAAGCTGCTGCGGGTCCTCCAGGAGCGTCGGATCCGGCGCCTGGGCGCCAGCGAGGAGCGGCCCGTGGACGCGCGGGTGATCGGCGCCAGCAACCGGGACCTGAGGGCCCGGGCCGAGCGGGGGCAGTTCCGCCAGGACCTCTATTTCCGCCTCAACATCCTCCATATCGAGCTGCCGCCCCTGCGGGAGCGCCAGGAGGACCTGCCGGTCCTGGTGGAGCACTTCATCAGCCGGTTCTGCAGCAAGCTGAAGAAACCGCCCATGGAGCTATCCGAGGAGGCCCTGGAAGTCCTGCGCCACTACCGGTTTCCCGGCAACGTCCGGGAGCTTGAGAATCTCATGGAGCGGTGCGTGGCCCTCCATTCCGGGGGCGCCATCGGCGTGGACCTGTTCCCGGAGAACCTGCTGGTCCCGCCCGCCGGCGGCTCCGAGGCGCAGGGCCAGCTGGAGCTGCCGGCCTGCGGCGTGGACCTGGAGGCCTACCTGGCCGCCCTCAAGGGCCACTTCCTGCGCGGCGCCCTGGAGCGCTGCGAGGGCAACAAGACCCGGGCGGCCCGGATGCTGGGCATGACCTTCCGGGCCTACCGGTACTGGCTCCAGGAGATGGGCGGCGTCGAGACCCTCCCCGCCGCCTTCCCCTGGCTGGACGAATTCCCCCCCGGGGAAACCGGGGAAACGGAAAGCGAGGGGTGATTCTGTCAATGGTACCTTGTAAGATCTTATCCTTATGGCACACTGGGATGCTTGGACCGAAAGGTCCGGGCGGTTCGTCTTTCCTTTCCACCCCCTCCCCCCTCCGCGAGTCACAGCCATGCGCTTGAATCGTCAATCCGGTTTTTCCATGCTCGAGCTGCTCGTGGCGATGATGATCATCGCCGTCATCGCGACGCTCGGCTTCAAGAAATACAGCGAGTTTTCCGCCAAGGCCCGCTACCTCAAGGCCCATGACACCCTGGAGACCGTCGGCTCCGGCCTGGATCAGTACTACATCAAGCACGGCCGCTACCCTGACTTCACCAGCTTCGAGGCGATGATCGAACCCAACTCCGTCCTCGTGAAGGAGAACATGCTCCCCGTGAACGTGCCCGCCACGGATCCCTGGAAGCAGCCCTTCGAGGCCAAGTCCGACAAGGCCAACTACGTCCTGAAGTGCCTCGGGGATCCCGGCGGCTCGCCGGACCGCCCGCCATTCTCCCAGGAGCCCGGCAAGATCTCCGGGGAGCCGGACCAGACGCCGGCCGCCGCCGGCGGGGCCACGCCCGAGAAGGAAGCGAAATGATCGATCTCTCCCAGCTGACGGCCGAAGGGCTGCGGCTCGCCGGCACGCTGGACGCCCTGCCCCTGGGCGACGGCAGCAGCCTGCGCGCCGTGGACTGGCGCCTGCTGGTCATGCCCTCGGGATCCGACCTCTTCCTGGAAGTGAAGGGTTCCGGCCTCTGGGAGGGTTCCTGTTCCCGCTGCCTGGAGCCCATGGATCTCCCCATCGCCGTGGAGAGCCAGTTCCTGGGCAGCAAGGACCCCGAGCTGGTGGTCCGCGGCTCCCATGCCATCGGCAGCCAGGATCTGGACGTCGTGTTCATCCCGGAACCGGTCCTGGACGAGCTCGCCCTGGTCCAGGAGCAGTTCCAGCTCCAGCTGCCCATGCATCCGCTGTGCCGGGAGGCCTGTGAAGGCCTCTGTCCCCTGTGCGGCAAGAATTGGAACAAGGGCCGCTGCAACTGCCGGCCCGAGTTGACCAAAGCACCCAGCGCCCTGGCCAAGGCCCTCGCAGGCCTGAAGCTGAACCTGGGCGAACCCGAAGGCCCCGAAGCCTAGCCCGGCCTTCCCCCCTCAACCGACCCCTCACCAGGAGCACGACCATGCCGAATCCAAAACGCCGCCACTCACGCGCCCGCCGGGACCGCCGCCGCACCCATGACTCCCTCGACGTCATGAGCGCCAGCACCTGCCCCAACTGCGGCGTCTCCAAGATGCCCCACCGGGTCTGCCCGTCCTGCGGGTTCTATCGCGGCAAACAGGCTGTGCGCGTTCAGCAGACGGTCTGAGGCTTGGGATGGAAGCTCCATCCTTCTATCGGATCGCTTTGGATGTCATGGGGGGCGACCACGGCCCCCGGGCCACGCTTGAAGGCGCGCGCCAGGCACTCATGGCTCATCCAGAGCTGTTCCTCTACCTGGTAGGGGATGAGGCCCATCTCAAGGGCCTCCTGGAGTCCCATGGCCTGCGGAGCACGCTCCAGAGCCGGTACGCCATCGTCCACGCAGGCAGCGTGGTGGAGATGGAGGACAAGGCCACGGTCATCCTGAAGGACAAAAAGGATTCCTCCATCCGCATCGCGGCGCAGCTGGTCCGGGACGGCAAGGCCGACGGCCTGGTCACCATGGGCCACACCGGCGCCGCCAACGTGGCCGCCATGAAGGAACTGGGCACCCTGGACGGCGTGGACCGTCCGTGCCTCGCGTCCGTCATGCCCAATCGCGCCGGCACGCCCACCGTGCTGCTGGACGTGGGCGCCAACGTGGACTGCAAGGCCGAGCAGCTGGCCCAGTTCGCCGTCATGGGTTCGATCTATGCCGGCGAGGTGCTGGGCATCGCGCGGCCCCGGGTCGGCGTCATGAGCGTCGGCGAGGAGGAGGGGAAGGGTTCCCTGGCCGTCAAGGAGGCCGCCCACACCCTGCGCACCATGGACCTGAACTTCCTGGGCAACGCCGAGGGCCGGGACATCTGGAACGGCAAGTTCGACGTCATCGCCTGCGACGGCCTGGTCGGCAACGCCCTCCTGAAATCCGCGGAAGCCCTGGCCGACATGCTCATCAAGGGCATCAGCGCCACCTTCCGGGAAACCTGGTACACGAAGATGGCCGGCCTGCTGGCCCGTCCCGCCCTCAAGCGCTTCGTGAAAAAGCTCGACTACGCCGAATACGGCGGCGCCCCCCTGCTGGGCGTCAAGGGCATCTTCATCATCGGCCACGGGCACAGCAATGGCCGGGCCGTGGCCAGCGCCATCCGCGCGGCCTTCACCGCCAGCGAACACCGGGTCAACGAGCACATTCAGGAAGCCATCGGCAGCCTCCTTTCCCAGGCCGCCGACAACACCCCTTCCTGAACGGCCGGGAGCCCCCCGGCCCTTCGCGCCCCCGGAGCCCTCAGCGCCCCGGGGGCGTTCTTTTTCCACACGGAGTCTCCATGAACTACAAGCGCATCCTCCTGAAGCTGTCCGGCGAGGCCCTCATGGGCGAGAAGGGCCACGGCATCGATCCCCTGGTGGTCATCTCCATCGCCGACCAGGTGAAGGCCATCCAGAAGCTGGGCGTCGAGGTGGGCCTGGTCATCGGGGGCGGCAACATCTTCCGGGGCGTGGCCGGGGCCACCAAGGGCATGGACCGGGTCACCGCCGACCACATGGGGATGCTGGCCACGATGATCAACGCCCTGGCCCTGCAGGACGCCCTGGAGCAGAAAGGCGTGCCCACCCGGGTCATGTCCGGCATCGACGTGCCCAAGGTGGCCGAGAGCTACATCCGCCGGCGGGCCATGCGGCACATGGAGAAGGGCCGGGTGGTGATCTTCGGCGCGGGCACCGGCAACCCGTACTTCTCCACCGACACGGCCGCGGCCCTGCGGGCCAACGAGATCGCCGCCGAAGTGGTCATGAAGGCCACCAACGTGGACGGCATCTACACCGCCGACCCCAAGAAGGACCCCACCGCCACCAAGTTCGAGCACATCACCTTCCAGGAGGTGCTGGAG
>Ga0316217_10004201_pt1 | contig 15768 bp, 15 predicted proteins | sample 1anoAmetaG_FD_203633 | JGI IMG/M metagenome (GOLD analysis project Ga0316217, IMG submission 203633) | Freshwater microbial communities from Trout Bog Lake, Wisconsin, USA - 1anoA | ecosystem: Environmental > Aquatic > Freshwater > Lake > Hypolimnion/Profundal zone | place: USA: Wisconsin... | reverse complement strand
AGAGCAACGCCGCCGGGATCCGCTGGCGCGACGGTCGCGTCCTTTGGAGCGGTCTGGCCCTGCAGCCGGTGTTCGATTTCAAAGACCGGTACGGTGTTGAGGCCCATGCGCTCGGCTGCCGGGTCAAGTATCTAGCGCCTGGTGCAACGCACCGTCGCCGGGGAAGCCCGGTGGTCGGTTCAACTGGTCCTCGAAGGGGTGCCGCTCCAGAAGGAGAAAAACATCATTTCCGAGGGCGTCTCCACCCTGGATATCGGTCCGGCCACCGTCGCCGGGTACGGCGCCGAGGACGCCTTCCTGTCGCAGTTCTGCGACGAAGTGATCCACCCCTGGCGGGCGATCAAGCGCGACCAACGCGGGCTGGACCGGAGCCGCCGGGCCACCAACCCGGATAACTACAAACCCGACGGCAGCGTCAAGAAGGGGACCCGCAAGTGGCACCGGTCCAACCGGTACCAAAAACTGCAGGCCCGCATCACCGAAACCCAGCGCAAGCTGGCGGCAACCAGGAAGAAGCAGCACGGCCAGCTCTGCAACAAAGTTCTGGCCCTGGGCACCATCGTCAAACTGGAAAAACTGTCCTACAAATCGCTGCAGAAGAATTTCGGCCGCAGCGTGGCAGTACGCGCTCCCGGGATGTTTGTCGGCCAACTCACCCGCAAGGCTGCGAATGCTGGCGGTCGAGTCGAGGAGATCAACACCCGGAAGACCAAACTGTCGCAGAGCTGCATCTAGCGGCGCGGTGAAGAAGAAACCCCTCAGCCAGAGACACCACGTATGCGAGTGTGGGGTCGAAGCGCAACGGGACCTGTTCTCCGCGTATCTGGCCTTCCATTGCCACAACGACACCTTGGACATCCGCCAGGCAGCTTCTGCCTGGCCGGCTGCGGAACCGCTGCTGAAACGGGCGATGTCCAGGCTTAGTACCCAAACAGCGAATCGTAGGCTGCTGACAGCGAGCTTCGGTCTTTCGCAAGGAAGGCGGAGTCAGAGTTGTTCGCCCGTTGCAGACGGATCGGCAGTCATCGAGGCCGTGGATGTTGTAGCAGATGCCGGGCATCTCCAGCAGCTGCGACAACCACGCAAAGATGCCTGCCTTGCCGTTAGACCCCCCTGGCTTTAGCCATGGGGAGGTTCAGCCGCAGCCCGTTAAGGAAACAAGGAGGTTCCCATGCGTTACATCAACACCGACAGGATCATTGCAGCCCAGCTCACCACCCCGGCCGAGAATCCCCTCGTCGACGACGACACGCGCCTCATCGATGTCTGGTTCGACGGCAGCTCAGTGCGCAAGCAGCTTTTCAAGAAGGTGAAAAAGACCGAGCAGGAGGCAATCGCCTGGGATCTCGAGAACCAGGGGTTCATCCGCTCCGGCAATCTCCTCCTCAATCCACGGGCGGTCCTCTTTGCCGAAATGGAGCACGAGATCGTCGGCGGGCTCGTAACGATCGGCTACCAGGACAACGGCAAGCCCGTGGAGCTAAAGGTGGACAGCAAGGCGTTCGAGGATCTGTGCGAGCTGCTGGCAGTGGAGAAAAAATAAATACCCTGGGTAATCCCCCGGCCTTGCCGGCTTTGCCGGGGGACCCTAAAAGTTTGACAGTTCCGGGATACAGTGAAAGCCTCCCTTCTGTGAACCGCTCAAAGTTCTAAGAAAAGGAGGCTTTCGTTGACAACACGTAGAGAGTCTATGCTATTCGGCATGGGAGTGCAAGTACCACATTACCTGGATCCCCAAGTATCGGCGGAAGGTGCGACAGTATCTTGGAGAGATCTTTCGCGAACTCGCACGACAGCGCGAGAGCGTGATTGTTGAGGGGCATTTATGCCCCGACCACGTTCACGTGTATATCCCAATACCGCCAAAGTATGCGGTGTCCCAAGTGATGGGGTATATCAAGGGCAAGAGCGCAATTGCTATTGCCAGAACTTTGATGGCCGCACCTGGAACTTCACGGGTGAAAGCTTCTGGGCTCGCGGCTACTACGAAGACCGCTGGAGGCTATTGTCAGATTCTGCACTTTAATCCAAAGCATCTTGAGTTGAAAAAGAGCAAATAAACCTCGGCGAACAAGTCGCCACAGCAACAAAATGTTTAAAAAAATCACTGGAAATCACTTTGTACCACAGAATGGCTTATTTTAAACGACATGTTAGTTCACGGGTTCTTTAGAAATCTCATATAGAAGGCTGCAAATACCAAAATAATGCCGATATTCACTATTAGCCGTTCCCAGAATCTATTCTTAAAGAACAGTACATCTACGCTGACAACAACGGCTATCAACACCAAAACGTAAAGCACCACATAGGCATTCCTTGGCATTCCCATCACCCTTTCAAATATGTCACAGTCGCCCTTCCATGAACTTGCGCGGCCACGGGCGACGCTCGCAAGTCATTTTCGATAGAAAAGCTTGCCCGGCTCGAAGATGGCAAAATCAACCTCGACGCGCCGCCTCGATTGCAGCAATATCGATCTTTTTCATCTGCATCATCGCATCAAACGCTCGCTTGGCGGCAGCAAGGTCAGGATCCGTGACCGCTTTCGTCAGGGCGATGGGCGTAATCTGCCAGGACAATCCCCACTTGTCCTTACACCAGCCGCACGCGCTCTCCTGGCCGCCGTTGCCGACGATCGCATTCCAGTAGCGATCCGTTTCGGCTTGGTCAGCTGTTGCGACCTTAAAGGAGAACGCTTCGTTATGCGTGAACGCCGGTCCGCCATTGAGCCCGAGGCAGGGAACGCCCAATATGGTAAATTCGACGGTCAACACGTCCCCTTTTCTCCCCGAGGGATAGTCTCCCGGTGCGAGATGCACCGCACCGACGGACGAATTGGGAAAGGTCTTGGCGTAAAACCGAGCTGCGTCCTCGGCGTCACCATTATACCAAAGGCAAATCGTGTTCTTTGCAGGCTTTTCCATATCATTTCTCCATTGAGATAAGCCACCCAACGCCGCCGTAAAAAGATCTGCTCGCAGTCGAAAGGCATTGGCTCGGAACACTTCCGCGTCAATTCGGCACATTACCCCAAGACGCCAAGATGGTCGGCGGGAGAAATGAAGTACAGTCCGGTCAAAACGATAAGCAGGTTGCGTATTTTGAACTCAGGCATCGACTCTCCCCGGGACTTCGGTTACAGCAGTATCAGAAGCACTATCCCCACGGCTCCGAAACCCGCTCCCACCCAACCGTAGGGGAAGCTTCTGGTGATTTCAAACGACTGGGGAGGAGAAAATGCCCCGAAATTGCCCGCGGCGTCACTGCACCTTGAACGGACATAATATGTGCCGGGCTCATCGGGCCGTGGGAAGACGAGCTCCGGCGAGTTTCGGGTTTCGTCCACCACTACCCCGGCAAATCCCGGGTTCTTCGCAACCTGGAAATGGTAGGCCAGCCCCGGAACCGTCACACGTACCCGGAGGCGCATTTCATTCTTCCCGGTTACCGGCCTTTCCAGGTCGGGGGTTGGCGGAATCGGCGGAGGAGGGGGGACCGTGAAGCCGAGGGTGTTGGACCACTCACCCTGGTATCCGTCCGCAGTCACCGACGACAACCGAAAGAAGTAGCTCCCGACGGCGAGCCCTCTGGCGACCGTACTGAGATCGACGTTGTTCTTCAGGTCAACCGGTTTGTCGGAAAACTCCTTGTCACGTGCGATTTGCAGATGATAGCTAGCCGCGCCGGTTACCTTAAGCCACCGGAAGGAAATCTCTTTCCCGCGGATCTCAGAGCCGTCGGCGGGCTCTTGGACGATGGGCGGCAAGGGATTGACCCTCACTTCGACCGGTACGGGAACTGAGAACGCGCCTTCAAGGCCGAGTTCGTCGATACTGAGCGCCTGCATCCAGTAAACGCCGTCGGGAACCCCTTCAAAAGTGCAAGGTTCGCCGGGTTTTATGACTTTTTCCCTGGTCACGTCCTTCATCCCGGCGTCGCGGGCCAGGATTACGCGAAACGATGCAGTCTTTTCTACCCCGGTAAAGACGATCTGAAAAGGATCGGTTCGGTAACTCTTTTGAAGTTCCGATGGAACCGGAGGCAACAGCAGTTTCCGGGGCGGCAAGGGGGCTCTCCCCTTGCGGACAACAGTACCTTCCCCCTCGTCAACAGATACAGTCTGCTCCATGGCCGCCACGTCGATCCTCCCTTGCAACACGCCGGAGCGGGTCGTTTCGGCGGGATCAACCGCAATTTTGAAAATGGTCCCGCGGGTGCCGGCAACCGCCGAAGGTGTCTGAATGTTGTATCTCTGCTCGTGCCCGGTGGCACGTTGAATCCTGTTTATGATTTCTCCGGTCTGCAAAAAGAAATCGCGCAGCATGCGGGAGTCAATGAGCCTGCGGGTACGAATCAGGCTCAGGGTGCTTTCGGGCCGGAGAAAAAAAGTGGTCCCGTCATCGTAGGCAACCTCGACACCGCTCTCTTTGCCGGTGAATATTCTCGTCCCTTGCAGCACCGCATCGTTGACCAGAAGGGGCCGCCGTCCCCCACGTCCCGGGGATTCGTTGAGGACATCCCCTTTCACGAAGGTCACGATACCGGCCACAGGCGAACTCTTCAGTGCATCGACCGGCATGGCGAGCTTCTGACCGGGCAAGATCAGGTCGGGATTGCGCAGCCGGTTCAATCTGACTATCTGTCGGCAGTCTGACGGGACCTCAAGGTACCTGCGGCAGAGATCTAAGAGAGTGTCTCCCTTTTGCACTGTGATGCTATTGAGGTCGCTGGCGTGGGCGGCGGGAAGAGTACCAACAACCGACAAGGCTAGTGCCAACCAGGCAACGAACAATCGGAGATGACTTGTGCTGAGCATTATTTACCCCGTATCAAAAGAAAATCGCAAAGAGGCCGCCGGCCCCTTCCCCATTCTCCAGCCAGGACCTTCTATGCGACCGGCCCTGGCGGTTTCAAAAATTATTTGCATGGGATAGGCGGCATATGTGCTCGAACTAATACCAGAGTTATCCAATTGTTGCCATTCATTTTTGTAACGCGAATAAATCTTCTGTAAAGGCTCTGAGGGGTAGGCAAATACAGCAGGGCGAAATACCGGGAGAATTCAAAAGGTATAGAGCCGGCGTTCAGACAATCTTTAACCTTGCGGAGAAACAGTAACCGACCGCGTGGACGGTTTTTATCGGTATTGGTGTTTCAGTGGTTGCCATGATCTTCGCCCGCAGACGCCGCACAAGCGAATCCAACGACCTGCTAGTGTATTCGTCATGGCGCAGGTAAAGCTTCGTCAAAAGGTGGTCGCGACTGACCGGACTGCCCGGGATGACTGCCAGCAGTTCGAGGAACTGGGTTTCCTTACCGGTCAATGAAACCACGGCCCCGTCAGGCCCTAAAAGCGACCAGGTACTTCGAGCAAGGCCCCAAACTTCACCGGCAGCGCTGGGCTGCGGTTCGGCTCTGATTGTCTGACGATGCGCCAGGCTATTGATGGCTGCCGCCAGTTCCCTGCAGTCAGCCGGCTTTATCAGGTAAATGTCTGCCCCACAATCATAGCCCCGGACCCGGTCTTCTACGGCATCCCGAGCGGTCAGGATGATTACTTTAATGTTGGTATTGGCCCGTAGGTATTCAACCACCACATATCCTGATTGGTCAGGCAAGCCTATATCGACCACTATGACATCCCAATCCTCCGAAAACACGAGGTTATAAAATTCGGATGCGTTTTTTGCGCCGCCGGCGGCAAAACCAGTTATGCCGAGATACTCCACGACACTTTCCCTGAGATCATTATCGTCTTCTACCACTAAGACCCTGATTACCGAATCCATTCCCGCCCCCCCGTATTATACGATATGGCTGCAATTCGCAATCAGGCGCGGTTCTCAACCGGAATGCGGACCTCCGCCACGGTACCTTCCGGGTCACTACTTGAAAGAGTCACCGTGCCGCCGAACTGATTTATGATCTTGCGGACCAGATACAGTCCCAGACCCGCGCCTTGAGTGTTGTTACTGCCCCGCCCGCGAAAAAACTTGTCGAAGACTTTTTCCAGATCATCTTGTCTGATTATGGCGCCCCTGCTGGTGACAGTAACCAGTGCATCGCGTTCAACAACAGTGTACCGGACCTGGATCGGCTCTTTATCGGGCGAGTATTTGATTGCGTTGTCGAGCAGATTAAGCAATGCCGTCTTGAGCAGCGCTCGGTCGCCGCGGGCAATCCCCTCCCCGTTTGCCTCAATATCAAGCTCCAGCCTCCGTTCAGTCCATAGCTCCCGGGACTCGCATACCAGAGACCGTACGAAATCTGTCAGTTCAATCTCTTCGTGGGTCCCACTTTCAGGCGAGCCACCCAAACGCTCCCGTCCGAGCGAAGTGTCCATCACTTCGACAAGCCGTGCCATGGCCCGCTTCATTTTCGCATAATTACCGGAAAGCTGCCCATCTCGGTCGCCGTATTTCATCTCCAGAATGTCCAGGTTAGCGCGGATGATCGCCAATGGTGTCCGGTATTCGTGGGAAAGCAGCTCTACAAAACGGACTTGGTTGTCCATTGCCTCCCTCTCCGTTTTCAGCGCCAGTTCCAGCTGTTTGTGCAGGTTCAGGAGTTTTTCGGTCATGCGCACCTGACGCTGGATTTTCCCGTTGATCCCCCCTACAGAGAGAAAACCGGCGATCCCACCGGCATGAGAATAATGCTTCAACTCGTGGTTATCCCAGCCGAGAAGCGAGGTCATGACCTCGTATTCCCTATCAAGCTTTCGGGTAGCTCTGTCGAGCCGATACAGATAGACGGAGATAAACACCAAACTCATGGAAACCAAGAAAACGCTGGGTGTGAGCCAGAATCCCGCACGCTTTAAGAGTACGAAAGAAACTGACGGCATCAGAAAAAGCGTAAAGGCCCACAAAAGGACCGCAATTTTTTCACTGAGCCGAAAGTATAAAAGGCACAACAAAAGCGAAACCAGCAAGACCAGAGCTGTCTTCAGCAATCCCGGGACGTCGCGGTAGGCACTGTTGTCGAGCAGGTTATTAAGGATGTTTGCATGCACCTCGACCCCAGGCATCCTGTTTCTCGACTGACTGAAAGGCGTCGATATCTCGTCGATGCTTCCGGGTGCCGTGACCCCCACCAATACAATTTTATCGGCGAAAAACTTTGCAGGTTCTTTCCCCCGCAGCACATCCGCCAGGGGCACCCGGGCAAAACTGTCTGGGGGGCCATAAAAGTTTATCCTTCGCAAATCCCTCTGAGAGATGCTTCCCGTCCCTCTGGAGAGCAGCGGATCTTGGCGCGGAAAGCCTTTTCCAGTGAATAATTCATAGAGGGCGGATGACAAGGAAGGCAACGCGGCAACGCGCCCATAAAGGGAATGGAAAACCTGCCGTGCGGTCATGTCGATGCCGAGTTCGAGGTGAATATGCCCGACCCGTGCGAAGGACAGGGGGCCAGAGGGATTGACTATGTCGGTTGCGGAATTGAAATATGCCGGCAATATGACCCTCCCATGTCTTTTTATGGCAGCTCCAAGCAGAGGATCATCGTCGGTGGGCTCAGTCAGCAACAGGTCAAACCCTACGGCGGCAGCCGGTTTCAACCGGTCCAGCAAATCGGCGTACAAATTACGCCTGAGCGGCCAGCGTCCGAATGCCTTGAGGCTGGGTGCATCGATGGCAACGATGACAATACGGTCTGACACAGCTCTCGGCCCGCTTAGACGTATGAAAGTGTCATAGAAGTAGGTGTCCGCGCCGTTTAGAAGCCCAAGGTCCTCCACGAGCAGCACTAATGCCACCATCACCATGACCGACAGGAGAGATCGCGATGTCCTTCTAACCATGTAGAACATTGGACTTATGAAACCTCACCCATGACTCCGCACGAAAGACACGCCTTCCCTTGCGGGAGGGAACGAGGGGACCTGTCGGCTCCTTCGGAACCAAAACCAGACCTTCAAGCCCGTTGGATAAAATGCTGCTGCAGTCAGTTAACAGTCCCACCGGTTTTCAGAGGATTAGAATCCGTTGCATGCAATGGGAATACGATTATTACGTCGCTGAGTCAACTATATTTAATCGAGAGCGGCACGAGAAGATGCAAAGGAGCCGCGCCACTGCCAGAAGATAATGCAAAAAACAGTGCTTTATTGCAACAAAGCGAAATCGGCAGTCCGTTTAGGATTCCATATCGTCACAAATCATCACAATTGGTATGTTTTGATAGGGTTGAAACGTTGAGCACAAAGATTCATAATCTAATTGCAGTCATGGTACTCAGTCCGGAATAGACCGGGAGAACCCAGGGGGTGAGCAATGACTTATAACATTGATCTTGGGACGAAGAGCGCTTTACAACTGTGTCACGATGTGGAGCTTGCCTGTGCCGAATTGTATCGCGGTTTCACGGCTCTCTTCAAGGACAACGGGGCAAATTTCTTACTCTGCCTTAAGGAAGCAATGGAGGAGGAGAACCAAGCCAGACAATTCGTCCTGCTGGGAAAACTGCATCACAGTAATGTCAATCAAACCATGCAGATCGGATTGTGGGAGGTGAAGGTGACCCTGGTTCATATTAATGCGCTGATTGAAAGAATAAGGGTGTGTCCACCTTCCATGGAAGCAGCACTGCGCATTGCCATCGATCTGGATTCCGAACTGAATGAACTTATGATGGGGAAAAGGGTGCATTTCTCTAACCAGTCTTTTAAAGGCCCTCTTCCAGCTATGGCTGACAGCGGTCGCCTAGACTCAACGCAGAAAGCATTCATCCGGATTCCTGCCGCCTAAGCCCTGGCGGTGAAACGGCGGGGTCCCATTTGTAGCCCTTGAGGGGCAGCAACGCTCTCGCGGCCTTGGAGGGACGTAGTTGACTTGTTGACTTATGACGCAAATCTGGTGAAAACCAAGTCCGGAAGAACCGCCGAAACAGTTTACACCTTTTAGCCCGCTCGTATTATCGCTGACTTAGACAGCTAAAGTCATGAACCTCAGTATATCAGTCCCAAGACATTACCGCTGGAGTACATCCTCACTTTCTTAACGTACTTGTGCGGAATGTTATGAACCTAGCACAGGATAGAGGAGTTATGGAGCCGATATCTAACCCCAGGAAATCGATCTTGATACTGCTGGTAGAGGATAAAGAGGCTTTCGGAAACCTTCTTACCACCATTATCACGAAGAAAATCCCCGAAACTGTCATATACTCCACTGATGACGGCAGGTTTGGACTGGACTCTTTCAGGCTCAACTTCCCGGACATCGTCATCACGGATATCGTCAGGCCAGGGCTGGACGGCATCTGCATGGCAGCTGAGATAAAGTCGATCAAACCCGATGCCATCATCATCGCAGTCACTGGACACACGGACACCCAGGACCTCTTGGAGACCATTGGAATCGGCATGGATCACCATTTTCTGAAACCTGTCTCTACGGAAAAGCTCTTTGCCTTCATAGACAAGGTAGTCGTCACTAAAACCGAAATCTGGAAACGCAAACATTCCGAAGAGACACTCCACTTATGCAAAGAACGGCATAAAAACGAGTTGGAACTAACAAATCAAATGCTTGAGCAGCGAGTGCGCGAACGCACTGCCGACCTGGAGATGGCGTTTCGGGAACTTGAATCCTTCAACTACTCAATTTCACACGACTTACGTGCCCCCCTGCGCCACATCCACAGCTACTGCACCATGCTGATCGAGGATTATGGTGAGGGTCTCCCAAGAGAGGCAAGCGGTTACCTTGACAAGATTTGTGCCGCATCGAGCACGATGGGGAAGCTTATCGATCATCTCCTGGAGTTGTCCCGGGTGAGCAGGGTTGAGATCAAGTCGGAGGCCGTGAACCTGAGCGAGATTGCGCACCAAGTACTTGGTAGGTATCAGGAGACCGACTCGCAGCGATTCGTGGAATTCTCAATCGCGGAGGAAGTTGTCGTTTGGGGGGATCGTATCCTGTTGCGGCAATTGCTGGAAAACCTCCTTGGTAATGCCTGGAAGTACACTGGCAAGACGCATGCGCCACGCATCGAATTCGGGATGACCCTTAAGGATGGGGAGGAGGCGTTCTTTGTTAGAGATAACGGGGTCGGTTTTGATATGGCATACATGCAAAGGCTATTTAATCCTTTTGAGAGGCTCCATGGCTCCGATTTCGATGGGAACGGCATAGGACTCGTGATAGCACAGAAGGCCGTCAGGCGTCATGGCGGCAAAATCTGGGCAGAGGGAAAGGTCGGCGATGGAGCAGTCTTCTATTTCACCCTGCCGGTTTACTATTGAGCACTACGACGTTTAAGTTTGAAGAGGGTAAATTGGTTAAAGTTAAGTGATGCATATCCAAGTGGCGGCACACAGGCGCTGACGCTCTGGTGCTCTCCCAGCCCGTTTTATTACGATGAGGTATCCACAGTTACTTTTGCATTCTGCCACTAGTGCTGTCGAGGGTACACGAACTGAAAAACAGGGTATTGATCCCCAAGAACGTCTATTTTCTGGAAAACGAATCCGTTGAGATAGCTGTCGGGGCAACACTTTGGACCGATTTTCAGGGGGAAGATTTTACCAAGATGCAGCATGCTAGGAAGCACATGGCTGATTTTGACCTCATAAGGAAACCAGACGGCGAGCACATACTTCCGGAAGATACGGTGAACCTGTTCCACAAATCAAAGCAGTTTATTTTTGACGCGCTAAAGAATGCCGGCGCAAGGAGAACGGTCGTTGTGACGCATCACGGCATCTCGCGTTTCTCCATCAACGAGCGGTTTAAGGGAGACAACCTTAATTGCGCTTTCATGACGGATCTTTCCGACGACATCATTAACCAGGGCCCCGACCTGTGGGTTCATGGGCATACGCACAATTCTTTCGACTAAATGATCGGAACAAAACGGGTGATTGTGAATCCCTACGGATATGAGAATGTCGGGGTTAACAGCCAGTACGTAAGACACCAGGTCATCGAACTGTGACCGAGCGGGAGCAAACTAAGCACTGTATTTCTGCAACTACGCAGGAAAGACACCGCTTACGCCATAGACCCGAAGAAGGAATTTTTCGAACCGGCGGCACATCCTCTCAAAAGAGTGCAAATCATCCTCGCTTATTTGATCGAAATCATCCGGCAACACTCCGTCAGCCTCTACAGACTCCATCAGCTTTTTCAAGGGGTCAGTGCCATAATCTGCATCCCAGGAAACCTGCTTAATTATCGTCCCGCCCAAACTCCATACGTTGTTGCGGTACCTGACAAAGGTTTTGCGCGCCATCCCCTGACTGATCAAATCTTCCAAGAATCCCTTCATGTAAGGAAGCAGCTTTCTCCCGTACTCGAGGTCTTCGGCTACCCCCATCCAGGAGCCGGGCCACGCATCGATGTCGGGCGCCCATTCCAGTAATGACGTCATCTGTAGACTCCTTCCTGCCGGCGCGGTTGGCCGGTCCTCACTCACGCCAGTTCAACCCGAGCGTCCGCCCGAGGACCTTGGTAACAAAACGATCGGCGGAGACTTCGCCTGCGACCATCTCGCGGATGCGTGCCAAGGTTTCGGTCTTTCGCTGGGCGGATTCCGCAGCCTCCATGGTGTAGGAGTAGGCCGATATCACATCTGCGCCCGTCACGTCGTAGCCATACCCTGCAGCCAGCCATTTGAGAGCGGTCATGCCGGCCTCGATGGCAAAGAGCGGCTCAGTCTCCGCCATATCCCGTGCGGCCCTGGTGAGGGTCTTGGGATCGCAGGGGGACCTGTTTGCCAGTTCCAGCGCTTCCAGATAGAGCCCCGCTGATTTTGCCGCAGCAAACCACTTACCCGGCTCACCGGGTGAGCTTGCTACCAGATCGTTGAGAATATCCTTCGGGTTCTTATCCGGATACTTTTGGGCGATGGCCCGGAAGGTGGCCAGATTGGTCGTTTTCCGGTTGGCTTCAATGGCATAACGACGGTAAGCCTCGTCCAACAACCCGTCGGACAGCCGCCCCACCACTGTCAGCCAACCAGTCAGGTCACCCGTGTACGCTTTGACACGTAGCCAATTGCCACCAAGTTTGGTTTCTTTGATAAAGACATAGGGATCATGTGCCGTGGGGTTGGCAAAGAAATCCATCATTCCTGGCGATATACCCAGATTAGAACGGAGATCAGGGTAGAGGTCCTTTAAAGCCTCCAGCCGACTCTTTGGAGCCAGCACCTTTTTGATCTCAGTGTCCCATATCCGCCCCAAAGAATTGAAGACTGCCGTGTAAGTCCGCTTCACGGCAATAGGGGCCGGAAGGCTGCATTCGCTTCGCTTACGCATCCTCCCCTCTCAAAAAGCGGACAATTCATTTGCTATAAAACCGGACATTTCTACTTGTCAGCAACATGAACAATCCCGTCATTGTCGGCTGGATTGCGGGCAGGCCGCCTAGCACTGGGTTGGGTCGTGGGGCTGGAGTACCTAGAGGACGGGATCCTCTGGCGCCTGCTGGTGCTGGCCCCTCGGCGGCACCGTCCAATGCTTGGCCTGGAACTCAGTTATCGAGGCCACCGACGGCAGACACCCGTGACAGCCCTGGCTGTGGGATCGGGGCCCATATGCCCTGCGGGGTTCGCCTATCAAGTTACCCCCACCCTAACTGGCCCCACGATAAGGACATTAAGGTCTCATGGTGTCGGCGGGAAAGAAGGCTCAATGGCGCTAGAATAACCGGTGACTATCCGCTATATGTTTTACCATTTGGGCGCCTACACCAGCCTGCGCAGCAAATCCGGTCCAGCCGGAAACAGCCTCTTTGACCTCGGAAACTATCCTTGGGGCATACCCGATATCAAACCGGTCAGCTACAACCAGCAAATCTGCATGATCTATCCCTTTGAATTTGCCGTTCACGGACATCAGGTGCTGGTGCGTCCACTCCCCCTGGGGATTATGGGCGAAGGTGACGTCATATGCCGGCGACAGCTCCCACCCGCCTCCCTCCTTCAAAAGGAAGGAGAAGTTCTTGGTGTGATCGTCGCAGTTGCGGGCGAAGACGTTGAAGACCATCCTCCGGAACGCCTCCTCCGAAGCCTGCGGCCCCAGGCCCAGAGCTTTTATGGCCTGGAACAGCTGGCTGTAGTCATGCGTCGCCTTCTGCTTGTAATCAAGCCGCGACATGGCGCACAGCGTCTGCATGTGGTGCTTGAGGTTCCCGTCCCGGTCGAACCTGCAGGTCATGAAGTGGGCCCGGCCGCCCTCCTCGAGTAGGCGGCAGGCTGTCATCCGGATCCCGGCCTGGCGGGCCATCAGGTGATAGGCGTACTCGATCCGGCCGTGCTCCTGGGACTGCCCGAGTTCCCGGTCCTCGCCCAGACCGTCGAACTTCAGCAGCCAGTGTTGGAAACCCTCCTCGACGTCGAACTGCCCCGCCCTGATCTCATCGGTTTCGGGGTTCCAGGCTACCGTGGCTTTGGCACGCGCTCCGCCGGCAGAGGTGCCGACCTGGATGATCTGCGAGAGGGCGGCTTGGGCGTGGGGATCCGAATCGAAATCACCCCGTACCGCAAGCCGTGCGCTCTCCACCAGCCTGGAAAGCCTGATCGCTGTGCTCTTGGCACCCCTGGAGGGGCCGCGCATCGGGTGGAATTCGAGTGCCCCTATGCCGCGTTTCCCCATGTAGGCAAGCCGGTCCAGCGGGGTTATAGCCCCTTTCGGGACACCCTGCTGCGCCAACCAGGCGTCAATCAGGGCATTACCAAAATCATCGGGCAAGGCATCGGCAAGCATCGGGGGCAGGCGCTTGAAGGTCATTTCCGGCAAGTCGGTAAAAACATGCCCCCCGGGTGATAACGGCATCGAGAGCGGGGAGAGTTCCACCCTGCTGCCGAGAAATTTCGGGTCGTACTCAAAGACGTAGAATCCCAGTGACGGGTCAAGTGCCACCGCCCCGGCCCGTCGCCCCCAGATGCGCACCTCAACTGCCTCAACTGCCTTGAACATGCCGGGTTCTCCTTCCCTTCATACCTTAATCACCCCAGGCCGGCTGCAGCGCCGGATCAGTATCCTTCTCCGGCGTCGCTCTTTTTCCGGGCCCTTTGCCTCTGCGTCTTTAGGGAAAGCATCTGCATCGGGCTTATGGTGATGGGCGGCGCCAGGGTGGACAGCCATTCGACGCGGCCGAGCACCTTCAGCACCTTGATCAGGGTTTTTATGGTGGCGCCCTGCCCTGACTCGAGATGTTTCACGGCAGTAACCGAGATGTCGGCCCGCCCGGCGACCGTGACTTGCTCGAGGTTCAAACGCAGACGCTGAGCCCGGATCTGGTCCCCCAATTTCTGCATCCACTCCTCAGTGGTAAAATTTCCGTCTTCCATATGCCACCATTTGAGTTTAAATACCTTTTTAGATCTATAAAGCCACTAAATATTATCATATAGCAACAATAAGATCTATTAAATATATATTCCTTCGAAGCTGGCGCTCCTGCCGGCCACCTGCGGGATCAGGGTGGGAGCAGAAATGAGTGCCTGCCTCCGGCTTTCCGGGGGCGGGCATGAGATCGGGTAGGAGGCGGGATTGCTCCCGCCGTCCTCCCACACCACCGTGCGTACGGATCCGTACACGGCGGTTCATGAAGCACATTGGAGGCGGTGAAGCTAGTTCATGAGTGATACCAGCCCCAGTTGGTCGAAGTAGGATTTCGGAACAGCCTTGTTCATATGCGCGGCCCCTGAGTTCCACCAGGGGCCGCGGCCGTTGGTGGCCGACCGCCATGCTGTGGCTTCACGGTATTCCCCGCCGCATCAGGTTCTTTGCTCGGGTGCCCGTCCGCTTCCACTGCTTCCATAGGATGCAACGCAGTTTTCGCCTGAACCATCCGTCCAGTTCTTCGAAGAGGCCCTTTATTCGGGGATGCACAGGATAAAAGTTGGCGGCTGGCGGGATTCTCAAGAATCGATGCGGGTCATCTCCGGCCCAATAGGCAGGGAGAAGATCTACTACGAGGCCCCTCCATCAGTTGCGCTGGAAAAATAAATGAGCCTGTTCCTGAAGTGGTTTACCGAAAGCAGAGGAAACCCTGTGGGGATTGTTCGCGCGGGACTCGCCCATCTTTGGTTCGTCACCATCCATCCCTTTGACGATGGTAACGGCAGGCTCGCCCGCGCCATCAAGGACATGGCCATGGCGCAGGACGACAGCCAGCCGGCTAGGTACTACAGCCTGTCGAGCCAGATCATGGCGGACCTGGAGAGTTACTACGAAATCCTGGAGAAAACCCAGAAAGGTTCCTGCGATGTGACCGGCTGGCTGGTGTGGTTCCTGAAATGTTTTTCCAGAGCGATGGCGCGTTCAGAAGAGATCATGAACGGTGCCTGGACGAAGGCCCACTTCTGGCAGCAGTACAACCAATTCAAGCTCTCAGAGCGCCAGAACAAGGAGGTGAACCGCCTGCTCGATGGGGCCCGGATGGATTCGAGGGGGGAATGACCACTCAGAAATACGCCGCGATGGCCCACTGCAGCCGGGCCACGGCTTTTCGTGAACACCGATTTTCGCGGTAACTATTTCGTATAACATCTCGCCGTGTGTCCGCATGTTGTAACTGCATGTTATTGCTAGCTTTTGGCCAATTCACTAGTACCTTCAATGGATCAATTTGTTATCTGTTTTGGCGAATAAAGGAGGCCTTCTCCTGAAGTTAAAACACCAGACCCCAGCCGTCCTTTTTTTATTGTCCAAAACACTTCTACGGTAAAACTTTTAATTACAGCATGTTAGGCACACCTGTTGACATGGATGTGGCAGCCAGGCTCAGACTATTTATGTTTTAACATTAT
>Ga0316217_10004200_pt1 | contig 15772 bp, 8 predicted proteins | sample 1anoAmetaG_FD_203633 | JGI IMG/M metagenome (GOLD analysis project Ga0316217, IMG submission 203633) | Freshwater microbial communities from Trout Bog Lake, Wisconsin, USA - 1anoA | ecosystem: Environmental > Aquatic > Freshwater > Lake > Hypolimnion/Profundal zone | place: USA: Wisconsin... | reverse complement strand
GTGCCGGTGAACCTATTGTTCGTGCCCCACATGTTGAGGAGCGTCGGGCTTGCGGCCGTACCGGTGCGGGATTTGAGTTGGACATTCATCAGGATATCATTGCCGGAGGAATAAGCCATATATCCCGGATCGAATGTCCCGGCCGCCAAATTTAAGATCAGGGTTCCGTAGGTCGCCGCTCCATTCCATATTCCGAAACCGTTACTGCCGGCGATAGCGTTAAGCGTTTGGGTGTGGCCATTGAGGTAGATAACGGCGTTATCCAACTGCGTCAGTCCGGCGGTGGATAACGCGTTATCGGCGCCCAGATAGATATTCAGTGTTCCCGAACCGGTGGTACGCTGGATGGCCGTGGTGCCGGTATAGCCCGCTGCGCCGTTGAGCCAAATGGCGCCACCGCCGACGCCGTTAAGCGTCAGGCTTGCGCCGGGGAACGATTGGGTCACCCCTTGGGCCAGGGTGAGTGTGCCGCTGTCGTCGCGAATGCTCGCATTGGAGCCCAGTGTGATCAGCCCGCCATAGGTGTTATTGCCCGAGACGTTCAACAGCGCCCCGCCGCTGGAGATACCGGTTCCGTTGAGCGTCAGGGGCGTCGCGGCGGTGCTGATGCCGCCTTGGATTTGCAAGGCCGCGCCGCTGGTGACGCTGGCACCATTGGTTGTATTACCCAACGCGTTGGCGTTCCGGATGTTCAAAATTCCGGCGCTGATCGTGGTCGTCCCGGTGTAGGTGTTGCTGCCGGTAAGGGTCAACGTACCGGAGCCGAGTTTCGTCAGGCCGACGGAACCGGCGATGACGGAGCCGAAGGTGTCGGAGCCGGAACCGGTGGTGACATTGCCGCCCGCGCCGGTAAGGGTGATGGTGCCGCCGCTGAGCGTGTAGCCATCGGTGGCAAAGGTGATCGAGTTGACGGATGAGATGGTGCCCGAGACGTTGACGGTGCCGGCGGTGCCTTCGAAGTTGGCATCCGAGCCGGTGGTCCAAAGCTGGGTGTAGCCGCTGCCGGAGGTGGTGCTCCAGTCGTGGGCGCTGGTGCCGTTATCCCACGTCAAGGGCCCGCTGAGGTCCGTAAAGTACATGGTGGCGGCACGGGCCGGCCCGGGCGCGAAGAGCGTGCCTACGCCGGCCGCCGCGGCCATGGCCAGGGCCAGCCAGCGGCGTTTGGTGCTGCATGTGGATGACGGAGTGGTGAGGCGTTTGGAACCCCGCAGCGACAAGTGCGTCTTGGCCATAACCGGACCTTTCCAACAAATAGAGGCGTAGCGAATCCGAATGGCTCGGATTGCGGAATCCCGAACGCTCTCTCTTGTTGGAAAGCCTGCCGGCTTAACGCGGTTCCGACCCTTGGAACCACGCCCGTCAGGACATATCCATCCCTCTTTCCCGGCGGCGGCTCCCACCGTCGCCAAGAACCTGTTGCGGCCCCGTGCCGCGACTAACCTACTCCATGGGACTCTCGGCCCATGAGCCCTTAAGCAACCAAACGCGATCCTTTTCGTGCAGGCTCGAAGCCTGCGTTACGACAATCACAGGCACGAAGCCTGTACCACTACAAAGATGCACGGCGATTCGACGATGAAGTATGACACCAAAATGAGAACGAGCAAATGAATTCACTACGTGTTTTGTAACATGCCAATCCAACGATGTGTCACTGTGCCCTATTTGCGAAGCGCTGGTGCGAATCGTGGCGTCCGATAACCTGATGCGGACCCCAATCTTGCGTCTTTAGCGGTCCGACTGCTCTCACTTTCCAGTTTCTAACGTCGTGCTCCCGGGGGCTTTCGTGTTTTCTTACATTCTTTCATGGCATCCTTACGCCCGGCCCCGAGGGCCGCCGCTAAATAGTTTCCAGCCCCTTTCGTCGTGGCGCGGGTCTGGCCTTGCCGAAAGGCCCGGGGCGACAGGCCGGTGTGCCGTCGGAAAAAATCGCAGAAGTGAGACGGGCGGCGATAACCGGTCAGCAGGGCGATCTGCTTGATCGACAAACCGGCGTGGCCGAGCAACTCCCTGGCCCGCGCGACACGGATCCGCGTGAGTTCCGCGACGGGGGTGCGCTGGAGATGGGCGAGGAAATGGCGGCGCAACGTGGTGCGGGACACGCACAGGGAGCCGAGGATCTCATTGATGGTGGTGCGGTCGTTGGCGTGGGCGTGGAGCAGGCCCAGGGCCTGAGCGTAGAGCTGGCCAGGGGGTGCCGCCGGCAGGGTCTCGTCTTGCGAGCCGGTGATTTGATCGAGCAACATCACGTACGCCTTGTGTTTCGTGCGCTCCACGGACCGTGCGGCAGGGGTTGCATCGGGGTGCCAGGGCAATGCATCAGGCGCCGCATTGCGTGCATTGTACTGCACATCGTTTTATATTGTACACCTAATGACCAATAACAATCAAGAGCAAACCCTAAATCACCATTTCTCCAGACGCTTAAGAATATCGGGTTGCAGCGTCTCGGGCGCCGGGATGCACAGGTACAGGCCCTCGGGCCGGGTGGCGGCGATGAATCCCTCCAACTCGTGGAGTTGCAGATCCACAATCACACCCTTGCCGGCGGCCTGGATCTTTTTGATCACCGGCAGCCATTGCATGATCGGCGCATCGTCGCCCACGCCATGCACCCACTGGATTCCGTGGATCTCCGGCACTGCCAGCAGGCGATCGAGGTGCCGCAGCATCCCCTTGCCGTCCAGGTGAAAGACATTGTGGGTCATGTGCTTTACTTCCCGGAGCAGGGACGGCAGGAAGAATTCGTCAAAGGCCGCCTGCGAAATCATGCTTGTAAAGTCGCAACTGGATACGTGGAATTTCCCGCGGGCCGGGATGGCGATCCACGTGACGGACAATTGGCCGTGCGCTTTAAGGACGGCGTCATAGTGGTCGAACAGCGGCAGAAAGCTCTGATCCGCCAGGGCCACCAGTTCATGGACCTTTTCCGGACAGTCCAGCAGGTCCAGGCAAAGCACTTCGGGATTACGCCAATCGGCAGCGCAATCCAGGCTGCCGTGCAGGTCCGTATAGCCCACCAGGAACTTGCCCGCACACTTTTGCAGGGCCACACGCGTGAGGTCCTCGATGCCCTGGTAATAGACATTGTCGCGGCGGAATTGCAGACGCTGCATGTCATCCCAGTCATGGACGGGATGGTCGATCCAGGAGGTCACTTCGCCATAGTCCAATTCCCCGCCGTGGAAGGCCGCAAAAACATTGGGGCCCAGGTTGGGCGAAAATACCGGGAAGGTTTCGGCGTAAAACCGGCGCCCGCGGATGGATTCCAGGAAGTAATCCACCTGGAACTCCGCATCGAACCAGCGGGCGCGCAGGTCCGGCCAGGTGCGCCCGGCGAGCGAATGGGCGCCGGCAAAATCCGCATTGTGCTGCGAAAACCGCACCGGCGGACGGTCGATCATGTCATGGGCGAACCACGCCTCCAGGCGTTGCATGGCCTGTTCAAAATCCGGCTTTCCTTGCAGTTCCATGATGACTCCTGACGGGAAGTTGGAATACGCAACACGGCCGTGCCCGCAGGGGCCGGAAACGGCCCCCGGCAAAGACTCTATTTCGCACTGTCCTTGAGGGCCCGGAACAGCGCCAGCATGTTCTCCAGGGGCGTATTGCCCTGGATATTGTGAATGGTATTGAAGACAAACCCGCCGTCCTGGTTGAAAATGTCGATGCGCTGGCGGACCTGGGTGTAGACTTCCTCGGGCGTGCCAAAGGGCAGCGTCTTTTGCGTGTCCACGCCGCCGCCCCAGAAGGTGATATCCTTGCCGAACTGCCGCTTGAGGAAGTCGGGCGCCATGCCCGTGGCCGAACATTGCACCGGATTGAGGATATCAAAGCCGGCCTCGATCAGGTCGGGAATCAGTTCGGCAATGCCGCCGCAGGTGTGGATGAATACCTTCCAGTTGCTCCGGGTGTGGATCAGGTCATTGATGCGCTTGTGGAACGGCTTGAAGAGTTTGCGGTAGGCGTCCAGGGAAATGAACGGGCCTCGCTGGGTGCCAAAATCGGTGCCTGTGGTCAGGGCCACATCCACCCGATCGCCAAAAATGCCAATGAGCGTCTCGATGTTGGCCAGGGCAAATTCGCACTGTTTTTCAAAAATGCGGAGCACGTAATCCTGGCGCACGGCCGTGGAGATGTACCACTCTTCAATATCGCGGATGCCCTTGGGATGCTTGAGGAACGGCGCCGGCACCAGGGCAATATCGCCCAGGGCCGCACCGGGGATAATCAGCACCGAACCACTGTCCGGGTGGGCATCAAGCCAGGCGGCCTTCCGGCCGAAATAGGCGCGATCCGCGGCCGAGAGCAGGCCGAATTCCTCCAGGTTATCCGCCGGATCGAGTTTATCTTCATCCACCGGCGGCTGGCGGATGAGCGCATCAAAGAAGTGGCCGCCGCGGGGCATGCGCCCGCTGGGCGCACAGGAGGTATCGCCCTGCGGGTAGATCAACAAATCGCCATTGGTATCGGTGGTGACGTTAAAGTCTTCCGAAACGAGGCACTCGGTGCCATCAAAGAGCCGGAAGGGCTTCCAGGCTTTGGTCTGGGTGCCGAAGATGGACTGGGGCGGCAGGACGCCGACGACATCAATGCCCAGCGCTGCAAGCAGCAGGTCATCGACCTCGCCGAGCATCTGGTAGGGCTCGGTGACCTTGACGCGGTAGGCAGTGTCTCCGAGCACCGCGTGGCGCAGGCGGCTGAGCGCTGCGACGTGAATGCCGGTGACAAACGTGGCGCCGAAATCGACGCAGACACGGTCCGGCGTGCGGTGGGCCAGGGCGGCTTGCAGACGTTCGCGGGGGATCATGAACGAGCCTCCATTGAGAATTTACCGGGAATCACCGGGCCTGCGGGCGCCGGTGCGTTACCATACTTTGACCCGTTGCATCCCGCCGGCCGGAAGTTCCAACGGACCGGGGAAGGGATGGGCAGCATTTCTTGGCGTGCCGGAATGATCGGTGTCCAGACGATAGGGGGTGCCATCCGGCCGCTCAAAAGGCCGGTTGGGAATGCCGGCCTGCCCCAACAGCGCGGTGGTGATGAGTTGGCGCATCGGCTCGGTGGCCCAGGCCTTAACTGTAGCGTCAACAAAAGCGTTCCGAGAAGAACAAACGCTCTTAACATGGTCATAAGGATTCCTTGGTGATTACTGACGTTGCCACCAGGCCCAGCCGGGTATCGGAACCGGGCCCAGCGAGGCCCACTTGCCGGAAGGGGCCAGGCTTTCCCAGTTCCAGGCGTTCTGGTTCATCGGTTCGTTGAACCGCTGCACGCTGCCGTCGATACTGGCATAGTTAGAGCCGCCGAAATGGGCGTGGCCCAGCCGGTCGGAATTGCAGTGTCCGCCTTCGACGTTCCCGCCATTGATGCCACCCTGGACCTCTTCCTCGCAGATAATCGGGGTGAGCAGGTTTTGAATATAGGTGTTGCTGGTGGAGGGGACGGAAATGCTGCCCGGGGAGCTGTGGAACCGTGCCAAGGTTTTGACACTGCTGACCTTGGCGCCGGCGAAGGCGATGAAGGCGGAATAGTCGAAACGCCCGTTGGAGCCCAGACCGCTGTTGAGCGGGGCCGCCATGTAATACGCGGGGCAGAGGTAGAGTTTGGGATTCTTATTGACATACGGAAAGATCGTGCCGCATTGGGGGCCAGCGAGCCACTGCGCATTCTCGTCGCCCTGGTTGGGATTGTCCCCCAAGAGCCAGTCGCGCATCCAGGCCGGGGCCGGGTCGGGGTGCTGCTTGATCGAGTCCCACTGGTTCCCCGGCAGGCTCCCCATGTGGTCGCTGGCAAACGTCAGAAAAGCCGTCATCAATTGGCGCTCGTTGCTCCCGCAAACGGTGACATAGCCGGATTGTTTGGCATTGCCCAGCACCGGGATGATAATCGCAATGAGAATTATAATAACGGCAACGACGACGAGCATTTCAATGAGCGTGAAGGCACGCCAGGCCATGGCGGTACAAGCCGGTCGGAGAGGGGGTTTCATTTTCCACTCCACTAACACCATTCGGAGGGAGCGCCAGCGCGACCGGTTCCGGCCTGCGGCCGTTGTTGCGGCAGCGCCACGCCAATCATTGTACATTTATTGACCACGAATGTGCAAGTGCCATGCCCAAAGATTTTCGGAGGTGCCGGACAACCGGCGGCCAGACGTTGTTTACGAGGCCGCGACAAAACCGTCGTTCGGGTGAAATCCTCCCGGGGCGTTCGCACGTTCCAACGGCAGGCGGGGCGGGTTACGCAAAACGTCGGGACCGACGCCGCCTAAAGGCGGAACTCCGAGCATTCGTCCTTCCGGCATCCGCTCGTTACTTGCAGCGTTTAATTGGAGCCAATCGGTCTCTTTTTGATCAATTTGTCAGGGATTCTTGCGGCTCGGCGCTGGCACCAGCGTCGGCGGCACCGCCAGGCGTACGCCGCGGCACAGGGTCAAATCCGTCCGTTGCCGCAGCAGCATCTCGACGGCCCAGCGGCCGAGCGCTTCCATTTGCGGGTCGATGCTGGCGGGCCGCGGATGGAGCAGGGGCAGCCAGGTCTCGTCGTTGTTGCAACTGACGGTCGTAAAGGTGGCGAACTTGAGGCCGCGGCGTTCCAAGGCCCCGGCCAGATAGACGGTCAGCTCATCGGAGGGCACGAAGATTCCCTGGGGGCGCGGGGTCAAGTCGGACAGTTGCTGCGCGACGCGCTCGACCGCGGCCGATCCTTCCGCCGGCGTCCACATGCCGATGCGGTGTCCGACCTCACTCTCGACGGTAGTCACATCCAACCCCGCCGCGCGGGCGGCCAGGGTAAAAAACAGGCCGCGGCGGACGTATTCGCCGTGCTCGATCTGCGGATTAATGAACGCCACGCGCTGGCAGCCCCGCTCCGCCAGGTAGCGCGCCGCCAGGGTGCCAATGGCGGCATTGTCGGGCAGTACCGAGTCGACCCCGGCGGGCGCATCGCCCAGCAGCCAGAGAAACGGCTGGCGCTGCAATTCGGCCAGCACGGCCGGATCGGGCGGCACGCCCATGGCCAATACCGCATCCGCCCGGCCCTGCTGGAGCACCTCGGGCACGCGGTCGGTTTGCTCGCCCCGCCCCAGGATCAGGCTGTAACCGCGGGCGGCCAGGGCCTGCTGAATGCCGGCGATCACATGGGCGATGACACTGAGGCGCGGCAGCGCCGGGTCCATGCCGGGAAACAGCAGGGCGACATTGCCGGTGCGCCCGGCCAGTGCGCCGGCGGGCTTGCGGCCGGGGCGGCGCAGGCGGGCCTTAAAGCCCAGTTTTTTCATGGCGGCGCGCACCTGCTGCACCGTTTCCTCCGAGACATTCGGGCGGTTGTTGAGCACCCGCGAGACCGTCGCGTGCGACACATGGGCCAACTTGGCGACTTGTACAATAGACATAACAAAGTACCATAACCGATGGTCGGCGCTGCGGCAAACCGTGCCGCCGCGCGGGAGCTTTGCGCATCCCCGCCCCTGCCCGTCTGCTGCAATCGACCATCAATACGTATCGCGGGCGACGCGGCGACCAGGATGGTCGCGTTACGTACCGCGGGCTTCCAGCCCGCCACCCTATCGGCCGCAGCCGACGCCGCACCGCCCGGTCACGATCCAACGGGTTTCTTGTTTGTACAGTACATTTGTGTTATTGTACAAGGCGGGTATCACCATACGCATAAGGCGGGCACCTATTTATGTTGCTGGAAAATGAAATGCCGACGGCCGCCACCCCACCCGCGCGGCCGGCCATCGACCTGCCTCCGGGCTGCAAACTTGTCGGCTTGATCCGGCGGTATACCGGCAGCCGGTGCAGCGCCGAGACCGTCCTGGACCCGCAAACCGACACGGTGGCGGGGCCTACCCCTTGGAGCTGTCAGTGGCAGGTCACCCCCGTGCCCGGGCGCGCCGAGTGCCTGGATATCGCCACCACCTTTACGCTCCTTTCTGGACAGGCCGAAGCGACCGGCGTGGCGGTGGCCTTGGAACTTGCCGACTGGACGCCCGCCAATTATGTGCTCCTGCCGGCCGCCGCCTATAACGGCAACCGCCTGGCCGTAGCCCCGCAGCCGTATCCCCCGCTCTGGCGCGACGCCAGGAACTACCGCCCGGACATGCCCCCCACCATTACCGACCTGCCCCGACTCAATACCGGCGCGGGACGATCCTGCATCGAACTGTCCACCGGGGATGTGACGACGCCCGCCATGGGGTTCCAGTCCGCGGGCACCGGCCGCGGCTGCCTGATCACCACCGTGCAGCAAACCCGTTTGGGAAACAGCGGCCTGACCGTGGAAGAACACGCCAACCGGCGCAGCGCCCGGTTCATGGTGTCCGCCCCCTGCGTCCGCCAGCAGCAATACCGCTTCAACGCGGGTGGTATGACGCCCGGTGATGAAACTGGCGCCGCCTGGAAACGCGGCGATACCGTGGTCCTGCGTCTGCGCGTCTGGTTCTTTGCCGCCCCGCGGGTCCAGGATCTCTTCGACGCCTTTGCCATCATGCGCAAGGACCTGGCCCCCCCCACCAGCATTGCTCCGCAACTGCCCATGAGCGCCGCCTGGCAGATATTGCAGGACAAGTACAACCGCCAGAACTGGGATGAAGCGTGGGGCTATTACCGCGTGGCGGTCGATTTTCACACCACCTTCGCCGTCAATGAACGCCCACTGTGTTTCCTGTGGCAGGCGGGCTGGGTCGGGGGCGGCATGGTAACGCATTCGCTCCTGTTTGCGGGATCGGAAACGTCGCGCCAGCGGGCCTGGCGCAACCTGGAAATGATTTTTGAGCGCACGCCGGCGCCGTCGGGATTCCTGTACGGCATCGGCGATGGCGAAAAATTTTACAGCGATGGTTTTGACACCCCCCACCCGGGGCAACTGCACATGGTTCGCAAGAGCGCCGACCTGCTGTTCTGGGCCCTCAAGCAATTCGATTTGCTCGGCCGCCAGGGCCAGGGCGTTCCGCCGGCCTGGCAGGCAAGCGTCCGCCGGCTGGCCGATGCTTTCGTGCGCCTGTGGGAGCGTTACGGCCAGTTCGGGCAGTTTGTAGATGTCCAGACCGGGGATCTGCTGATCGGCGGATCGACCGCCGGGGCCGCCGCGCCCGCCGGGTTGGCGCTGGCGGCCACCTGGTTTAAGGACCCGCGGTATCTGACGGTGGCCAAGGCGGCCGCCCGCCACTACTGCCTGAATGATCTCAAACGCGGCTTAATTACCGGCGGTCCGGGTGAAATCCTCTCCGCCCCGGACAGCGAATCGGCCTATGCCCTTTTTGAATCGCTGGTGGTCCTCTACGAGGTGAGCGGAGAGGCCCAATGGCTGACGGCCGCCCGCGATATGCTGCGCCACCTGGCCACCTGGGTGGTCTCTTATGATTATGTTTTCCCCCCCGACTCGACCCTCGGTAAAGCGCAGGTCCGCACCACCGGGGCCGTCTGGGCCAACGTGCAGAACAAACATGCCGCCCCGGCCTTCTGCACCGCTTCCGGCGATGCCCTGCTGAAGTACTGGCGGGCCACGGCCGACCCCCTGGCCCTGGACTTGCTGCGCGACCTGGCTCGTGGCCTGCCGCAGTACCTGGCCCGCCCCAGCCGCTGTTTCAATGACCGCATGCAACCCGGTTGGATGTGCGAGCGGGTCAACATGAGCGATTGGGAAGGCCGGGAGGGCATCGGCGGCAACCTGTTTGGCTCCTGCTGGGCGGAGGTGAGCCTGATGGCCCAGACGGTGGAAATCCCCGGTCTGTACGTGCAACCGGATACCGGATTGTATTGCGTGTTCGATCACCTTACGGCCGAATGCCTGAGCCGCAATGGCCATGGACTTACGTTGCGGCTGGCCAATCCGACCGCGTTCCCGGCCGTGGTGCGCGTGCTGTGCGAGCCGTCCACGGCGACCCGCCGGCCCCTGGGCGTCAACGCCTTGTATAATGGGCGCACCATCACGATCGCACCGGGCCAGTCGGTAGTGGAAACCTTTACCTAAGCGTTTGGCGTAATCGGTGAGGAGCACCCAACCATGACTACGGTCCAGGAACAATCCCCTGCCACCCCGGTGGCGGCCGGCCCGCAGGTCCCGACGGCGCGCCGTTTATTCTGGGGGGCCGGCGGCATCACCGATAGCGTGATGTTCAACGGCCTCAATGGGCTCATTGATCAGATCTACACGATCGGCCTCGCGCTGGATCCCAAGTGGGTGGGCATTGCCCGCTCCCTGCCGCGTTTCCTGGATTTCCTGACCGATCCGATGGTGGGCCATCTGTCCGACAATACGCGGTCGCGCTGGGGGCGGCGCAAGCCGTGGATGCTCGCGGGATTGCTCGTCGCGGTGGGCACGGCCGTGGCCATGTGGTATCCGCCGACGTCGCTGGGGAAGGCGGCCGTCAACGTCTACATTATTGTCATGCTCACGCTGCTGTTCACGATCGGGTATTCGTTCTTTACGATTCCCTATACGGCGATGGGCTATGAAATGAGCACCGACAGCGACGAACGCACCCATATTTTCAAGTTCCGCGTCCTGGCGTGTACCGCCGTGGGTTTCATGACGCCGTGGCTGGCCCGCGTCTGCCTGGCGCTCGAAGGCGACAAAGCCGAGGTCCTCAAAGGCGTGCAGGGCGTGCGCCTGGTGAGCGTCGGTGTCGCCGGCATCATCCTGCTGACCGGGTTGCTGCCGATTCTGTTTTGCCGGGAAGCGGTGCACAAGCCCAGCGAACACAAGGTGTCCTTCTTTTCGGCCGTCGGTTTCACGCTGCGCAACAAGGCGTTCTGGCCGGTGGTCATCTCCAATTTTCTCATGAAATTCGGTATGAGTATCACCGGCATTTTCTTTTATTACCTGTTTCTCTATCGCATTGGCGGCAGCATGAAGGCGGGGGCGACCGAATGGGGATGGTTCGTCACGGCCATCACGATCGCGACGCTGATCGGCTCGGCCGTGGTCGCTTCGCTGTCGCAGCGCATCGGCAAGAAGCAGACGGTCATCGCACTGATGCTGTTGAGTGCCGCGAGCTACGCCTCGGTCTACTGGACCTTCCGGCCGGAATCGGCCGGCTTCAGGTTGTACTTGTTGACCGGCGTGGCCATCGGCCTGTTCTGCAATACCATGCCGATCATCATCAATTCCATGCTGGCGGATGTCTGTGATGCCGATGAGCTGGAATGCGGCCACCGCCGCGAGGCGTTTTATGGCGCGGTCTTTGTCACCTGCGACAAGATGGCCATGGCCGTGACACTGTTTTGCCAGGGGTTCCTGCTGGACGCCTCGCACTTTGATGCCACCCTCGATATGCAGACCCCCGCGACGATCCACACCTGGATGGTCTGGCTGTTGGCGACCCAGCCGACGGGGCTCATTCTCGGTATGTTGTGCATTATGGCGTATCCGCTGACCAGGGCCCGATCGCGGGAGATACGCCGCGCGCTTGATGCCCGCCATGGCGCGGGCAGCGCGGCGCCGGTTTTTCCGGTGGAAATCACCCCGGGTGCCCCGCCGACCACATCGTGAGGTAGCGCGACGATCGAAGGCTATGTAACGCAACGGAATCCCGATGAAGTTAATCCATCGCCTGCCATATTTTCTGGGCTTGCTCGGCGCGGGCCTCTGCGCGGCAGGACTTTCCCGCCCACTCGTGGCGGACGAATTTCGCGCCCCGCCTATCGGCAACGGCAGCGATCCTGGGGTCCTGGTCTGGGACGCCCCCAGTGCCGACGCCAAGGGCTCCATGCCCATTGGCAATGGCGACATCGGCCTGAATGTGTGGGTCGAGCCCAACGGCGACCTGGTGTTCCTGATCGGCAAGACCGACGCGTGGGACGAAAACCTACGCCTGCTGAAACTGGGCAAGGTGCGCCTCAAGTTTAACCCGCCCCTGGCCACCGGCACGGGCTTCCGGCAGGAACTTAAACTTCACGACGGCGCCATCGAAATCCAATCGCAAAGCGAAAAGCGAAAATTGAAAATCACCCTCTGGGTGGATGCCAACCATCCGGTGATCCAGGTGGATGCCCAATCGACCATGGGCCCGCCGCTGACGGCCACGGCATCCTTTGAGCCATGGCGTAAAGACAAGCGGCCGATCAGTGGTCCGGAATACCATGCCACCGGCTTTACCTCCCTACCGGCAATTTCCTATCCCGACACCATTATGGCCGCCGCCGGCACGCAGATCGGCTGGTATCACCGCAACGTGGTATCGCCGTGGCCGGCGAGCATGAAGTTGCAAAAGCTCGGGGCGCTCGTGGAAACTCAGGAGGATCCCATCCTTAATCGCACCAGCGGGTGCATCCTGCGTGGCACCAATTTCGTAGCCTCCAGCCCCACCGAACTGAAACTTGAGAAACCCTCGGCCAAGCTGTCGCTGCACATCTTCCCGCTCACGCAAATCACCGCTACACCGGAGGCGTGGACGGCCGCGCTCAATACGCAGGCGGACGCGATCGAGAACGCTCCACCCGAACCGCGCTGGCAGGCGCATGCCCAATGGTGGAATGATTTCTGGGACCGCAGTTGGATCGTTGTGCATGGAAATCAGGCGCGACCCGTTCCGCTTTCAGCCCAGCCTTGGCGCATCGGCATGGCGTCGGATGGCGGGAGCAAATTCGGCGGGACGGTTTCCGATGCGCAAATCCTGCCCGGCGCCCTGTCGGATAAGGAAATCGCCAGTCTCGCCGCCACCACGCATGCGGGCACCACCGCACTTACCGGGGCCGCGTCTGACTTGGCCAAAGGCTGCACCGTCGCGGCCTGGATTAAACCCGCACCGGGCGATGCCGGGCGCATTATCGACAAGTGTACCGCCGGCAGGCCTGATGGCATGACCTTCGACACGTACCCGGGTCTGTCGCTCCGCTGGATTGTCGGCGACCAGACGCTGCGCGCCGCCAATTGCCTGACGCCAAACGAATGGCAGCATGTCGCCGCCACGGTGGATGCCGCCACGGGAGCCCTGCGAATTTACCGCAATGGGAAGCTGCTCCAGGAAGGGGACGACCCCGGCCAACTGGTCACCCGCGGCTATGCCCTCCAACGTTTCATCAACGCCTGCGGCGGCCGCGGCGGTTACCCGATCAAATTCAACGGGTCCATCTTTGTGGTCGACCATGCCGATGGCCGCGGATTCGATGCCGATTTCCGCTTATGGGGCGGCGGGTACTGGTGGCAGAACACGCGGCTGGCGTATTGGTCCATGCTCGAAGCTGGCGACTTCGACCTGATGCCGCCGCTGTTCGATATGTTTATGAGGGCGCTGCCGGCACGCCAACTGGCCACGCAAACCTACTACGGCCATGGCGGGGCATTCTATCCGGAGACCCAGAGTTTCTGGGGCAATTATCTTGACCAGGGGGACCTGGGCTACGGCACCGACCGCCAGGGCAAGCCCGACGGCCTGACCGACAATCAGTACATCCGGCGTTACTGGCAGGGCGGCATCGAAATGGTCGCGTTAATGCTGGACTACTACGACCATACGCAGGATGTCGGTTTCCGCGCTCAAACACTCCTGCCCTTTGCCAAAGAGATCGTCACCTTCTTCGACCAGCACTGGAAACGCGGAGCCGACGGCAAGATCCTGTTTTACCCCGCCCAATCGTTGGAAACCTGGTGGGATTCCAAAAACCCCATGCCCGAAATCGCGGGCTTGCGCTGGGTTCTGCCACGTTTGCTGGCCCTGACGGATGATGCGGCGCTGCGGCAATCCTGGCAGAAAACGCTGGCCGATCTGCCGCCGGTGCCCACCCAGACCGATGCGAAGACCGGCATCACGATTCTGGTTCCCGGGGAGACTTTCGCCAGCAAACATAACTGCGAGAACACGGAATTGTATGCGGTTTTCCCGTATCGGCTCTACACGCTGGCGGCGGGCCCGGCGCCGCTGGCGGTCGCCAACGCCACCTGGCCGCGACGGCGCGATCCGGAGAATGGCGGCTGGCAACAGAACTCCATTCAGGCGGCACTGCTGGGCCATGCGGACGAGGCCCGCAAATATGTGCTCGATAGCGCCTCCCACCACGATACCAGCTTCCGCTTCCCGGCAATCTGGGGCCCCAATTACGACTGGATGCCCGATCAGGACCACGGCACGGTGCTGATGTCGGCCCTGCAGCGCATGGTGCTGCAATATGAGGGCCGAAAGATCTTGCTGTTGCCGGCGTGGCCCAAGGGCTGGAATGCCGCCTTCAAACTCCACGCCCCCTACCAGACCACCGTGGAAGGCATCATCCAAGACGGCCAGGTCACCGGACTCAAGGTGACGCCGGAATCACGCCGGGCGGATGTGGTGCTGGCGGAGCCATTCCACACAAAAGGAAATACCCCATGAAAACCGTATTTGTCGCGTTGTTGACATCAATTACCCTCACGGCGGCCGCGGCCGACTTCCATGTTGCATCGAATGGCAACGACAGCAATCGCGGCACGGCGGACAAACCCTTTGCGACCCTGGAACGCGCCCGTGATGCCGTTCGCGGCTTCAAGACCGCGCATGCCGGTGAGGCGAACAGCATCCTGCTGCACGGCGGAGAGTATCGCTTGGACAAGCCGGTGGTCTTTACGCCCGACGATTCCGGGCTGCCGGGCCAGCCTTTGACCATCACCGCCGCGCCGGGCGAAAAGCCGGTGCTCACCTCGGCCACGCCAATCACCGGCTGGAAACTCGCGGCTCCGGTCACGCCCGCCTTGGCCAGGGAGGCGCAGGGGAAGGTGTGGGTAGCCGGCATTCCCAAGGGGTGGTGTTTCCACTTCCTCTACGCCGGCGGCAAGCCCATGCCCGTCGCACGCATGACCAAGACCGATAGTTGGCACACGTGGCCGCATGTCACCAGCATCGGGCCGGTGGAACCGGGCGGGCAACTGCTCGGCGTGCCCAAGGGACAACTCGACAATCTGCCCGACAACGGCGATGTGGAGATGAACCTGATCCCGGTCCAATGGTGGAACACCCTGTCGGTGGTCCGCAGTTTTGACCGCACTGCCAGCACCCTGCGGCGGCACAGCAAGAATCCCGAGGTGTGCGACATCAAGAACCAGTTCATCTGCAACGGGGGCCATTACAACCTGCAAAATGCGTTGAAATTCCTCACCGAGCCCGGCGAATGGGCGGTGGATTCGGCGCAGGGAAAGGTGTACTTCTGGCCGGAAGCGGGCACGCCCAATGAATTGGCCATCACGGCGCCGGCGGCCTATCGGCTGCTGGAACTCAAGGGCGATCCGGTGGGCAAGCCGGCCGTTCACGACATCGTGTTGCGGGGGCTGGCGTTCACCTGTACCGACCGCCTGCCCGAGGATCAATGGCCCGACGAATGGGCCAAACGCCAGGGGGAATTGCCCGACGCCATGGTGTCCATGGTTGGGGCCGACAATTGCGTGGTCGATTCCTGCACATTCACCTTCTCGGGCTCTTATGCCGTGGCACTGCAAAATTACGCCCAGCACAATCACATCGCGCGTAACGAGATGGGCTGGCTGGGCTGCGGCGGCGTGCTCTTGCAGGGCTTTGGACCCGGGACGACCGATGTCAACAAGAACAACACCATCGAGCGCAACTACATTCACCACACCGGCAACGGCGGCTACATGCACTCCGCCGCGGTCACGCTTTACCAAAGCAATAGCAACGACATTTCCCTTAACTGGCTGGACCATCTGCCCTATGCCGCCATTCAAATCGCCGGCTGTCATAAAAAGCAGTTCGGCCCCGGCGACCGCGTCATGGTCTGGGACTCCTATGGGAACGACGAAGCCCACTACAAAATCCGTTACGATGAACTACCGCAAGGCC
>Ga0316217_10004199_pt1 | contig 15773 bp, 6 predicted proteins | sample 1anoAmetaG_FD_203633 | JGI IMG/M metagenome (GOLD analysis project Ga0316217, IMG submission 203633) | Freshwater microbial communities from Trout Bog Lake, Wisconsin, USA - 1anoA | ecosystem: Environmental > Aquatic > Freshwater > Lake > Hypolimnion/Profundal zone | place: USA: Wisconsin... | reverse complement strand
GGGTTTTCCAAGGGGCTGTGGGCAAACGCGAAGCGTTTTCCATGGCCCCGGCGGCTCTCCGCAGCCGTTGGGTCGGAGCCTGAACTCAGGCCGCCTTTTGTCTCAAAGTCGTTGACACGTTCCGGAATCGATCAACTTCCCTTGCCAGAGCCCACAGTCGCACAGTCGCCGCATGCCATGGATGACGGTCCTTCAGTCCACCAGAACTTCGCCGAGGTCTTGGTCCACCCGGGTGCCAAAGGCATCCTCATGGGGCTTCGCAAGCACCAAAGCCTCTGGGACCTGGCCTTCAACTGACCTTCTTACGAATGGGTAGCTAGACTTTGCAGCATTAGACTCAACAATAGCTGGCCCCGCCGACTCAAGAGGGGCTGCTCAACGATTCAGAGAGTCCTCTACACCAAAGTGCCCGGAAATCGATCCCCACGGATTGGCGATAGATCCAATCCGACCAGGAGGCGGGTTATGGGGCGGCGGAGCCAGTGAGTCAGCAGTTGTCGCTTCGATGGGTGTAGTTAATGAGCTTGCCGCCTCCACCCCCAAGGTGCCCATCAACCATCCAGGGCCCCCAATCGGTCTCGTCGGCTTTAGCCCCTTCCACTTGCCTGCCATGCTTAATACCCAGGAGACTCTGCCCTCTGTCACTATTTCTAATGCCACCAACGAATTCTTGAAGGTAGACCATGCTGAAGACCATTCTTGATTCCTGCCACCCCCGACCTGAAGTCCTCACCGGGGATCTCAGGGAGGACATGTTCGCCGCCAAGCTGAAGGCCGTCATGGATAAGGTGGCCGACCCGGTCTACCAGGATCCCCCGAAGTTCTGGGGCAACACCTTCCCCACCGAGGGCTTGAAGGCCCTTGTCCAGGAAGTCCTCGGCCGCCTCTCCGGAGCGAAACCGACGAATAGTCCATTCATCCGCCTGGAGACCTCGTTCGGCGGCGGCAAGACCCACCAACTCATCGCCCTTTACCACCTCACCCAGGGCCACGCGGAAGGGTTCCCAGAAGGCATCTGCCCCGCCGAGTGGCTCCCAACCCAGCCCTGGGCGGTAGCTGGGATGGTAGGCCAGGAAATGGACCCTGCCAACGGTCTCCACCATGGCACCATCACCACCCACACCCTCTGGGGGGAGATGGCCTGGCAGATCGGTGGCGAGGACGCCTTCAAGCTCGTCCAAGCCAGTGACATCGAGGGTGTCGCCCCCGGCACCCCGGTGATCGAGGAACTTGTTGGCAATCGGCCCACCCTGGTGATGCTGGATGAATTCGCCCGCTACCTCCGGGTGGCCAAGGCCGTCTCCACCGCCAACAAGAAGAGTGACCTGGCCGAACAAAGCGTCGCCTTCCTCATGGCCCTGATTGAAGTGGCAGCCACCCGGTCCAACCTCGTGGTCGTGCTGACCCTGGCGGATTCCCAGGACGCCTTCTCCAAGGAGACCGAGTCCGTCCTGATTCAGCTCAAGGAGGCCCAGAGGATCTCGGCCCGGCAGGAGCGGGTGATAACGCCCACCGGCGAAATGGAGATCTCCCGGATCGTCACCCACCGTCTGTTCGCGTCCATCGACGAGGGTGTCGGGAAGGCTACCGCCGATGCCTATGGCGAATACCTCGCCCAGATTTCCGAAAAGGGCGTGGAAGTTCCCGCCAACGCCATGACCCCGGCCTATCGCACCGAAATCGCCAACGCCTACCCCTTCAACCCTGAACTGCTCAGGGTGTTGGACAAGAAGACCTCCACCATCCCCAACTTCCAGCGGACCCGTGGTGCCCTCCGACTGCTGGCACAGGTCGTGAAGGACCTCTGGCAGCGCAATGAGCCCACCCTCCTGATCGGGACCCACCACCTCAACCTCGCCGATGAAGCCATCAAGAACGAACTGACCTCCCGCTTGGACAAGGCTGTTTTCCGGCAAGTCATCGAAGCCGACATCGCCAGCCGATCCAAGGCGAGCCCAGCCCACGCCCAAATCGTGGATCATAGGTTCCTGGATTCAGACAAGCCTCCCTTCGCCAACCGGGCTGCGACGACGATCCTTCTCCATAGCCTGGCCCAGGGCATAGCCACCGGCATCGAACCCAGCGAGTTGAACCTGAGTGTTCTCCAGCCTGGTGATGATCCGCACCTTCTCCGCAAGGCCCTCTCCATCCTGCTGGGCGAGGCCGGTGCCGAGCCAGGCACCGCAGCCTGGTTCCTCCACTACGACGGTCGTTCCTACCGATTCAAGACCGAGCCCAGTCTGGAGAAGGTCGTCCAGGACGAGATGGGGCAGATCACCCGGCTCCAGGCCCGCACTGAACTCGACCACCGCATTCGGTCCATCTGGAAGAAGGGAGCCCTGCGGCCCTCCTTCTTCCCCTCCGAGGCCGCCGACCTCGACGACGATGCCGCCGAGCCCAAGCTGGCCATTCTGCACTTCGACGCCGTCACCATCGGCGACGAGGGCGGCACCGTCCTGCCAGAGCTGGTCCGCAAGCTCAACAAACATGCCGGTAACCAGGCGGGTTTCCGCCGCTATCGGAACAACCTCTGCTTCCTGGTGGCCGACAAGGCCCAGGTAGACCGGATGGGTGAGCAGGTCACCCGTCTCAAGGCCATCGAGCGCCTCGTGGGTGACCCCGCACGCATGAACGAGTTCTCCGACGATCAGCGCAAACGCCTCCAGGAGTTGGCGGACACCGCCCAGATGGATGTCCGCATCGCCATCACCCGGGCCTACCGTCACCTGTTCTACCCCAGCGCCACCGGCCCCAAGGCCCTGGAGGGGATGGAATACCAAGCCCTTCCCGCCCAGGCCCAGGGCCAGGTCGAGAAGGATCAGACCGAGGCCGTGGTCAAGCACCTCCACGGCCAGGAGAAGGTGCTCCTGGGCGACGACAACCCCTTGCCCGCTGTCTACCTCAAGAGCAAGGCGTGGCCCACCAACGCCCAGTCCATGACCACCGATGAACTCCGGCAAGCCTTCGCCGAGCGCATCGAGTTGAAGTGGCTGCTGAACCCTGACCAGCTCAAGCGGAGCATCAAGAACGGCATCGAGAAGGGCATCTGGATCTACTTCGACGCCGCCACGCAAACGGGCTACGGCCAGGAAACCCCGGCCCCCTTGGTGGTCATCGGCACCGACGCGATCCTCTACGATCCCATCGAGGCCAAAGCCAAAGGCATCCACATGAAGGGCGAGGCCGCCCCCGTGAAAGCCTGCCCAGCCTGCGGAAAGAACCCCTGCGCCTGCGAGGACGACATCACCCCGGATCCCGGCGACAAGGAACAGGAAAAGCTCCCGCCCTCCACCCCCCGGTTTGAAGCCAAGGGATCCCCCGGCCAGCTCCTTCAGACCCTGAGTGACACCTTCCATGACAAGAAGGCCGAGGCCCTGGGCCGCATCACCTTCACTCTGGAGGGCAACAGCTCGGAAACGGCGTCCGACCTCAAGCGCCTGGGCTTGGCCATCCCCCAGATGGGCAAGGGCCAAGTGAGTATCAAGGCCAAGCTCATCGCCACCTTCACCCAATCCCCCAACGACGAAACCTTCACCATGGATTTCAAGGGTGGCTGGGACCGCTACAAGCGCATCAAGGACGTCGCGGAATCCATGGCCAGGGAGGCCAGCCAGCTCAACATCCAGATCATGATCACCCTGCGCTTCCCGGATGGGCTCCCCCTGCACGGTGAGGCCCTCAGCTCCATGCGGGACGTGCTCAGCTCCCTCGGTCTCGGCACCATGACCGTCGAAGCGGTGGCCCACCAAGTCGGGGTGGCCTCATGAACGCCCGTATACTTCGCACCTTCCTCCTTCGAGTCGTGCCAGAACCCAAGGGCCGCTACCTCCTCAGCCTGGAGCAACGTCCCACTGGCCGCCATGAAACCGAGCCCAAGCCCATCGTCACCCTCGGCGGCGACCCCCTGAGCGCCACCCTTGAGACCGTGCTTCAGGCCCTTCGGGAAGCCGGCCAGAAGCCCTCCGAACTCCGCCGTGACCGCAAGGAACCCTTCGAGGTTTCCGAGACCATCGGCGTCCGCATCGGCCTCCTGTTCCTCGCGGTGAAGCCTCTACGGAAGACCAGCCGCATGGATGACCTCGCCCGGGGCATCCGTGCCATGACGGACGAGGAGTCCTACTACTGGTTCGGCAAGATGACCGCCAAGGGGCTGGCCCGCCGCGCCCAGAAGGCCCTGCGCCTATTGCTGTCGGAGGAGTGATATGCGCCTTTCCCGCATCGTCCTTGGCAACTTCCGGATTCTCCGGAGCCTGGATCTCCCCCTGCGCCCGCTGAACGTGCTGATCGGGGCCAACGGCTGCGGCAAGAGCACCCTGCTCCAGGCCCTTCAGTTCCTGGGCTACGGGTACCAGGGACAGGTCCGCACCTGCCTCAACGGTTGGGGCGGCCTGGGCTCCGTAGTCACCCAGGGTGAGGGCAACGGTGCCCGACTTCTGGAAGTGAAGGCCGACCTGGAAGGCGAGGGTCTCAAAGAGCCCCTCACCCTGGAAGTGGGGCTTGAAACCCAGGGCGCGGGCTATCAGATCGTGCAAGAATCCCTCATCCCGACTTTGCATCGTGGGCGGCCCCTGCTGCACCGCACCGCCACCAGCTTGACTGAGGCCGGTGCCTCGGAGGGCGTCGGCTACTCCACGGGCATGGCCCAGTTCCGTGACGGCAGCGAACTCCTGCAGAGTGCCCACGCTGTCGAGGGCTCCCTGGTGGCTGGCCTCAAGGATTTCTTCACGGGGGTGGCCTACTGCCCTGGCCCCGACCTCACCAAAGTGAGGGAGCCACAGACCCTCGACCCCTTGGCCAAGAGTCCCAGCGCCGATGGGTCCCAGTTGGTCTCCTGCCTATATAACCTGCGGGTGGAACGCCAGGGCACCTACGAGCGCATCGAAGACGCTCTCCGGGCCGCCTTCCCGGGCTTCACGGCCCTGGACTTCCCCCCTACGGGCCTGGGCAAGGTAACGCTGCTGTGGCGGGAGGAGGGCAAGCGGGCTTTCTACGCCTCCCAGCTCTCCGATGGCACCCTGAACTTCCTCTACTGGGCTGTCGTCCTCCTGGGGACGGCGCAGCCCACCTTGATGCTGCTGGACGAGCCCGAGACCTGTCTTCACCCGGAACTCCTGATGCTCCTCGCAGGGATGCTGAAAGAGGCGGCCGCCTGTGGACACCAAGTGCTCGTAGCCACCCACTCCGACCGGCTCCTGCGATGGCTGGAGCCCCAGGATCTCGTCATCTTCGACCACGAAGACGGTGAGGTTCGTGTGCGCCGGGGCGACGACCCGGCGCTGAACCTGACGAGCTGGCTCACCGACTACACCCTGGACGAAGTCTGGCTTCGGGGCGGGCTCGGGGGCCGTCCATGAGTCAGATCATCGTCCTCTGTGAGGGCCGCACGGAGAAGGCGTTACAACCCCTCATAAAGACCTTCATGGATGAGCAATGTGCAGCCGCCGGGAAACCCAAAGTGCGCCTCACGATGGTAGACGCCGGTGGGGCCTCGGACCTGCTGTCAACCAAGAGCCTGCCCAAGTTGGTGGAGAAACACCTGGGTGCCGCAGACGTGGTGGGCTTGGTGGTTCTGGTGGACGTGAAGGCCCCCCCGCCCCATGTCTTCTCTAATGCTGCCGCCGCCATCACCCACCTCGAGGCCATCCTGCCTGCGGACCCACGGGTTCATGCTCACGCCGCCCAGCACGACGTGGAAGCCTGGCTGCTGCCGTTCTGGGAGATCGCCCAGAAGAAGGCCGGACACCGCAAGGCGAGCCCCGGCAAGCACCCTGAGAAGGTGAACCACGATCACCCTCCCTCCTGGCACCTACAGGAACTCTACCGCCTGGGCGGCAAGTCCTACGACAAGCCCCGTGATGCTGCCGCCATCCTTCGTGGACAGGATCTCCGGGTAGCTGCCGCTGCCTGTCCACAGTTCAAAGCCTTCTTGAACACGCTCCTGGGACTCTCCGGATGCCCCCAGATCCATTGAAAGTTGAACCCATGGTCCAGCAGAAACTCCTGATAGAAGAATGGCTTCCCATTGAAGAACTTGGCGCTGAACAGACACGGGAAAAGAGCATGGGGAAGAACTCCTTCCCGGGGACCGTCCGCCTACATGTTTGGTGGGCTCGACGCCCCTTGTTGGTGAGCCGTGCCGCTATTCTTGCCAGCGTTCTTCCAGCATGGTCGGACAAGTGGCCAAAGAATCTCTTGGCCCAGTTCCCCACTTCTCAAAGCTACAATGCTTGGTTTTTGAGGGCCTGTGGAATTTTCGGCGATGTAGTTACGGGATATAAACTCATCGCGAGGGCTAGAGAGAATGGGGTCAGTCTTGAAGCCTCCCCCTACAGCCATCCACGAGCCTACCTTGTCAATCCAGAGCAGGGCATTCTCGCCACAATCAAGCTGCTTCTAAAGGTTACCTGGGGCCACTCCGACCTATCAGTTATGGACCCTTTTTCCGGTGGAGGTTCGATCCCCTTTGAAAGCCTACGTTACGGGTTCAAAACGATTGCTAATGAGTTAAACCCGGTGGCAAGTGTTATTTTGAAGGGGACACTGGAATACCCCTTCAAATATGGCCTCGCCCTTGGACAGGACATTAGTCGCTACGGCAAGCAGTTACTTGAAAAAATCCAACCTCGCCTTGAATCCTTCTACCCGGAGGAAGAAGGTGAACGGATCAAAGACTACCTCTGGACCCGAACTGTAGCCTGCCCTTACACGGGGAAACTCATACCCCTCTCCCCCAACTGGTGGTTGATGAAGGGAAGTGCTCCTGTTGCCGTTGAACCCGTGTTCAGCGAGGACAAGGACGCCCCAACTTTCCGAATCGTGAGTGGCAAGGATGCCTGTGCTAGGGTTAACCCCGATCAAGGCACGGTAAAGAGAGGAAATGCTGTTTCTCCTTGGGCCAACAATCAAATTGTTGATGGGAAATACATAAAGAGTGAGGCGCAACAAGGTCGTATGGGTCAGCAGCTTTACGCTGTCGTTGTGAAGCGGCATGGTCGCACTGCCTTCCGCGCCCCTTCGGACGATGACCTGAAGGCCGTGGTCGCGGCCGAAGCCGAGCTTAAGCGCCGTCTTCCTGCTTGGGACGCCCTCGGCCTTGTTCCGAGAGAGCCGTTCCCCGCAGATGGTAATGATATTCGCCCCATTCACTATGGAATGCCGACATGGGCGGACTTCTTTGCCCCTCGTCAACTTTTGGCTCTCTGCACCTACCTAGAGGAGCTAAAGCTAATGGAACCCAAGTTGCAGACTGAACTTGGTGAAGAACGAGGCAAGGCTGTATTCACATACCTCAGCATTGTTTTAGACAAAGCCGCAGATTACAACAGCCGAATGGTGCGATGGCACTCTAGCCGGGCTGTTCTGGCCAACACCTTCGACCGGCATGACTTCAGCTTCAAGTGGAGCCATGGAGAAATGGAGGCCGCCCACGACCTCTTCGCCTGGGGTATCGAGTCCGTCGAGGAGGCATACAAGGGGATTGCAAAGCTTGCAGGGACTGACATCAACCCAGAATTAACAATCCACAAGGGCAGTGCTACAAACATTGTAGCGGTCGCATCCGGCTCCATTGACGCTGTGGTCGTTGACCCGCCATACCACGACAATGTTATGTATGCGGAATGCTCCGATTTTTTCTACGTGTGGATGAAACGTTCCGTGGGGGATATTTACCCTGAGTTCTTCACCGATGAGCTGACAAACAAGGATGATGAGGCCGTCGCCAACGTCGCCCGCTTTGCCGACTTGGGCCGGAAGAAGAAACTGCTGGCCACTCAGGACTACGAGAGAAAAATGGCTGGGGCTTTCACGGAGATGCATCGAGTCCTCAAGGAGGATGGCGTCCTGACCGTCATGTTCACACACAAGAAGGTGGAAGCCTGGGACACACTCGCTACCAGCCTCATCGGGGCAGGCTTCGCCATACATGCTTCATGGCCGGTGCACACCGAGAGCAAGAACAGCCTTCATCAGGCCAAGAAGAATTCAGCATCCAGCACCATCTTGCTGACATGCCGGAAGCGAGGGGCTCGCAACGAGACGACTTGGTGGGAAGACATTAAGCCAGTAATTCGCCAAGTGGCCCGCGACAAAGCTGCTGAGTTTGAGGCTCTTGGGATTAAAGGTGTTGACCTCTACATCAGCACCTTCGGCCCCGTGCTCCAGGTTCTTTCTGAGCAATGGCCAGTCCTCTCTGGCGAACTAGATGAGCGGGGCAATCCGAAGCCGCTCCGGCCCGAAGTTGCCCTGGACCTCGCCCGAGAAGAAGTCATCAATCTTCGCAAAAAGGGACTTCTGTTAGGCCGATCCCTCACCTTCGATCCTGCTACGGACTGGTATCTCATGGCCTGGGACGCCTTCCAGGCTGCGGAGTTCCCCGGTGATGAGGCCCGTAAGCTGGCCCTCTCCCTGGGCATGGACCTGGAGCGGGAGGTCGTAGTCGAGAAGCGCCTGGTGGCCAAGAAGGCCAGCACTGTGGTCATCCAGGAGCCCAAGGCCCGTCTCAAGAAAGGCATGGTTGACCCTGATCTTAAGAGCTTCCCCACCGTAATTGACGGTGTCCACACCGCCATGGTGATCTATCAGGAAGAGGGTGCCCACGAATGTGAAGTCTTCCTTAAACGCACGGGCCTCATGCAGGACCCTACCTTTAAGGCATGTCTCCAGGCCCTCATCAATGCCGTCCCCCGCACTAAGACCAAGGGCAAGTTCAACCGCATCGAGGCCGAACTTTTAGATGATCTTCGACTGGCCTTCTTCGATGACCTTGTAGCCCCAAAAGAAGAAGAAATTAAGCCTATCGCCGTCACCAACCCACTAACGTCCGAGGACGGTGAGGAGTGGCTGGCGGACGACGATGAAGACGAAGAAGAAGAGGAGGGTGAGGATTAGCCATGCTGAACCCGGTCGCCACTCTGAAGGACTACCCCTTCAAAATCAGCTATGACGCCGTAGACGACCGGCTGCATGACTTCTACCTGCCCGCCCTGGAGCGCAGCGTCCTCTACCACCGCTCCACCGGGTTCTTCTCCAGCGCCGCCCTTGCCCAGGCCGCCACCGGCATCGTGCGCTTGATCCAGAACGGCGGCGCAATGCGGATCCTCTGCGGGGCTCAACTCAGCGTCGAGGACGTAGAGGCCCTCCGGAAGGGTGCAGACCTCACCGGCAAGGTTGCGGACGCCATGGTGGGCTGCCTCAAGGACCCCACTGACGATTCCATGAAGGCCCGCCTGGAGGCCCTGGCGTGGCTAGTGGCCCAGGGCCGGTTGGAAATCAAGGTCGTCCTCCCCAAGGGACCTGATGGGCACCCCATGTCCGGGCAGGACAGCCGGGACTACTACCACCCCAAGGAAGCTGTGTTCCAGGACGCCGACGGGGAGCTTCTGGGGACCACCGGGTCCAACAACGAATCGGTCAATGGCTGGGAAAACCACTACGAAACGTTCAGCGTCTACACCTCCTGGATGAGGGGCGATGCCACGGACCCCATCTATCCCGGGACCCCCTACATCAAGCAAATCCAGTTCCGCATGAAGGCCCTATGGGAGGGCACCGACTCCGGTTGGATCGCCATGGACATCCCCGAGGCAGCCAAGGCTAAGCTCCTTAAGTTCACCCCCAAGTTCCAGCCCACCAAGGACCCCTTCGAGCGTCCGAAACCTGAACCGGTCGTGGTGCCAGTGACGGCGGGCGCGACCCTCCGGGAACAACTCCTCTTCCAGTTCCTGCGCGAGGCCCCCCGGCTCCCCAATGGGCACCTCCTCGGCCTGGAGACCGCCGCTATCACCCCCTGGCCCCACCAGCAGGCGGTGATGAAGAAGGTCGTGGACGCGTGGCCTCAGTCCTTCCTGTTCTGCGACGAGGTGGGGTTGGGGAAGACCATCGAGGCCGGTCTCGCCATCCGCCAGTTGTTGCTGTCCGGCAAGGTCAAGCGGGCGCTGCTATTGGTTCCCAAGGCGGTGATGCGCCAGTGGCAGGAGGAGCTTCACGAGAAGTTCGCCCTGCACATCCCGCGCTACCAGTCCGGGGAAGTGCTCGACATTCACAACGAGGTGATCCCGTTCTCCGGGCCGGTGTGGGACGCCTTCCCCCTCCTGCTGGCCTCCAGCCAACTCGTAAAACGGCGTCAGAATCACGAAGTCCTCCTGGCAGCCAAGCCCTGGGACCTGATCCTCGTGGATGAGGCCCACCATGCCCGGCGCAAGGACTTCAAGGATGGCACCCCCAACCGCCTCCTGGAGCTTCTCCGGGGGCGAGAAGGGCGTCCAGGCTTGAACACGCGGGCCCAGGCCCTCTACTTGATGACGGCTACCCCCATGCAGGTCAATCCCGTCGAGGTGTGGGACCTGCTGCGCCTGCTCAAAATGGGTGGCGAGTGGGGGGTGGAATCCCGCTTCATGGAGTTCTTCAAGCAGCTCCAACTCCCGGTGTCCGACCCTGATCGTGACTGGGACTTCCTTCTGGATATGGTCCAGGACCACCTGTCCCTGGGCGGCGAGATCCTCCCCAGGTTCCGCCAGACCGTGCAGAACGCTCTTTCCATCGTGGACGCCGACACGGTTTTGAACCTGCCCGCCCAGAAGGCCCGCAAGGGCACCATCGCCCACCTCAGCAGCGAGGCCCGGATCCTCCTGGACCGCCTGATCGCCTGGCATACCCCCCTGCGCCGCTTCATGTGCCGGAACACCCGTGAACTGCTGCGGAAATACCACGAGCAGGGCCTACTCAAGGACCATGTCCCTGACCGGATCCCCAAGAACATCTGGGTGCCCCTGGAAGGCAAGGAAGCCGACCTCTACCAGCGCATCGAGAACTACATCACCCACTACTACGAAATGCTGGAAGGACAGTCCAAGGGCAAGGGCTTCATCATGACGGTCTACCGCCGCCGCCTGACCAGTTCCTTCGCGGCCCTGAAGAAGAGCCTGGAAAAGCGCCTCGCCAAGCTGGAAGGGCAACACGCCGTTCTGCTCGTGGACGAAGACGATCTGGACGCCGGGGATGACGCCACCCCGGCCGTGGCCCAGGAACTCGACCTTGAGGACCTGGCGGAGCAGGGCGAGGTGCTCGCCACCGAGATCACCTACTTGAAGGACTTCATCCACGCCATCAAGCAATTGCCTGGGGACTCCAAGTTCGAGCGGCTCCAGTCCGAACTTCTACATATCTTCAAGGACCGGACCAAAGTTATCGTCTTCACCCAGTTCACGGACACCATGGACAGCCTGAGGGATCGCCTTCGCCTGGTCTATGGCAAGAGCGTGGCCTGCTACAGCGGTCGCGGCGGTGAACGCTTCGACGGCGTCGGCTGGCTCCCGGTGGACAAGGAAGACGTCAAGCGGGCCTTCCGCGAGCAGGAGGACATCAAGATCCTCCTCTGCACGGAGTCCGCCAGCGAGGGCCTCAACCTCCAGACCTGCGGCGACCTGATCAACTTCGACATGCCCTGGAACCCAATGCGAGTGGAACAGCGGATCGGCCGTATCGACCGCATCGGCCAGGTCTTCAAGGAAGTCCGTATCAAGAACTTCTTCTACGAGGACACCGTCGAGGCAGATGTATACCGTGCCCTCGAAACCCGCATCGAGTCCTTCAAGTTGGTGGTGGGCAGGATCCAGCCCATCCTGCATCGGGTGGAGGCCGTCATCGAGCGGGTCGCCATGTCCGCGCCAGACGACCGCAAGGCGAAGCTGAAAAAAGAGTTGAAGGACCTCGACGACCAGTTGGCCCAGGGCGACGGTGGCCTGGATCTCGCCCAGGCCCTCGCCACGGAACCCGAAGCCCCGACCCTGGACCCCGCCCCCCTCACCCTGGTGGATCTGGAACGCATCCTCACCCAGGACTCCAGCTTTGCTGTCTGCTTCAAGGCTGACGCGGAGTTGGCCGGTGCCTGGACCCTCACCTGGGGCGGCAAAACCCACCGGGTGACCTTCGATCCCCACCTATATGACGAGCACCCCTCCAAGGTCGCCTTCATGACCTTCGGGACAGAATTGCTGGACGCCCTGCTGGGCTCCGTGCCCACCCCGGACCCCGGTGGCCCTGGCGAGGGCTATTGCCTGGCCAACCAGAGTGGCGAGGAGATTGTCAGCGGCTTCTTCGGGTTTGTGGATGGTGCGACACATCTCATCCAGGAACTGAAGGCCCTGGAGGGCCACCTGGACACCCCGACGTCCATCGGACCGACTGCCAGCGAGGTGGAGGCCATCTTCAAACCCATCGCCGACCAGGCCATCCTGCATAGGCGCATGGTCCGCGTATGGGAGCGGGAAGCCCAGATCAAGGCCCTCAAGCGCCGAGCCATCGACCTCGTCCTGGATGCCGCCCGCGTGGAGGCAGCCCTGGCTGGGCAGGGTTACATCCTGGATGGCATGGCCCAGCCACGCTATGGCAAGGAGGCCCTCGTGGGCCTGAAGTTGCTCCAGGATGGCGTCCTTTACAAAAGTTTGATCATTCGCCTTCAGGGGGATGCGCCACTGCTTGATGCCCATGACGAGGCGCTCCAGGACTTCAAGGGCCGCAGCCGGGCATCCCTTCTGAGCAGGAGGACCAACCTCGGGGAGAAGGCCCAGGCTTGTCTGATGGAATGGCTGAAAGTCCAGAAGGAGGGCACCGAGGAGGTGGCCACCATCCCCGGCATCACCCTCACCTGGCTCCCTAAGCCTCCCGTTATCGACGGCATCCCCTTCCTCCCCCTCGACCAGGTCCACCCTTTCGAGAACGCCATCCCCCTCCTGGACCTGGAGGCAGCTGCCGGCGGCTTTGGCGAGGAGCAACCCCTTGCAACCGAGTTGGACCACCTCGGCCAAGCCCCCACCGGGGCGGCCTGGATAGCCCTGCCCCCCAGCCTAAAGCCCTCGCCCCGACTCTTCGCTGTGAAGGTCGTAGGGGAGTCCATGAACCGTAGGATCCCCAGCGGAGCCATGGTCGTGTTCCGGGCTGAACCCCAGGGCACCCGACAGGGCAAGGTGGTCCTGGCGAGGCTAAGTTCGGACAGCGACCCCGATACCGGCGGCAGGTTCACCGTGAAGGTCTACGACAGCAAGAAGGTCGATGCGGAGGATGGGACCTGGCAGCACCAAGCAGTTCGCCTCCTTCCCGACTCCCATGACCCGGCCTTCCAGCCCATCGTCCTCACCCAGGAGGACGGCCCCTCCAACGTCGTCATCCTGGCTGAGTTCGTCCAGGTGATCGATGAAGACAGGTCGCGGTAGGCCGTTGAACGATCATCCCGCCACCCTCTTGGCGGGGCCTGTTCAATCACAGAAAGCTTGAGAACTGGCCGATAGCAACAAACGAAAGCCACCTTAGCATGATGCACATCCGATCCAATACCAGGGCTCTCATCCTCAGGAAGCATGCGCTGGAACGCGCATGGCTAGCCCTGGTTGCCGCCATTGCCATGCTGGCCTTCACCTTCCTCATTACCCTGTTTACTGGGCACCTCAAGGATGCATTTCCCTCCCTGCTCATGGCCAGGCTCACGGATCCCGAGTCATGGAAAGCCAGGGCCTTTGTGGGCTGTTGCATCCTGGGCCTGTGTGTTCTTCGCAAACCCGGTCCATGGGTGAGACTTACGCGGCTTAGGCACCTTCCTCATTTCATCCCCCTTTGGTGGGTCGCTTTGACGGCAGGTTTCGTGTGGGCCGCCGCCATGTTCGCCGTCCCAGGCATGATGAGCCTAATGGGACTCCCACTCTGGATACGTACCGTGTCGCAGGGGTCCGGCTGGGTGTTGTTCTACATACCCGGCTTGGCGGCTCTGGGGCACCTGCTTTTCTGGTGCCATTGGAGCCTGTGCTCGATCGCAAGGACTGCCACTGAGCCCGACTCTTCTATGCTGAGCGAACAGCCCGAAGCCTGCGACGACCCAGATATAATGGAAAAGACGCCATTGCTTCTCAGAGAGTCCGAAGCCTTTCTCGCCTGGGTCCGATCCGATCAGCCGGTCCGATCGATGCAAGACGATCGATTGGGCACGCGCTTGATGGCGATGCGGATCGCCCGTCTTCTGAGGACACCGAAACTAACGACCCACGCCGTTGTCGGTGAATTGGGCTCAGGAAAAACAACGGTTGGGGTATTCCTTCCGGAGGTTCTGGACGCAGGCAAGGGCGGTCCACGGTTTCGGGTCATACAGATCGGGCTTTGGCCGTTCTTGAGCCCCGATGCGGCCATTTCTGGCATCCTCAACCGAATCCTGGATGCCTTGGACACTGAGGTCGGTGTTGGCCATCTCCGAATGATTCCAAAGCAATATTTGGAAATCCTGGGGGCATTTCCCGGCTTCTGGCAGGGCTTGGCCCGGTCGTTACAGGGTAACGAATCCGATCCAGCCAAGCTTTTGAAGGTGATCGATGATGTTGCAACAATGCTGAATATCCGACTTGTTGTTTGGATTGATGACCTGGAACGATTTGCAGGCTATGGCGGGCCCGGTGGCCAGGACCAGTGGCAAGACCTTGAACGGCTGTCGCCCATCCGGGCGTTGCTCCATGCCTTGGGAGAGCAAGTATCGACCACGGTGATCGTGGCCACGACGAGCCTGACCACTGGCTTTGATTGGAACAAGATCGCCCGCCACATCCATGAAATGCCGCTCCTCGCCCCTGAGTATTCTGGGCAAATTCTTGAAGCCTTCCGCAGCGAATGCCTTCAGGGATTCATTCATCCTGATGAAGCAAAGCCGTTGACACAGGACGCCCTGGCTCGTTCCTGGATTGACCCATCGCCCGGATCGCTCCAGAACGAGTTCGGGAAAGCCACGGTCAAAGGGACCTATCAGGAGCAGCGTGAAATCCTAGATGGGAACCTCGGGTTCATGTCCATCCAGCAGGCCATGTCCTTGATCTGTCGGACGCCCCGGTCTTTGAAACAGGCTCTACGGCGGGTGGAGGAGTTGTGGAGCCCAGCCCGATTGCGCGGCGAGATCCAGTTCGATCAGCTCCTGGCCATTTGCTTGCTCCGGGAAGGGTGCCCGCTAGGTTTTGCCGTCCTGCGGGATCACTGGTCCCGCATACAGTCCAGTGAGCGCCAGGGGGACCATCGGTTTTTCATGGCTCAACGCACCATGGAGGAAGTGCTTAAACAAGCAGGGGCGTCCAAGGAGGCCAGACATGCTGGTAGGCCTGGTGATGGCTTGGCAGCCATCATTTCAGGGCTGAGTACCAATCAGGACAGACCGGCAGTGCACTTCCTGGCCACCCTTCGGCAAGTGGGTCTGGACCAGGTTGCCGAAAAGTCCGTGCTTCAGGTCGCTGAATTTTTGTTGTCTGACCCCGGAAAGGCTGGCCCCCAGGGCTTTAAAAGCTCTGTTGCGCGGGGGGATTGTTATTGGAGGCTGTTCATCGATGAGGTGGCTCTACCCGCTGAGGCCCGGGATCAGTTGCTCATGAAGCAAGTCCTTCAAGCGTCAACCGAAGGACTTGCTGATTTGGTCGCGGCTGAAGCTTCGGGCTTGATGCTGCTGGACTTCGAGGCTGCCCTCAAGCCCAACTGGAACGGAGTCATGCCCGCCATTGTCCGGCGTCACGCGATGGCAACCGAATGGGGGATGCAGCGGTGGCACGACTCCTATCGATGGCCAAAAACCCTGGTCAAGATTCTGAGACAGGTTTATTTCGATAAGCGTATGGGCTGGGACTTCAGCGCCGAATTCGAGTTGTCGTTTCATTTGGCATTGGAATTGAATCCAGATCTGGCTGTGCAATTGGAATATCTCTTTCTCGATCAGAGTCGGCCGATCGACTGGTTCCTTGATGGTGCCACCAAGGGCT
>Ga0316217_10004198_pt1 | contig 15776 bp, 12 predicted proteins | sample 1anoAmetaG_FD_203633 | JGI IMG/M metagenome (GOLD analysis project Ga0316217, IMG submission 203633) | Freshwater microbial communities from Trout Bog Lake, Wisconsin, USA - 1anoA | ecosystem: Environmental > Aquatic > Freshwater > Lake > Hypolimnion/Profundal zone | place: USA: Wisconsin... | reverse complement strand
TGCTGGCCGTGGGCTTGCATCTCATCAAACCCGGCGGGCCGGTGGGCGTGCCGGCCGCGCCCGACCACTTCCGCGGCCAGCCCACCGACAGCGAAGGCGAGGCCCGGCTCCGCTGGCAACGCACCGTGCGCGAATGCATTTTCCAGATCGAATACCGGCTGGACGGCACGACCGTCTGGCATCTGGCGGATTCCACCACGCGGCAAAGTTGCGTCGTCACCGGTTTGGCGAGCGGCGGCAAATACTGGTTCCGCGTCCGCGCCTGCAACGCGCACGGCCAAAGCGCTTGGAGCAGCGAAGCGCCGGTTCGGGTGAAGTGAATTTACGCCAGCTGGATTCCCGCCAGCCCGCTGCTCACGGGTGGTTGAAAGGGCCATGAAAAGGGAAAATAAAACTAGCCATTGGCGTTGACTTCATCTTGCTAACATGGCGAAGTAAATTCAAATCCATGCAAGATTCTGATCCAGCCGAAGAAGTTTTTGCTCAAATTGGAATTACTCTTTTATTGGTTCAAGATTTTGAACATCTACTTTCCTTTGCATTACGAATCGCCCTTAAAAAACACACAGATATTTCGGTAAACAATATTACCAAGAGAGAAATACGAACGCTTGGTAGAATGATGAAGGACCTAAAGGAAGCGACTCACCTCGATAGCGATATTGAAGATTTATTGCGCCGCGTATTGGAAAATCGAAATCTGTTTGTTCACAAACTTCGCCAACAATCTTGGTTTGATCCACACTCTCCAGAAGGGAGAAGGGAGGTTTGGAAGTTCTTTATGAAGTTTTGTCCAGATTTAGAAGAGGCTATCATGTTGTTTACAGCGCTGGCATTTTCGTTTGCAAAACAGATTAAGTTTAGCCATCCATCTGAAAAAGAATTATTGAAAGAATTACGAGTCAGCGGTTTTTTAGATCGGCTAGAATCAACTTATATTCCAAAAATTAACTCAAAAATTAAACCGAGAAGCTAGCTCACCAATCCGTTTCCTTGTAGTCTTTCAGGAATTTTCCCCAGAAGTGCGTGCCGGTGTTGAGGCCGGCGATGATCGGGTCCACGATGCGCGCCGCGCCGTCCACGATGTCCAGCGGCGGATGGAAGCGGTGCTCCGCCACCTTGCGCTCGGCGATGTGCGCCGGGTCCTCGTCCGTCACCCAGCCGGTGTCCACGGCGTTCATGTGGATGCCGTCCACGTGGTAATCGGCGGCGGCGGTGCGCGTCATCATGTTGAGCGCGGCCTTGGCCATGTTCGTGTGCGGATGCCGCGTGGTCTTGAACTTCCGGTAAAACTGCCCCTCCACCGCCGAGACGTTGACGATGTGCTTGTCGCGCTCCGGCGTGCGGAGCATCAGTGGCTTGAGCCGCGCGTTGAGGATGAACGGCGCGATGGCGTTGACGAGCTGCACTTCGAGCAGTTCCACCGTGGGCACCTCGTGCATGAGGAAGCGCCAGGAATTGCGCTCGCGCAAATCCACCTGCTGCAAATCCTGGTCGAGCTGGCCCTGCGGAAACAAGGCCTTCTGCGCTTCCAATTCGTCCGGCAGCATCGGAATCTGCGACAACTCCGCCGCATGCGTGATGCCCGCGACTTGCGACATTTTCTTCTGCGCCACCAGCGCGTCGCCTTCGGGCAGCAAATGATAACCCCGCAAACCCTCGTAAGCGCCGAGCAGCTTGGCCGCGTCCGGCGGCAAGTCGTGCAACGACCCGTTCTCGCGCTCCATCATGTGCGCGTAAAAATCCGGCGGCCGCCGCACCGTCTGGCAGGCGTTGTTGACGATGAAATCCAGCCGGTGATATTTCGTCATCACGTGCTGGCAGAACGCCTCCACGCTCGGCGTGTGGCGCAAATCGAGGCCGAAAATTTCCAGCCGATGTCCCCATTCCTGGAAGTCCGGTTCGGCGGCATAGCGCGTCGCGGAGTCGCGCGGAAACCGCGTCGTGACGATGAGCTGGGCGCCGCAGCGGAGCAGCTTGATGCCGGCCTGGTAGCCGATCTTCACGCGGCCGCCGGTGAGCAGCGCCACGCGCCCGCGCAGGTCGGCGAGCTCGCTGCGCTTGCGCCAGTTCAGTTCCGCGCACGGCGGGCAAAGCTGGTCGTAAAAGTGATGGATCTGCGAGTAATCCTTTTTGCAGACGTAGCAGTTCTGCGGCTCGACGGCTTCGTGAAAATCGAGATTGTCGGTGACTTCCTGCGGTTCGCCGATCTGCGGCGGAAAATAATTCGGCGTGGTGAAAACGGGCTTGCGGCGCAGTTCGCGGATGCCGGTTTGATGGAGCTTTTTGTCGTCGGCATGCTTCTTCTCGGCCTTGCGCTGCTTGACCTTGGCCTTAACCAGCTTCCGGCGCTGGGTCAAATCCGGGCAATACAAATCGCCGGCGGCTTTCATCAGGCGCGTGTGATCGGCGTCGGAAAGCCCGGCGAGCAGCGCGCGGTCGGCGGCGGCTTTTTCAATCAGCGCAATCGCGGCGTGAAGCTGCTCGGACGTCGGCGGATGTTTCTGGTCGGCGGACATTATCTGGCCGCGCAGGATAGCAGCCCCGCGAATGGCGGGCGAATCAAAAGCACGGCGGGAAACCTTCAGCGGCGGCGCGGGGAAAAACGGCTGCTGCCGCTGGATTTCAACAGCGGCCGCTGCGACGTCGGCAACTGCGAGCTGGAGGTGCGGAACATGGGCTTGGATTCCGACGCGCGCGAATCTTCCCGCCGCGACTGGCCCGGCCGGGAATCCGGCCGCTGTGACTGACCGGGACGCGCCGCCAGTCGTTGCGAATCTTTCCACTGCGGCTTGCCCGAAGGCGCGGACGGCGGACGCTTGGTTTCGGGCCGGAACGGCGCGAATTTTTTCCGCGGCGGAAATGGCTGCGGACGCGCCGGCACCGGACGCGAAGCTGGTGGGCGCAACGGAGCCGCTTTGCGTTCCTCAACGGCGAGACAGAAATCCACCTGTTTCTTGAAGCGGTCCACCTTCGCGACTTGCACGGTGAGCCGGTCGCCCAGCCGGATCACGCGGCGCGTCCGGCGGCCGACGAGATTGCGCCGGGATTCATCGAACACATAAAAATCGTCCTCAATCGTCGAAAGCGGCACCAGCCCGCTCATCGCGAGGCCGGGCACATCCACGAAGAAACCGAAGTTCCGCACGTCGGTCACGAGCGCGGGATATTTGACCGGCGCGCCGGATTCCAACTGCGCTTTCAGGAAGGCAAAGAGTTTCACGTCCTTGCTGTCGCGCTCGGCATCGGCGGAATTGCGTTCCGTCACGGAAATATGTTCGGCGATTTCCTTGAGCGCCGCCCCCTTGACCGCGTCCTTGTCGAACAACGCGCGATGCACCACCAGGTCGGCGTAGCGGCGGATGGGCGAGGTGAAGTGCGTGTATTTCTGCTTCGCCAAACCGTAATGGCCGAGCGGCTCGACGGAATAGCACGCCCGCATGAGCGATTTGAGAAAACCAATCTTCAGCGCCGAGCCGATGGGGATGGTGCCGAGTTTCGCCAGCAGTTTCTGCACCTCGGCGGGCTGGCTCAGGTTGCCGCATTGGACGTTGTGCGCCAAGACTTCCTGCCGGTATTCCTGCAACCGGCGCGGTTCCGGTTCCTCGTGAACGCGGTAGATCGCTGGCGTGCGCAGCGTCATCAGGCGCGTCGCGACGGCCTCGTTGGCGAGCAGCATGCATTCCTCGATCAACTGGTGTGAGACGTCGTTCTCACTTTTCTCGATGCGCAAAACTCTTCCGTTTTCGTCCAGGCGAATTTTTGTTTCGGGAAAATCCAGGTCGAGCGAACCGTTCTTGAACCGGTGCCTGCGGATTTTTTGCGCGAGCTGATGCGCCTGATGCAGCATCCGCTCAATCGGCTCGTCCGCCGGTTCGCGCTGCAAAATCGCCAGCACCTGCTGGTAGCTAAAACGCCGCTGGGAATGGATGACGGCGGCGTGAAACTTGGTGTTCAGCACGCGCCCGTCCGCCGACACGAGAAATTCCACGCACTTGGTGAGGCGGTCCACGTTCAGCTTGAGCGAGCAAAGCTCATTGCTCAACGCCTCCGGCAGCATCGGGATGACGCGGTCCACGAGATAGGTCGAGTTGCCGCGCTGGCGCGCCTCCGCGTCGAGCGCGGTGCCCGGCCGAACGTAATGCGACACGTCGGCGATGTGCACCCACAGGCGCCATTGCTCCGCCGAAACCTTTTCCAGACAGATGGCGTCGTCGAAATCCTTTGCGTCGTCGGGGTCAATCGTGATGACGTTGTGCGCGCGGCAGTCCAGCCGGCCGGCCAGGTCTTTTTCATGAACCACATTGCCGATGGCGTGCGCCTCCGCCAGCACGGCCTTGGGAAAATGCAGCGGCAAATTGTATTGGCGCAGCACGGACAGCATGTCCACGCCTTCCTCATCCGGCGCGCCGAGGACTTCGATGATTTCACCCTCGGGATTGCTGTGCCGCGATTCCCATTCGCGCAGCTCGACGACCACTTTGTCGCCGAGATTCGGCTTCCGCCCCACATCGCGCGGCGGTGTCACATACACATCGTGCGGAATGCGCGGGTCGTCCGGGATGACGTAAAGAAACTGTTTGCTCTGCGACAGCGTGCCGACGATCTGGGTGCGCCGGCGTTCGAGAATGCGGACGACCGTGCCGTTCTCCTGTTCACCTTCACGAAAATTTTTCCGGCGCACATCGCGGCGCACCAGCACGCGGTCCTCGTGCAACGCCGTGCCGGTGGCGCTTTCGGCGATGGAAATCTCCTTGAGACCGGGATCGTCGGGCTGAAGAAAACCGCGCCCGGACCGGTTCATGCGGATGCGGCCGGGAATCAGATCCGCGTCGCTGGCGAGCGCGTAACGCGCGCCCTTGATGCAGGCGATCTCGCCGTCGCGCTCCAGTTTGCGCAGCGTGCGCTGAAAGTCCGGCTCGCGCTCCGGCGGCACGCGCAGGTGGCGCTGTAAATTGTCCGCGTTCAGCGGAACATAGGTTTTCTGCTCCAGCAACCGGATGATTTGGTCTCTCATGATTTTGGTTTTGCCCCCGGCCACCAAGTTTCGTTGTCCAGCAGCTCGATGCCCGGTTTGGTGAAACCGATGCGGCGCGTCTTGTAAAGTTTGCCGAGCGCCTGCTTGAACGCCTTTTTGCTGACGCTGAAATTTTGCCTAATCTCCACTGGGGAACTGTTGTCGTCAAACGCCAGCTTGCCGCCGCTCATTTTTAGCGCGGTGACAATCAGGTCCGTCAGCGGCGCGACGCGCTTGTAGCCGACGGCGTCGAGGCTCAAATCAATTTTCCCGTTCGGGCGCAAGGTGCGGACAAAGCCTTTCATCCGCGCGCCGATCTTGACCGCGCCGGCCAGCTGGCTTTTGTAGAGCAGGCCGAAATGCGCATTGTCCACGATGGCATTGTAGCCGAGCGGCGTTTTGGTCGCGATGAGAATGCTCACCGGCTGGCCGTCGCGATACGCCGGCGTGTCGTGGTTCAGATGCCGGTTCAACCGGGTGCTGGCGATGATGCGGTTCGACTTCACATCCAGGCCGACATAGACCACCACCCAGTCGCCGGCGCGCAGGGGAAATTCCTGCTCGCGGAACGGCACCAGCAAATCCTTCGCCAGCCCCCAGTCGAGAAACGCGCCGATCTGCGGATTCACGCTCTTGACCTGCATGTAACCGAATTCGCCGACCATCGCGTGCGGTTTTTCCGTGGTGGCCACGAGGCGGTCTTCGGAGTCGCGATAGACGAACACATCGAGCTTTTGCTTCGGCACGAGGCCGGCGGGAATGTAGCGGCCGGGCAAAAGAATTTCGCCCAGCTCCCCGCCATCGAGGTAAAGTCCGGGCTGCGATTCCCGGATGATCCCGAGTGTATTGCGTTTGCCAATGATGGCCATGTGCCGACAGCGTATGCGCGAACTGCCGTCAGCGGGAGCAAAAAACGGCCCCACCTTGACGCTGGCGGATAAAAGCGACAGACTCGCCATGCATTTATGGCGACCAAATCCATCATCAAACCGCAGAATTCCCCCGCCGCCGTCGGGCCTTACAACCACGCGGTGCGCGTCGGCGACCTGCTGTTCTGCGCCGGGCAGATACCGATCGAGCCGGCCACCGGCAACCTCGTCACCGGTGACATCAAATTGCAGACCGAGCGCGTGCTGCAAAATGTGAAGGCGATTCTGGACGACCAAAAGCTGACCTTCGCCCACGTCGTGAAAAGCACGGTGTTCCTGACCAACCTCGGCGACTTCGCCGCGATGAACGAGATTTACGCGAAGTATTTCACGGAAGATTTCCCGGCGCGCTCCACCGTGCAGGTCGCCGCGCTGCCCAAAGGCGCGAACGTGGAGATCGAAGTCACCGCCCATTTCTAAAAATGTCAAACGGCGCATATTTATTCACCGGTCTGGTGGCGGGCGGCGGGCTTGGCCTGCTCATCGGCTGGCTGCTCGGCGCACGCCGACAAACCGCCGCGCCCGCCGATGCCCGGCTGGAAAATGAATTGCGCCAGCAGCTCGCGCAGCGCGAAGCGGAATTGAAGCAGACCCGCGAACAGCTTTCGCAGTCCCAGGCCTCGCTGGCGACGGCGGCGGCCAACCAAGCCGCCGCCGAAAAACTGCTCACCGGGCAGAAACAGCTTCACGAGCAAAACCTCCGCGAGGCCAAGACCGCGCAGGAAAAGGCCATCGCCGATTTGCGCGAGGCCTTCAAGGCGATGAGCGCGGACGCGCTGAAGCAATCCGCGCCGGAATTCCTGCGGCTGGCGGAACAGTCGTTCGGCAAATTTCAGGAGACGGCCAAAGGCGATCTGGCGCAGCGGCAGGAAGCCATTAAAGGTCTGGTCGAGCCGCTCAAGCAACAGCTGGAAACCTACCAGAAAAATTTGCAGCAAAACTCCGCCGCTCAGTAGAGCGCGCTGGGCGAAGTCAAAAAACACCTGGAAACACTGGCGCAATCCAACCAGTCGCTCGCGCAGGAGACGCAGCAGTTCCGGCTGGTGCTGCACTCAAACCAGGCGCGCGGCAAGTGGGGCGAGGAAACGCTGCGGCGCGTCGTCGAGGCGGCGGGCATGAGCGCGCATTGTGATTTCACGGAGCAGACTTCCTCGGGCGAAAACCGGCCCGATCTCGTCGTGAAACTGCCCGGCGACCGTTTCATCATCGTGGACGCAAAGGTGCCGGACTTCGATTTTCTTACCGCCCTCGAATCGGCGGAACCGATGAAACGCGCGGAAGCGCTGGCGGCGCACGCGGCGAAGTTGAAAGGTACCATCAAGGCGCTGGCCGACCGCGATTATCCGCGCCAGTTCCCGAACGCGTTGGATTACGTCGTGCTGTTCGTGCCGGCGGAGTCATTGTTCAGCGCGGCGCTGGAAGGCGACCATGATTTGATCGTGTGGGCGGCGGAGAAAAGAATTTTGCTCGCGACGCCGGCGTCGCTCATCGCGCTGCTGCGCTCGGTCAGCGTGAGCTGGCAGCAGCACGCGCAGACGGAGAACGCGCAGAAAATCGCCGAGGCGGCGCAGGAGCTGTTTGTGCGCGTGGTCAAGTTCACGGAACATTTCGGAAAAATCCGCGATGGGCTGGAAAAGGCGAACGGCGCGTTCAACGACGCCGTCGGCAGCTACGAGCGCATGGTGATGCCGAGCGGGGAACGCATCCAGAAACTTGGCGGGCCGACGGCGGGCAGGGAACTTGCGGAGGTGCCGCCGCTGGAGGCCGCGCTGCGGCTGCCGCCGGCGGCGTGACGGACGGCATCAGACGGTTTCCAGCATGTCGCTTTCGCAGGCGGCGTATTTGTCGAGCAGCGCGTCGTAGATTTTCGCCGCCTTCTTGTCCGGCTTCACTTCACTGCCAGGCACCGGCTTGGTGAAGCTGGCGACGAGTTTGTCCCATTTCGGATTTTTCCCGGTGTGCGTCAGAAATCCATGCGCCGCCTGCAAGGCCGCGCCGAGCGCGGCACCTTTGGCAACCTCAAGGCGCAGCACCGGGCAGTTCATCACATCGGCGATGACTTGCAGCAGCGCGCGGTCGCTGGCCGCGCCGCCGGTGGCGAAAATCTGCTCCGGCGCGACGCCCATCCACTGCGAGTGGATCCGCATGGACAGCGCCTGCGCCTCAAAAATCGCGCGGCAGTTCGCCGCGGCGTTTTTCTCGTCGAGGTCAAACCGGTGGATGCCGGGCTTGTTGACGCGCGGGACGATTTCCGCCTCGAACCACGGCAGCATGACGGCGCTGTTATTGCCGACCGGCGTGCTGGCGACGAGGTCGCCGAATTTTTTCCAGTCGGCAATTTTGTAAAGCTCGCGGACTTTTTCGCGGGCCAGCGAGCCGTTTTTGAAACAAATCAAGGTCATGTAGCCGCCGGCGGGCGAGCCGAAGACGTGGCCTTCGCCGTATTCATCGGTCTGGCAATGCGTCATCGTGCCGAAAAAGGTGTCGCTGGTGCCGAGGCTGATGGCGACCTGGCCGGGCTTGACGAGGCCGAGGCCGACGACGCTCGCGGGATTGTCGCCGGTCCAGACGGTGGCGAGCGCCTCGGGATTCAAGCCGAATTTCTGCACAAAGTAGGGGCTGACTGGGCCGATGACCCGGCCCGCGTCCGCGAGCGGCGGCAGTTTTTTGATGAGGCTGGGCGCGGTGGCCTTGACGGCCTCGTGGTTCCAGTTTTTTTTGCGGATGTCCATCAGGTTCATCCCGGCGCCGTCGCCGAAATCAATCGGCGCGATTTTTCCCGCCAGCACCGAGGCCATGAACGAACTGACAAGCGCGATGCTGGCGGTCTTTTCGTAGGCCTTGGGCTCGGTCTTGTTAAACTTGCGGATCTGCGGGCCGGTGAAGCGCTCGAACGTGTCCGAGCCGGTGCGCGAGGCGGTGAACTTGACGCCGCCGAGCTTCTTGCGGATCTCCTCACATTCCTTCGCCGTGGAGGAATCCATCCAGATCGGCGAGGTCTTGCGGGCAAAAATACCCTCGAGGTTTTCGGCCAGCGATTTTTTGGGATCCAGGTTCGCCAGCGCGTCCGCCGCCTTTTCATTCAGATAAACCGAGCCGTGCTGCTGGCCGCTGCCGCTGACGGCGAGGAGGTTTTTCAGGGCGACCTTGTCCTTTTTCATCTGCGCGAACAGCAGGTCGAGCGCGGCGGCCCAGAGCAGCGGCTGGCTGTGCTTCACCAGCGGATCGCGGTTCGGCAGCACGCCATTTTTGGTTTTGAACTGCGGCAGCGCCTTGTCGAAATTCAACGAGTGTTCGTAAACGACCTTGCCGGTGTCGAGGTCAATGACGACCGCGCTCAAGCTTTGCGTGCTGGAATCGAGTCCTAGGAATAATCTGGCCATGGTTTCAAAGCGGTTTGCGCAACCGCATTGGGAAGACTATCAGCAATCCAAACGAAAGAAAAGCCTGTTAATTAGGAGTTTTGAAGATTTCCCCGCTCCGCGCCCCTCAAATCTGGAAATCAATCGCGCCGCTCTTGTCGTTCTTGCTCAAGACGCGCATGTCCAAGCCGTCGTAAATCACCAGCGAATTCGGCTGCACGCTGTCCATAATGAACACGTTGCCGCCGATGGTGCTGCCCGCGCCGATGATGGTTTCGCCGCCGAGAATCGTCGCGCCGGGATAAATCGTCACGCGGTCCTCGATGGTCGGATGCCGCTTCTTGCCGCGCAGCAGCTGGCCGGCGGCGGTGGACTTCGCGCCGAGCGTCACGCCGTGATACAGCTTCACATGGTTGCCGATGATCGCCGTCTCGCCGACCACCGTGCCGGTGCAGTGGTCCACAAAAAAGTGGTGGCCGATCCGCGCGCCCGGATGCAGGTCCATGCCGGTGCGGGCGTGCGCCCATTCGCTCATGATGCGCGGGATGAGGGCGACATTTTTCAGATACAATTCATGCGCCAGCCGCTGCACCGAAATCGCCTCGATGAACGGATAGGAAACGATGATCTCCTCCTTGCTCGCCGCCGCCGGGTCGCCGTTGAAGGCCGCCTCCACGTCCGTCTGCAAAACTTCGCGGATGCGCGGCAGCCCGCCGAGAAAGTCCACCGTCAGCTTGTGCGCGGCGTGGTGAATCTCCTTTTTGGCGAGGCCTTCGGGCGGCTGGTATTCCAGGCTCTTGCGGATCTCATCCTCCAGTTCGCCGAAAACCGCATCCAGCAGCCCCGCCGTCTTCACCTTGATTTCGGACGAATGGATCAGCTTTTCGTCAAAGAAGCCGGGGAAGAGCAGCCGCAGCAAATCCTGCGCGATGGCCGTGATGGCACGCTTGGACGGCAGGTTTTTGCCGTCCAGATGATTGATGCCGCCGAACTGCGCGTAGGACGCGACCAGGTCGTTGGCGAGTTTGGAAACCGTGTCCACGGCGGAAAACTACCACGAACGCCCGCCGACACCAAGATTTTGTCAGCCGGCGGTTCGCTAACCCGCCTCGACCGTCAGCGCCGCCAGTGGGTCGCAGCCGGACTCGCGCGGGTAAATTCCGGCGGGATCGTTGCCGCCGGTCTTCGCGCCCGTCCAGACGTTGACGACGGCGTTCGTGACAAACATCGTGGCTTCAATGACCAGCCGCCACCGGCCCGCAGCCGTGTCGTAGAAAATCCGCTGCGACGCACCGGACAGCAGTTGCGCGGGGTCGTCGTTCGCAAGGTGCGACCAGCCGGAACCGAAGTTGAACCAGAACCCGTTCTTGCTGCCCGCCGCGCTGCCGGGTTTGAGATACGCGCTCCAGAATAATTCCCCGCTGCCGGCATAACGCGTGAGGTCGCGATAGAAAGTGCCGTCCCACGTCAGGCCGGCGCGCACGCCACCATCCATCAGCCAGTCGTCGGGCTGGGGATTGTTCGCGTCCGCCCAGCGCAGGCCGCTGTCAAAGTGCGGCAGCAGCAGGTCGCACTCCGGGCTGGCCGCGCCCACCAGGCCGTCCGCGTAGGCCGCAATGCGATAGGCGTCCGCCGTGGGGCCGGGCGGCAGCGGTGGCGCGAAGTCGGCTTCGAGGATCATCCGTTTGAACGTCTGATCCGCTGCTTTCAATTTCGTTTCACGTTTCATGGAAACAATCGGGAGTTGGGAGTTGGCAGATGGGAGATAGGGCACCCCCAACTCCCATCTGCTGTCTGCCCCCTGCCGGGTTCACGGCGTGGGCGGCTTGGGTTTGGTCTTGTTGGTCTTGCCGGTGGCGCGGGCACTCTTGCGGACGTAGCCCATGGTCGCATACAACTCGCCGTCTTCGCCCTCGGTGACGTCGCCTTTCACGGCGTTGACCACGAGCGCAACCTTCGCCATGGATACCACGTCGGCCTGATCCCGCTCCACCAGGGTGGCGGTGGTCTGGTCGGCCAGCGTGCCGAGGGTGTCGCGCGCGTCGAGGCTGGGTTTGACCGCCGCCTTGAACTCGTCCAGCGTCATGCCCGCGAAGCTCTTGGTCGGGCGCAGGTCCTCCCACGCCTTGACCACGGTGGCGATTTTCTCGCCGTATTCTTTGGATCTGTCTGCCATATGGTTTCACCCCCTTTCGTTGATTTACAAATTTAATGAAAAGGAATTCCCGCTGCCGGCTACGGCCGGCCGGCGGGCCGCCCGCGACAGGTGGCGCGATAAACCGGACGTGGTGCGCGCCGCGACGGCGTTCGGTTGCAAAAAAAAGGCGCCCCGGCTGACCTGCCGGAAGTCCAGGCACGTTTGCCGAAAGCCTTGGCGCGTTTGCCGGAAGCTTCGGCACGCGTGCCGGAAGTCTTGGCGAGTTCGCCGGAAGCCTCGGCACATCTGCCGGAAGCCTTGGCGGGTTTGCCGGAAGCCCCGGCGCGCCCGCCGCGAAGCCAAATCTGCAAATTCCCCTGCAAATCGCGGGTTTTTCAGTTCAATGTTTTGGGCGGGTGCAGACACCGTGGCTATTCAAGCTGACCAGCCGGCCGTTTTCCACGCAACAATAGTTGCACTTTTCGCAGCCGTCCGGCCAGCGCGCCGCCCGCCCTTGCGCCAGCCGGAACAGAAAGTCCGGCTTCACGCCCAGCGCCCGGGCCAGCCGCACCACCAGATGCGCCGACGGTTCCCGCTGATGCGTCTCAACGAGACGCAACGCCTCATACGTGAGATCCGCCTTGTCCGCCAGCTCCTCCCGCGACCAGCCGCGGGCCTCGCGCCGCTCGCGGATGACGCCCACCAGCGCCAGAATGATGGGTTCCTGGATGCTGCGCGGGATGGGTTTAAAAACGGGCTGGCTGTTTTGGACGCAGGTTTTCACGGATGAAATCCAGATCAAAAACCTTGGCGGGTCGGCGTCCCCGCGAGCCGGAGGCGGGGAAGGCTTCAACGACGATGGGTGGTTGCCCGTTAAAAGTCATATCAGTTTTAGGTAAACTGTCGTTATTTTTGCGCAGGCGAGGAATCATTAAGTTGCACCACTATAGAAAGCCGCACGGACTTTCCGTCTTTGGAAATATTGGGGATATAATCCACTGACCAGCCCGTAAAATATTTCTCCCCACCGGAATCCGGAATCGGCCCTGCTGAAGATTGTCTGGCCATTCGACCGTCGTTTAATTCACCATTGACCTCAACCAACACCTTGATACCGGCTGAATTTCTTAACGCCTCCGAGATAGTTCTGCATTGTTCTGCCGTTAAGGTATCGTCGCTGAATACGCTTGGATTATCCGTATACAACTTTTCCAAACCCAGCCGCTGGCCTGCACTTTCTGTCACCTGTAGGAATTTACCCATGATAACTGAAGACGGAACGTGGTTTGTTGTTTCCCCATGCAAAACTGACGCGACAAAGAATACCCGGTTGCCGTCCGATGTTTTCCAGCCGCCGGTGATGGCGGAACCCTTACCCCAATGAAGATCCGTCGTGGAAGTGGCAACACAGGTCTTTACCAAAAATGGATTCGCTGTGGATTCCGGTTTCTTTTGCACCAGCTTGTAGCGCAGCTTCACGCCGCGCGGGTTCTCGGTGAAGCCGGTGATTTGCAAAATTCCTTCGAATCCGTCGCGGGTCGAGAATGCGATGGGGCCCGTTAGGTTGGTTGGGGTGAACCACAGGCTAGGTTTTTTATCCATTAGGAAAAAGGCGGGGACATCATTGGTCGGTCCCTGGAATTGATATGCCGCGAGATCGTTCCACACATTGGTCACGCCTACGAGCCAGCCAATGATCGAGTTTTTAGCAGGCGAATCGTGGTGCGCTACGTTGTAAGCTTGCAACTCTGCCATTGACCGAAAACGAGGAATCTCGGCGTTTGGAATGGTTTCGGATGAAAACGGAAATGTTCCCATGTTGAGGGTTAGGAGTCCGAAAGGACTATAAAACTTGTTAGTGCTGACACAGAAGCCGATGTCCACCCCGTTTTCCCTGACCCATTTCATAAACGCGGTAGGCGGTGTTTCGTCTCTTGAATCACCATCAACATAGGCATGGCGCAAGACCTCGCCACTTCGGAATGATAGGAAGTCGCATTCCTTTCCGCTGATGCACATAGTTCGCTCCACAACCGGGGCGAAAGTCATGGGCTGCGACCTCGCTTTATCGGGGTGCGCCGTATCCAGATGGATCACTTGCGGCCCGTAAATCAGCATCGGAATGATCACCACCGCCACCAGCGCGACAAACCAGGCAATTGCGACCGCGGCCACGCCGGCCGTCCAACGCCACAGCCATTTCCCGCCGCCCCGGCGATACATCGCCCAGCTCAGCAAAATCGCCAGCACCGCCCAGAGCCACAAATACCGGCCGGCAAAGTTCGTGGCATTCACCGCGAACCCCGTGACGGCGGGCAGGTGCGTGCCGAAATCGCGCGCCATCTGCTCAAACTTCGGAACGATGTAGGTCATGAACGCCAGCAGCGGCAGCGCCGCCGCCATCTGCACCACGACGCTCAACAGCACCCGCCACCCGCCGCCCGTTGGCGCGCCGGTTTCATCCGGCACCGCATCGGATTTTTCAGCGCCGGGAACTGGCGGTGTGTTGCCCTTGTTCACCACGCGCCAGACGCGGCGGATGATTAAAAAATCTACCGCCACCATCGTTACCAATGCGAGCAAGCCGAAAACGGGGAGCAGTAGTCGGTCGTTGAAGACCACCCGCAACAGTCCCATCCAGAAAACACCAATCACCGCATCCAGCGCCAGCAGCGGGAACAACAGTCCGTCGAACACCGCCAGCCCCAGCCCGTGAATTTTTCCCGCCGAACGTCGGATTTGTGAGACGGCCAGCCAGCCGTCAACGGTCCCATAGCAAATCAATCCCACCAAGCCACAAACCGTCAACCCGCCATAAAATGAATTGAGCGTGGCATACTTATCGTGCCGGACAAAAAAATCCAAAAGGAAAATTACTGAAGTCGCCAACGCCGCTGCACTGCCAATGGCCGTGCGCGAGAAGTGCGGCGGCGCGGACTTTTTCAATGTTTGAGAATCCGTCGCATCGGTTTTCCCAACGCTAGGAACTGGCGGCGCCGCTAGCGGCGCTTGTGACTGACGAAACGCCGCGCGCAGGTCGGGCCGGCACAACACCACCAGCGCCCAGATGCCGAGCGGCAGACCGACGAGGTTGCCGGGCGCGATGATGATGGCAAGGATGCTGGAGGCCATCGCCCAGCCGTAGCCTTCCAGCCGCTTCAGCTTCAAGGCGCCGAAGATCATCACGCTGCTGAGGACCAAGGCGGCAATCGGCAGCGTCATCAGCAGCGGCAGCCCGCCTCCCAGCCGGCCTCCGGCCCGCACGTCCTCGGTGATGACATTGGCCAGGATTGCCAGAATTGTCGGGATCGCAATCCAGTTCAGAATACCGACCACCAGCAAGCCAATCGCCGGCCCCTGGACCTGCCGCAGCGCTTTCTCAACAGCGGCGTTTTCCAATGAATGGAAATCAGCAGTGTCAGCTTTTCCAATCACTGGAGCTCGCGGGGGCTTGTTCGTAAGCCGCTTTACGTTGCGCCGGTGATAAAGCTCAATGAACTGCGCAACACCGATCAGGCCGAAGAGTCCACTTAAACCGGAAAAGCCAAAACACACATGACTGCCGGGAAACGGCAAGAACCCCAGACAAGCCAGGAAGCCGAGAAAGCCCAGCGCAGAGAGGTTCGCGCACTTGTAGGCCAGCGGTGACGTGAAAGTGGTCCCAAACATCTTGCCGACCAGCCAGCCCCAACCTGAGTCCGGCGCTTGCCACGACTGGCTTGCGGCCGGTGAGAGCGGCGACGGAGTCGTGCCAGCCATTCTTTTATTGCGGACTTGAAAATTCAGTTTGAGCAACGCAAACATAGCCGTCATGGCTATGCTTAACCAAAAATGATCAGAGTTGGGATAATCTGACAGCCTGCCGCCCCTAAAAAGATAAATAACCAAAGGTGCTCCTGGAAAACCGAGCGCTATCCACCACCAACTTAAATTGCCTAGACCGGCTCCGTAACTTGTGGCTGGTAAAGGCAAAGGCGTATTTGGAGGGAAAAAATGTCCTGAACCGCCTGCTGGCTTCTGACTCCTGTCACTTGGCTTCTCCGGGCTGGCCACAATGGTTTCCACCATCGTTTTCACGTCGCTGACCTGCTGGTAGCGCAGTTCCGGCTTTTTCTCCAAGGCGCGCAGCACGACGGCGTCGAGGCGCACGTCAATTTGAACTTTGCTCGAGGGCGGCTGGAGCTGCTTGCCCGGCAGTTCGCCGGTGAGCATCTGGTAAAACACCACGCCCAGCGCGTAGATGTCCGCGCGGTGATCCACCTCGCCCGGCGCTTGAATCTGCTCCGGCGACATGTATTGCGGCGTGCCCATGACGCGGCCCGCGTCGGTCA
>Ga0316217_10004196_pt1 | contig 15784 bp, 13 predicted proteins | sample 1anoAmetaG_FD_203633 | JGI IMG/M metagenome (GOLD analysis project Ga0316217, IMG submission 203633) | Freshwater microbial communities from Trout Bog Lake, Wisconsin, USA - 1anoA | ecosystem: Environmental > Aquatic > Freshwater > Lake > Hypolimnion/Profundal zone | place: USA: Wisconsin... | reverse complement strand
TCTGCGCCATCTCACTCAGGATCTTCGCCCAGTTCCCAGCCACATCCACAACAGAATCGATCCCGGGAATCAAGCCAGTCACTATTTACGGATAAGTTCTAAATCCTATATTCCACAGGTCCATTCCACAAGGAGAAATCTGATTCAGGCCGTTAAGTTGTAACTCTTCAGTCCATTTAGCCGTAACTCTTCGCGCTATTTGGCGGTAACTCGAAGACGATTGCCAGGTGAATTGCCTGAGTTTGCACCGCTTCTGAAGCCTGCCGCCGAAAAAGCGGTACAATTCTTGCGATTTCCCGCTTCCCGCGGATCGGTCTTGTAGGCATCGCGGCTCCGGCCCGTTCCTTGCAAAAGGTGCGGACGCCTCGTGCCCGTCCTTCGAATTACGCCTTCCGCCCGAAGCGATCTCCTGCCCATTGCGGCTGAAGGGAGAATCATGCGTACCGCGATGATGACTCCTTGTATTTCCTGTTCGCGCAGTGCCCGGTATGCAGGAAGGCAGATCGTCTTGCTGCTGCTGCTGGCCGTCTGCCTGCCTTCTCCTTCCTGGGCGGGACAGTTGATAAGCGTGGCGCAAATGGAGCAGTGGCTGGCCGGCGCTCACGGACAATCTGACGGCAAGCTGGCCAAACAGCTTGATGCCATGACGCTGACCGAGCGGATAAGTCCAACCCTGCTCCAGCGCTGGCAAGTCAATCTCCCCGGCAGCAAAAGCCGCGAGGCGCTCACTGCTCTGGCCGATGTCTCCGCTCTGCTCAATCCTCCGGCGGCGGACATGCTCCCCGCCGACCCGCCTGACCTCCAGGCGCAAGGCGCCATTCTCTCCAAAGCCATCGACTACGTCGTCCAGACCCTCGCCAAACTGCCCGATTTCTATGCCACGCGTGCCACCGCGCACTTTGAAGACTCTCCATCCCGGCAGGCCATCGACAATATCTCCGTGGGAAATTCGCCAATTCGCGGCATTTCCATAGGCGCCCCCGTCGGCGTTCCCCACGTTTCCTACCAGAGCTTCGGATACGTGCCCTTGCACCGCACCGGCCAGTCCAGCGCCTCCGTCAGCTACCGCGACGGCGTGGAAATGGTGGGCTCGCAAAAAATGGACCGCGCCATGATCGGCCAGCCGGCGGCGGGGCTGACCACGGCCGGCGAGTTCGGCCCCATCCTCTCTGTCGTTCTCAACGACGCCATGCATAGCACCATCAACTGGGGCTATTGGGAGCAGGGTCCGCACGGCAGGCTCGCCGTCTTTCGCTATGTGGTGCCCGACGACCGTTCCAGTTACGCTGTCGCGCTGAAACACGGCACGCGCAGCGAGAAGCTTTTTCCCGCATACCGCGGCGTAATCGCCATCGACCCCGCCAGCGGAGCCATTCTGCGCATCACCGTCGTGGCCAACCCCGCGCAATCCCATAACGTGGTGCAAAGCGCAATCGTGGTCGAATACGGCGTCGTCTCGCTCGGCGGAACAGACTATATCTGCCCCGTGAAAGGCGTGGCGCTTTTGAAAACCGCCGTTGACGATCCGCAAAGCGCGTCCATGTATCACGTCCAGTTGAATGACGTAACCTTCACCGGCTATCACATGCTGCGCGGCGATGTGCGCATCCTGCCTGAGCAGCCATGAGCGGCAAAGGCGATGTTGTTCGCCTGCTCCCGCAGATCTGTGTGTTGAACGGAAACGAACGGGACTATACTGTTTCGTTTGGCGTTTAAGGAGTGCGATGAGGCGTATCGTCTTTCTGCTGCTGTTAGCTGCCGGCCTGGCTTCTCCGTTCTATGCGCAAAAGACAAAGCCGATGAGCGCGGCGCAAATGGAGCAATGGCTGGCCGGTGTTCACGGAAAGGCCGACGAGAAGGTGGCCAAACAACTTGGCGGCCTGGAGTTGACTGAGCGGGTAAATCCTGCCCTGCTGGCTAGCTGGCAGGCCAATCTCCCCGGAAACCAAAGCCGCGCAGCGTTGACGGCTCTGGCCGACCTGTCCGCTTTTCTCGATCCTCCGGCGGCGGACCAACTCGCCGCCGCGCCCCCTGACCTCAAGGCGCAGGGAGCCATGCTCTCCAGTGCCATCGACTACGTAGTCCAGACGCTCACCAAGCTGCCCGATTTCTATGCCACCCGCACCACCGAACACTTTCAGGACACGCCAGCCTACGAGACACTCTCGACGCACGAATCTGGCGGGTGCCGCCCTTCGAATGGTGGTTGTTACACCAATGCGCGTAATACGATTAATGTAGTTCCCTACGAGCCGTTGCACAGTACCGGCCAGACGAGCGTCGTCGTCAGTTATCGTGACGGCGTGGAAATGAGGGGCGCGCAGAAGATGGACCGCAGCCTGATCAACCAGCCGGCGGAGGGATTTACCACAGCCGGCGAGTTTGGGCCCATCCTCTCCGTCGTTCTCGATGACGCCATGCACAACACCATCGCCTGGGGCTATTGGGAGCAGGGTGCGCAGGGCAAGGTCGCCGTCTTTCGCTACTCCGTGCCGGTTGGCCAATCCAGTTATGCTGTGGCGCTGCAAAACGGAGCCCGAAACGAAAAGCTGTTTCCCGCTTACCATGGCGAGATTGCCATCGACCCCGCCAGCGGAGCCATTCTGCGCATCACCGTCATAGCCAACCCAGACCCTTCCCTTGACGTAAAGCAGAGCGAAATCCTGGTCGAGTACGCCGCCGTCTCGCTCGGCGGAAAAGACTATATCTGTCCCGTGAAGAGCGGGGCGCTTTTGAAATCCATCATTAAGGATGCGCAACGCGGACATCAGTTGCGCACCAGGTTGAATGACGTGACCTTCTCCGGCTATCACCTGCTCCGCGGCGATGTCCGCATCCTGCCGGAGCAGCCATGAGCGGCAAAGGCAATGTTGCTCCCGTCGGCCTGCGTGTTGAACGCGGCACGAACAGGACTATACTGTTGCGGTTTGGCGCAAAAGGTGTGCGATGAGGCGAATCGTTTTTCTGCTGCTGTTGGCCATCGGTCTGGCTTCTCCGTCGTGGGCGGGACAGTTGGTGAGCGTGGCGCAAATGGAGCAGTGGCTGGCCGGCGCTCACGGACAGTCTGACGGCAAGCTGGCCAAACAGCTTGAAGCCATGACGTTGACTGAGCGGGTAAGTCCAACCCTGCTCCAGCGCTGGCAGGCCAATCTCCCCGGACGCCAAAGCCGCGAAGCGCTCACTGCCCTGGCCGATGTCTCCGCTCTACTCAATCCTCCGGCGGCGGACATGCTTCCCGCCGACCCTCCTGACCTCAAGACGCAGGGAGCCGTGCTCTCCAGTGCCATCGACTACGTCGTCCAGACCCTCGCCAAACTGCCCGATTTCTATGCCACGCGCGCCACCGAGCACTTTGAAGACACGCCAGACAGGCAAGAGATCCAGAGCATCGGTGTGGCCAACCGTCCAAATTGGGGGACGGTGGGCGTGCCAGTCCCCAATTATCGGAATTCCGGATACGTGCCCTTGCACCGCACCGGCCAGTCCAGCGCCTCCGTCAGTTACCGCGATGGCGTGGAAATGGTGGGCTCGCAAAAAATGGACCGCGCCATGATCGGCCAGCCGGCGGCGGGGTTAACCACGGCTGGTGAGTTCGGGCCCATCCTCTCTGTCGTTCTCGATGACGCCATGCACAGCACCATTGCCTGGGACCATTGGGAGCAGGGTCCGCACGGCAGGCTCGCCGTCTTTCGCTATGTGGTGCCGGACGATCATTCCAGTTACGCTGTCGCGCTGAAACACGGCACGCACAGCGAGAAGCTGTTCCCCGCATACCGCGGCCAGATTGCCATCGATCCCGCCAGCGGAGCCATTCTGCGCATCACCGTCGTGGCCAACCCCGCGCAATCCCATGACGTGGTGCAAAGCGCAATCGTGGTTGAATACGGCGCGGTCTCGCTCGGCGGAACAGACTATATCTGTCCCGTAAAGGGCGTGGCTCTTTTGAAGACCACCGTGGACGATCCGCAAAGCGCGTCCATGTTTCACGTCCAGTTGAATGACGTGACCTTCTCCGGCTATCACCTGCTCCGCGGCGATGTCCGCATCCTGCCGGAGCAGCCATGAGCGGCAAAAAGAGCCGGCAAGCAACCCGAACGTAATGCCTGCCCGTCGCGGCAGAAGGGAGATTCATGAATACCGCAATGATGTCTTCTCGTATTTCCTGTTCGTGCCGTCCGCAAACCATCCTCTGTCTGGCAGCTCTTCTGGGCCTGGCAGTTCCTGTGGCCCGCCCGCAAGCCGCGCCCGCCACCGCGCCTGCGCAGAGCCAGCTCACCCTCCAGGTACACGTCCCCCTGGTCCTGGAGGATGTGGTCGTTCTGGACGGCAAGAACCAGCCTGTCCATAACCTCAAGGCCGACGACTTCACCATCACCGAAGACGGCAAGCCGGTCACGCTGCGGAACTTTGAGGAGCATACGGCCATAACCGCCGAACAGGCAGCCGCCGCGCCCAGGCCGCCCGACCTGGGGGTGAATGTCTTTACCAACACGCCCACCGCCCCGGCCAACAGCGCCCTCAATATCCTGCTCCTCGACGCCCTCAACACGCCGGCGACCGACCAGGTGCGCGTCCGACAGCAGATGCTCCAATACCTGAAAACACTCCCGCCGGGCGTGCGCATCGCCATCTTCGGCCTCAGTCACCATCTCTACCTCCTCCAGGGGTTCAGCTCCGATCCGGCTGTGCTCAAAGCAGCCCTTGAGTCAAAACGGTCTGCGGTGCGGAGCCCCGCTCTGATCCCCGCCCAGGGAGACCAGGCTTCCGACAATCTCTCCAAGATTGAGTACAAGACAGTAACCGCGGGGATGGCCGCCGACATGCACGCGTTCGAGCAGGAGGCGCAGACCTATCAGGCCACGCAGCGCGCGCAATATACGCTCGAAGCCTTCGGCCAGTTGGCGCGTTATCTCTCCGGCCTGCCCGGCCGCAAAAATCTGATCTGGTTCTCCGGATCGTTCCCCCTCTTTATCTTTCCCTCAATTTCCGACGTGCCCGCTGACATGATGGGGATATCCGACCCAAACAAGTCGATGGCCACCTTTGGAGACGATGTGCGCCGGACCACCGATCTGCTCGCCCGCAGCCAGGTGGCCGTTTATCCCGTGGACGCCCGTGGCCTCTTCGGCAATTCCATTGACACTGCCGCGCAGACGGGAGCCAACACCCTTCTTCCCATCAACAACAACCCCAAGGCGAAATTCGGAGACACCAATCTCTCCCTCGTAGCCAACGCAAATAGTGCCTTCCTGCAGCAAACCGCTACGGAAGACTTCGCCATGGATAAGGTGGCTGCCGAGACTGGCGGCAAGGCCTTCTACAACACCGGCGGCTTGAAGGAAGCGGTAGAGAGCGTGGTCAGTATCGGCTCCAACTACTACTCGATTTCCTATACGCCGCCGCAACCCGGATGGGATGGCAAATACCGCAAGATCGAGGTCCGGCTCAACCAGCCCGGCGCGCATCTCGCCTACCGCAAGGGATACTACGCCGACGATCCCGACGCGGTCATGCCCGGCAAAAAAATGCTTCCCGATAGCCCCATGCAGATTGCCATGATGCGCGGCGGTCCTGACCCGTCGGAGCTGCTGTTCAAGGTGCGCGTCACTCCCGGCGAGGCCACCACCGACAAGCTGGACGAAGGCGGCAGGCCGGACCCCAAGCGGATGAAGCCGCCCTATTTCAACTACGCTCTCGACGCGGTGCTCGATATCCACAACGTCAAAATGCCCCTCAACGCCGACGGCTCCCATCAGGGCTCCATCGAATTCGTGGCGATTGTGTACGACGCCGAGGGCAACCTGGTGAACTCCGCCACCCGGGTCGGTCACCTTACCCTGCCTGAGGAGCGCTACGCGCAGTTGCTGGAGCGCGGACTGCCCTTTCACCAGTCCATCGATGTGCCGCAGAAAGGGGAGTACTTCCTGCGCTTCGGCGTGCACGATCTCGCCAGCGACCGCGTCGGCGCCGTCGAGATTCCCATCGACGCCCTGCAATCGCGCCAGGCCATGACCGGGTCCGCCGGCCAGACCGCTGACCACTGACCCCACAGTCGGCGAAACCCGGAAAAATAATAAGATTTGAGGCTTAAATGCGCGTTTTTGACCCCTTTTAAGCCTCATTTAAGGTCCCGCAGGGTAGTTCCAAGCAACCCTTTGCTCATTTCCGGAACCTTGTGAGCAGCCAATTCGCAAATTCGGGTGGCCTGAAAGGTTAACCCCTCCGCGAAGCACAACCCTATATGCGAACATTAGCGCAAAATCGCAACCCTGTAAGCGAGCATTTGGCGCTTCTGTGCAACCTTATAGACCTACCTTTGCGCCTCGCCAAAACATCGGAGCACCCTGGTCCCGAGTCCCTTAGTCCCTTAGTCCCTGCTCCTGTATCTTCGCCCAATCTTCGCTCCACGCGTATAATCTCTCCATGGACTTTCAACTGGTCACCAACTACACACCCAAGGGCGACCAGCCCCGCGCCATCGCCGAGCTCATGGACGGTCTGGCCGCCGGGGAGCGCCACCAGGTTCTGCTCGGCGTCACCGGCTCCGGCAAAACCTTCACCATGGCCAAGGTCATTGAACAGTCCAACCGCCCCGCCCTCATCCTGGCCCACAATAAGACCCTCGCCGCCCAGCTCTATCACGAGTTCAAGCAGTTCTTCCCCAACAACGCGGTCGAGTACTTCGTCAGCTATTACGACTACTACCAGCCCGAGGCCTACATTCCCGCCGGCGATCTCTACATCGAAAAGGAAGCCACCATCAACGAGGAGCTCGACAAGCTCCGCCTCTCCGCCACCCGCTCCCTGTTTGAGCGCCGCGACTCCATCATCGTCAGCTCCGTCAGTTGCATCTACGGCCTCGGCTCGCCTGAGGCCTACTACGGCATGTTGCTGCTGCTTGAGAAGGGCCAGCGCATCAGCCGCAAAGACATTACCCGCCGCCTCGTCGAAATCCTCTACGAGCGCAACGACGCCGACTTCCGCCGCGGCACCTTCCGCGTCCGCGGCGACATCATCGAGATCTTCCCCACCTACGACGAATTGGCATACCGCATCGAGCTATTTGGCGACGAGATCGAATCGCTCGCGCAGATCGATCCCCTCTTCGGCACCGTCAAGCAGAAGTACGCGCGTCTGCCCATCTACCCCAAGAGCCACTACGTCGTTCAGCCCGAGCGCAAGGCCGAAGCCGTCGATACCATCGTTGCCGAGTTGAACCTGCGCGTCGCCGAGCTCGAGTCCGAGGGCCGCATGGTCGAGGCCCAGCGCATCCACCAGCGCACCCGCTTCGATCTCGAGATGATCAAGTCCATGGGCTACTGCCACGGCATTGAGAACTACTCGCGCCACTTCTCCGGCCGCCTGCCCGGCGAGGCTCCGCCCACTTTGCTCGACTACTTCCCCCGCGATTTCCTGCTCTTTGTCGACGAAAGCCACGCCACCATTCCCCAGGTCCACGGCATGTGGTTCGGCGACCGCAGCCGCAAGCAGAACCTCGTCGATTACGGCTTCCGTTTGCCCTCGGCCATGGACAACCGCCCGCTCAAATTCGACGAGTTTGAAAACCGCATCCACCAGACCATCTACGTCTCCGCCACGCCCGGCCCCTATGAGCTCACGCGCTCGGCCGGCGTCGTCGTCGAGCAGGTAATTCGCCCCACCGGCCTCGTCGATCCCGAGGTCGAGATCCGTCCCGTCAAGGGCCAGATCGACGACCTGCTGGCCGAGATTCGCGACCGCGCCAAACGCAACGAGCGCGTCCTCGTCACCACTCTCACCAAGCGCATGTCCGAGGATCTGGCCGGCTACTATACCGAGGTTGGCGTCCGCTGCCGTTACATGCACTCCGAGATCGAAACCCTGGAGCGCGTCAAACTGCTTGCCGGCCTGCGCAAAGGCGAGTACGACGCCCTCATCGGCATCAACCTTCTCCGCGAGGGCCTCGACCTGCCTGAAGTCTCGCTGGTCGCCATTCTCGACGCCGACAAGGAAGGCTTTCTCCGCTCCGCCGGCTCGCTGATTCAGACCATGGGCCGCGCCGCCAGGCATCTGGAGGGCCGCGCCATCCTCTACGCCGACCGCATCACCGACTCCATGCGCCGCGCCATGGACGAAACCGACCGCCGCCGCACCGTCCAGCGCGCCTACAACGAGGAACACGGCATCACGCCTCAATCCATCGTCAACACCATGGACATGGGCCTCGCCCAGATACTCAAGGCAGAATACGGCGACATCTCCGACGAAGAAACAAAGAATCTCCCCGAGTTCACCTCCCAGGCCGAGCTCGACGCCTTCATCGCCAAGCTCGAAACCGAAATGCGCGAAGCCGCAAAGAAATTCGAGTTCGAAAGAGCCGCCCGCCTCCGCGACACCATTAAAAATTTGCGCGAAAAAGAATTTCTATTCGGCTGAGCCCGATGCATCGATAGTTTTTGTATCAGCGCACGATAGGGTAAGCTCGCCTGCCGCATACGCCAGCGCAAACCCATACCCGTGTCAGGGCACGACTTCATAGCTTGCGGAAAAACTCGCTCCGGTTAAGGGTACGGGCTTCAGCCCGTACAGAAACGCAATAACCTCAACGCGCTTCAGCCCCTGAGGTATGCTTTTCGGGCTTTTGGCTTGGAAACCGGACTTTTTCCGCAGCCTGTTCTGTCGAGCCGAAAAGGGCTCAAAAAGAAGGGGGCTTTAGCCCCTGCGGGTGTTTTACCGGAGTCGATCCATCCACACTTCAGGCCTGAATTTTAGCGTCAGCTACGCACCCGATTGCTATGCTGGTCTAGTCATGACGCCCCAAGCAACTCCCACTCGCCTGCTTCCCTGCTTTTTGATTCTCGCTGCCTTGCTGACGCCGCCCGCGCTCCAGGCGCAAATCGACCGCATCGAGCACACCCATCTGATCAGCGTCACCAATCTCGACGGAGTCCTCTATCACGTGCAAGGCGTAGATCTTGACAGTGATCATCTCTGGGTGACTTCAGTCGATTCCGAAACGCATAAGGGCTACCTGCACCAGTTCAGCCGCGCTACGTCCAAACTCGAGCGCCAGATCGAGATTACCGATGGCCCCCGCTTTCATCCCGGCGGATTTTCCATCCATGGAGATTCGATCTGGGTGCCTGTTGCCGAATATGCGCCGCACACCTCCGCTGTAATTGAAGAGATCGACCGGCATACTCTCGCCATCAAGCAAAAATTCGCCGTCGCCGATCACCTTGGCTGTGTTGCCGTCACCCAGGACAACCTCATTGCGGGAAATTGGGATAGCCGCCAGCTCCATGTCTTCGACCTGAAAGGGAAGCAGCTTCGGGTGATCCAGAATCCCTCCAACAACCACTATCAGGACATCAAGTTCGACCATGGCATGCTGGTGGCGTCAGGTACCATCACCCGGAAAACCGGAGCTGTCGATTGGTACGAATGGCCTTCCATGAAACTCGTGCGCAGCCTGCCCTTCGGTGTAACTGATCGGGGAATGCCCTACACCAAGGAGGGCATGACAGTGAAGGGGAATGACCTTTATTTTCTGCCTGAGGATCGGCAAGGACGGCTCTTCCACTTCGCCGTCGCCACTCCCTAGGTCTCTGACTACATGAAAATGTAGTTCCGAGGCATGTAGCGCCGGCCTCCCGGCCGGCTGTAGCGCGGACGTCCTCGTCCGCGCACGCCAGCGCTGCATAGGGACATCTTTATGCGGTCACGGTCCTGGTCGATCGGTTTTCAACCGATTGCGCCATGCGGGATGGTTTCATACCCGTATATCGACGATTCACGGCGATTTTTTTAACAGCGCTCGGGATGCGATCTGCTATTTCGCGCAATCCTGGGCAACCGATTCAGTCTGGCTCTCATCTTAGTTGCTTAGTTAGTCAATATTACCCTGATGCCTTTTCACAGGCTGCGGGGCCAGGGGCTTATGTCCACAATTCTGCTGGTAGACCACGATCCCCTGCAGGGGTTCCTGCGCAAGTCCATTCTCGAGCGCAGATTTTCCGATGTGCGCCGGGTGGGCGACGCAGCCGAGGCGTTCTGCCTGGTGGAGCAGCCTCAGTTTGCCGGCCATCTTGGCCTGGTCGTCTCCGGCAGCCACATGCCTGGCATCAGCGGTCCCGCCTTTGTGGCTGAGTTGCATACCCGCATGCCCTGGCTCCCTGTCCTGGTGCTGGGCAGCGAAAGCGACGCTGAAGCCGATTACGCGGGCGAATGGGTGCGCTTTCTTCCCAGGCCCTTCGCAAGCGACCAGATGCTGGCATTGGCCGGTCAGATGCTTGCGCCATATCATCGCAAGACTGCCTGAGCAATCAGATGCCGGCATTGGCCGATCTGATACGTACGCCGCTTAAATACCTGACAGACTGAGCGGCATACTACTTCTCTGGCTCGATCCCCTGTCCAATTCTCTGCTCACAATGTGAGCCAGATCACACTTTAAAAGCCTATGATGGATTGAGAATTGTATGGTCGGGACGCCGTTTGGCTCCCCGTGCGTGCAAGAATCGTCATGGAGTCTTAATGGCAGCCTTTGGTAGTTTCGCTCTTCTCATAGCTTTGGCGCTTGCCGCCTACAATTTGCTGGCTGGTGCTGTCGCCTTGCGTCTGCTTGCAACCGGTCAGCCCACGGCGGTTTCGCCCGAACGGCTGGCTGATACCGCGCGCCGCGCCGGAATCGCCGGCTTCGTGGCCGTCACTGCGGCGGCTTTCGCCCTCGTATGGTCCGTCTTTACCAACGATTTCTCCATCACTTACATCATGGAGCACTCCAACCGCGCCCTCCCCGGAGCTTACAAGTTCTCCGCGCTCTGGAGCGGACAGGAGGGTTCCCTGCTCTTGTGGGCGTGGCTGCTGGGAATCTACGGTTTCGTCCTGCGCCTGACCCACAAAACCGACGTAAAACTCTATGCATACGCCGGCACAATCATGGCCGGAATCCAGGTCTTCTTCCTCGCCATCCTATGCTTCGCCGCCCCCCCCTTCGCGCTCTACGCCGGCCAGATTCCTGATGACGGCAACGGCCTCAATCCATTGCTTCAATATCCGGAAATGGTCATTCATCCGCCCATGCTTTATCTGGGCTACGTCGGCTTCGCGGTTCCCTTCGCCTTTGCCCTCGGCGCACTGATGATGCGCTACCCCGGTGAAAAATGGATCAAGATCACCCGTGGCTGGACCATGGTCACCTGGCTGTTTCTCACCTGCGGCATCTTCCTCGGCATGCACTGGGCTTATGCCGTCCTCGGCTGGGGTGGGTACTGGGGCTGGGACCCGGTTGAGAACGCCAGTTTCATGCCCTGGCTCACCGGCACAGCTTTTCTCCACTCCGTCATGATGCAGGAGAAGAGAGGCATGATGAAGAGCTGGAACGTGTGGCTGATTTTCTCCACCTTCCTGCTCACCCTGCTGGGCACGCTGCTGACCCGCGCCGGACTGGTCAGTTCCGTCCATGCCTTTGCCCAATCCTCCATCGGCAACTGGTTTGTCGCTTTCATGGTCATCGTGCTCGCCGTCTGCATCTTCACCTACGTCCTGCAGCGCAAGCATCTCCAGAGCGAACACCACCTCGAATCGCTGGTCAGCCGCGAGTCCAGTTTCCTGTTCAACAACCTGGTCCTTCTGGTCGCCTGCTTTGTCATTCTCTGGGGAACGCTCTTCCCGATCCTCTCGGAATATGTGGTCGGCAACAAGGTCACGGTAGGCGCGCCGTTCTACAACCGCGTAGCCGTTCCCATCGGTCTGTTCCTGCTCTTCCTTACCGGCGTCGGACCGCTGCTGCCTTGGCGCGCCACATCCTTCCGCAGTATTCGCCGCAACTTTGTGGTGCCGGTCATCGCTCTCTGGGCCACCGTTATCGTCTGCCTCGCTGTGGGCGTCAAACCCTGGCATGACGGCGCATTCGATCAGGGCAACTTTTACGCTCTCGTTGCCTTTGCTTTGTCGGTAAGCGTCTTCACTGCCATTGCGTCGGAGTTCCTGCGCGGCGCCGGCGTAATCTCCCGCCAGACCGGCCGCAATCTCCTGGTAGGAACCTGGCTGCTCACACGCCGCAACACCCGCCGGTACGGCGGTTACATTGTCCACATCGGCGTGGTCGTCATCGTCATCGGACTGGCAGGAGCGGCCTTCAACCGCAACGTGGAAAGCGAATTGGGCCTGCACGACAAACTCGTCATCGGCCCCTATACGCTGGAGTGCGTCGGCTTCACCCAGGATTCAAACCTCAACTACAACTCCGAGTACGCTCTTCTCGATGTATACAGAGGCGGAAAGAAACAGTTTCAGATGTCTCCCGAGAAGCGGGTCTATCTGGTGAGCGAGCAACCCCAGACCATGGTTGCCATTCACTCGGTTCCCAGTTGGGACCTCTATGTCGTCTATGAAGGCACCAATCCCGACACCGGCCAACCCATCATCAAGGCCTTTCTCAATCCGCTGGTGGGCTGGATTTGGGCCGGCCTGGTGGTGCTGGTCTTCGGTACGATTCTGGCGCTGGTGCCCAGCCTCAGCCCGGCCGCTGCTGCTTTGCGCGTCCCCGCCAAATCGGCTCCCGCTGAACCGGCGTTGAAAGGAGGCGGCTTATGAAGAGTGCAGCCACGCACCTGTCTTTTTGGATGAAGTCCCTGCAAGCCTGCACTCTGGCCATTGCAGTCTGCTTCTCGCTCGGCGCCACCGATGCCGGCTCGCGCTTCAACGACCTCGGCCACCGGCTGATGTGTACCTGCGGATGCGCGCAACTGCTCGGTGAGTGCAACCACGTCGGTTGCCCGGAATCTGGTCGCGAGCGTGAAGAACTGAAAACAGCCATCGCCGATGGCAAAAGCGACAAGGAAATTCTCAACTGGTTCGCTGCCAAGTATGGCGTCACCATGCTCGCCGCGCCCACCGGACACGGCTTTGACCTGGTCGCCTGGATTGCCCCCTTCGCGGTCTTTGGAGCCGCGCTGCTGGGCACCGCGCTGCTCGTCCGCCGCTGGTCTGTCGGCAAAACTGCCACGGCCCCAACAACGGATGCGGCCATTGAGGACCCGGAAGAGCGGGAACGCCTCGAAAAGATTCGCCGGGAGACCGGCAGCGACGGAGGTTATTGAGCCATGAATGAAACCCAAGGCATCATAGCGGGCGTGTTGTTGATGGTGGCGCTGCTGGTGTACACCTTCTGGCCGGAGAACGCCTTCGCCAGCCAGCGCGAGAAAACCCGCCTGGATTACCTGCTCGAGCGCAAGGAACAGCTCTACGAAAACCTGCGCGACCTCAACTTTGAATTCCGCGCCGGCAAGTATCCTGAAGAGGACTTTAATGCCCAGCGCGCGCTGCTTGAAAACGAGACGGCGCTGTTGCTAGCCGAGATCGATCATTTGCAGCAGGCTTGAACTCACCACAAGCTCTGTCATTCAGCGCGGCACAGAGCGCAGCGAAGGGGAGCCGAAGCAACTGCGGTTGTTTTATCGGCTCTTCTCTCCCCATCACCAACCCATGCAACACCCATAGGACGTTCCAACGAATATGAAATCGACTCACCTGATTTTTCGCACCGTTGTTATGAGCCTGCTCTTCGCGGGCACGCTGGCCCAGGCCGCAACCGTCACCGGCACCGTCACCAACAAGACCACCGGCAAGCCCGCCGCCGGCGACACCGTCGTCCTCGTCAATCCCATGACCGGCATGAGCGAAGTGGCCCGCACCACCACCGACGCCCGCGGCCACTATTCCATGCAGAGCAAGAGTGAGGGTCCCGCCCTGGTGCGCGCCGTCCACCAGGGCGCCGAGTACTTCATCGCCGCGCCCACCGGCGGCGCGCCAGGCGACATCGCCGTGTACGACGTGGCCGCCAAGGCCCAGGGCGTCTTCATTGAGGCCGATGTCATCGAGGTCGAAACCGATAACGGCCAGCTCAAAGTCACCGAGCGCTACTTCGTCCACAACACCAGTGCGCCGCCCGTCACCCAGTGGAGCACGCGCTCCTTCGAGGTCGTGCTGCCCACCGACGCGGTGGTGGACGGAGTGGGCGCGCAGCGGCCCAACGGCCTGCCCACCACCGTCAAGCTGGACCCGGACGGCCCCAAGGGCCACTTCTCCTTCAACTTCCCCATCCAGCCCGACGACGGCGACAAGAACACGCTCTTCCAGCTCAGTTACAGCGTCCCTTACAGCGGCGGCAAGTACGACTTCAAATCACAGGTCACCCTGCCGGCTGAGAACGTGGCGGTGCTGATGCCGAAAGGCATGACCTTCGCGGCCGGCGCCGGAGCGGCCTTCAAGTCCGTGCCGGAAGATCCCAACGTCCAGACCTTCATCGTCAAAAACGCCACGCCGGGCAAGGTGATCGAATTCACCGTCTCCGGTACCGGGTCAATGCCCCGCGAGCAGCAGGGCGCGCCTGCAGGCCAGCCTTCGGGAGCCGGCATGGGCGGCCAGGACGCAAGCCCGGCCGGTGGCCAGCCTGGCGGCGGCATCGGCAACCCCATCAACACGCCAGATCCCCTCTCGAAGTACAAGTGGTGGATTCTCGGCGGCCTCGCGCTTCTCCTCGCCGCCGCGGCAGCCTTCTTGCTCCGCAAGCCCGCCGGCGCACCCGCTGCCGGCGCCGCTGTAGATGCCGGGCCGGTTAACTATAACTTCGTTTCTTCCCCGGCGACAAAGAATACAGCGCTGCTGAATGTCCTGAAGGAAGAACTCTTTTCTCTGGAAAGCGAAAAGCTCTCCGGCACCATCGCGCCGGACGAATACGCAAAGGTGAAGTCCGCTTTGGAGATTGTGCTGAGCCGGGCGCTGAACAAGAAATAGCGGTCAATCGTTTGCAAGTCTGTACGCGTCGAGCTGCATCGGATACCGATGCAGCTCGACGCGTTTTTGAATTGTGTTTCGCTGCAATGCTCCTGGCCCGAACGATCTTTCTGTTCCCTGCTCCCTGTTCCCTAGTATTCTTGCCCCATGAAGACCGTTCTCCGCACCCTACTTTCTCTTGCGCTCATCGTCTGGCTGGGCGCGGAGATTTTCTTCCCCATCGTCGCCGCCATCACCTTCGGGACGCTACTGCCTGACACTCATACCGCCGGCTCCATCGTCGGCCATCTGCTGCGCATCCTTCACAACATGGGCCTGGTCTCAGGAATGGTGGCGCTGGCGCTGCTGGCGCTGGCTCCGGCCTGGGGCGTCTTCAAGCCGCGCGCGGTGCTGGCGCCCATGGTTCTGCTCGTGCTGATGCTTGCCTGCACCGTCTACTCGCAGTTCGACATCATTCCTGCCATGGAACGCGACCGCATTGCAGCCGGCGGAGCCATCGACGCCGTGGACGCCAGCAACCCCAGCCGCATCCACTTCAACAAGCTCCACAACCGCAGCGAGCGCGTGGAAGGAATCATTATCCTGCTCGGCATTGCGACCGTGGCGCTGGTGGCCAGCGCCGAAACCCGGCGCGTGTAAGCGAACAAAATCTACAGCGCCCAATTTGGCGGAATCAGGAAAAAGCCGCTGAGAATCGCTCCCGATTTCAGTTCAGCGGCAATCGCATAAACGGCCTAAAAACCGTATTTTTAGGGCAAAAAGGCGGGTTTTTGGGCCATTTTCGGGCATTTTTTGGCCCAAAAAGGGCCAAAAACACGGGTTTGGTGTTACCTATAAGTTAATAAGTAGATTTTACAAGTTACTCATTAAAATAGAGTTATTTCAGGGGTATGGCTGAAAAAGTGGGAAAAATGTGAGGGGGGGGGGGTGGGGGGTACCGGTACGGACCGGTCACATCCCTGACAGATTGAACCGGAAACACACTCCATTGCCTCTCCAGTAT
>Ga0316217_10004195_pt1 | contig 15791 bp, 13 predicted proteins | sample 1anoAmetaG_FD_203633 | JGI IMG/M metagenome (GOLD analysis project Ga0316217, IMG submission 203633) | Freshwater microbial communities from Trout Bog Lake, Wisconsin, USA - 1anoA | ecosystem: Environmental > Aquatic > Freshwater > Lake > Hypolimnion/Profundal zone | place: USA: Wisconsin... | reverse complement strand
ATCGCCCTTATGCCCATAAAATGCTTTGAGGCCGTTTATGTGTACTATTGCGCTGCTGTCAAAATCAGGTGGTGTGCTGTGTGTAATAAAATCATGTGCACTATCTGCTGTGTTCTGTAGCGGGTCTGTTTCTGAAATTTGTGTAGCTGCAACTTCTTTCGTTGCCGCTTGCTTTTTGCCGGTATCTGCAACTGTTGCTGTGTTTTGGATCTCGGCTGCTTCTCTTTGTTTCTTGTCAATTACCCATTTTGTACTGTCCTCCAGCACATCTACCAGTTGCGGATTAGGCGCGGTGGGGGTTTGTTGCCTGGTAACTTTCATGGCCAGGTATTTGGCAGTGTCCATTGCTGCATAGGTATATTGTTGCAGTTCGAAGTCTTCAATTATTTTTATCAGCCTTGGCGCGTATTGGGGATCAGTGGCATAACCACATTTTTTCAGGCCCCTGGCCCATGCTGCATAATCGGTCACGGGCAATGTGAACAAAGATGCGTACCGTGGGTTTATTTTCAGATGCTGGGAATGGTCTCTGTAAGAATCTTCTGCACATTTATATTTTTTAAAACACTCATCCTTCGCATCATCATCATGCAGAAAAGTATCACCGTCCCAGCCGTTCTTACACTTAATACCAAAATGATTATTGGCCTTGGTCATCAGTTCACTGGCACCGGCTTCCGTTTCCAATATGCCCTGCCCAAGCGTGATGCATGCAGGTATGCCGGCATTCTTCTGTTCTGTAATAGCAAGGTCATAATACTTGTCTATATACTGTTTTGCCCTTGTGTTATAATCATCCTGCGCTTCTGCCCTTATCACCAACGACAGCAATACGGTTATGCCCGAAAGCACAAACATTTTTATTTGTATTGGTCTATTATATAACAACATGTGCGAAATTAAATGCAAAAATACAATAACTATACTTATTGGTTCGTTAAACCTCTTTTATCCCTGTTTTTACTCACTGATTTTCCTGGCTATCATTATCCCGTCCCTTAGCGGCACTATCAGGTGCTCTATTCGTGTATCGGCTTTCAGTTTGTTGTTAAAGCTGTTTATGGCCCGCGCATTCTTACATTGCTGCGATTCAGGTAGCACCACTTCGCCATCATACAATACGTTATCGGCAAGTATATATCCACCCACCGGCACTTTGCTGAAAACAAGATCGTAATAGCGCTCGTAATTGCTCTTATCAGCATCTATGAACACTATATCAAAGGTTTCATCCATTGCGGCAATGATCTCTACTGCATTGCCTATGTGCTGCACTATTTTATCTCCAAGCCCTGCTTTTTCTATGTACCCTGATGCAATATCCTTCAGTTCTTCGTCAATCTCTATGGTATGTAATATGCCATCCGGCAGCAACCCCTGCGCGAGGCATATAGCCGAGTACCCGGTATAGGTGCCAATTTCCAGTATGCGCTTAGGCCGCACCATATGGCTCAGCATTTGCAGAAACTGCCCCTGCAGGTGTCCCGACAGCATTACGGCGTCACCTCTTTTCAGGTTCGTTTCGCGGTTCAACGCAGCGAGGAACGGTAACTCTGCGCTGGTATGCAACTCGGTATATTCGCTTAGCTGTTTTGATAGCATGAGGGTTAGAAATTTGGCTGCAATTTATTGTGTGTATAAAATTCACGTATGTAAGCCACTACCTCTTCGGAAGTGTCAAAGATCTTTATCATTTCCAGGTCGCCGGGGCTTATGTTGCCTTCTTCGGCATACATCGCTTCCCGCATCCAGTTAAACAGCCCATTCCAGTAAGTTGACCCCACGCATATCATGGGTGTTTGCATGAATTTCCGGGTTTGTATCAGTGTGGCCACTTCAAAAAATTCATCCATGGTACCCCAGCCTCCCGGCATCATGATAAATCCCTGCGAATACTTGGTGAACATTACTTTTCGCACAAAAAAGTAGTCGAAATTCATGTATGTGTCCCTGTCTATATAGGGGTTGCTGGATTGCTCAAAAGGTAATTCTATATTCAACCCCACGGATCGGCCTGATGCCATGCTCGCGCCCTTGTTTGCAGCCTCCATAATACCCGGCCCACCACCTGTAATGATCCCAAAACCCTCTTCAGCCAGGCGTTTGGCAATATCCACTGCCAGCTCATAATACTTATGCCCCGGCTTGGTACGAGCCGAGCCGAATACAGAAACACACGGGCCTATTTTTGCCAGAGTTTCAAAGCCCTGCACAAACTCGGCCATGATCTTAAATATCTGCCAGCTGGAGTGTGCCTTGGTCTCCGTCCAATCACGCGTTTTCAGTTGTGTTATCTGATCTTTCATTTTCAGTAGCGCCGGCAATCATGCCGCCTTTTTTAGAACATAAAAATAACAGTAAAAATGTAAGGGAAGCGTTAATTATGAGTAATTCAGTGCCTATCACATATCCATGCAGCCATTCCTGCTCATTATGCTTCAGTATATAACACACCACCGGTGCTGCTATACAAATGAGCGGTACAAGTTCATTGATCAGCTTCCTTTTAGTGAATATCCCGAATGCAAACAGCGCCAATAGCGGCCCGTAAGTATATCCGGCCACATCCAGCAGTGTATCTATCAGCGAGCCGTTATCAATTTCCCGGAAGATAAAAATGAATGCCAGGAACACCAACGCAAAGGAATTATGCACAATGAGCCGTATGCGTTTTTGCTGCTTCTCGCTCATATCGCCCTTTCTCCTGATGCCCAGTATATCTATGCAAAAAGAGGAAGTAAGTGCGGTTAGTGCACCATCAGCACTAGGGAACACAGCAGATATCAGCCCTATGATAAAACAAACCGTAATATAAAACGGCAGCCCGCTCTTCATAGCTATTGTAGGGAAGAGGTCATCTTTTGTAGCAGGTATCCCTTTGGCAGCAGCATACAGATAAAGCAGTCCCCCCAGCAACAGGAAAATAAAATTGGCGAGCAGCAGCACAAAGCAAAAACTGATCATATTTTTTTTAGAATCTTTCAGATTGCTCACACTTATATTTTTCTGCATCATCTCCTGGTCCAGCCCCGTCATACCTATAGTAATAAATGCCCCGCCCAGTACTTGCTTCAGAAAAAATGCCGGGCTGTTGATATCCGTTTGTATCAGTTTGGTATAACCCTTTTGCTGCATGGCTGCCCAGGTGCCGCTGAGGTCAAGGTGCAGGGTTTTCATAATGTAGATCACGCATATCACCAGCGCCAGCAGCATAAAAGTGGTTTGCAGTGTGTCTGTCCAAACGATAGTTTTTACGCCGCCACGAAAAGTATACAGCAGTATCAGCCCGAGTATGATCACGGCTGTCAACTCAAACGGTATACCCATGTCCTGCAATATGAATTTTTCCAGCACTTTGATCACCAGGTACAACCTCAGCGTAGCACCCAGGGTGCGCGACAGGGTAAAAAACAATGCCCCTGTTTTATAAGACACCATACCCAATCGCCGGTCAAGATAGGTGTAGATAGATGTGAGGTTAAGCCGGTAATAAAGCGGCAGGAGCACAAACGCTACAACAAAATACCCCAGCCAGTAACCGATCACCACCTGGAAATACTGAAAGCCACTGCCACCCACCTTGCCCGGCACAGATATGAAGGTCATACCGGAAAGCGAAGTGCCGATCATGCCAAATGCCACCAGCCACCAGCGGCTGTTGCGATTACCAATGAAGAACGATTCATTATTTGAATGTCGTGAAGTGTAAAACGCAATACCCAGTAGTACTGAGAAATAGACCAGGATAATAAACAGCAGTATTGCCGGGCTCATGTTGTAAAATAAAAAGACTTTACCTAAATAAGGCAAAGTCTGTATAATTTATTTGATCGTGTTAAATACCAAGGCCCAATCCTATACGGACATCAGGTGCACCTTTAGGATATGGGCTGTTAACTCCCTGCAATAAATCATATATAAGCTCACCATATGCAGAGAGCCTGCCTCCTATAGGCAGCTTCATACCAACGCCCAACAGCAGGCAGGTATTAGTTAAGTTTGACTTCACAGGATCCGGGTTGCCAAAATTGTCCAGAGGATATTTTATGCTGATAAAATCATATTCTAATGTAAGGTCGGTGAAGAAATTCCTGTAAAAAAAGTACCGTCCCCAGATACTCGGATAAACTAAATTTTCATGTTGGTATAAGGTTTCTGTAGGGCCTATAGGTATAGGCACCTGGTTATATTGATAGCCCAGGCCAATACCGGCAGAGAACTTGTCGGTTAAACGGTAACCCAGTGTTGGAGAGATACCTGCATTCACAAAACCATCTCCCAGGCCAAAATTAAAAGACCCCCCAATGATCAGCTTATCCGGATCATATCCTCTCTTTTTCTTTTTCACATATTTCTGATAGCCTGGCTTTCCGCTGCTCGTATACACTTCCTGCGCAGAAGCATAGGTAAATCCCGCGCATAAAGCCAAAACAATGATCAGATTTTTCATAAATGCAAATTTGAACTTACTAAGTTACAGTAATTTGATATCAAATTACTGTTTTGATGTATTTTATATATTCATTAGGATTTTCCCTGGGTTAAGAATGCCATTAGGGTCAAATACGTGCTTTATTTGTTGCATCAGCCCCAGTTGCACCTTATCAAAGGCAATTTCCATATATTCTTTTTGCACCAGCCCTATACCATGCTCCCCCGACAGGGTGCCTCCCATCCTTACTACTTCTTTAAACAACCGCCTGATACCTTCCGGAAGTTTTGTTTTCCAATCTTCATCGCTCATACTGCCCTTCACAATGTTAACATGCAGGTTGCCATCACCGGCATGTCCGTAGCATACCGACTTAAAGCCGAATTCCACGCCCAGCCCCTTAATGATCTTCAGCAGTTCCGGCAGTTCCGCCCTCGGCACTACCGTATCTTCTTCCTTATATATCGAGTTGCTTTTTACCGCCTCACCTACCTTTCTGCGCAGTGTCCACAGCATTTGCTTTTGTTCATGGCTGTCGGCAAATAATATCTCATCTGTATCATATTGCTGCACGATCCGGGCTATTGCCTCGGCATCACGGTATAGCTCTTCCATATGGTTGCCATCTACCTCTATCAAAAGGTGTGCTGCAATATCATCCGGCAAGTTGATCCCGGTAGATTGTACATACCGCATAGACCATTCCAGCGCATCGCGCTCCATAAATTCCAATGCCGATGGTGTATACCCTGCCAGGAAAATGGCATTCACCGCCGCACACGCTTCTACCGCCGAGCGGAACGGCACCAGCATCAGCAAGTCGTTTTTTACCGCCGGTATCAGCCGCAGCACTATCTTGGTTATGATGCCCAGTGTGCCCTCACTGCCCACTACCAGCTGGGTAAGGTTGTAGCCCGTGGCGTTTTTCAGCACATTTGCGCCCGTCCATATTATATCGCCATTGGCCAGCACTATTTCCAGGTTCAGCACATAATCTTTCACTACGCCATATTTTACTGCCCTCGGCCCTCCACTGTTCTCAGATACATTACCCCCTATGAAGCAAGACCCCTTGCTTGCCGGATCCGGCGGATAAAAAAGCCCCTCGGCCTTAAGATGCTCCTGCAGCACCTGTGTTATGATGCCCGGTTCGGTAGTAACCTGGAAATTCCGCTTATCCACATTGAGTATTTTATCAAACCGCTTCATATCCAGGCTTACCCCGCCAAACACCGGCAATGCGCCGCCGCTCAGTCCCGTTCCTGCTCCCCGGGCAGTTACGGGTATCAGGCGCTCATTACAGTATTTCATAATACTGCTTACCTCTTGGGCAGTGACCGGTTGCAGCACTATTTCCGGTAGGTAATGCAGGTCCTCTGTCTGGTCGCTGGCACAGCGGTCTAAATTTTCTTCATCCACCAGCACATACCGCTCTTGCAGTATGGTTTTGAAGAAAGAAACATCAGTAGCCTGAATTTTATTGAAAGCCATATTGCAAAGGTGGGGAAAATATCATCAGCACGAAAAAATGCCCGAAACATGTGTTCAAAAAAATATTTTCAGAAAATCCTCACATTTTCCCTGCTTATCTCGTCAATATTATCGAAGCCATTTTTAATAATAGAAAATACAACTAAACCCTAACTACTTAAACCCTATTCCCGGCTACTAATGCCAACTATTTAACCCGCCTCTATTTAACCCTTCTTTACGGTTCGTAAGATATTAGCCCTGATTCTTCAGGGCTGTATATTTTTATGGAAGTGTAGAACTATCATTAGGTATTTCTTATCTCTTGAACCAATTTTCAACTTTGATACCATCTAAACGTTCAAAATCTTTGATGTTGTCAGTTACTAAAATAAGTTTATTTTCTATTGCGGTAACGCCAATCATCAAATCAAATTCATCATGTAATGGTTTGCCGGCTTTGCGTAATCTTACTTTCTCTTTTGCGTATCTCCTGATTGAGCCGAATATTGGAATTATTGAAAGGCCATTTAAAAAAGCATCAAGGGCTTTGTGTGATTTTGATGGGTTGTCACTATTTTCTGCGCCATATCTGAGTTCAGCAACAGTGATTTCAGATATAAAGCAGTTTTCTCTGCCTTTCTCCCTGATGAATTCATCCAAACTTAATTTGCCACGGAGAAAGTATACGCAGGTGCTGGTATCAAGCAAGTACTTCATCAGAATTTAATTTCTTTTTTCCTAAATTTTCTGCTTGCTTTTATTTCCTTAACCAGTTGTTTTGCTGTTTTTTCAGATGCAAATGCTCCGAAGGAATTATAAAAAGCAGTGTCTACTGCTTTCTTTCCAGATTTTAAAGACTTAGAAAGATTTTCAATCAATTCGATCTTACTATCTGAACTAAGCCCTTCAAATAAACCTGAATAGTTTTCAACGATACGTTTTTCAGTGTAAGTCATAATGGTATTTGGAACATTGCAGTTAATATAACAAAGATAAGAAATACTTGCGTTATAAAGAAGCACAGTTTAATGGTTTGATTCTAAAGTACTCCCCTTTAGGGGCCGGGGGTTATAGCCTATTAACATCATGAAAAAAATATTAGCCGCCTTTGCTCATTATCTATTCAAACAAACATAGAAGTAGGCATAGACAATTTCGCAGCAGCAATGGCCGACAGCGCCCATAAGATAGTAATACCGATGCTTTGACCTGAGCAATTTTTAACGTCCATCACTCTATTAGGTGAGCACGGATCGCCGCTGGTAAATGGTAATCTGTGAATAAAATGAACTTAACAACTGCGCCACGGTGGTTATCTTTGCAATTGAAAACTAACATCATGAAAAAATTATTGGTTGCAGTGTTTATGTTTTTTAGCTGTACCGCATATTGCCTGGCACAGGATTTTTCTTTTGATGAGCTGGTAAATTTAAGAACAGCCGGTTACCACGCTTTCGGTGCCTATGTCCATGATAAGGGCTATAGCGATGCAGAACACGATCAAACCACACTCGTATTCCGCAACGGTAAAAATATGGTCTCCTACAGCCACCGCAATTATGGCGATGGCCTTACCTATCACAGACACCCATCAGTAACTTACGAAACCCCGAACACGTCTGATTTTGAAATACTGAAAAAACAAATTGAGGCAAGCCTGAAGTACTACAGCACAAAACAACATAAGAACAAGCGCATGCACTATACCGAGTATATCTATGCTAACGATAACATTGTTGCTCGCCTCTATGATATTAAATACCGCGATGACAGCAAACCGTATTACCAGGTGGTGATAGCATCCATCTATGCCGGGCTTGAAGAAGAATTGTGATTGTTAGTTTAATACTCCACCAACACCTGTGGATAGTTGTGCATAATGCCCACCTGGAAAGCAATATAACCCGTATGCAGCACAGGGTTGCCACGGCTTATGTCCCCCGGTATGTAACTAAACTCCTGCGATAGCATGACGTTCCAATACCGGTAAGTAGGTAGCCGTTCAGATATTCCTAAAGCTGTCCGGAATATCACTTTCGGTATGTTGTAACTGGTGTTGTAAGCGGTAGTATCTGCCCCATAGCTGTTGCCGTTAGCAGCCGTCCAGAATGGCTGGAACTCACTGGTATACTGGCTGCCACCCATATACACCCCGGGCCCGAAAGCAATATGCGCATGTATATATTTATGATACCCAAAACCAAAATCAATTTTCGGACAAAAGAAAAGATAATTGCTTTTCTGGCTGATGTTCAGCACATCGCCATAACTGAGATTGCCGGTATCTTTTATCAAAGTATTCTTAAACGAATATCGCTGAAAAAATAATGACCCGCCTATATAAATGCGTGGTGTGAGTTTTTTTAAATAATAACCCTCAAGGGCCGGGGTAATGTTCGACTTATAACCCGTTCCATAACCTGCACCGGCCAGAAAGCCATACATGCCTTGTGCATGGGAAAGTACAGAAATAAAAAAAAGAAGAGTAATCAGAATAATTCTTTTCATACCCACTCCTTCTTTTAAGTATTTAATACTTGTCCTTTTTCCAGCTAATATGTGAAATGCCTATTTGCAGGGAAATATAGCCGGGTTGCAAACCATTAGAACTATACCTGGTGCGGGATGGATCAGTAATGGTTCCGGTGGAAGTAAGATTTTGGGTTAAGAAACCAAAATCTTCAGTAAATGTAAAACGCCAATGATAACCCATATCCAGGTATTCGGTCATTCCTGCACCGACACGGAACAACATCTTGGTAATATTCTTCGACTTGTCAATCACACTATCATACTGGCCTGCACCAACACCTCCTGTGATAGTAGAATAGCTATAGTCCCACTTCCGCAACGAATCATAACCACCAACATTATAACCTATACCACCGTCAATAAAAACTTTTACTCTCTGGTTTCTGCCAAGACCATAACTGAATTTAGGAGCAAGAAAACCATAACTTGCGTTAAACCTGTCAATAGTTCCCGCATAGCCGGCCCCGCCTTTTGCAGCGTTGGCTTCATTATCAGCGTATAAAGAATAATTTTGGTAAAATAAATCAAAACCAATAAAAATACGACCACCTCTATGACCGGTAAATAAAAATTCAAGACCTCCTGATGGGGCTACATCATAGTTGTTCGTTGTTGCACATCCTGCACCGCCATATACACCATATATCGTGGTCTGAGAATATCCTTGAAGTGCAACAAAACACAAGAAAGTAATCAGTAATACTCGTTTCATTTCCGAAAATTAAACAATTTTTTTATTTCCCATAGCCTGTTTTCTCAATAATATGCTTGCGCGATACCTGTCTTCATGATATTGATGATACAGATCATCCAGTTTTTCGAGGCATTTATCTGTGCCCCACTCATTGCACCACTGCAATAACCCCTTGGGGTAATTAACACCCTTGGTCATCGCGGTTTCAAGATCACTACCCGATGCCACATTGAGATATAGCGCATCTGTAGCCTCATTTATAAGCATTGCTAAAATACGTTCAAATATTTCAGTTCCCAATACTATGTCCTTATTTGCCTGCGGCAAAACAGCCCCTTCGGCATAATTATAGAACCCCTTTCCGCTTTTGCGGCCCAGCCATCCGGCTTCCAGCAGTCTTTTTTGCGAAAACGACGGCTTGTAGCGCGGATCATAAAAAAATGATAGGAAAACCGTTTCCGTCACCACATAATTCACATCATGCCCTATATAATCCATCAATGTGAACGGCCCCATCTTAAAACCGCCTATTTCGGTCATCGCCCAGTCTATGGTAGCCATATCAGCTATCCCTTCTTCATATATTCTTATTGCCTCTCCGTAAAACGGACGTGCCACCCTGTTCACTATAAAACCCGGGGTATCTTTTGCAATTACAGGTGTTTTGCCCCATTTGCCCATCAGCGCCACAGCCTTTGGCACCAGGTCAGCATTTGTTTGAATGGCAGGTATCACTTCCACCAGCGCCATCAATGGTGCAGGATTAAAGAAATGCAAACCTATTACCCTCGAAGCGTCTTTACACGCCGCCGCAATAGAGGTGACTGATAAAGATGAAGTATTGGTAGCCAAAATACAATCAGCATTCACTACTTTCTCCACCTCCGAAAAAACCGCTTTCTTTACTTCAAGTTTTTCTACAATGGCCTCTACGATTAGCCCGCAATCAGCAAAAGCAGCAATATTATCAGCAAACGAAAACCGCTGCATCACCTCATCTGCCGATGCAAGTTTTCCTTTTTCCTGCAGCTTTTGCAAGGTAGCCGTAAGATTACTTTTTGACTTACCAAGTGCTGCACTGTTATTATCATATACTATTACTTTATGTCCTGCCACAGCAGCCACCTGTGCTATTCCTGCACCCATGGCCCCCGAACCAATAACACCAATAACAGTTTCTTGGGTAAAATTCATTACTACTTCTTTTTCAGGTTGAGTATGCTCCAGTCGGTCTGCTCTGCTACTATGGTATTTGATAAATGCCCCAGGCCATCTATTTCCATTTCCACTACATCGCCATCCTGCAGCCACTGCTCTTTATAATCCGGGTTGGTAAGTTTGCCCGTGCCATTCAGCTCAAGGAAGCAACCAGTGCCCACCGTGCCACTGCCTATTACATCGCCGGGCAAAATATCTACACCATATGCGCAACGTTCTATGATCTCTGCAAATGTCCAGTCCATATCGCCCATATTGCCTTCGCTAACCTGTACGCCATTTACCAGGCACTTCATTTTCAGGTTATAGTTGTTACCTACATGGTTCGGGGGTATCTTATATTGTTCCAGCTCATCCGGTGTCACCAGTATCGGGCCTATCACTGTACTGAAGTCTTTTCCTTTTGCAGGTCCCAGGTTAAGGAGCATTTCTTCCATTTGCAGGGTACGGGCGCTCATATCATTCATGATCATAAAGCCGCCTATATATTCGTCAGCATCCTGCGCCTTAATATTCCTGCCCTTCTTGCATACCACTACCGCTGCTTCCAGTTCAAAATCAAGCTTTTTGAAATGGTCAGGCATACATGGTATTGGCCCGGGGCCTTGTATAGCATTATGATTGGTAAAATAAAATATCGGGTATTGGTCAAATTCGGCTATCATATCCACTTTTCTGTTGCGGCGGGCTGCAGCCACATGCTGGCGAAAAGCGTAACCATCTCTGCACGAAGTGGGATGTGGCACCGGAGCTAAAATATTTGCCCCGGCATATGGAATGCCTTTTATAGGGTTTGTCCCATCCTTTATTTCTTTTTCAGTGGTGCGCATAACGCCAATGGTTGCTTCCCAGTATTTGAGCAATTCTTCCATACTATCCGGAAGCAGGTTGTTGGCTGTATTTGTACTATACAACATACCATCTATATAAAAAGCCAGTTGCTCATGTCCGTTATTTGAATAGGTAACGAGTTTCATTTTTTATTAGATAAGTTTTTGTGATCCTTAATGTTTAAAATGTCTTGTCTGTGTCAACACCATTGCCATATTGTGTTCTTTACAAAATTGTATGCTGTCATTATCACGCACTGAGCCTCCAGGCTGGATAACAGCGGTAATGCCCGCATCATGCGCCATGCTCACACAATCATTGAATGGAAAAAATGCATCAGAAGCCATAACCGCCCCCTTCAGGATAAAGCCAAACTGTTTCGCTTTTTCTATTGCCATTCTCAGCGCATCTATACGGCTGGTCTGTCCGCAACCCTTACCTATTAGTTGCTTATCTTTTACAATGGCAATGGCATTAGATTTAAGATGCTTGCAAACGATATTTGCAAACAAGAGGTCTGCTTTCTCAGCTTCACTGCTGTTATGTGCGCCTGCTTCTTTCCATTCGGCAAAATTCTGTGTATCTGCATCCTGAACTAATATCCCGTTCAGGATTCGTTTGTATTCTTTAACCGGGTAAAAAGCAGTCTTCTGTTGTAATAAATTGCGGTTCTTTTTGCTTTTCAATATTGCCAATGCATCTTCATCAAATGATGGCGCAATGAGTATCTCGAAAAACAGCTCATTTATTTTTTGTGCAGCATCAAGGTTGATCGGTTGGTTAGTGATCAATACCCCTCCGAAAGCGCTTTCAGGATCGCCTGCCAGCGCTGCCTCCCAGGCATGGGACACATTATCCCGCTCGGCTATACCACAAACGTTGGTATGCTTGATAATTGCAAAAGCAGGTTTTGAAAATTCCGCTATGATCTGGCAGGCTGCATCTATGTCTACCAGGTTGTTGTAAGAAAGTTCTTTGCCATTCAGTTTTTCAAACAGTGCATCCAGGTCGCCATAAAAAGAGGCCGACTGGTGCGGGTTTTCACCATAACGAAGCGATTGCTTGTTGCCAAAAGATAGCTGGAAATGTTTTGATCTTTGCGTACGTGCAAAGTAGTCGGCAATAGCTACATCATAATGTGCGCATTCGGCAAACGCGGCAGCAGCAAAATGTTTACGGTCTCCAAGATTAGTTTCGCCGTTTTGCTTTTCAAGTAACTCCAATAGCTCCGGATATTGGTCGCGTGAAGCAACAATGCATACGTCATTAAAATTTTTCCCTGCTGCACGTATCAACGATACACCGCCAATGTCTATTTTTTCAATGATCGTTTTTTCGTCTGTGGTCTGCTTCACCGTTTCTTCAAACGGGTAAAGGTCTACGATCACAAGGTCAAGCAGCGGTATCTCGTATTCCTCAATATGCTTCTGGTCTTGCTCAAAATCCCGGCGCGCCAGGATGCCCCCAAAAACTTTGGGGTGCAGTGTTTTCACCCTGCCACCCAGTATTGACGGATAACCTGTAACACTTTCTACCGATATACACGGAATATTCAATTGCTCTATAAAAGATTGCGTACCCCCTGTGGAATATAGCGTAATGCCGAGGCTATGCAGTTTACGTACTATTGGCTCCAGCCCATCTTTATAAAAAACAGAGATCAGCGCTGATTTTATCGTGCGGTTCATTATTATTATTGACTTTTAAACAAAATTATGCACGAAGATAACCCCCATGCCCTAAAGGGGAGTGCTTTTGGGTTAAAATATTTAGTTTCAGAATAAATATTAAAACATTATTAAAAGAACAAGACGTTCGATAACATTAATTATGAAATGTTGAGGATGGCTTTACCAGAATCTGTCGCCGGCACCATGATAAGCACCCCTTCTCGGAACCTTCCTGTCGGTTTTTGTCCGGCGTGTAACGCAACTGGTTATATTAATAAGTATTACCAGCACAACAATAACTTTTATTATCTGATATTTCATAAGCACTTATAAGGGCATAAAAATAATAAAATCTTCTGCTTTTTAGGAAACAGGACAAAATTTATACAAGATAATTTTATAACTGTACATATTAGTTATAGAAATACCTTTAAAATGAATCATTCAGCAAGCATGTAAGGCATTAATTAAACAGTAAAATCATCCTCTAATACTTCACTTCTCTGGGATGCGGCTTTAATAATTTTGGCGGCGGGGTTTGTTTTGTGTGTGTGGCACACCCGGATATTTGAATAGACAACGCTAAAAGTGCGATCAATTTTAATAAACTGTGCTTCATAAATCTGTATTTGAATAACCCAAAGTGGTAAACATATAGTTTTATTTACAGCCAATATATCTTTTTGCGCTCAATAATGTATCGTTAACAAAAAAGATATACATTAATTAATTTACAATGCATTATTCAGTATTATAAATTACTAGTACCTCCAAATCGAATCAGATTTTAATAAAATTATGTGCGGAAAAATATGCACTTTCAAATATCCGGCTGTGGAATAACTTAAGACCGGACACTGCGGGGAACAGGTCTCAAAACCTTATAAGTAGGTTGTTTTTTGTGGGCTGCACAGCCTGATATCTGATTAGATATCACCAAAAGCACAATCAATCTTAATAATTTATATTTCATTGAGCCCGCAAACAATCAGATAACGGTGTAAATCTATGAATTTTTTTTGCTTGAAGTATATTTGTTCTAATTTTTATTGCTGTATTTCAATGACTTAAATATACATTATATGCTTATTTATTTATCTTCGTTATTTTCTAATATAACTGATATTCCCTAATAACAACAATAAAATTATATTTAGTAGAAATCATAATCACGCCGCACTGTATTGATCCTGACACCAACATAAAAATAGCTGGTGTTTAATGAGCCGTCTATATAGCCGGTCGTTGAGTATTCCGGGTTAGCTGCTGTTGCTACACTGTTTGTATACCTGCGATAGGTGCCGCCTGCATCAATAAATAGGTTACGTTTCAGCTGGTAAGAAATATTCAGGCTCATCATTTCACAATGGCTTTTGGGGCCATTGATCATTTTTACACCAAATGCCTGCGGTGCAGTAGAGTAAGGGTCAAATATGTTATTGCCAAGATTTGTATTCCCGGTATCCATGCCCTGGATATAATATGTGCCTTTCAGCGACAAGTACACGTCTTTTACCGGTTGGTATTTTGCAAGGCCCACGGCTTTAATAAAACCTGAACCCAACGGGTCAGCCAGTGGTTGGTTATAATTAGTATAGTTATCAAATGTATCCTTCGCCGAATAGCTATATGGGCGCACTGCCATAAGCTCACCTTGCAGGTCAAGATTTTTGATGCCGAAGGCATCAAAATATTTTGCACCACCCTGCAAGCCCCATTTATTGCCATACCAGCCATCATTACTGAAAAGGTCCTTCGCCCTGAATTCATCCAGCATCAACTGCCCGTAAAACTGGAAGTGCCTGGCTACAATAGCTTTACCGCTCATACCAAGTATCGATTTATCACCCTCTCCGTTAAACCGGTTTACGGCAGTAGAGAATATGATCGGGTTGAGATAAGAGATCTCATAAACATCCGGCCGGTCAAATACTTCCGACTCAAAAAATCCCAGGTCCAGCCATCTGGTTACATTCCAATTCAGAAAGTGAATGGTTGAGAATTTATGTGCCAGCAGGCCATCTCCAAGGTTTTTATCATATTGCGGCGTTAGCTCCAGGTAAAGACATTCATAATTGATGTGCCATATGCGCGCCTGCAATTGCAGAAAAGGCATGTTGGAAGAATAATCCGTCAGAAAAAGGCTGCTGATACCATCCCCGATAAAATGCTTCCCTGATCCAAAAGATACATTCACATGATTTTTTACAGCATCAAAATTAATATACCCGCTGGCCTGCATATAATCATACCTCCCTGCTGATGCTGTAGCCTGTCCCGGCAACAAAAAATAATCCGCTCCGGGTACTTCCTGGCGGCTAGGGTCTGAAACAGTACGATAAATAAAATAAGGGTACTGCTCCTGGTTATCCGTTACTGAAGTATAAAATCCTAGTTTCTTAGCTATCCAGCCCCGTAGTTCAGCACCCTGGCTATTTGTAAATAACTTATCCGGTATACCCGCAGGTGTTGGTGAATTATGCTGGTACATACCAATACCACTGAATACAGGGTTCACTACAAGAAAAAAATCATCGTCAGATTTTACATACCCAAAGTCATATTGTTTCACATAAAAAGCATCCAGCCACGGATGTTTTGAATAGATAGCACCGGTCCCTTTAGGTGTCCACTCCCCGTTTTCTGATATCATCTGTGTTATATTATATTGATCTGTCTGGCTGAGTTTTATAGGCTTTTCGGCTATTGTATCGGCCACCTTAGCTGAATCATTTTTCTGCTCCGCTAATATGGATTCTATAAAATAAACCGCATTCTTCCTCGATTCCGGTTTGTCCCCGTTAAAAATGGTATCGCCCAGTTTTCCCGATAGGGTTTCCAGCCGGTCCAGCACATGCATATCTTCTGAGCCAATTGGTAAAAATGTTGTTTGTGAAAAAGAAATATGAAAACAAAGCAGCAAAGCAGAAAGTATGTAAGC
>Ga0316217_10004194_pt1 | contig 15793 bp, 11 predicted proteins | sample 1anoAmetaG_FD_203633 | JGI IMG/M metagenome (GOLD analysis project Ga0316217, IMG submission 203633) | Freshwater microbial communities from Trout Bog Lake, Wisconsin, USA - 1anoA | ecosystem: Environmental > Aquatic > Freshwater > Lake > Hypolimnion/Profundal zone | place: USA: Wisconsin... | reverse complement strand
CATTGCGATGGCGGCCCGGAACGCTTAAAAGCGCTGATCTTCTCAAATTCCCCGGTTTCGTGGCGTTCAGAAATTTGAAACGGTGCGTCCTACCTTCCCCCTCGGACTCCGCATTTGCACTTGACCCTGAGATAAAGCGCGAATGCATTTGGATGGGAACCGGCTTCAAATCTGGCTCCATGCTTGTGGATCGCAATGGCCCATCGGTTCGAGTACGTACTGAAACCGGATGGCAGACCATCGCCGACGGCCTAAGCTTATTTGAGAGCATTCTCGTCCAGATTGCTGATCCTAAAAACACCCCGGAAGTGATGTTGCTCCGGGAAACAATTCGCGGCTGGCGATTTTACGATCAACTTCGAACCGATATGGACGCCCCGTGCCGGATACCTAAACTTGGTACCCGCACCCCTGTGCTTAGCCATGACGGTGGAGATCTTGCCGCAGCCATTCAGACTATCATTGAGTTGGGAGACTCTGAAGCCATCGCGGAAGCTGTGGATGCTGCTTTCCCCGGCGCCCGCGTAAGTATCGTGAATCAGTCAGCTGGCCGCTTTGCGATTGAATTCCAACAACCGGGACTCTTGCGTCCGCTCAGCGGCTCAGAGTTGTCTGATGGCACGTTACGTTATTTGTTGTGGCTGGCCGCTCTCCTGACCCCGCGTCCACCTTCCATGATGGTATTAAACGAACCAGAGACCAGTCTGCATCCAGACTTGCTTCCAGCTTTGTCGCAACTGATCATCAAAGCGTCTGAAAACACCCAGGTTTGGGTAGTGACCCATTCACCGGCATTGATTGCCGCGCTGCGGAAAAGCCCGGAGGCCCAATTCATCGAATTACAGAAGGAGCTTGGTCAAACTCAGTTAAAAGGCCAGAACGTGCTTAATAGACCCTCGTGGCAATGGGTGGAATAGTGTCCCCGGGCAGCCTACCATGCCAGCGAGGTGACACCCAGACTTTCCATGCGTTTCGAGCACAGCCGGGTGGTCATGGTTTAAGATCGGTCAAATAATTGGTGTACAACAAGCCAATACTCCCACGCCCGCTTATTTGCGCGGCGAGTTCCTCTCTGAGCTGCTGCCAATTTGTCGCTCCGGGAGTGTCGTTCAGAGCACTGCGACCGGGGACCGGTCGTGGTCCGAAGACCACGGGCCGCGCGACGGCCCGGCGCGCAGCGGGTGATCCCCGCCCGCCTCCGCGGGCACCTGATCGCGATGCTCGATCTTCACGCGCATTTTCAGCAGCGCCTGCTCTTGAATCTGGCGAATGCGTTCGCGGGTCACCCCCATGCGCGCGCCCACCTCCTCCAACGTTTTCGGCTGTCCGTTATCCAACCCGAAGCGCATCGCCAGAATCCGGCTTTCCCGCGGATCCAGCGTGGCCAGCACCTCCCGCATGAGTTCGTGGTCGTTGTGCCGCACCAATTGCTCGAACGGAGCGGCGGCGTTGGCATCCGGCACGTGTTCCGCAATGGACGTCGAATCATCCGGGCTGATGGGCGAATCGAGCGACACGGGCGCGCGCGCGGCGTTGCGATAGAGCCGGATGCGCCGCACCGCGAGTCCCAGGTCATCCGCTACCTCTTCATCGGTCGGCTCGCGATCCAGCACCTCGCGCAGTTTCACCTCCGCCTTCCGGATATGCGACATCTTGTCCAGCACATGGACCGGCAGACGAATGGTCTTGGCAGTGTTCGACAGCGCCCGCCGGATGGACTGCTTGATCCACAAAGAGACGTACGTCGAGAGTTTCGCCCCCTTGTTTGGGTTAAAACGCCGCACCCCCTTCATGAGGCCAATGTTTCCCTCGTTGATCAAATCCAGCAGCGGAAGCCCAAGCCCTTCATACTCGCGGGCGATTTTCACCACCAGCCGCAGGTTCGCGGTGATCATCAGCTCGCGCGCCTGGGCATCGCCACGCTGGACTCGCCGGGCGAGCGTGAGCTCTTCCTTCGGGGTCAGCAGTTTCACCTGGCCGATCTCGCGAAGATAAAGCTGCAGGGTGTCAGCGCGCGGCAAGTCCGCCGGCAGGACGGCCTCGGAGGTTTGGGCCGGCGCCGGAGTCCGCCGCGACCGGCGTGCCGGGGTCAATCGCACGCGCGGCAGCCGGAGGCGGAGGCCGCGCACTCCGGGACTGCGTCCGGGCTGGAAACTGGCTTTGGTGATCGCCATGGTTGGTTTCATGTTGTCCTTTATGTAATCCTTATGGTTACACACTCGCACAAAAAAAGCGCCCGTCAAGCGGCTTTTTTTCCGGTGCCGACGCTTGGGGCTTTGACCGCGGCGAGCACATCCGCCAGCGTGGTCCTGGCCAGATCTTGCTCCAGGGCGTTCTGGGCGGAGGCAAACAGCCGGGCGAGGGTTTCCAGGATGCAATGGCCCACCGGGCAGGCGGCGTTGGGCTGGCGCACGGGTTGGGCGAAGGATTTAGCGCCCTCGACGGCCCGATAAACCTCCGCCAGATTAATCCGCTGCGGCGAACGGCTCAGCCGGGAACCGGCCCCGACCCCCTTGCAAGTCTCCACCAGCCGCGCCTTTTGCAGCGACAGCAGCAGCCGCCGAATGATCACGGGGTTCGTGTTGACGCTGCCCGCCAGGCGCGCAGACGTGACGCGATCGCCCTCCTGGTAAGCGAGGACGGCCAGCACATGCACCGCCATGGCAAAGCGGCAACTGGTTCTCATACGATACCATTATGAGTAAGCGCGATGATTACAACTGTCAAGCGCCGGCCATAATCCTCCAGCAATTCTCATTTTGGCCCGGAGCGCGGCTGTGTCGTCCCGACCAGCCGCAGCATGCCTCCGGATTTCCCGCCCTTCGGAGACGGTTTAGCCGCTGCGGCTGGCCTTCGACACAGCCGCGCTCCTCAAAATGAGAATTGCTGATAATCCTCGCGTAACAGATTTTAAAATCCAAGACCAACCAATTTTAATACTCAGGTTCACTTTTAGTTAAAACTGCGGGAACCGCAATGCCTGTCTTGACTAGCGGCGCAGGGATTCTATGATTCTGGCTTTGACAAATGCGGTTTACCAATAATTTAACATGACAAAAATTCAAAACATCCAGGCGCGCGAAGTCCTCGACTCGCGCGGCAACCCCACCGTGGAAGCCGATGTGACGCTGGAATGCGGCGCCGCCGGCCGCGCCGCGGTCCCCAGCGGCGCCAGCACCGGTGAACACGAGGCCATCGAACTCCGCGATGGCGACAAAAAGCGTTATCTCGGCAAGGGCGTCAGCAAGGCCGTGGCCAACGTCAACACGAAAATCAAGGACGCCCTGCTGGGCGTGGACGCGCTCGATCAGCTCACCGTGGATGCCACGATGCTCAAGCTCGACGGCACGGAAACCAAGTCCAAGCTGGGCGCCAACGCGATTCTGGCGGTGTCGCTGGCCAACGCCAAGGCGGCGGCCGCCGCCGTCGGCCAGCCGCTGTTCAAATATATCGGCGGACCCAATGCGAAAGTGCTGCCGGTGCCGATGGCCAACGTCATCAATGGCGGCGCGCATTCCGACGCCCCGATTGATTTCCAGGAGTTCATGATCCAGCCGCATGGCCTGCCGACCTTCAGCGAAGGCTTGCGCGCGATCACCGAGACTTTTCACGCGCTCAAGAGCGTGTTGAAGAAGAAGGGTTGCAGCACCGCCGTGGGCGACGAAGGCGGGTTTGCGCCCAAGCTCGGCAGCGTGGAGGAGGCGATTGAAACCATCTTGCAGGCGATCAAAGATGCCGGCTACAAACCGGGCAAGGACATCAATCTGACGCTGGATCCCGCCGCGTCCGAGTTTTATGACGGCAACAGCAAGTACACCTTCAAGAAAAGCACCGGCGAAACCATCACCGGCGACGATTTGGTGGAATTTTACGCGAAGCTGGTGGCAAAATATCCGATTGTGTCCATCGAAGACGGCTGCGGCGAAAGCGACTGGGTGACATGGAAGAAGCTCACCGACAAGATCGGCGACAAGGTGCAGCTCGTGGGCGACGATCTGTTCGTGACCAACGTGAAGTTCCTGCAAAAGGGCATTGATACCGGCACGGCCAATTCCATCCTGGTGAAGGTGAACCAGATTGGCTCGCTCACCGAGACGCTGGACGCCGTGCAACTGGCGCAGTTCAACGGCTATACGGCGGTGCTCTCGCATCGTTCCGGCGAAACCGAGGATGCGACCATCGCCGACATTGCCGTGGCGACCAATTGCGGCCAGATCAAGACGGGTTCCTTGAGCCGCTCCGACCGGCTGGCGAAATACAACCAGCTTCTGCGCATCGAGCAATTGCTCGGCAAGAACGCGGTTTACGCCGGCTTGAGCGCGCTGAAGAAGAGCAAGTAAGCCGTGGCGGCGTCTCGGCAGAGCGCCGCAAACTAGAACTTTAAAAAGAGCAAAACCCGGGAGCGATACGCTTCCGGGTTTTTGTTTGGTCAACAGCCCTGTTTCAGCAGCCACCAAACGGCGAGGATGATGGCCAGGCTGGCCACGGACATCCACAACGCGGGCAGGAAAAACGAGGCGGCGGTCATCGCCGCGCCGCCGGCCAGCGGGATGGGCGATTTTTGCCGCCAGCCGTAGATGAAGTAGCCGCTGGCCACCGCGCCCCAAATCACCGAGGCCCAGAGAAAATGTTCATCAGTCCAATCCACGCCGCCAATCTGCCTCATTGGGCGGGAATAGTACAAGGTTGAAAGCAGGGTTGAGGGTTGAGGCCTGGGCGAACTTCAGACGCTAACGCGAGTGGCGAATGACCCAGTGTGCGCGAAGCGTCTGGTGCGGCGCGTTCACCCTGCGCCTTACACGCATTTTCATCGGGCATTTTCGGTTGCCTGGTGTTTTGGTCGCCAGACCCGCGCGGGCGTAAAAGCCGCTTATTTGCAATCACGCCGCGGGCCGGAGCAAAAATCCGGCTCGCGGTTTTACCTGATCATTGGCGCTCATTCCACCGTCACGCTCTTGGCCAGGTTGCGCGGTTTGTCCACGTCGCAGCCGCGCGCCACGGCGATGTGGTAGGCGAACAGTTGCAGGGGCACGATGGCCGTGATCGGATTCAGCAGGTCGAGGGTCTTGGGCAGGTAGATCACCGAATCGGCCACCTTTTTGATGGCTTGGTCGCCCTCGGTGGCCAGCGCGATGATCGGGCCTTTGCGGGCGCGGATCATGGCGAGGTTGGCCATGGTCTTGTCGTACATGGCATCCTGCGGCACCAGAAACACGGTCGGCGTCTCCGGGTCAATCAGCGCAATGGGGCCGTGTTTCATTTCCGCCGCCGAATAGCCTTCCGCATGGATGTATGAAATCTCCTTCAGCTTGAGCGCGCCTTCGAGCGCGATGGGAAAGGTGCAGCCGCGGCCGAGAAAAAAGAAATCCTCCGCGCGCGCGTATTTTTTGGCCAGCGTCTTGAACGCGGGGTTGTGCGCCAGGATGGCTTCAAGCTGGGCGGGCAGCGCCTCGAGGCCGCGCAAAATCTCCCGCGCCCGGGTGGCCGACAACTGCCGCAGCCGGCCCAAGTGGACCGCCAGCAGCGTCAGCACGGTGAGCGTGGAGACAAACGCCTTGGTCGAGGCCACGCCGATTTCCGGCCCGGCGTGCATGTAAATGCCGCCGTCGGATTCCCGCGCAATGGTGCTGCCCACCACATTGACAATGGCCAGCGCGCGATGGCCGCGCCGCCGGGCCTCGCGCAGCGCCGCCAGCGTGTCGGCGGTTTCCCCGGACTGCGAGAGCACCAGCAGCACCGTGTTCTTTTCGAGCGGACAGTTGCGATAACAAAATTCGTGCGCGAATTCCACTTCGACCGGGATTTGCGCCAGTTCCTCGATCAGGTATTCGCCCACCAGCGCCGCGTGCCAGCTCGTGCCGCTGGCGGCGATGACAATGCGGTCAATGCCGCGCAACTCGGCCGCCGTCATGTTCAGGCCGCCAAACTTGGCCGTGGCGCCTTCCAGGTCAATCCGGCCGCGCAGCGCGTTCCGCACCGTCTGCGGCTGCTCGTAGATTTCCTTGAGCATGAAGTGCGCGTGCCGACCGCGCGCCGCGTCCTCTTGGGAGAATTCCAGGTTGCTGATTTGCACGTTGGCCGTGTCGGCCCCGAGATTCTGCACGTCGAAGCGCTCCGGCGTGATGGTGGCCACGTCGTAGTCGTTCAAGTACACCACCCGCTTGGTATGGGCCACAATTGCGTTGGCGTCGCTGGCGACAAAATTCTCGTCCTGGCCGATGCCAATGATGATGGGCGAGCCGCGGCGCGCACTGACGATCGTAGTCGGGCAATCCCGGCAGGTGACCGCCAGGCCGTAAGTGCCAATGACCTCGCGCAAGGCGTCGCAAACCGCCTGGGTGAGGGTGTCCGTAGTGGCACAGGCATCTTGCCTGTGCGTTTCTTTCGGGACAGTTGCATCACTCAAGCCAGATGCCGATCGAGCCGGGTCGGAGACCAGCGCTCCGGATGTTCCGGACTTTGGCTTTGCATCGCCCAGGCAAGCTGCCTGCGCCACTACTTTTGCGCGCCGCTGCTGGTAATGCTCGCCGATCAGATGCGCGAGCACTTCCGTGTCCGTGGTGGATTGGAATTTGTGGCCGGCGCGGAGCAGCCGTTGCTTGAGCACGTCGTAATTCTCAATCACGCCGTTGTGAACGATGGCGATGGTTCCCGAGCCATCCAGGTGCGGATGGGAATTTTCGTCGGCGGGCACGCCGTGGGTGGCCCAGCGCGTGTGGCCGATGCCCACATTGCCGTCAGCGGGTTCCGCCTGCAAGAGCCGCGCCAGCCCCTCGTCAATCCGGCCTTTTTTCTTGCGCACGAGCAGGTCCGCGCCGCGCAGCACGGCCACGCCCGCGCTGTCATAGCCGCGATATTCCAACCGCCGCAAGCCTTCGAGCAGGATGGGCGTGGCCGACTTCTTTCCAACGTATCCGATGATGCCGCACATATATTTTTCTTTGTTTGTTTAAGTGTTAAACTGTTAAAGCATAATTCGTGATGCGTGATGCGTGAAAAGCCCAACCGCACCCTGTCGCCATCGCGCATCACGCAGCACGTTTCACCGAACCCAAAATCCACGCCGCCATTTCCGGCAGGCCGTCCACGACTGCCGCCGTCCGAATCTTGTCCGGCGCCGCGCGCTCCAGCTCCGCGCCGTAGCCAGTGCGGACCAGGATACTCTGTTTCACGCCCGCATTCCAGCCGCATTCCAAGTCAATCAACTTGTCGCCCACCATGAAACTCGCCCCGAGGTCCAAGCCGAATTCATCGCGCGCGTCGAACAGGAATTGCGGCGAGGGCTTGCGGCCCCGGCTGGGCTGGTCGGGCGCTTCCGGCGCGAGGTAGGTTTTTTCAAAGCGCACCCCGGCGCGCGCAAATTCGCGGGCCAGCCAGTCGTTCACCCGCTCCGCGTCCGCCCGCGTAAAATAGCCGCGGCCGATGCCGGACTGGTTGGTGACGATGAGCAGCTTAAAACCGGCATCCGCCAGCCGTTTCAAAGCCGCGCCCGCGCCGGGAAAGATCTCCACGTCTTCCGGCCGGTGCAGGTAGTGTTTTTCCGCGATCAGCGTGCCGTCGCGGTCGAGAAATATGGCCCGGTTCATTCGCGGGACAAATTGTGGTGTGAATGGGGCAAGAATGGAATTGAAATTTTTCGCCGGGCTGGCAGAATGTGCCGGTCACGATTATTAACAATTGCAACATCTATTTTTGAAAACATGAGCAATAAAGGCAGACTCGGCATATTGGTGGGCGGCGGTCCGGCGCCCGGCTTGAACGGCGTCATCTCGGCGGCCACCATCGAAGGCATCAATCAAGGCTACGAAGTCATCGGCTTTCGCGACGGCTTCAAGTATCTCGCCCAGGGTGATGCCACGCAGGCCAAACCCTTGTCCATCCGCGATGTGAAGGACATCCACATCAAAGGCGGCTCGATTCTGGGCACGGCCCGCACGAACCCCACCAAGTCCGAGGAGCAGATGAAAAACGTGTTCAGCGTGCTCGAAAAGCTCGGCGTCACCGCGCTGGTCACCATCGGGGGCGACGACACGGCGTTTTCCGCCAGCCACGTGGCCAAGCGCAGCGGCGGCAAGATCAAGGTCGCGCACGTGCCCAAGACCATTGACAACGACCTGCCGCTGCCCGGCTCCACGCCCACCTTTGGCTATGAAACCGCCCGGCATTACGGCGTGCAGCTCGTGCGCAATTTGATGGAAGACGCGCGCACCACCTCGCGCTGGTACATCATCATCAGCATGGGCCGCGCCGCGGGGCATCTCGCGCTCGGCATCGCCAAGGCCTCCGCCGCCACGCTCTCCATCATCTCGGAGGAGTTCCGCGGCCGCCCCGTCACCGTGGACGAAGTGTGCGACATCATCATCGGCTCCATCGTCAAGCGCAAAGCCGAAGGCTCGCAGTACGGGCTCGTGGTGCTCGCCGAGGGATTGATTGAAGCGATCGGCGAAAAGGGTCTCGTCGCCTCGCTGCCCGAAGGCCAGTTGGAGCGTTTTGGCAAGGTCATTCGCGATGAGCACGGCCATCTGCGCCTCGGGGAAATTGAATTTGGCCGGTTGATGAAGGAACTGTTGAGCCACCGCCTGGAGAAGCTAGGCATCAAAATGACCTTCATTGACAAGGATCTCGGCTACGAGCTCCGTTGCGCCGACCCGATTCCGTTTGACGCCGAATACACGCGCGATCTCGGCTACGCCGCGGTGAAATTCCTCCGCTCGACCGAGGCCGATAAATACGGCGCCATCATCAGTTTTGTGGATGGCAAAATGAATCCGCTGCCCTTCGACCAGATGCTCGATCCCAAGACCGGTCGCATGCAGAACCGCCGCGTCAACGTGGACGGCGAAGCCTTTGAATGCGCCCAGGCCTATATGATCCGGCTCACGCGCGAGGATTTCGACAGCGCCAAGCAGTTGGCCAAGCTGGCCGCCGTGGTCAAATTGACACCCGAGGAATTCAAGAAACGCTTCGGCTATTTGGTCGGCGTCAAATAATAGAGATATTGAAGGCCAACGGCGGCGGGAATTTCCCGCCGCCGTTTTGGTTTCCGGCCCCGCCCGGGTCTTGGATGTAGGAGCCGACGTAAGGAGGCTCAAACCAAGATTTTTGAAAGCCGTTGTGCGCCACCCCCGAAGGATTCAGGGGTGGCGACAGCTTGTCGCCATCCCATGCCCCGGAGCGCCGGCCTCCTGGCACGGCTCGAGGGATGCGATTGCTTGCCAACTGGCCGGGGCGGTGCCCGGCGCTCCGATCGCCCGGTTCATGGCTGGCGACCAAGTTCAAGAGGAGCAGCAAGCTCACCGGCGGCGACAAGCTGTCGCCGCCCCGGAAACGATTTCGCTACAGACTCGCGCCGGCCGGAATTTCTTCCCGTATTGGCCCCCAACCGGAAATATCGTCACTCACCAGTGGCGACGTCTGAGTTCGGTGCGAGGCCGACGTTCGGTTTGGCAAGCGCCGGGCCGAATTGGCCGGGGTGGGGACAGCTTGTCCCCACCAAATGATTTTTCCTGCGATTGGCTGTTCAAGTTGATCGGCAGCATGGTAGTTGCCAGTGGCGACGGGCCGGAGCCACCCCTTGGCCATCAAACAATGGTTGGCCACGCCACGCCAGCAGGACGCTCGTGTCTAGGAACAACCTCACCGCGCCCCCTGAATCCGACGCATGCGGCACCATTCCGGTGGGCTCGGAATATGACTTGCAAATCCGTGGAGAAGGAAGAAAATCATGAACAGACCCACGCGCGTCGCGGAAAACAAATATGAGCGAACAAACAATCAGTCTGAAGACCGTCAATGATTTGCGTTTGGCCCCGTCTGGGGAGATTCAGCGTTATTTCATCGCATCCTATCAGCGAGGGTACCGATGGTCTCCCCTACAAGTGCGGCAATTATTGGAGGATATCCGGGAATTTAACCATCGTCGCGATCCTCAACCAGAGGAATTTTATTGCCTCCAACCATTGGTGCTTAAAACTTCGGCAAGGGGAGGCTACGAGGTGGTTGATGGACAGCAGCGTCTCACCACGCTGCTCCTCATCTTACGCCATTTTAACGAACGACTGGCCGAGAAATACCAGCAACCGCTTTTCAAGCTCGCCTATGAGACTCGGCTAGATCTCTTGGAATTTCTCAATCAGCCATCCGAGGCAATGGCCCGGAACAATGTTGATTATTTCCACCTTTTTGAAGCGATCAGAACGATCGAAAATTGGTTCAGTGACAAGGAGAACGAGGTCGAGGAAATCAAAGCCGCCTTGCTGAACAAGACCAAAGTGATCTGGTTTCAGCTCTCCGAAAGAGACAATGCGGTGGATGCCTTTACCCGGCTAAACGTCGGCAAGATTCCCCTGACGAACGACGAACTAATTCGAGCACTGTTTCTCAAACGCACTAATGCGGAGGAATCTGAAGCAACTGCACTCCAAAACAAAATCGCGCACGAATGGGACCAACTCGAAAAGGCTCTCCAGTCGGAAGCCTTCTGGTATTTCCTGAGCAACCAGGGCGGCAAAGCCCAGAACCGGATTGGCTTCTTGTTTGAGCTCGTCGCCAGAGCTGAAGGGTTGCCGCCGGGAGCAGAGCATGATGATTACGGGATATTCTATGCGTTCAGCCAGAAGCTAAAGGCAGCGGGAGCCACGCCGGAACATGAATGGCGCAAGATCAAACAAACTTTCATGATGCTGGAGGAATGGTTTGAGGATCGCACGCTTTACCACATCGTTGGTTTTCTGGTCAGCGAAGGGACGAGCATTGGAAAAATCCGAGAACTCTCGCAGCACTGCACTAAAAGTGAATTTGAGCAGAAACTACGCCGGGAAGTCTTCTACCAGGCGATCAGCGTCCAGCCACCTCAAGAGATGAACGAGGCTACCATTCGACCTCAGGTGGAGGAAAAACTTGAAGGTCTCGAATATGGTTCACACCGGGCGAGGATAAAATCGCTCCTCCTGCTGTTCAATTTGGCCACACTGCTCCAAAATAATCGGTCCAATTTACGTTTTCAATTTGATAGTTTCAAAAGCGAGAAGTGGAATATCGAGCACGTCCGTTCTGTGACGTCGGACAAACCCGAGCGCCATTCGGAGCGTATTGCATGGCTCAAGCATTGCTCCGGTTACCTCAAATCCCAGGGAACCGAGGAATCGCTCCAGACTGAGATTGAGGCGTTTGTGAAGTTGTCACAGCAGGATGCCATCGCCGTGTTCGATCCCCTTTACAACAAGCTGTTGGCGTTCTTCCACGAAAAAACCGACGAGGAGGCCGACCACGGCATTGCCAACCTGGCGCTGCTTGATGAACACACGAACAAGAGTTATAAAAATGCCGTTTTTGCAGTGAAACGTCAGCGTCTCCTTTCCCTCGATCAGGCTGGGATCTTTGTCCCCCTCTGTACCCGTAATGTGTTTTTGAAGTGCTACAGCCCGCAAGCGGACAACGTCATGTTTTGGAGCCCATCCGACCGGAATGCCTACCAAACCGCAATCGTCGAAACATTGGTCAAATTTTTTACCGGTAAAACGGAAGGAACTTTATGAGCAACTTAGGCAGTCAAATCATCTACCAGCAGCTTCTACAGCGTCATGGACGCATTCGGATTCCAATGATCCAACGGGACTACGCACAGGGGCGACCGGCAGAAGCGGAGGTAAGAGAAGAGTTCTTGGGCGCTCTGGAATCTGCTTTGCGCCGGCCAGCCGATGATCTTTCATTACCACTCAATCTCGACTTCATTTACGGCAGCGTGGAAGGACAACAAGAGGCACGCTTCTCCCCATTGGACGGTCAGCAACGCCTCACCACGCTTTTCTTGTTGCACTGGTATCTGGCTTGGAGCGATGACCGATGGAAGGATTTTCAAGGGTTGTTCCGGGCTAAGGAACACTCACGTTTTTCCTACAGCGTCCGTCCAAGCAGCACTGAATTCTTCGAGGAGTTGGTGACCTACGTGCCGGAATGCCGGCCCGAAGAATTAGATCAACTGAGCGCCTGGATCACCAACCAACCGTGGTACTTCCGCAGTTGGCGGCTGGACCCGACCATTCAGTCCACTCTCGTCATGTTGGACGCGCTTCACCGCCGGTTTGCTTTGGCCAAAGGCCTTTTCGAGCGTCTTACGAGCGAAAGCCATCCGGCTATCACTTTTCAACTGCTCGACCTCAAGAACTTCGGACTTTCCGATGATCTCTATATCAAAATGAATGCACGAGGAAAACCACTGACCCCATTCGAGACATTCAAGGCGCGGTATGAGCAGGAGCTTAGGAAACAATTTGTCGGAGAGGTCAGGCATATCGAACACCAGCCGTTTCCCATAGCGGATTTTGTCGCCCGGCGGATGGATACGGCCTGGTCCGATCTCTTCTGGGCTCACCGGGACGAAGAAACCAACCTATACGACAGTGCCGTCATGAACGTCTTTCGGACGGTGGCTCTCGTCACCCGTGATCCAGAAAGTGAGTCTTACATCGAAGATGTCTCGTCCCTGCGCAACGCTATTCAGCCGCCTTCCTACTCCGATTTTCATTCCAAAGGTTGGTTGGATCGGAATTTTACCACGTCCTTGATTTGTCTGCTGGAAGCGTGGAGCCATGGCGGTGGAATGATCGCCATTCAGTTGCCTGATCAGCGTTTTTATGACGAGAAGACCATGTTGACAAAGCTGGTCGCCAGCCCCGCCGAGCTTTCATATACAGAAGTGGTCCAATTCGGTGCGTATGTGAGTTTTATCCGGGAGCATGAAGAGAACCTCGATGCTCCAGCGTTTCAGGAGTGGATGCGGATCATTTTCAACCTCTCGTTAAATACCGATTATAATCGCCTTGACGACCTACAGCGGAGCATGGCAGGTCTTAAGTCACTGCTCCCAAATTCAGGAAAAGTTCTGGAGTACTTTGCCACCTCAGAGAAGCCGACAGCCGGCTTCAGTCCCCAGCAAGTTTTGGAGGAAAAGTTGAAGGCCGACCTCATCTTGGGGCACCCAGGTTGGCGGCCACTCATTGATCGTGCAGAAGGCCACGGCTATTTCCAGGGGCAAATCGAGTTTCTCCTTGATTTCTGCGGCGTTCTTGCGTCGGGAACGGAGAAAGCCAAGATAGTAAGGGACAACGCCTTGCAACTCTTGCTGCAAGCTCGGTTCGAGGAGTATTTGAAAAAGGCTGAAGCGATGTTCTACGCTCAAGGCCTCACTGATTTAGGTGATTATCGATGGGAACGAGCGCTTCTGAGCATAGGCGACTACCTGCTACCCAGCGGTCGCCAAAATGTCTCCTTTCTCGTCAATTCGTCCACGGAACAAGCGAGCTGGAAGCGACTACTTCGCGGAACAGGCCCAATGGTGCCGGAAGCACGTAAATACTTGAAGCAATTATTTGACCGTCTCACTTCAGGCGAATCATTAAGTAAGCAACTCGATCAGATCATTACCAGTGCAACAAGTCTTGAGCCGTGGAGGGAGGCTATTGTGCGGACGCCCAAGGCAATTGCTTATTGCGCGAGGAAGGCAATTCGATGGACCTCGGCGACAAACGTTTATCTGCTGAGTAAAACACAAATGAATGGAATGCACGCTGAACTTTTCACGTTCTGCCTATTTCACAACTCCCTCACGCGACTCGCGGAAGAAGGGAGACTGCGGCCTCTCAATGCACCCAGTTATTACGAACCTATTAGCACGGACCAGGAACCAGGCATACAGTTCCCCTTTAACTACCAAAATCGGAGCGCGTACTTCGATATCGAGTTTAATGGTGGCGAGTATCTTGTTTACGTGCACCCGGAGCGGCTGGCAATCTTGCCTGAACTTGTGCTCCCTCTTAAGAATCTGGCTGGGTTTACAGAGGAGGCGGGTTACTTATCAAAGCGTGTTTCTCCAGAAAATATCAAAGCCATGCTGCTAAGCCTCGCACAAAACCTCGCGATTGCATTCCCTGTTCCGGCTGCTTCGCCAGCGCCCTAGCCGCGCTAGATTTCCTCCCAACCGGAACGCGGTTGCGGCCCTGTGCCCCAACGAAAGGAACGCCATTGGCCACAACCACGTTGCGGTTGAATAGGTTGGAGCCAGGCGACCCAAGGTAGCCTCGAATACTGTCGAGGCAACCTTGGGCTTTGAGTCGGAATCCCTTTGGGATTCACTTCGGGATGGCGCTTTCCATCCCGAAGGGATTGGAATCATTCAGCCCAGCGTAGCCCCGAAAGTCTTCGGGGCTGCGCTGGGTAACCGCGCAAATAGATTCGTCAACTCTGCAAGGGTTGGATATGCCGGTTCACAAGGCCCTAAAGCAATGGGAAACGGAATGAGACAATGAGCGGCGGCGGGGACAACTCTTTCAGAGTTGCGAACTTTTATTGTTCGTTTCCCCTGGGTAGCTCGTTCCTCCCGCCTTCGCCTGGCTATAGCGGGCAGGCGCAACCCAGGGCTGAATGATTCAATCCCTTCAGGATTCGAGGCCGGCGACCAGCCGCTGCTCTCAAATTAACGATGCCACTAAAAACATCGGGAAATCATTTCGAAGCGCAACGGCCAGCGGATTGCCAATCCGCAGTATCCCGATTCCGAATCGGTACCAGTCGGCGCTACGTCGTGGCCGCACATGCCTGCGTTTCTTCCCGTATCAGCCCTCAGCGGGGGGCCATGCTCCTCACGTCGGCTCCTACAATCTTATTCGATCACGGCAATCTGTTCTTCCAAACCGGCCCGGCGAATGCTTTAATTGCGCCACTTGAATGATGACGCCGACTGACTTTGCCGTTGCGCGGGAAACCTACCGCAGAATTTCCGACAACATCGCCAAGATCATGCGCGGGCAGTCCGGCGCCACCCGGCATCTGCTGGCGGCACTGGCGGCGGGCGGACACGTGCTGCTGGAGGACTATCCCGGCACCGGCAAGACCACGCTTGCCAAGGCGCTGGCCAAATCCATTGACGCGCAGTTCAAGCGCATCCAGTTCACGCCCGATTTGCTGCCCTCGGACATCCTGGGCGTGTCCATTTTCCACCAGCGCGACCAGCAGTTTCATTTCCACGAAGGCCCGGTCTTCACCAATATCCTGCTGGCGGACGAAATCAACCGCGCCTCGCCGCGGACGCAGTCGGCGCTGCTCGAGGCCATGGGCGAAGGCCAGGTGAGCGTGGAGGGCGAACGGCGGGATTTGGCGTCCATGTTTTTCGTCATTGCCACGGAAAATCCGGTGGAGTTCCGGGGCACCTATCCGCTGCCGGAGGCGCAGATGGACCGGTTCGCCATGCAATTCACCCTCGGCTATGTTTCGCCGTCCGAAGAGGTGGCCATTCTCACCGCGCAGGAACATAACCATCCGTTGAATGAATTGCAGCCGTGTGCCACGCTGGCGGAAGTGCTGGCGCTCAAACGCGCAGTGGAAGACATCCGCATCAGCGACGAATTGAAACGCTATGCGGTGGATCTGGTGGCGGCCACGCGCACGGCCAGCGGCGTGCAACTGGGCGCCAGCCCGCGCGCCTCCATCGCCTTGATGAAAACCGCGCAGGCCGAGGCGCTGTTCGATGGCCATGATTTCGTGACCCCCGAACAGATTCAAAAGCTCGCCGTATCCGTCATTGCGCACCGGCTGGTGCTGGAACCGCAGGCGCGGTTCTCCGGCGTGACCGCGCGCGGCGTGGTGGAACAAGTGCTCAAGCAGCTTAAAGTGCCGGCGTGAAGCGTGATGCGTGAAACGTGATGCGTGATATAATTCCGCAGCGCCAGGTCCGCGTCACTGCATTGTGAAACTCAATTGCCGCCCATATCATTAAACCAGTTTGCGGCGCTCTCCC
>Ga0316217_10004193_pt1 | contig 15793 bp, 13 predicted proteins | sample 1anoAmetaG_FD_203633 | JGI IMG/M metagenome (GOLD analysis project Ga0316217, IMG submission 203633) | Freshwater microbial communities from Trout Bog Lake, Wisconsin, USA - 1anoA | ecosystem: Environmental > Aquatic > Freshwater > Lake > Hypolimnion/Profundal zone | place: USA: Wisconsin... | reverse complement strand
GAAATGCACGACCCCGAGAAAAGAATTCTGACCAAAGGCTCTGCGAAAGTGCAAGGAAGAAAGGGCAAGCCTGTTAGAGAGCAGAATGTCTAAGCCTAAAACCTTGTGAACAAGGAATGATCCATTCTAAACTGTATCCTCCTTATTAATTCGTCGAAAATCAATAATAATCACTTAGTCTCTTGACGTGCCGAGATTTAGTCTTCAACGGCAACGGAGACTAGCTCGGCAGTTCTCCGTACTATTCTTTATGCGATTCGGGTGTGAATTGGGGATATTGGGGTCGGGCTGTCTCGTAGCCTTTGTTTGTTTACTGTTGGGAAGAGCGTGAAGTTCTGCGACTGCTTTTGGCCAAATTCGGATACTAGTATCGAATCCTTTTGATTCTTCTGCCGATCGCCGAATTCATGAGTTCAGGATCATCTTCCTAAGCATGGTTTTAAATTTGCAGAGAAAGCCTTCTCAGTTGCTCGAACATGGTGGGAGGGAAGGTGATCTGCATAAGCTGGAGTTTACGTGTTTTATGCTGTTCTCAAAAAGTTTAGATATGTATGCGAGATTGTACTTATACATGCGCATGAGGTAGGAAAACAGAAAAGTGAGACATAGATATTTATTGGGTCCGCAGATGAGGATGTTGGTCTTGCTTTTATTTTTGATAATAAACTAGAAGCACATCTAGAAAGGTCTCTTGAGGTCCGCCTTCTAGTTCTCTTCAGTCGGAAGTCTCAGAACTACAAATTGTCCTGCAATTTCTGACTGCAATTATCTCAGGGCAGAGAGGTTGACGACAGCCCTTATGCCATATCCTGCGTAATCGGGTATCTACTGTTCAGATGGGTCGTTATTTTTGCGATGGGAAAGAGCGCCATGTAGATGGAGCCACACCCTTCGAAGCTTTTGTAAATGCATTCAAGATCTTATTGCATCGTTTATTGATTATATCAAAGTAATCTGCAAATAAATTCGACTATCTTTACTTACAATCGCTAATTTGCAATACTCTCCATCTTTTGGGCTTCCTGCGAACCCCATCCAACCTGACTTCGTTTGTTTTAGTAGGGTTTATCGTCGGAATCATTTTTGTTGAAAAGTTCTAAATCTTTTCATCATTTCTGCACTAATTACTAAGTATGATGCTGAGTTCATTTGGAGTCTTTTGAAAGAAGGACTGAGAGTGTTGAAGAAATGCCATTAAGTAAATTGCATAGAATATTGTTATATTTAACTTACGTGAGACTTCTAATCAATTTCTATAATACTCACATTCTATGATCTATAAATCGGCACCCGCTTGGTCCCTCAAAGCCAAAAGTACCCACCAAACGATGCAGCACAGCAACACAAATAGCCGCCTACTCCCTCTCCAGTTGCGTATACTCCAGCTGTTACTTCGACTCTCACCAAATCACCTTCTTGGAAGTAAATGCCTTATCATTTAGGATTGGCAAAGAAATTCGTTCAAAAGATTAGAAGTCAAAGAGTCCAAGTCCTAGTTCTTACCACCCTCCTCAGCCAGAAAAAAATAATAAAATGGGAATTATTGGCAAAGATCCGAGGATCAAATAAAACGTTAACCCTGTGCCCGGACCAGGGGCATATGCTATAGAGGCGGCAAAAGACAGCCCTTTCATCAGCTTCGCTAAAAAGTACGAAATCATCGACAAAACTGCGGGTTTTCCAGGTCCAGCCAATTATAACATCCCAAATAAAAAAGGCAAAAGATCTGTCGCTATAGGCAAGCAGTAAAGATTCACAGTCCAAAATGTTTAGTTGCTGCTACACCCTGGCCCAGGAAACTATTAATTCCCTCGTCCCAGCTCAGCTACAATCAAGTTCACAAAAGCAGCTCGAATGTCGCATTAAATCTTGAAAGAGAACTCAGTGTTAGGGCGTAACTTGGTTTTTATTCAGCGGGATTATATGAAATCCAAAGATAGTTTGAAAAAAACACCTAAAAGTCTAAAGGCTACACTTTGGGGAAAAAACATATTATTTCAATGCCTACACAATCTCCAGGACCTGCTCATTATTCTCCAACTCGCAAAGATCTTGAAAGTTCCCCCAGCATCAGCTTTTCTAGAAAATACAAAGAGAAAGAACCTGCTAGATCTCCCTCCCCTAACTAAGTATCAATCGTCTCATTTAGTACAATCCTCAGTACAAGACCATAGTACTAAAAACATAAAGCTACTCAATCGGCAAAGCTGAGAGATTGCCACTCCATGGAAGCAACCAATTGCCAGGGCCAGGGGCATATCTGAAAACTTAATATGCGAGTACTGGAGTTGAGATGTCTTTAGGAAAAAGCAGGAAAATTGAGGACAGATAAGATTTGCCTGGCCCAGGAGCATACAATCCCAACAAAGAAGCTGTACTCAAAAGACCTGCGACTGCCAAGCTGGGTAAAAGCCAAAGGTTTTATAAGATAAAGACTGAAACATCAAACACTAGTTTTTATGACTCAAAAGTCGATTTCGGAAGCCCTAAATACTCTTTCAGTAAGAAAAAAAGGTTGGATGAAAAGTACCAATAGGGTCCAGGACCGGGATCTTATGTTTCTCCGAGTTCGCTCTGCAATCTTTCAGCTTACGCGTTGAAACATTGATAATTTTTTGTCAGTTTACAATAAAATTTATTGGCTTGTCATACAAAACGAACATAATCATACGCATTACAGATATTATAGCCTAATCTGTAATATTGAGCTAATAACTTTGTTTCCATGAAAAGGCCAAGTACTTCAAGATATATTTAACACATCTCTATTAATCTCAATAATTCATCTAATGCCAATCATTTACGCAAAGTAGAATGCTAGCTGATTGTGAAACCTTAAAAACATGTCTTTTGCTATTTTTTAGCAATTAAAATTGATTGGATTCTTGAAATTATTATTGTGAGATTCTATGGCCAACAACTATGATTTTATGTTCAAGTTCATCATTATTGGAGACTCTAGTAATTTGCCATCGATTAAGGTGTTGGAAAGAGCTGCCTACTTCTTAGATTCACTGAGGGAAGATTCAAAACTGATCATGAACCCACATTGGGAGTTGAATTCGGCTCCAGGACTATCAACATTGACAGCCTCAGCGTCAAAATACAAATCTGGGACACGGTAAGGGTTTTATTACGCAGGCAGGTCAGTAGTCATTCAAGTCAATCACACGCTCATACTATAAAAGTTCGATTGCTGCTTTCCTCGTCTTTGATATTACCAAACGTGACAGTTTCTAAAACTTGAACAAATGGCTGTTCTAGGTGAAGAACAATTCCCACGATAAAATCCAGGCTGTAGTTATAGGCAACAAAAGTGATCTAAAGGAAAAGTACTTCGTTATTAAATCAGTCGTTAAGTGAGCACTTAGGAGGGTGAGAAGTTCGCCTCTACCCACGGGTTCAGCTACTATGAGACTTCAGCCCAAAGTGGTAACAAAGTAGAAGAAGCTTTCAGAACGGTGGCAGAAAGAATCGTAAAAATGATTGACAGCCGCGAGATCAATGCTTAAGCTTAAGCTGTAACTATGCAATGATTTAGTCCTACGGTATTAAGCGCGGAAAGAAGAACAAATAGAAAAACTCAAGCCCCACAAAGTCAGGCAACACTACTTCGCTTAGCCTATCACCGAATTAGAGTAAGAGCAACCCTGGTCAAAGCAAGTGCTGCGGAAAATGATTGTTTTGCGATTTATTATTAGATTATAGAGGTTCAAACCAATGAAGTCAGAAAAAGAGCATTTTGAAGGTAAATCCACACACAGCTATTCCGATTATGAAATAGATGAGCAGTGTATGACTCACCTGTAATTTATCAAAGATGTTGTTCTATTTTGCTGTCTCTTGCTGTTTGAAAGAATCTTTCCTTTTGGACTGCTATCGGGTTGACTTAGTTTCAATAGGGGCTGGAGAAGTCTCTCTTTTTTCCTTCTCTTTTCGTTATTCTCTTTATTCTTATATCATCGCCAGGTCTTTGACATGAATCAATGAATGCATCCGCAGAACGTTATTAAGTCTGTGGGTTGTGGTTTACAATTTTTATGAAATATAGTATTCGCTTATATCTGGTATTTTGAATGTTATTTTGGTCACGTTTTTAGCATTTTCCTCATTCCTTCTCTCTTAAGGCAGATGGCTTTTGGCTGTATTTCTTTGGTCAGATTGGAAAGGTTCAAATAACTTATGCTCTTTATCACAAAAATATTACTTCTTGTCCTGCTTTCAGTCATACTCATGACATTCTGCGATTCCTCCTGTTTCGTTAAAGGGAAGATCATTCTTTAGCATTGTGATTCTGTACGACTGACAGCGTCATCTTGCTAAGTGTTGTAGAGAGTTTGAGCTTTTAGACCGATTTATGATACATCGATATTGTTCATCTGTTTACAATTATAAATTCTAATCAAATCAGGTAAGTTATAGAGGCTGCGTAGCTAACTGAAGACTGCTACATTGAACGCACTGATTCGGATTGGTCATATTGGATGAATTTGGTCTCAGTCTTTAGTTTTGAGTGCCCAATTACATTCAAAAGTAGCTGAATCGGGTTCCTTCCACAGATAGTGTTTTAGGTTTCACTCAGATATTTGGCGAACCCTTATAGATCATGCTTTTCTATGAGTTTCATTCCTTGATGGTCCATATTTTTTATGAATTACCAGATCTCACCTTTACCGTCGAAGGGCTGGAAATCAAAATGATCGCCCCAGTGGCAAAAATCACTCGAAACGATGAAAACTGTGTTTTAATCATCGAAATAAGGCGCCAAGATTTGACCCACTTTATTGAATTGCTATTTTCCGAGATCTCCCACAATGATAGGCACAACTTTGGCTTAGCCCAATGCTTGTCTGATGTAGGGCATATGCATCTATAAACTATGCTCCTTTTCTTAATCCTTCTTGGAAAAAGGGATAGTTTAAAGCTCAGCTTTAAGTTTTTAGATCGCTAAATAAGCTCGAAACTACTGGCAGTGTCAACAGGAAGGTTGCCGACTGGAGTTTAAAGCTGAGTACAGCTGGAAATACTAACTCCTTTCAAATACTTGTAGTGGGAGGGGCCTAGTAAGAAAACTCTCAGCTTTTAGTTTTTACTTAGCTACTCCAAATATTTGTAGCTCCAAGCGGCAACAGGTCCACTATAACGAAAACCTGCATGAGGGCCGATGATTGCCTTTACTTTGCCGATAACTTCTTTATGCTTTAGCTCTACTTTCTCAAGATTTTTGGTTAGTTCTTAGGCTAGCTTGGCTTCTAAATAAAGTGTTGTGTACTGTTCTGAGTATACCAGGAGCCTGCATGGACTGCTGCTCGGACTACAGCCTTATCAGTCTGCATAGATATAATACAATCGATGATTATAATCAATAAGCTACAAATACATCATAAGGAGCTACCTTAGTGCTTGTTTCTAGAACAAATTATTCTAACTAAATAACCCACCATCTATTTCGGATCTAGTAAGTTGTTTCATACTTTAATATCTATTTACTTTTGAGATTTTATGGTTCTTTTTGAGATTGGAGAAGAATTAGCGATTGGATTGTTGAGATAAAGTAAGAATATTCAAGTTTGACCATTCAAATAGTAGTCATTCATAATTAAGTTAAGTTAAATAAAGCGGAGTCAAGCCACGCTATACATAATGTCATCGATTGTAGACCAGTCAGCTATTTTCCGGTAGCTGTACATCTTCCAATCTCCATGTTTTTTTATAGAAGGTGTGCTCCTTCTGTTCCCTTCTCTGCTGAGGTGTTAGGCCCTACTTATTCTTACTTCAGTCACCCTTCTGGACGCAGCTCTGGGTCTAGGATAACCATTTTGCCTCATTTCTAAATTGAATGCTTTTCCAACTTATAAAATGATCATCCTCATTCATAATTATAATAGCATGATTAGTAAAACAACAAAGCATCTGATTTCTTCAGTTAAATCGCAAACTGGATACTCATTTAGTGAGAAATTGAAAGGCTTCGATATATTTCCTCTTTAACGCTATGAAATCGGACAAAGACTCGATCGCTATCTAAAAAGTACAGCAATTGGTTGGTCAAGTGCGCAAAAACATCTCAGAAGTGGTAACATTAAAGTTCTCTCAGCTAATGGCACTGTTATCAGAAACAATGGCCATAAATTTGAAGAAGGTGACCAGTTATTACTCAAGGAAAACCTAGGTCTGTAGCAGCTGCTGATAGGCGACAAAAATATTAACCATATCTAAATGGACTTCAATTTCGCAAAAGATGTACTCGATAATATGCTCATTTTCGATAACTAAAACATAGCCATTGTAAACAAGCCTGAGGGGTATTCAGTGCAAGGTGGGCCAGACATCACTCGCAATCTTTTCTCTCTGATGGCTGCAAGGTACAGAAAAGAGATGGTTTACATATCCCATCGTTTGGACAAACCAACCACGGGGATTGTACTTCTGCCTAAAAATTTAAAAACTGCGCAATTTTTGGGCAAGGCATTGGAAAGCAGATAGGGGATAGACAAATTTTATTTGGCGATAACGGAAGGTAACAAGATCGATCTAAATAGGCTCTGAAATTTGCGAACAAAGGGGAACGATTTCTTGTCATCTAGAATGGACTAACAAGCATAAGGCCAAAATATCCGAATAAATTAGTGGAAATGATCGGTCTCAAGATGCTCAGACTATGTTTATAAGGCTCAACCAAATGAAGCTTTCAGATATACTTTGGAGGCATTTTATGGGCTTGAAGCTCTTCACAGGTCGAAAACACCAAATAAGGTGCCAATTGTCTCAATACTTTCTAAACCCCATCATAAATGACGAACTTTATCTAGGAAGAAAATAGAAAAGCTGCTAATAGGCGATATATTTGCACTCTTTTGGGCTGAGAATAAACGACTAGAGAATAATAAACTAAGTGCTCAAATTGAAGGACAACCAAGAGCAGATAACTAGCAAATCAGGGAGCCTCATTTACAATCAAGAAGAGGTCACTATTTTAGCCAATTTGCCAGAACATTGGCTTAAGTATTCCTAGAAAATGAGCAATTAGAAGTTATTGGAGATTATTTAGTGTTTTAGTGAATCGCCTAAAAGCCAGAAACCTAAGAAGTCTAGAACAACTAAGATAGTTTGATGTTCGCTACTTTTCATCATATTTTGACACTGTTTTTCATACCGTTTTATTACTAACATTCAGATCAAGAAATCTTACAAGAGAATGAAGAAAGTGCACTTTTGATTATTTTATTCTTGACTTACTTAAGCTGCTCTGTTTTTTAAGTGCGCCACTTATAAAAGTATTAACCCGGTGATGTAAAGCCAAAGCTTTCTGTCTGAAAAAAAAGTAAGCATCCGAAAATAACGACGCAAACAATAAATCTAGACCTTATTCGCAAGCAAGCGCAAACTTTTACTCTCATAATACTCGCCTCCCCAAGTCCACTCATTAGTTGGCTATTTCGAGTTGTTAGCAGAAAACTAATCAGTCAGCAGAAATCTACGCTGTTTGTCGAACTTGTTGGCAGAGTAGCATCCCTTTGACTATTTCCATTCTTAAGGACCAACTCCCAACAAATAGCAAATCCAATAGTTTTGCATCAATCTCTGCGAACTCATTTTGAAAGTCATAATCAAGCAATATCGCACTGAGAGCAAATAGGACATCGGCTAGAGAATAGCCTGCTTGACAGTAATATCAAATTTGTTGGCAGATAAGCTGGTCGAAAATCACGTGATATGCGGAGCTATTTGCTCCTTTCTGAAAGAAACCTACTGTAGCGTCTAGATTTGGGGGGTAGACAAAGAATTGGTAGAAGTGGGGTGGCTGATTGGCAATTTGATTGGAAAGGAGGTCCAAAATAATGCGGAGGAGGACAACCAATATGTGCTTTAGTGGATTTAGGAATTGATTGTTTTGGACTAGCCAGGGCTACTAGTTAACATCTACAGGAATCTGGGCAATTTCATCACTTCTCTTCAGAAAAAACATCGAGTATCAGGATGCGTGTTGCCTGAGGTACATACCTCGAAAATCATCAACATTCTGACTACGACAATACACAAAAACATCAGCACTTCAAAGCCTCTTAGTGTGCTGATAAAAGTTATGTAGTTTCTAAATGGGAAGATATTTCTGCTGCTGAGCTACTCCCCTAAATCCATAACCTAGGCAATCATTTCTCAAATAATACCTTTGATCGGTTTCGTCTCCAGCTAGCTTTCCATCTCAGCTTGCCATTTCATCAAGGTAGTTGTAGGAGTTTGCGATTTGCAGGAAATAGCTCCCAGGCAGCGTAAGGTTTTGGAGTGCATGTAGAAGATAAGGGTGTATATCGTCTAGAATTACTCAGCAAAGTTGATGCAGTACCTGCTTCTCAAATAGATCAGAGTCAAGAGATAGCTCATCAAATTTATGCAGGCACTTCTCCGATCCCCCACCATACACATAAATTATGTTATTGCTCTATTGGTGGGTGCGGGGCTGGAGTAAGTCCTGGCAACCTTGTCAAAGGCGGGCGACAACTAGCTACTGATAGACATACTGCACTTGGCCTACGATATCCAGCGCATAAGTGAGTAAAGACACGATTTCTAATTCATCTCTAGAATTGAGGCATAACTGGGGTATGTGTTAGTGAAGCAAAAGTTCCAAAGTTCAATTTGATTTGTATTTATATTATAAGTGATGAACGAAAGGTTTACTTTCCACTCGCAGATGTAGCATCGAAACATGCGGTACACAGGAACGGGGCACCCTGATACAACTAAGTGGGAGTATGGCACTAATCTCAGGAGAGATGCGCTTAATAGTCACCTTTCGCATTTCAGCAGGATGTTGTACTTTTCGGCGGTGGAGAATGAGTCTGTCACTCGGCTGAAGAATAGGATGCTGTAGGACATGCTTCAACCTTGTGGGCCGCCACCTCCTCCCAAGAAGAAGGGGGAGTTTTGATTGTTTGACTCATGGATTCACCATTTTGCAAATTAGACATAGAGAATTATCAAGTTTGTTTCCCCTAAGACGCTAATGTTACACAATTAGCGCAGATTACTAATTATCTGCTAAAAACCAACCACTTCCGATCTGGGCAGTAGTTTTTTGGTTTTTACAAATAGTAAATTTTATAAGGGCACTGCTAAGTATTGAAAAATAAAGGCAATTTTGCCCTCAAAAACCTTAGTGCTTTGTTTAAGATTGGATGGTGTATCTAGGATCATAGTTTAATCTCCTCTGGCTCGTTGATCCATCCCTTCTTCCGTTCCTCCTCACGCTACTCGTACTTGTTGACGCAATTCAGCACAGCGTCATAGTTGATCACTCTCAGTTTCTAGAGGTACTCCTGCTTGAGCTCAAGTACTGCATCTTCAATGGCCTTTCTCTCCTTGTCAATCTCGTCGATAGTTGCAGAATTCATCAGGTTTATTATCATGTATTGATAGTTGTTTAGTAGCTTTGTGTTTTAGGTTATCTCCTTCGACATCTAGTCTTCGATCTTTTAGGAGTCTTTTGTAAATTATGCGAACTTTTTGTTTACGATTACCAGATAATCCTCTGGTTTCTCTTTGATCTCAGATTTCTATTTACTCTCTGATTTCTTCTTCTCTTTGCTGGAAAAGAAAGAGCTGAAAAATCCTTCATTTTAGCTCTAGGATTTTATCTTGATTCGATAGTAATTCGACCCTTGAAGTGCTACATATTCAGGGATTTCTAGTTATTTTAATCCTTTCTCAGGTAAAAATAGCCTTAGGTCAGCATTGGCAGTTTTGACGAACAAGTTCCAATAGTTTATGAGAGGTTTGATGCAGCTTTAAGTGAGATCATTGATTTACTTGATAATGAGTTCAAGTGAGCTTTTAATTGAGTTGACAAAGTTGTAAAGATCTTTGGTGACTCTATCCTGCAATCTCTTTTTCAGCGAGCTCCCATAGTTATACACTAAAGTTCTATACTAATTGTAAAGATTAATGAGTCTGTTGGTGCCGGTTTTGAAGATTTTAGGAATAGTTTCTTTGAGCTACTCCTACCAGTTCTTCTTCTTTTCTGAGCTGAAGAGACTAAAAGACTGGTCTTTTTTGGGCAGAAGTTTGTTCTTCTAATTAATGATGCTGGTAAGTATATTCCTGAAAATTTTCTGTTGCTCTGTGAATATCTTGATGAGCTAATTTCTCAGGTCAAAAAGGTAGTTTTTCTCTGTCTTTTAGCCCAGCTGCCTGAAATAGTCAATCACTACTGGCAAATTCACGTAGTATTTCTACAGCTAGTTGTGAAAATCGTTTAGACTTTGAATTTTGTTGAAGTAAAATTTCTGAATGGATTCGAGGGTCTGGCTGCCGATTTTTTTGTAAAATTGGTGCTTTGAAACTTTCTTTAGCTCCTTAAGAATTGGGAATTTGGGCTCAAAGTTTTCCAGGCCATAGAAGTAGACATTCTTGAAGGGATATTTATATATCAACTATTATAGTATTTTATAAGCTTTCTCAGTGACGCCATAAGTTTTTATGTCCAAATTCTTGATTTTTTAGGCAAACTCCTTTAGCATTTTGCAGATATTTGTGTATTTTGAGAGTTAATCTTGGAATTTGTTTCTTTGCAGTCTTTTGCTTTTTATTTAGTTGTAGAGTTCAGCCATTTGATTTTTTTATTCATCTGAATTCACAATTGCTCTCTTTTATATTTTGGAGCTTATTTTTTCCTCTTCCTTTTTGAGAATCTCGATTTGCTTTTAAATCACTTTCCTGATGAAAAAGGGTATGGTTTCAATCATCTCAACCAAAAAGTCAGCAAACTTGGCGTTATAGATTTAATCGGTCATTCCAATATCCAATTTGAACCTTGTTTTGTTGCAATTGATGCAAAGTATGATCTTTTAGAACTAATTGTTATTCATCATAAAAAGTAGATTATTCTCAATCGAGGTATTGGTTGTCATGAGCTGTGCAGCAGGAATGCAGTAAAAGACAGTGCAGTTTTTTATTTTTTGTAGCTCCTTCTTCTGCATCCCTTGCGTTTGATCAAAGATATGGTCATCGATTCCTGCCCTATCTAGAAGTGCAATGTATTTATTCAGGTAGATATACTTGTCATATTTGTCAGCAAAGATATTTTTGTTGAAAGTCAACACTTGGTATCTGTTTTCAAGCATCTAAAGTCTGGCTTTAGGATTCTGTATTAGTGCAAGTTCATTTCTTGCGTTTTCATGGGTTTTAGCTAAGCTTATCTCTTGGAACTACTTAAATGTGAGTTTATCTTCACAGAGGAGAGTCATTTCTGTACACTCTTCTTTAAATTGCTCCAAAAAGAGTAAATCCCTCGTATTGACATCCTTAGCAATAAGTAACTTTTACGAATCAGTGTTATAGCAGTAGAAGGTATCGTAGTAGGTGGAAGGGTTATCACTGACTGGAAAGAGCTGAAGTTTTGCTTGCTTTTTCTCATCTGTCTGACTTTAGCTAAAGACTGGTTCATCGATTTCTTGCAGCTGGGTAAGGAGAGTGGATTTTCCAGTCATGGCCTCTCCGATAACAGAAAGGATATATTTAGGCCAGTGGAGTAAAAACCTTTTGAAGTTTTCAAGCTGGAGCCTATATTGAATGGGTAGAGCTATAACTGAAAACTTATCCAAGAAGTTGGTCTATTTGAGCAACTTGGAGTTGATAATGGGCCTAAATTTGCAGTTATCGAAGTAGATCCTTTATAGTTTGAGTTTTTGCTCTGCATATAGCTCTTTGATTTATTTGTCTTTGGTCTTTTCAAAATTTTTGATTTCTTCTTGGTACTTTAGGATCTCATGCTACTTTTGCACTTTGAAAGCCTCAAGCTCTGCCTTGCACGCTTTTAGCTGCTTACTCAGCAGCTCCACTTCTGTCTCTACATCCATTTTAAATAAGAAAGGAAGTTTTATAGGCATGGCTTTGTTCATGGGATTATCCAGCTCAAACGTGAATTTTGTATCAGTTATTGGTTTGATTTTTATGGCTCCTTCTTTCACATTATTGCTAAAACTGTTGAAATCGCAGAAAAAGCTGATTTGCGGGAAGAGTTAGGAATAAGTTTATGAGGTGACTGCCGCCCGAAAGGTTTGATAGTTGTCATTGGTATTTGTGTATGCAAAATTAATTGCGTCTTTTGTAAAAGTAATTTCTAGCTGAAGACCATTGAATATCTACAGAGTTTTCTTGGCAATAGCTTATTAAGGCTCCATTGTTTAATAATTAATTTTGAAGGTTATGGATATATAACATAAAATTGTTTGCAATCTACAGACTTATTTTTTTATCACTACAACAAACCACTGATTCATGTTATTTGACTCTACCTAATCTATTTATTGATCCAGCAATCAACTATTTGATATCAAGATGCTTTTTATGGTCGCAGTTCAAGCTTATTCCAAAGCTCATCGTATTTTAATGGCTGTGGCTTTTTGCATATTATTGGCTATTATCTTGAAAAATAATCGTGAAGTTCTAATTTTGTATCTATTGAACACAGCTAAACTAAAGTAAGTATTAACTTCCTTACAAGATTTTAGCCCAGGCTATTATTCTTGCCTCCTTCTGAAGTTATCAGTAGGTCTCCTAGAAAAAATGCAACTGACAATCATTATATTTCTTATGGCTAGCCATAGATTCTGTTTTATCTCTGCATTTAGTAGAAATTTAGTTTATTTCTAAACTTTTCTGTGACTTAAGAAATCTTTAGTACAATTAAAGCCATTTTTCGGAGTCGAACTATGAAAATGTATCATCTAACTCACCACAAAGAGTCACTTTAGACCGAATTAGCGCTTAGGTTAGTCGAAAACTCATCCTACGTTTCTGAAGAGACTTGATCACAATAGAATCCCTGTGCTATTTTTACAACATTATTGATTATTTAAGTATCATTTCACACCTTGGCCTTTGAATTACGGGCGATCGTGTCCTTCTTGTAGATGGAAACCATCGGATCTTTAGGCTTGACTTTTTCCATCAGTGAATCATACCTGCGTTGGTACTCAGAAATTATAGATTCTGCGTTGTAGTTTTCTTTGACGCTGAGGTGGTCCTTTCCCCCGATAGATAGCTGTGCCTCTTTCTTGATCGTTATGGCCTTGTAGTCATTGCGATAGTTGGTGTCCCGCTTGCCTTGCTCCTGCAGATGCAGCAAATGTATCTGGTTTTTATCAGGTCTCTCAGCGTTGAGCTTGTTGTAGCTAGCGGCCTCTCTATTTTTGTAGTCTTTCTAATTTAGCACAAATTTACCTGATAGTTAGAGGATGGATCCAGAGCCCAGTTCATCTTCAAGAAGAATGTGTCGCGTTCTTTGCCCTTCTGCAGCTTATCTCCGCTGTTGCCGTTGAATTACTTCCTATATTGTGAGCGTTAGAGGATGTTTGGGATGGTGGGAAGAAGGGAGGTACTATTTTAGTGTTTCCTGAAGTGCTGTAAGCCTTTCTAAACTTCAGTTTGGTTATAATTGGGGAGATGTTTGGAAGGAGAGTAGCTATGGTGGTAGCTGGAACTGTTGCTGCCTTCATAGAAGGTGGGACTGAGATGGTCTCTGCGGCAGTGGGCAGCCACTTGATCAAGATTGGGATCGTTGAGGGATGATTTGTTGAGAGTTTAGCTGATCTTTTTGTCGGCAAAGTTTAGTTCTGACAGGCCTTCCATTATTTCTAAATTAATATTCTTTAAGCAAAAATAGAAACAGCTCACAATTAGGCATCATAAACATTTTAAACAACTAAAAACAGTGATTGTCTCGAATATAAATCATCAACAAAACAACTGTGTGAGCTCAATTTAGCTCATTTCCGAGAAATGCTCTACTAATCCACCTTTAGATCTCTCTTAGTGATAAGTCAATAATTATTGAGAATAATCAAGAAGGTCAAATAAAGTATTGCTGCTCATTCAAAGCCAAAGGTGACAATATTTCTCCTATTGTATTGTTGGCAGAAATACTAGCGTTGAGGCCTGTATCCATGTGCTTTATTGTGCTCTACTCATTGATGATCAGTCCCGAAACTTTGTACCCGTTTTCTTACCATTCCTCACCACCGTTGGGCTCCTACACATAGTCTTGGAACTGACTGATGGCCTGTGATTTTTAAATTTGCTGATAGAGCTCTAAATTTCTATTTTGCAGGTCCTCAATTCTTTTGATCCTTATGAGTTCTAGCTCTTTCTTTTTGCTCATTTCTTTGTTACGCATCAGCTCCGTCTATTTACATATTAGCTCACTGTTTACTCTTCCTAGCTCCACTTGCTTGGACTTCAGCCGACTTTAGTTTTTGTTCATCATTTCCATCAAATTTTGCATATTACGGCTGTCTTGCTCCAGCTTCTGCTTTATGAGGCAAGACATAGAGTCTATGGCTTTGTTATTGGCCTATAGTTTTTCTTCGAAGGTTGGAATTTTGCTGCTAATCATCTCCTGCTGCGCTTTGATTGACTCAGTGTTTTCATAAAGTTTCTCCTCGTATTTTACCGATTTGCCTTTCTACGTTTGATAATGCTGTTTAGGTTGCTAGCATGATAAGTTGAAACTTCTTTCAAGTCGATGGCTCTGCAGCAGATTGTTTATTTCTTCGATTCTTCTCTCAATTACGGTCTCCTCTATTGGGAGGGTTTTGAATGAAACATTGCTTTTGACTTTGCGAAGCTGTGTCTACTCTTTTTCTGTTTGGTCTGACACTTTTTAGCAAACCATGACTTTATCTTTACTCAGTCTTTGCGATTCCTGATGCTGAAAAATCTTTCTACGCCTTTTGGTCACTTTCTACTCAACTTTAATTTGAGGCAGTGGAGGAGGAGACACAAAAATGTCAGGTTGCTACGCCACAGAAATGTGATTGGGCAAGGACGGCATGGCTCTTTGGTTAAAAGACATGAGAGAAGAGTTGGCGAAGCTGGCAAGTGATATTTTGCTTTGGTTATAGGGATGCGGCTGAACCCTCATAATTCGATTTCAGAATGTATTATATTCTATTATCTCGGTTTGTCATTCAATCAAAACAGTTGCTCACGAATTTCTGCAGTTTGTACTTCTTTATGAAGTTGTTGCACCAAATTGAGGTCGGTCTGAACTTTTTGCTTGTGAAGATTCTTTTTGCCAGTTTCCGAAACTCATCCATGCTGATGGTTTGCTGGGTTGCCTTGCTCAAGATTTCTTTGGCTAACGAGCGCCCGTTTTTTACGTCTATGTTCGATATGTTGTACTTTTAGCAAATTCGTTCTCCTCTCCCAAATTTGAGTGAAAAATAGAGGAATCTTCTTCGGACTATTATTTTGAATGATTTTCCATGATAGGGGCTGGCTTGCTCTCACTCATTTCTGGTTACTACTTCACGAGTTCACTGTTTTCAAAGAAGTTAGCCAGTTCCGAAGGTATCTTCATTTCGGGGGCAGAGTCCTTTTACTCTTTGAGATGAAATTTAGGAAATAAAGGGGGGTTGGACGTAATTATTTCTCTTATCTTGGTTGCTAACTATGTCCAGTTTTACCTATATCGCCCAATTCTGATGCGATTGTCGATGGTTTGGATTACTCAGAGGCCAAGTTTGAACTTCCACCTCCATATTATCCGATGGGCAAAGATTGCCGTTCGTGATTCATATGGGCTATTTGAAGAAAGATATACATGAAGAAGACTGGTTACTGGAGTAGTGATTGAGAAAGAACTCGAAAAGTTCCTGCTGCTGGAATTCTATAGCCAGCAAGTTGAATTTGCAGGACATGTCTATTAGCTTTTGCTGCATGGGAATAAATCAGGGGCAAATTATAAAATTAGGAATCTTCTTAGTTCTATTAATTAGAGCAATAAAATTTT
>Ga0316217_10004192_pt1 | contig 15801 bp, 15 predicted proteins | sample 1anoAmetaG_FD_203633 | JGI IMG/M metagenome (GOLD analysis project Ga0316217, IMG submission 203633) | Freshwater microbial communities from Trout Bog Lake, Wisconsin, USA - 1anoA | ecosystem: Environmental > Aquatic > Freshwater > Lake > Hypolimnion/Profundal zone | place: USA: Wisconsin... | reverse complement strand
CAGGCATGAATTTCTTCTCCGAGAGCCGGATGCGGCAAATCCGCACGTCCGGTTCGATGAGCGGGACGTGGAAACGGAGCGCCTCGCGCCACCGCGCCACGTCTCGACTCTACCCCTTTAATCAGTTTTACGCCCCGATTGCTAAGGTTCCACCGCTGCCAACGGCACCGATGAATGTCTTTACCATCAGCGTGTTGCTCCAATCTTACGAGTCATGCGTTGATTGCGCCGCCACCGATGCCGTTACCCCATCGGCCAATTACGATTCGTCTCCGTTCATCAGACGCCAATACGTTGTGCAACCAAAGCCCGAAATCCGCATCTTCCTCGTCCTCGGAGTAAGTCAGCGTAGAAATTGACGGTCTCGCGTTGCAATAGGAAATCATGTGAATCTCTCCGCCTAGGCTTAACCTGAGCACACACAAACCTTGTTCTCGAGAATATGAAGTCGGCTTTCCTTCGCCGGGAACATCGCTCACCTTTCCATTAATATAAACAAACAACCTCTCTCTCATTGCAAACAAACCAACGCAGTCCTTTCCAAGACACCCATAAAATCCCACAGTTTTATTTTCGATATTTGATTCACCGCAGGCACCGGCCTTGTCCACAGGGACGTCAATTGCGATTTTGTCGTTTACCAAAAAAAAGTTTCTTAAAAAAACGCGCATATTACCTACTTTCGTCAAGGCTTCGGGGTCAACGCTATACTCGATACTTTTATCATCTTCATGCCCCACGGCAAATGCCGGCCGGCGGCAGTGGCCAAAGCCTTGCGGGGTTAACTGCTCGCCTATGTCCGGCGGGGCGGCCACCAATCGCGGGAAGGCTTGGCGCACCTGACCGGAGCGGGTCACCCGGCCGGGAGCGCTTTTGCCGCTTCCGCGCCCTCGGCCACAATACGCACGTTTGCACATGTCAAACTCCTTCGCCCAACCCGGCCCACGCCACCGCTTTGCCGCCGGATGGCCACCAGGCACCGCCGGCGAGCTTTTTCTGGGTGCCATGATTTTAATAAATCCATCGCGGCGATACAACCAAATCACCGGCATTGGGCCACACCAAGAACGCTTTGCCATGAGAACCATCCTGCCTGATTCATTATGCAAGCTCAGGTGATTGGGCGTCGCGTCGCCGGCGAACGTCGCGCGTGGGTTTAATGATTGCAGATAACTTACCATGCTCAGCGGCGAATGCAAGGGATTGGCCAATATTTTGGGCCACAGCGGCGATTGGCGCAAGTGGCGTGGGTTTTGGTAAGTTCTCGACGCACATTGATCGCAGGTTTGTTGCGATAAAATCTTCGGGCACTTTGGGGGGGCCTTGAGGCGGTTTGGGGGCACCTTGGGGCGTTTTGGTGGCCTCTTGGAGCAGTCGAGAGGGGGTCGAGAGGCCTCCAGAAGCGTTTAAGGCCGGGAAACCTGCCCTGAACCTCGCGGAACCTCCGGGAAACCTCGCGGAACCTCCCATGAAAGTCGCTGAAAGTGGCCTAAAACTCGGGCCAATCTCGGGGGTTTTAAGCGTACTCAACAACTTAAATTAGTTAGCCAATGCGGCTTTGTCAATTAAATTGAGCAACGTGGCCCGATCCAAAAAAATCATCCGAAAAAGACATTTTCGCTGGTAAGTCCGCTGGGAATCAGCACTTAGGGAAAATGAACGTGCGTATAGTGCGCAGCAGGATGCGGGGCGGCGCCCTCGCCAGCTACCTACTTTTCGGATGTTTTGCCACGCCCCCTATGGCTCTCCCGCGGCAATCAATCCAAACCGCGTGTGGATCGCATGTTCCAGTTTGGCGAACGCCAAACGGTCGAAGGTCATGCCGATGATGACCATCATCGCCATCACGGCCACTACCGTCTGGATATCCGAGACGGTGCGGCCGACTTCCAGGCGATAGCCCAGACCCGGATGTTTGTCGATCAGCAGCACCAGTTCGCCGCCCATCAGGCTGCGCCAGGCGAAGCTGAAACCTTGCCGCAGGCTGCTGGCCAGGGCGGGCAATGTGGCGGGGAGCAGCACGTAGCGATAGAGCTTCCAGCCGCGGGCGCCCAGCATCAAGCCCGCCCGCTTATACAGCGGGGGGATGCCGCGCAGGCCGTCGCGCATGGAAATGGCAATGGCGAAGGTGCTGCCCATGGTCATCACAAAAAGGATCGCGCTTTCGCTGTAACCGAAGACGATGAAAGCCATCGGCGCCCAGCAAACGCTGGGCAGCGTTTGCAAACCCAGCAGGAGCGGGCCGACGAAACTGTCCAGCCTGTGCCATTCCCATAAGGCCGCCCCGAGTACCGCCCCGACCAGAACGCTGATAATAAAACCAATCACCAGCCGGCTAAGGCTTACGGCGTTGGCGATCAACAATTGGCTGTGCAGCGTGCGGTAGAAGAAATTGTGATCGAAGGGATCATGTTCCCGCCACGGCCAGCCGGTATGCACCGGGTCGGCAAACGCGGTGGGTGTGCCGAGCATTCTCGTGAAGGCATCCAGGACACCGCTGGGGCTGGGATAGATATCCGGCCGCCATTGCGTGATCCTATATGTTGCCTCCCAGATCGTCAGCATAATCACCCAGATCAGCAGGTACAGGAGCCAGGATTTCAGTTTCTTCGGTGGTGGCGTCGAGGGAGTTGAGGGCGTTGACACGATTAACCTCATTTTCGATTTCACGGCGAACCAGCCGGGCCAGTTCATTGATGTCGGGGCTGTCGAACTTGCGTGGATGCGGCAATTGCACGTTGACGATTTTGCGGATTCGCCCCGGATGCGAATGCAGCACGATGATGCGGTCGGCCAAACGCACCGCTTCGCCCACCGAGTGCGTCACGAACAGCACGGTTTTATGCGTTTCCACCCACAATTGCTGCAAATGGTGATGCAGCAGCGTGCGGGTTTGCGCATCCAGCGATGCAAACGGTTCATCCATCAGCAGCACCGCCGGATCCATCACCAATGCCCGCGCGATGGCAATGCGCTGGCGCATTCCGCCGGAAAGCTCATGCACCAATTTTTGCCCGGCGTTGCCGAGGTGGACTTTGCGTAAGGCCTCGGCGACGCGTGCATCGTGATCGCCGTTGGACGCCCCGGTCATTTTCAGGCCGAAGCCGACATTCTGCGCCGCTGTCAGCCAGGGAAAAAGCCCGTGATCCTGAAACACCATGGCCCGGTCTGGGCCAGGCCCGGTGATCGGCTTGCCATCCAGCGTGGCGGTTCCGCTGTCGGGGGCGATCATGCCGGCCGCGATATTTAGCAGCGTGCTTTTCCCGCAGCCGCTGGGGCCAACCACCACCACAAATTCGCCCGGCTCACAAGTGATGGAAACATCTTCCAATGCCGCCCCGTCGGATTTTTGGAACCGCTTGGAAATCCCCTGCATCACCAACTGCCCGCAGCGGCTGGCAACATGGGTTGCCGCTTTCGCCACCGGCGCGGATTGTTCCCGCGACCGGCCGGCCGCCAGTAATCCTGACACGGGTAAGGCGTTTTCGTGGGTCATACAATTCACGGCCGTGTCGTCGGCGGCAATGCGGTTATCTTCCGCAAAACATCCGTGGCAAACAAGCCGTCCAAATTCGGCTTGGTGTCGATGAATTGTAACTGGTAGCTCCACTGGGCCATAGCGGTAAAAGTCGCCGGCAGCGGATCATCGGTAAACTGCGTGCGCCCCAGCGCCTGCCGCACAATGGCCGGGGGAATCTTTTCCCCGGTCAGGCTTGCCAGCGAATCCGCCAATGCTTTGGCCGACTGTTCCGCCGGGCGATTTTGCAATTGCTGGGTAAGCTGTTCATGCACGGCCAGGAATTTTTCCACGACGTCGGGATGGTCCTGCAAAAACGAAGGCGTGGTTACCACGACAGTCAGCACGAACCGCTGCTGGGGCCACAAATCCTTTTCCTCGCCAATCAGCGTGACATTGCCGGTCGCCAGCAGCCGCGATCCCCAAGGCTCCGGCACCCATGCCGCATCCAACCGCCCACGATCAAACCCGGCGAGAAGCTGGGCATTGGGTGTAACTTGGACATTGTCCGTCGAAACATGCAGCACATCGCGCAAGTAATGCTTGGCCGAAATATCCTGCGTATTGCCAAGCTGCGGCGTGGCCAGATTCTTCCCAGCCAAATCCGCCAGCGAGGTAATCCCCGCCCCCTTGCGGGCGACAATCACCACCCCATTAGCCGCTGCCCCGGCAATCACCCGGATCGACTTGCCCCGGCTCTTCATAAAACTATTGATCGCCGGCCCCGGCCCCACATACGCAATATCCACTTCCCCGGCATTGAGCGCCGTAATCAATTCCGGCCCGGCATTAAACTGCCGCGGAATAATCTCCACAGCCGGAAAGGCGTTCGTAAAATCACCCTGTCCCAGCCCCAAAACCGCCTGGGCATGGGTGACATTGGGAAAATAGCCGATCTTGAGTTGCTTCACGGAAAACTGCCCGGTCCGGACCGGCATGTCGTGCTTCTGCCCGCATCCCGCCATTGCGGCCAGCACCATGACAATAATCAAGCCATGTGGGGTTCGCTTCACCCTGCGGGTGTTCAGCGAACCGGTTATTGTGTCGCCGTGCAGCGCCACGAATAACCGGTCTGCTAAGGCAGACCCTACATCAGCCGACGCGAGCGAGTGGAAACGGAAAAACATAACTTGCGTAGATTAGCCAAACTGAGCCAATTTGTCAAGCATTCCTATAGGACTGATAGTTAAATGACCCCGTGTACGGAAAACAACCCCATCAAAGCAGGTAGCCCACCTGCACTCCAGCCCTTTCCCTGACTAGAGGGCAAGGGGAAAATCCAAATGAGACTGCCCCGTGGAAAATACTGCATTCCCGCGATTTCCAATCGCGGCTTTCCAATCGCCAATCGGCAATTGGCAATCGGCAATCGCCATCGTTACCATCCCCGCCATGATTCTCGATCAACTGCTTCATGCCGAACGGTATAAGAACATTCACCAGCGAATGCGGATTGGGTTGGACGCGCTGCTGGCCGGCAAGCTTAGCCACAGCCACGACGGGCGCTACGAACTGCTTGGCGCGGACGTTTATGCCCTGGTGCAGACTTATGACAGCAAGCCACGCGAAGCCGGCAAGTGGGAGGCACATCGCAAGTACACCGATATCCAATACATCGTCGAAGGCAGCGAGGTCATGGGCTGCGCCCCGCTGGCGGAGTTGCATGAAGTGGAGCTATTCGACGTCGTCAGGGACGTGGGCTTTTGTGACGGTTCGGTGGGGAATTTTTTCAAAGTCAGCGCCGGCGAGTTTGCCGTGTTTTTCCCGCACGATGCGCACATGCCCAGCCTGGCGATTGCCGCGCCGGCACGGGTGAAGAAAGTGGTAATCAAGTTGGCGTTGCCGGAATGATGGCGCGGCGGCAAACATGTCCAGCTTATGGGAGGCGACTTTTATGAATAGTGCAAATTCACTGCGACCGCGACTGGTGGGTAGCCCCTGTTGTTTGCCGAAACTGGCGCGGCCGGAGTTGCTGGCAGCCTATCGGCAGATCGGCTTTACCAAATACGAGGCGTTTTGCAGTTGGGCGGCGGCACGCCATGAACCCACCGGCGACCCGGCGGCGGCGCGTGCCGAGGCGGCGGCGTACGGGATGCGGATCACTTCGTACCATCTGCCCAAGATTGAAAAAGACATCGAAGCCGGCCTGGCCAATGCGTTGGCGGCGGCGCGTTATGCGGCGGGATTGGGCGAGGGCGTTGTCGTGCTGTTTAAGGCCGAAGCCAAGGATGTCCTGATCCGCACCGCGGGGCGGTTTCTCGATGCCATTGAGAAGGAGCGAATGGCGGTGGTGCCGGTTGTGCAGAACCACAAGGGCAGCGCGATCAGCACGTTGGCGGATTTTCGCCAGGTGCTGGACGCCATCGACGATCCACGCATGAAGGCCATTCTGGAAGTGGGGCATTTTCAGCGAGTGGGTGCGAACTGGCGGGATGGCTGGGATTTATTGGGCGCGCGGCTGGCGCTGATCCACGTCAATGATATTCGCGATGGCCGGTCGGTGCCGTTTGGCACGGGGGAGGTGGATTTTGCCGGGTTGATGAAGCAGGTGCGGCAGAAGGGTTACGCGGGCAATATCGTAGTCGAACTGGAACTGGCCACGCATGAAACGCAGCCGCAGGTCACGCTGGATGGCCTGCGCGATGCCACCGACTTGTTGTGCAATTTATATGATGCGGCCTGATTCGGCCGGTTTGGAGGATGTTTCGTGGATATTCCGAGAGTTTGTATCATCGGTGCCGGCGGGCTTTCCACTCGGCGAATCTATCCCAACCTCGGCGCCGCCGGGGCGCAGTTGGCGGGTGTCTGCGACTTGGACCCGGCCAAAGCCAATCGCAACGCGAAACTGTTCGGCGGCAAGGCGTATGGCGATTTCGCGCAGATGCTGGCCGAGCAGAAGCCTGATGGCGTCATCGTCTGCATCGGCCCCGAGCAGCACGCCAAACTGGCCATGCAAATCTTACGGCTGGGTTTTCCGGTCTACACCGAAAAACCACCGGCCGCTTCGGCTGAAGCGGCATTGGAAGTGGCGCGGGTTGCCAAGGCGCAATGCCTGCTCTGCACCACCGCGTTCAAGAAACGCTACACCGACGCCGCCAACCGCGCCAAAGCTTGGATCAGCCAGCGTGTACCGGGCGATCTCTATTCGATATCGGTGGACTACTGTTCCGGCGCTTATAAGAACGATAGCCCCCGGACCGATTTTCTCCTGGATTTCACCGTTCACATCATCGACTTGGTTTCTTATCTGTTCGGCAATGCGGCGGAAGTGTTTGCCTTCGCCAAGGATTTTCACGCCTACGCGGTTTCGTTGCGCTTTGCCAACGGCGCGGTCGGCTCATTGAATCTCACTGATGGCCGCACCTTCGGCATCCCCACTGAAGAGATCGAGATTACCGCTCGTGATGCCAATTTTATGAGCATCCATAATTCCTCCTGTTGGCGGATCACCGAGAACGGCAAGCCTTGTGAGTGGCGCGAACCACCGACTTTCACCAGCAGCGGCGATAGTGGCCGCGATACCGGCCATCTGGCGGAATTGGAGGATTACGTGCTGGCATTAAAGGAGGGACGGAAATCAACGCGCTCGAACATTTATGAGAGCTACAAAACCATGGTGCTTTATGAGGCGATCCGCGCCTCCGTGCTGAGTGGCCAGAAGGTGCCAGTCAACTACAAGGTGATTTAGCGGCACGGCCAACAGAGGAAACAAATCATGGCGGGCAATATGGGCGCAAGTTCGGCAGTCAAAGTTCGCCTCGGCAACCGCGCCTGGGAGACAGTGGGCAACCGGCAGACATTTATTCTGCAACCCGGCGAGCCGGTGCAGTTCGATCTGGCTTCCGGTGGATGCTGGTATGGCCATGGCTTTGCCCATCGGCAGCCTTATCCGCTCAATCGCGAGGCGATTGTTAATCCGCGCTTCGCCGTCAACAACGCCATCAGTCCGATTTGGATGTGTTCCGCCGGCCTGGTGGTGTGGATCGATACCGATCAGGCCTTGGCCGTGCAAAGCAATGTGGCCGGCAACGGCAGGCTGGAAGTGGTTTGCCCCAGCGCGGCGGTCACTGTGCGGCTCTTTCATGGCACCCACTTGCCTGCGGCCCATGCCAAACTGCTGCGGGCCATCGGCTGGCCGGGAACGGCGGGGGGTAAAAATCTCTTTGGCTCTAGCATCTTTTGCACCTGGACGCAATATCCCAAGTGCATCGATCAGCCGCGCGTGCTGGCCATGGCCGCGGACATTCGGCGCCAGGGTTATCCCTGCCAGCTTCTCATCCTCGACGACAAATGGGAAACCACCGCCGGCGATCTGGCTTTCGCCGCCAACTTTCCCGATCCCCAAACCATGGTGCGGCAACTGCACGAAATGGGTTTCAAAGTCTGGCTGTGGGTCACGCCGTTCGTCAATCAGCAGTCAGCCAATTTCGCCATGCTGGCCGGCAAGGGTTATCTGGTGAAGCGGCGGAGCGGTGAAGAACCGTCGCTGCTCAAGTGGTGGGGCGGCACCGCCGGCTTGGTCGATCTGACCAACCCGGCCGCTTACACCTGGTATCGCGATCAACTGCTGGCGCTCCGCCGCGATTTCGGCGTCGATGGCTTCAAGCTCGATGGCGGCGATGCCAAGTATCATCCCCCGGCCGATGATTCCCGCTGGCACCATGATATGGGTCCATCCGGCTATTCCGATTTATATCTTGCCCTGGCTGAAGAAGTGGCGGCGGGGGCCTGCGAGACGCGCACGGTCTGGATGTCGCAGCGGCGGAACATCATCTGGCGCGAAGGCGGCAAAGATTCGCATTGGGGCGTGGACAACGGCCTGAAAGCGCTGCTCCATTTAGGCTTGCACATGGCCCTGCTCGGCTACGACGTGCTGATAGCCGATATGGTTCCCGGCCGGGTGCAGACGATGCTTTCCGACATGCCGCTGCCCAGCGATGAATTGATGGTGCGTTGGACCGAAGCCTCGGCGTTCATGCCGGTCTTGCAATTCTCCTATTTCCCGTGGAACTATGCCGCCCACGTGAAGGATGCCGTGCGCGGCCTGGCCCAAGCCCATGCCGCCCTCGGCGATTATCTCACGCGCGAGTCGGCCCATCGCACCAAGCCGCTGTTGCGGCCAATGTGGTACGACTGGCCCGATCAGGAACGTTTTTACACGATTGCCGATCAGTTCGTGCTAGGCAGCGACATCCTGGCCGCCCCGGTATTAGACAGCGGCATCGTCGCCCGCGATGTGACGTTGCCGCCCGGCCAATGGCGCGACGCTTGGACCGGCGAACTCCACGCCGGCGGGCTAAAGTTGTGCTATCCCGCCCCATGCCCCGGCATGCCGCTATTCATTCGAGCGGAAGCGGCGGACTTATTCGCCGCCGTGCATAAAGTGTTGCAAGGAATTCCCCGCGGCTCGGTATCGCCGGGCGTCACCACGGCAACCTACGCCTGCGGCATCAACCGCGATATTAAGTTGACAGGATGATGGGCGATGGGCAATGTCCCAGACGCCAACACGGCCTGCGGGCCACGTTGCGTTTCGGTCAACCGAAAAATGTATGGGCTGTTGTTCCCCGCTCCTGACCTCGGCATCCTACGCCAAATGGCCGACGACGTTCGTCGGCGGCGTTTCATATGGGAAATCCAAGCTAAAACGGGTAACATGATGGCCGGCCGTCCACGAGGGTTGTGGGCCGCATCTAGGGAGCATCTGCCATGTTGAGATATTTTGCTTTGGTGATACCGTTGCTGGTGGCGGCGGGGCTACTGGGTTCGGAGGTGGCTGTTGCGCAGTCAGCAACGCGACCTAGCACGGAACGGGCGTTTCATCTCCACCTTTTGGCTCGTGACATCATCGTCACGGATGAACAAGGACGGCCCATAAAGTATGCCAGCGTCGAGCCAGTTTCGGCGAACATCAATGGCGGGAGAACCTACACCGATAAACGCGGCCATGCCGTAATACCGGTATCCTTGGCTTATATTGATAGGGTACAGTGGGTAAGTATCACCAAAGACAGCTTTGAGGACCAATACTTGGATGCCCCGCAGCCTTGGCCAGGGAACTTGTCGCTAAAGGTTGTGCTTATGCCAGAGACACGCCCGACGACTTTGCCGGCGCATGACAAGACGCCGGTTGCGCCAAGTGAAGCAGAAATAACTTTGCCGCCAAGAGTGGCCACAACACCCGAAGAGTTCGTTGAATTGTGTCCAATGGCTACAGCTCAGGATGTAAAGACGAGCATTCATGCTGGCGCGGATGCCAATGCCAAGGATCGGGATGGTCAGACACCGCTAATGGCGGTGGTGAAGTGGGGTGACAATCCTGAAGTTGTGGCTGCCTTGCTCAATGCCGGTGCCGATGTCAATGCCAAGGACAAAGATGGATGCACCGTACTGCAAATAGCAGCGGAATGGGGCATGAGAAACACAGTGGAGGTGCTGCTGGCCAACAAAGCGGAAGTGAATACCAAGGACAGGGACGGCGATACGCCTTTGCATCGAGCGGCGATTGCTGGCTCCGTGAAAGTGGTCAAATTACTGTTGGCCAACAAGGCCGATGTCAATGCCAAGAACAACGGTGGTCTTACGCCTTTGCATCGGGCGGCAGAACAGGGCAAGGTTGACGTGGTGGAAGTGCTGCTGGTCAACAAAGCGGATGTGAATGGCAAGGACAACAAGGGCCAGACGCCTTTGCACTTGGCAGTGGCTAATGGCCGTGACTTGGTGGTGGAATTGCTTGGCGAGTATGGCGGCGTCGAATGAACGGCGATGACGGGCAAGGGCTACATCCCGTTTAGTCCGTTCCACGCGATGGCGGTGCGGCCTCGGTCGAATGGGAAATCCCGGAAGGATTACATGAAACTCAAACACCATCCACTGGCCATATTCCAAAACAGCGACACCCCGCTGGCGCTGCATGTGCGGCAGAAGTGGATCAACCCATCTTCGCGCGACCAGCACACGGCCGATTCGTTAAGGGATCGGCTCCAGTCGGCACAACAGTCTGATGGCAGTTGGGGCGGCTCGGTCGCCACGACCATCGAAAACCTGTTTGCCGTCTGGCTGCTGGGGACGGTGGATGCCGCGACCGAGCGTGCCGTCAACTGGCTGATGGAAACCGATCAGCCGCCGCTGCGGCGCGTCAACAAGGATGGCGGCCGCTATGACGATATGTTCTTCCACACGCCGGCGCGTGATGATCGGAAGCGCTTGCGTCAGTTGCGCGGCGTGCCGTCCACGCCGGGCTGTGCAGGTTTCGTCAAAACCGGCGCGGCGCTGTTCCATGCTTTGGAACTGCGTCAGGGCGATGCAGCCCGCATCACCCGTGCCTGCCAAACGCTTTCGCACTTGTTCGTCTATCGCCACGGCCGGCCCTGCACCGGCTCGTGCAATGTGAGCCTGCTCATGGCGATGGCGGTTGACTGCCGCCGCTTTGATCCCCAAGCCATCGCCGCCGCCATCGGTTGGCTGCAGCGGCAACAACAACCCGGCGGCAGTTGGGCAAAGGGTATTCCGTTCTTTGAGACGGTGTATGCACTGCATCGCTTCCCGCAGAAACTCGCCGCCGCACAACTTGACCGGGCTTTGGCTTACGCCGCAACGATGCAGCGGCGTAACGGCGGTTGGGGACGAACGGATCAACAGTTAAAGACGTTCCTGCTTTTGCCGGCTTTACACCAGGCCGCCGGGATCGGGCCCACCATTGGCACCTGTGTCAGGCATTCCTAATTGTCGGTCAGTGGCCGATAACGCTGGCTGAACCATTTGGCAAGCCGCCGATGGAGCAAGCCAGACTCGTAGGGAATTAACCGGCAGGTAGCTGATTTCGCTGGAGATGACCGGGTTCCTGGCGAGACTGGCGGCGCTGCCACGCTTGGCCCGACCGCGTCTCCGTGCGTTGGTGTACTATCCATGGAATCGCGCCGTCGGAGCCGTCTGTCGGGCGCGGCCGTAAAAGGTGTGAAGTAGGAAAGGGCGAAGGCGCAATGCATAATTCGCGATTGAAAATGCAAGGCAAGCAAAGGAAACGCTGAAAGCGGACCGTCGCCTGTAAAATATTGCACACTTGCGATTGACGCAAAATGGCGTGCGTCGGAGTTTGTTCTAGCCGCCAAACAAGCACAAATTATTGTTGTCGGACGGAATCGATCATTTGCCCGCCAATCGCGGCGATTCACCGCCAAAACCCTGCCGGATTGGGGGGATTTAGGTTCGGGAAGGGCCATTTTCACCCCTGGCCTTGTAAATTAGCCTGGAATAGAGGCATGTTAACGATAAATAAGCCCCTGTTAAGGGGTTGTTAGACCCCAAATAGGGGTGAATTAAGCCCAAATAGCGAACATGTGTACCCTTGAAATTTTGACGCCAATGCGGTTTGTTCGGAATGGGAAGCCCATTTTTAGGAATTTCAGACCCATGGCGTGCCGCTAAAAATCTGGCCGAAAACACAAGCTGATTAGCTAAGTCCATTGGAAATAATGACTTACGGCAAAAACCAATCTGCGCCAATTCCGCCGCGACAGCGCGAAGCGAGTTATGTCGGCTCTTGGTGGGTGCTTACATTAGCCGTGGCAATTGCCCGGTGGCTTGGTCGTACACGCCATATTCTTTAGCGGCTTGCACCAGGGCGAAGAGGTTTTCGTCGGGGGTATCGCGCGGGCACTGGTCGCCGGTGGACAGGCAAAAACCGCCGCCGATGCCGGCGTCGCGCATGGCCTGCTTGGCTTTGTCGCGTACCAAATCAGGTGTGCCGCGCAGCATGACATCCACGGTATGCAGGTTGCCCATCAGGCCGATCTGCCGGCCGCGGGCGCGCTTCACCTCCGCCAAATCCACGTCGCCCATGGTGGGAACCTCCAGCGGGTTGATCATGTTCAAATCGGTGTGCTCGGCCAGCATGTCCACCAGCAGCCGCGATTTGCCGCAACTGTGCAGCAGCGTGGGCACGCCGGCGTCCTTGCACATCTTGGTCCACTTCTTCAGCGGTGGGATGCAGTATTTCATCACCAATTGCGGCGAACTGAGCGTCAGCGTGCCCGAGCCGCCAAACAGAACATAGTCCGGTTTGCCGGCCAGGATAAGTTCCACACCGCGCGTGCCGCTGGCCAGGTTCAGGTCGTACCATTCGTCGAGGATTTCCGGACAATCGATGGCGGCGTAGCTGAGCGCTTCGATACCGCCGTCCGCAGCCCAGAGCCATTGCTGAAACCCGGGATAACCGAGACTGACACCGAAAGCCGCGTTGCGTTTTGTGCATTCCTGGCGGACTTCATTCCACTCCACGGTGTTGATGCCGGTCGGCATCACGCGCTGCGTCCAGCGGAATGCCTTCCAGTCCCGGGCGATATCCTTCATCACTTTCCGTACCGGTGTGGGCGGGTCGGCGCGCAGGCAAACGGTCTGCCCGGTTAGCTCACCATCCGGCGTGCGCAGGGTTTCGTCGCGAACCATCGCATCCAATGCCGCATCGTAATGATCCTTTTGCGTGCGGGTGATATGCGGCGAATCCTCATAAACCAGCGGTGAATACCAGCAGGAATTGACCCAATAATCGGCCCCAAAATAATCGATAGTCTTGAGATATTCCTTCCACAGCGGCGTCACGCCGTTGAAGTAAATATCCCAAAACGGCAGCTTGCTGCGTTTGGCAGGGATGTAATTGGAAGTGTCCGGCGCTACCGGCACGCGATCCGGGGTCCCGCCGCGCATGGCCGTGAGAAAACGCTGTTTGGAAGTCATGGCCGGCATTGTACCGGCGGCGGCTATTGTCTTCTATGGTATTGGTCCAGGTCGTACCAAACGCCGCCGGTGGGTTTGTAGGAACTGATGGGGTTCATCAGGCTGGTGCTCATATAAATGCCCAGGCCTTGGGCTGTCTGTGAATTGGCATAGTTAATGTAGTTTTGGTAATCGGTGGCATAAGCGGCATAGGGTACGCGCTCCACCGAGCCGTCGAGATAAAAGACATTCACACAGTCGAGGGAATGGCCCGAGGCGACAGGAACCGGGGCCGTGTTGCGAAAGAAGATATAGCCATCGTAATTGGTTCCCTCGGGCAAGAACAAGTCGGAGGCCAGTGCGGTGCCGGAGGACAACTTGGTAACCTTGGCCCCGGTTTCTGAATCTACAATAGTCTTGGCATATGGGTCGACGGGGATTTCAATGGTTGACCCGCCGGCAAAAAGGCTGGTTGACTGCGCGCCCGCTCCGATCATGGCCCAGGTGAGCAGGGCGGTATGCGTGGAGTCGGTCCACTGCCGTGGCCAAAGGTATCCCAAGGGTCGAACGCCAAAACCCAGGTAGATATTGCCCCACCAACCGCTGGGGCAGGGCCAGGGGTTGGCGCCGGGGCTGTTGAACATCACCAGCGGGTGGCTTTGTAGCGGGCAATAATAAGGCTGAATGGAGTTATCCGATGGCGATGGCCCGCGCGTTCCTTGTAGCACGCCGATCGCGGCGACGGGACTGGCCGGCAGGGCGGTGTTGAAATAATAAAGATTATTCACCGATGAACCCCACCAGTAGCCGGTCGGCACGACTCCTTGGTACTCGTTGGAATACTGAATCAGCGCCCCGCCAAACTGGCGCAGATTACTGGCACAGGAGATCAGACTGGCCTGATAGCGTGCCTTGTTCAGCGCCGGCAGCAGCATGGCGATCAGCACCGCGATGATGCCGATGACGACCAGTAACTCGACTAGCGTGAATCCGACTTGCTTTCGGACCTTGGCAATGGTGGAAGCATTCAGACTGGCGACCAAAGCGAAATTTTTGTGTTGCATGGCGATCATCATTAAGTCACGACACGACAAATATGACAGCGTTGGATTCTGTCATACTGTCATGGTTTCGTCAAGCGCAAAATGACTCGAAATGAAAATGATCCGTTTCAGTTGGATTGACGCGGTTCCATCACCCCGCTGCTACGCCGCCAGATCAGTTGCGAGCGGAAGATAATGCGCTCGGAATGGGTCCGCCCAGCCAGCAGTTCCCCCAGTACACCCACCGCCCGGCGGCCAATCTGCGCCAGCGGTGGAACGATCGTGCTGATTTGCTTGTCCTGATACGCCTCGTCGTTGTCGTGGCCCACCACGCTCAAGGTTTTGCCGACCTCCTGCCCCGCGGCGATGGCGGCATCAATCAGCCCGGCGGCCACACAATCGTTCACGCAAAAAACCCCGGTAATCGCGCTATCCAGCCGGGCAAATCCTTCAAATCCAACGCGGTAGTATTCCGGCGGATGCATTTCGGCGACCGGCAGGCGAATCACTTGCCCCGGTTCCAGACGCAGATGGTTAAGATGGCAAACCGCCGAAAAACCGGCAATCCGCTGCTCGATATAAGGCCGCGGCCGCTCATAGGTCACCATCGCCAATTCACGATGTCCCAAATCGTACAAATGTTGTGCGGCCACCACCCCCGCCAGACGATCATCCACATCCACCACCGGCGCGTGCGAGGTGGCGGCAATCGACTGCCGCCCCAGCGGGCACATGACATACGGAATCTTCTGCGTTTCCAATTCCACCAGCAACGGCCCCAGCGGTTCGGTGTCACGCATCCCTATCACAAGCACACCGGAAACACCATCCGCCACGCAACGACTTACCACCCCGGCCGCATCCGCCAAATATTGCCGGCTGAGATCATAATAATAAACCCGGCAACCCAATTCCGACGCCGCTGCTTCCACCGCCCGCACGATGCCATAATCATTATTGCGGCGATCCTGCGCCACCGACTCGACATACATCACCCCCAGCGCCTTGAGTTCCGGCGGTGGCGTTGCCACCGACCGGATTGCCGGTTGTTCCAGGGCGTTCTGCAATATTTTCGCGACAAACACCCCACGCCGCCCGATGCTGTTGACCAACCCCTTGGCCACCAAGCGTTTAATGACCGTATGGGCGGTGTTGTAATGCACACCGTACTGTTTGGATAATTCGCGCAAGGACGGGATGGCCGCTTCCGCCGGATAGCGCCCAGAGCGGATCGACTCGACAAGTTGTCTTTCCAAGTCGCTGGCCTTACCGCGTCGGCGGGGTGTTTTGGGTTCACTCATACCGCCCCCCGCATCGAACTGTCATGTTTGGCAGAACTCACGGCGTTGAATCTTGTCACAAATGGGGTTGAAGTCAAGGGTAGCCGCGGGACGAATGCCTCAGGGCAGAATCATATGGCATCAAGTCCTTGCGTTAGCAATTGCAGCAGGTAGCGATCATTGCGGCCGGCCTTGAGCCGTTTGCTGTGAATGCCCACTTTCACGCTCTGGTCACGCTTGAGCAGAT
>Ga0316217_10004191_pt1 | contig 15806 bp, 13 predicted proteins | sample 1anoAmetaG_FD_203633 | JGI IMG/M metagenome (GOLD analysis project Ga0316217, IMG submission 203633) | Freshwater microbial communities from Trout Bog Lake, Wisconsin, USA - 1anoA | ecosystem: Environmental > Aquatic > Freshwater > Lake > Hypolimnion/Profundal zone | place: USA: Wisconsin... | reverse complement strand
TACTCACCCGTGCGCCACTTTACTCATGGTATTGCTACCACTTTCTCGTTCGACTTGCATGTGTTAGGCACGCCGCCAGCGTTGATTCTGAGCCAGGATCAAACTCTCGTTTGAAACTGTTTGTCTCCCCTTTCCGACGGAGGTCGGTCCGGTTCGACTGTGCCCGCGCTAATTAAAGCATCGGGCACCTTACCTTGTGAGAATGATCAAGCCAAAACCCGATCTCTTCTCACGACTGGCACGTTCAACCAATTGTCAAAGATCCTTGAGGGCGATCCGCCTAAGCGGTGTCCTTTTGGATCGAGGCCCGAGCCGTAGGGCTAGGGTGTCCTCGAACTTGTTGCGCTTACCGGTTTTGCGTTTGACCGCATTGCCCGGCGTTTTTGTGCGAACTTTCTAACTTTATCGAACTTTCACATTCGTGTCAAGCTCAATCTTTTCTCTGCCGGAGGCCGCTCCAACTCGCAGTTGGCGGTAGTTCCTCGCTTGCAGATTTCGACTGGCAGACACGGGGAAAGTCCCGGTCAGAAGCCTCGCACAGCGCACAATCTCAAAGAGCGACCGACAGAACTCGTCCGAGCCCATTTGGGCTCACAGGAGAAAATCTCCTGGGTCTTGCAATGGCTTGTTCTCTGAGGGTTTCCCTACAGTGGTTCAGGGGCGTTTGCCTCACCTGATCCTACGAACTAGCATTACAACTTGCTTCCCACTTCCCTCAACGGGGCAGGCCATAAGGCCACCGGGAGGCTTCACTGCTCAACTGCAACTTTCAAAGAGTAGCACAACCACTCTCTGCTTGCAAGCCGCATTCCGCTGTTTTGGTTTGCTCTGCTTGCCGCTTACCCAGAGTAGCATAACCACTCTTCGTTTGCAAGTGCTTCCCTTTGTTCAGGTTAACGCTTGCTTTGCAACTTTCAAAGAGTAGCACAGGCTGCTCCCGTTTGCAAGCCGCTTTCCAGTTGCGCACCGGTTGTTCTCGGTAGCGGCTGTTTGCGACTTCCCAACCATATCAACCCATGGGCCGAATAGCAAGCGCCCGGTCTGTGGAAAGCCGCCCTTTCTGTGGGAAAGTGTGTCGCTATTGCCGCGCAATCAGACCTAAGTCTGTGAGTCCATTGACAAAGAACTGCATGGCGAGGGCCACCAATAAAAGCCCCATGATGCGCACCAGGATGCGAATTCCGGTCTCTCCCATGACTTTGCGCACCTGGCTAGCCCCGGCGAGGACCCAATAGCTGATCAGGCTGGTGAATGCGATCGCGCCCAGAATGGCCCCCATCTCCCAGTGCCACAGTCTGGGCACCTGGCCCACCAGCACCATGACCGACGAAATCGCGCCTGGACCTGCCAGCATGGGGATGCCCAGCGGCACGATACCGGCATCTTCTTTGTGGGCGGCCTCTTCGGTGTCGCCGGAGGCCTCCTGGGTGGGCGAGCGTTTGGCCTGCAACATGTCCAGGCCAATCAGCAACAGGATCAGCCCGCCCGCCACTTCAAAAGCGGGCAGGGTGATGCCGAACATCCTGAAGAGGAGCTGGCCGCCCAAGGCGAAGCTGGTGAGCACGATGAAGCAGGTAATGGCCGCCTTGCGGGCCATGCGCTTGCGGCGGGGCGGCTCGGCGCTCTCGGTAATGGCCAGGAAGGAGGGAATGGCGGCGAAAGGGTCCACGAGAAAGAAGATCGAGCTGAGCGCCAGCACCGAGAAGCGCACCAGGGGAGCCTTCGTCAGTTCGTTTAGCGCCACTTCGGCAGGATTTATCCAGATCACCTCTTGAGGCTAGAACATTTGCCCTCCGGACGCCAAAAAGAGCCGGACAACCGGCGACTTTGGGTCTTATGCCTTCACCGTGGGGATTTCGTCGCAACCGGCCACGCGATTTCGGCCATCCGCCTTGGCTCGATAGAGGGCCTGATCCGCCGCGTCGAGCACGTGGGCCCAATCCGACGAGCCGCCGGGGTCGTAGGTGGCCACACCCAGGCTGACCGTGATGGGAATGGGCTGTTCGTCCCACTCAACGGGCGCGGCCGAGACGACGCTGCGAATCCGCTCGGCAACTTCGAGTACGCTTTGCGGCCCTGTCTCCGGGAGGAGGATGGCGAATTCGTCGCCTCCGTAGCGGCTCAACAGGTCGATGCGGCGCAAACAGGAGGCAATTCGATCGGCGACGGCTTGCAACACCGTGTCTCCGGCAACGTGCCCATAGCGGTCGTTGACGCTCTTGAACTCATCGATATCCCCGAAGACGACGCTGAAAGCGGCATGATGGCGGCTGGAGCGGGCACATTCCAGCTCGATGGCGGCGACAAAGCAGCGGCGGTTGGCGATGCCGGTGAGTACATCGGTTTCGGCATGGCGGCGGAGTTCGCGGAAAAGACGAACGCGGGAACTCACGTCGGCAAAGAGCACTGCCCACCCGGCTTGCCGGTCTGCCACGCTGAGAGGAAGGGCGCGCACCTCGTAGTGACGCGACTCGCCCGCCGTCTTCATCTCGATTTCCTTGGTTTGGCTGGGATCGCGAAACAGATGCTGGAGCCCGAGGGACGCGCACATCTCCGCGGCCAGATCGCTGCCCGGGCCCGCGTTCCCCAGATGGGGCAGCAGAGCACGCGCAGCGGGGTTCAGCTCGACCAGGCGAAAGTGCATGTCGGTCACTACCGCCGCGTCCCTCATGCTATTGAAGACCAGAGAGCGTGCCATGGGGACCAGATCGAAACACTCGTAGCGGACGACCGCCGTGTATGCCAGCGTGACACTGAACGCCAGGAAGACGGGCGCAATGTCGAGGTTCCAAGGAGTCCAGCCCGCCAAATATGCCAGATAGCCCACAATGGGAGGAAAAGAAGAGACGGCAAACAACAGGCTTTGCCTGCGGAAGAGGCGGGTCGAACTGCGGGAATCGGCGAAATAGAGCCATGCGCCGTAAAGAAACGCGAAATAGAGATACGACAGGTGCAACCAGGCAATGGGGCCGCGATGCACGTCAACGATCCAAAAGGGGGGCCGGGGCAGAAACGCGACGGTGCGGTAAAAGAAGCCGTGCAACGAGCTGGTCCACTGGCCCACGAAGGCGACCACCGGGATCGACCACAGCAGCCAGCCGTTGCTGCGCAATCCGTGATGTCTCCGGGCCAGCCACAACCACAGGGCGGGGAGCCATGGAATGCCGAGGTACTCGACGTGGATCCAGAACAGAGCGCTGGGCAGCGAGGTTTGCGCAATTTCCTGCGAGGAGCCAAAGCAGTAGAGCGCCGCGGCGGCCGACAACATGGACATTACGACGGATTCCGGAGCGCGCCTGCGCCGCATCCAAATCACGGCGGTCATCCACACCAGCATGAGCGTGCTCGCCCATAGCAGCAGACGCACCAACGTCACAGCGCTAACCGTCATCGTATGTCCCGACACTATCAAAGTAGCAGACGAGCCTGAGCGCACACCGAAATGTGGCACGTCCAGAGGGGGCAACCGCGGAAGCAAACGCCGCCTCGGACGCAAGTGCGCTCCCGTACCCTATCGGCAAAGATGGATCGGCAGTCGAAGCGCGCTTCCGAAGCCATCGTCCGCCGCGTCGCAGCGGCCTCATTTCAGGCCGCCCGCCACCAGCCATGGAACTGAAGCGATACGCGCGAGACTAGATCAAGCGCCAAGGCGTTGGACGCAGGAAGCGCGGCGCGGCGACGCGCGGGGATCGCGGCCACCGATGCATTATTGCGGCAGGACTTCAATGCCGGTCACGGTCGCGTAGCCCTCGACCGGGACGAAGCTCAACACCAGTTTGCCTTGGGCGTTGGGCTGGAGGCCCGTCATCTTGCGAACAACGATGTCTGTTTTTCCCGCTTCTTGGGGAAGATTGAAGTCTTTCAGAAGCACTTGGCCATTGCAGAACACGTTGAAGACATGAGCCACCGCCGACTGGCTTTCGCCGGAGGAAGAGGAAGATTGATTCCATTCGCCATGGCGGACGGCAAAATACAGCGTCACGGAATATTTGCCTGGCGACACGGGAACCGCATAGGTAAAGTTGCCCCAGCGCTCGGATTCGTAGAGTTCGGGATCGTCGGTTCCGCTGACCGGAGCGGCATAGGCCGCCATCTGACCGCCCTCGAAGTAGTTGTCCGGGCTCCACCAGTGGCTGTCGTTGGAGTAGTAGGGAGTCTGTCGCGCCAGCAGGCGCACCGGCCGCATCTTTCCCCGCAGGCCGGGCAGAATCTCGATCGCCGAAAGAGCCGCCTGATTGCCGTTCTCTCCGGAGAACTCCAGCGTCAAGGCTCCGTCCGGAGCGGGCTCGATATTGGGAAAGACCTTCACGTCGGCGGTGCGGCTGGCTCCGGCATCGGCCACGATATCGAAGTGGCTTAGCAGCGTCCTGCCATTGGCGCGCACCGTGAGGAGGCGGCTTCCCTCACCGCCCGTTCCGGTGGATTCGGGGTCGTAGACCGTCTCGGCGAAGTGCAGGCGCAGTTCGTAGATGCCCGGTTTGAGAGGAATCCGGTAGCGGAACTGCCCTTGCCGGCTGGTGCGGTAGAAGCCAGGATCCTGGGTGCGCCAAATGTGCTGCACGGTGCTTTTTACGGCCGTGCCGCCCTCAAATAGCGTATCCGCGCTCCACAATTTTCCGGCATGATCGACGAAGCTGCGGGCCGAGCCGGCCAAGATGCGAATCTCCTCGCCCATGGGCGGGCCAATCTGCGCTTCTAACGGCAGTGTGGAGGTTGGCTCCGGCCCGGAAACTGCCCGCGGCTGCTTGGGCAGGCGAACGTAGACCAGAACCCCGGCCCCAATGAGAACCAGCAACGGAACAACCACCCACCAGGTCCGCGGTCCGAAACGGCCAATCCACGCCCTTTCACGGATCGCAAGCGTTTTCCGCATTCCCGGCAGGATTGCAGTGGGCGAGGCCGCAAGTTCCGCGCTCGGCTGGGGAGAAATGTCTTGAAATACCGGAACATATTGGCCCAGCGGAATGGTGATGCGCATCTGGTGGGACGCGCCTTCGCCGGCATAGTAGTCGGCCAGCCGCTTGCGCAGGCGATTGGCCTCCACCCGCACGATGGAATCGGAGTCCTGATCGAAGGACGATCCGCGATGGAAGACCTCTACCCCGACCGAATACTCCTTGATCTGATGAGCCTCCCCGGCGAAGAGCCCCTCACACAGATAGGACAGCAAACGAGCCAGGGTGGGCGCACGCGTAAAGTACTTGGACTGGAGGACCGCTTCCAGTTCTGCACGCTGCGCGGCGAAATCGACCGGCTCCAGGATCTGCGGCTCCATCCATCAACCCCCGAAGATTGTAATAGTAGCCCGATCCGGTCCCTCGTACTGCCTATTAACGGTGTAGATCCGAAGCCGGAACGCGCAGGTAACGGCAATTAACCTCCCTCTTGCCCCTTTGGCAGCCTCATCGAGAGGGACTTAACTGGAACTGGAAATCCCCTGGGCATGGAGAGATCGGCTTGCACTCGGCGAATTCACTCCGAAGCAACCTGGTGGTAACAGGTATAGCGTTGCGGACTCGCCGGGCACGATCTCTACTGAAGTCGATCGAGAGAAAGCGGCGCATGGAGCGGCAGATGGAGCCGGCTCCTCCTGCGAATCGCCAACCCATCGAAGAGGTGATCCCATGAAAAAGCTCGAAGCAATCCTGGTGGCGACATGTTTCCTAACCTGTGCAGCGGCCTATGCAAGCGCGAAGCCGGTCGCGGATCCGCCCGGACCGGAGAAAGTCCAGCAGGCCAAAACAGCAGAGGAAAAAGGGGACTTGGCGCGCGCCCACAGCAATTATCAGGCCGCCGCCGGATACTATTACGACGCCTTGCACGCAACCCCCAAGAATCCCGTCCTTTACAACAAACTCGGAATTGCAGAACTCCAGTTGACCGAAAGAGGCCCGGCGCGCAAGCACTTTGTGCAGGCCTTGAAGCTGGACCCCATGAACTTCAGCATTCTGAACAATCTGGGCGCCGTGGCCTATCTGGACAAGAAGTACAAGCCGGCCATCGGCTACTTCAAACAGGCCTTGGCGTTGGATGAGACCGTCGCCACCACCCACCTCAACCTGGCGGAGGCCTGGCTGGGACTGGGCGACGCCCAGCGCGCCATGAACGAATACACGCGGGCACTCGAACTGGACGCCGATGTGCTCACCAGCAATCCCGACGGAATCCAGGCGCGCGTCACCACGCCGGAGCAGCGCGCCCGCGTTTCCTACACCATTGCCAAGCTGTATGCCAAACGCGGAAACCTCGAAGGAGCCTTGGAGTACCTGCGCCGAGCCAAGGACGGACACTTCCCGGACCTGGCCAAGGTGTATACCGACCAGGACTTCGCCCCACTGTGGCAGGACCCCCGCCTGGCCAAGATCGTCAAGCGATAAGCTGGGCCGCATTCCGGCGCGCGCGGCGCTTCGCCCGGCGAAGCGCCGCAGCTTTCCGTTGACCGGCGCAACTCTTCCCTGCCCGCCGCTCTACAATCGTCTCTTGCTGACAGAAGTCCAACGCGATCGCCTGGAAGTGGTGCTTGTCTCGCCGCGCAATCCTCTCAATATAGGGGCGGCGGCGCGCGCCATGGCCAATTTCGGCTTCTCGCGGCTGGCGGTGGCCACCTCCTACCAGGAGAATTGGCGCGAGGCCCGATCTGCCGTCGGCGCCCCCGACGTGCTTCTGAACGCGAGAAGCACCGAGTCCCTGGGAGAGGCGGTGACCGCGTGCACGCTGGTCGTGGGTACCGGGAGCCTGACCTACCGCAAGCCGGACCAGCGGGTGGTTTCCCTGCCGGATTTGCCAGCGCTGGTGGGCGGGGAGTTGGCGCGAGGCGGGCGAGTGGCAATCGTTTTCGGCCCGGAAAAGCATGGGCTGACCCGCGAAGATCTCTCGCACTGCCACATGCTGGTCGAGATTCCCACCGACACCCGCCAACCCTCGATGAACCTGGGTCAGGCTGTGGCTGTTTGCCTGTACGAGGTGGCTATTCACTCCTTTCCCCCGGAGCGAGACGCACATCGGTCGGAAGAAACGAAGATTGCCGCGATCTCCGGCCGGTTGGAGATCCTGGCTGACGTAATCGAGCAAACGATGGTGGCCACGGAGTACTCCCCTGCCGCGATGCGCGATTCGAACCGGCACGATCTGCGCGTGCTGCTGCGCCGCATGGCACTTTCCGAGGCCGACACACGGCGCGTGCTCGGCCTTTTCCGGCGTATTCAATGGTGGTTGAAGCGCCGGCAAAGCAAGCAAGAAGACCGCGCGTAAGAACCGACCGATATTCTTCTTACACATTCGGAACAGAATCCTGTTAAAGTGGCGCTCAAAGGGTCCTCGATGCCTCTGCTTCCAAATACACTTCATCCTTGGTCTGCTGCCGGATCTTCAATCCGGCGCGTCGCCGCGATCTGCTGCGGAACACTGGCTTTGGCGATGAGTCTGGCCCTCCCCGCGCAGCAGCCGCCGGCGCAAACTCCCGATGCGCAGCAACCGCCTGCGCCCGATACGGCCAAAGCGCCGGCCCCAGCGCCTGATGCGGCGCAGCCGCCAGCCAAAGCGCCCGATCAAGCCCCAGACGCCAAGCAGCCGGCCGCGCCCGAGGCGCCAAAAGCGCCCAGCCCGGACACAGGGCAACCGCCTGCCCCGCCCCCTGCGAACAGCAGCCCGGCTTCCGCTCCGCCGCCGGCGACGCCAGAGATTCCGCCGCCAACCCCAGGGGCCGCCTCACCGGAGATCCCGCCTGCCCCGCAGACGCCGTCGACTTCCCCGGCGCAAGCCGCTGCGCCCAAGCCCGCCGCTGCATCGGCCGTTGAGTCGGAGCCCGAAGAGGGAGGCGGAATCACCGAAGAGGAACTCAAGCAGCGCCTGGTGGGCAAGGCACTCTATCTGCGCGGCGGCTACCTGGACAATTCTCTGAGCTTCGACGAGCACGGCAAGCTGACCGGGCACTCGCCCCAGGGCTCCTACACGCTCAGCGGCCTCGAAATCGAGCGCGTCCACCTGACCAAACACAAAGTTCAGCTCGAAGGAGCTCGCTACGGGCTGCACTTTCTGGGGCAGTTAGCCTACGAGGACGCCACCAGCGCGGTGGACCGGGTGAAGATCACGCCCAAGAAGAAGATGCTGAAGATCACCATCGATCGCGAGGTCGTGGTGAAGCCCAAGAAGGCAAAGGACGCCTCGAAGGGAAAGAAGAAGGGGCGCAAGGGCGAACCAGCAGCAGCCGAACCGGCCGAATTGAGCGAAGCCGATCAGCTCAAAGCCTCGATCGCCGCCGCCCCCGCCGACGAACGTCCGGCCGACGAGAACAGCGTGACCACGACCATTTACCCGGCCCACGCCGCCAAGGTTCTGCGCGACGCGCTGGATCTCATCTTTGCCCCCGGTCTGGACGAGCGGATGATGGCCTCCATGCCCGACTTCTGGAAGCTCTATTACCAGGCCGCCGCCGCCAAGACCGATTACCGGCCCAAAGATACCGCCGTGCTGCGCCAGAACATTGTCGACAAGAAGGCCCGGCTGGTCTCCACCTTCGAGCCGCCCTCCAACGAATTTGCCCAAGCCAATGGCGTGGCGGGAATGGCCCTGTACCATACCGTGATCGGGCCTGACGGCAAGCCGGGAGAGATCGCCGTGGGCCGGCCCATCGGATTCGGCCTGGACGAAAACGCCGTCGAGTCGATTCGCAAAGCCAGCTTCGAGCCAGCCATCAAAGACGGCAAGCCGGTCCCGGTTCTGCTGGACCTAGTGGTGCAGTTCCGCATTTACTCCAACCGCACCTCCGTGGTGGGCAAGCCGGAGGATCCCAGCAAAGCGGGCGAGCCGCAACTGCCGGGGCCGTACACGCTCCAGCACATGCCCGCCAAACCCTAGCACGGCACTCCATCCCGGGCAGGCCGGGCGGCTTTTTGCGCCCAGCCCGCCTGTCGGCTTAGATTGGAGGATCGAATCTTTTCTTCGATTGCCGTGTGAAAGGCCGACGGGTTTGAAGATTTGTCCGCAGTGCGACACCGAACACCCTAGCCACCACTCCATCTGCCCCACCGATGGCGCAGTCCTCATCGAGGTGCGTTCCTGGGAGCCTGGCACGATCGTCAAAGGCAAATACCGCATCCTGGCCCTCGTGGGCCGGGGCGGCATGGGCATCGTCTACAAGGCCGAGCACATCGGCCTGGAAGAGGTGCGCGCCCTCAAGGTCATGTCTTCCACGCTCTGCGGCGACCCCGCCTTCGCCCAGCGCTTTCGCCGCGAAGCCCAGGCCGCCCGCAAGCTACACCATGCGAACGCGGTCCACGTCGACGACCTGGATCAGGCCGAAGACGGCAGCCTGTTCATCGCCATGGATTACGTGGACGGTGGAACCCTGGGCAAGCTGCTCGATTCCACCGCGGGCCCTTTGTCCATCGAGCGAGCATTGGACATCGCACGCGGCATCGCCGAGGGTCTGGCGGCCGCGCACGCCCTGGGCATGGTCCACCGCGACATCAAGCCGGACAACATCGTACTTGCCCGCGATCGCCACGGCCGGGACATGCCCAAGATTCTCGACTTTGGCATCGTGGCCATGAAGGAGAGTTCCAACACCCGCATTACCCGCGGACCGCTGCTCACGCCGGACTACGCTCCGCCCGAACAGTGGCGCGGCACGCCGGCCAGCGAATTGGACGGGCGCGCCGATCTCTACGCCTTGGGCTGCGTGCTCTACGAGATGCTGACCGGCCAAACCCCCTTCCACGCGCACAATTACGAAGGCTGGATGTTCCAGCATTTGACCGAGACACCCACGCCGCCCAGCGCCCTGCAGCCGGAGTTGGCGCAGATGCCCGGATTGGACGCGCTGGTGCTCAAGCTGCTGGCCAAAGACCGCGAGGCGCGCCCCGCCTCCGCCGAGGCCTTTCTCGATGAGCTGAGCCGGCTGAAATCCAGTCCGGCGACGCCTGCGGTCAAGCCGCCAGCACCGACAGTCGAGGCACGCCGGCAGACGGAAGTCGAAACCGCCGCCCCGGCGAGCCAGGAGCCGGAAAGCGCGGAGGAGCAGTATCAGCTTGGATTCAACTATCTGCTCGGCGCCGGCGTGCGCCAGGACGATGCCCAGGCAGAACGCCTCTTCCGCGCCTCCGCCGAGCGGGGAAATCCCCGCGGACAGCGCGGCCTGGGCTTCCTTTACGAACATGGCCGCGGCGTACGGCAAGACAGTGCTGCGGCCATCTCGTGGTACCGCAAGGCCGCCGAGCTTGGGGATAACGAGGCACAAGAGGGCCTCAATCGCCTGCTCCGGACAAGCCGGCCCAAACCGGCCGAAGCCGCGCCGGCCAGTACGCCCGCGCCGGCCCCCGCGCCGCTGCGCATTCCCGTGCAGCCCGGCGCGCGTCCCAAGGTCCCGCTGGCCGGCCCCGATGAGGCCGAGCAGTTGTACCAGCTTGGCGTCAAGGCGAAAAATGGCGATGGCGTCGAGGATGACAAGGCCGAGGCCGTGCGCCTCTTTCGGTTAGCGGCAGAGAGAGGACACGCCGACGCGCAAAATGAGCTGGCAACCTGCCTCTATGAAGGCAATGGCGTAGAACGAAATCACCCCGAAGCTTTGCGCTGGTTCCGCATGGCAGCCGAACAGGGATGCGCTCAGGCGCAATTCATGCTCGGCGTCTACTACCAGAACGGTGAGGGCGTGGCGAAGGACAGCGTCGAGGCAATGCGCTGGTACCAAATGACGGCGGCGCAGGGAAATGCCATGGCCCAATACATGCTCGGATTTGTCCACGCAAGCGGCATGGGTGTTGCGAGGGACGATGCCGAGGCGGCTCGCTGGTATCGCAAAGCAGCCGAACAGGGAAATGCCCAAGCGCAATTTGCATTGGGTTCCCTGATCTGGTCGGGGCGTGGCGGCGCAAAGGATCCCGCCGAGGCCGTGCGCTGGATACGGAAGGCCGCCGAGCAGGGAAATGCAATCGCACAGTACAACCTTGCCCTTCTCTGCGAGCAAGGCCGAGGGGTCGAGAAGAACGACGCCGAGGCGGCCCGCTTGTTCCGGACAGCGGCCGAAAGCGGAAACAGCGACGCAAGAGATTCTCTCGCCCGTCGGCTGCGGACCGGCGCGGGTTCCCCGCAGGACAACGCCGAGGTCGTGCGCTGGTTTCTCAAGGCCGCCGAAAAAGGTGACAGTACCGCACAGTTCTACCTCGGAGTCATGTACGCCCATGGTCATGGTGTACAGCAGGACGAAACCGAAGCGGTGCGCTGGTACCTGAAGGCTGCCAATCAAGGAAACCGAACCGCGCAGTACAACCTTGGAGATATTTACGCCAACGGCCGCGGAGTGAAGCGGGATCGCGTCGAAGCCATCTGGTGGTACCGCAAGGCCGCCGAGCAGGGATTCGACAAGGCGCAAGCCGCTCTCGGGGATTTGCTCTTCAACGGCAAAGGCGAAGATCAGGATCGCTCCCAAGCGTTGGAGTGGTACATCATGGCTGCCAAGCAGGGACACACCGGCGCGCAGTTCTGGCTCGGCCAGATGCACGCGGGAGCCAAGTGGGTGAAGCGCGATTTCGCCGAGGCGGTGCGCTGGTACCGCATGGCGGCCGAAGGAGGCCATGCGCAAGCTCAAACCAATCTCGCAATAGCCTGCGAATCGGGCTTGGGCATGGAAGAGGCGGACCCGGCTGCGGCAGCCTACTGGTACGAGAAGGCCGCGGCTCAAAACGTTCCTATCGCCGGCCTGGTCAATCCGGAGAAATCTCTGCATCGCCTGCTGAAAAAAGGCGTCACCCCGCGCAAACCCTAAGGGCTGCGTTGGCCGTCAGCGGGCGCCAAATTCTGTCTTACACGGGTCTTACGGTCGTAAGACATTCGTCTTCCGGCGGGCTGCGGTGTCTGGGCGCTGTCTTACCGCCGTACGACGGCGGTAAGACAGCGCCTCGTGCCGCAGGATGCGCGTCTTGCTCTCGGTTGGCGGCGGCTCCGGGCGCGGCCGCTCAGGATGCGCTTTCGCTCGCCGGCTGCCACAACTCGATGCGGTTGCCCTCCGGGTCCCAGATCCAGGCGAAACGCCCATATTCGTGGTCGTCCCGCTTGGGGTCGATGCGCACCCCGGCGGCCTCCAATTGGGTCAGCAGCCCGTCCAAATCGTCTACCCGGAAGTTCACCATGCAGGCCTGCTCCCCCTCGCCGAAATAGCGCGTTTCGAGGGGAAAGTGCGCAAACACCGTCATGCCCGCCGACTCCGGCCCGTCGAAGCCCAGGGAGCCGCCCCCCTGGTCGGGAATGCCGAGATGGGCAGCGTACCAGGCCGACAAGGCCTTGGGATCGCGCGCCTTGAGAAAGACTCCGCCGACACCGACTGCTTTGGCCATCGTTACTCCTCCTGCTGAATGATCTCATCGAGCTTGGGTTTGTGCTTGATCTCGCGGCCGGTGCGGGGCTCGGTCTCGATCGCCCGCGAGGGCTTGGGCTGGCCGATGCGTTCCCTAGCGTTGGCTTTGACCACCTTGGTGGCCGAAAATGGGACTAGCTTGCGTTTCGTCATGGCAAAGACGAGTATAGGGATAAAACCAGCCGAAGCGAAAGAGCCCCGGCGTTCCCGGCAACGAGATTTCGGCCCCGGATGGAGAACTGGAAGACCATGGAAGAGCGGGATTTTTTCAACGAGACGACGGAACAGCGCACCCATACTTTGACCTGCCCGAAATGCGGCCAAGCTGGTGAATACAAAGTAACTTGGATCGTGCGGCGCAAGCGGGCGCAACTGCCCCGCGGGGCCGACGAGCGGGATCGGGCCCGCTTCGCCAAATGGCAGTCATACATGGTAAGGCGCGACGACAAATTGTCTTGCGCCAACGTCCGCTGCCGCAAACCCTTCGAGATCACCGGGCTGATGTCGACCGCTTTTCTGCAGGACTAGGCTGAGAAAAAGCGCTCTTCGCAGGCCGGGCCGGCACTCCGCGCTGGCCCTTCGCAATCTGTGCGATGGGCGGGGTTGCGGGCCGCCGGAGGGCAAAAACCGGGTCGGGGAACCGAATCTGGTCATAGATTAGACGCGATTCTGACCATAATTCCTGGCATGAAAGCAAGCATCGCAGAGACCAAGGCGCGCCTCACGGAATTGACCCGGGCGGTGGAGATGGGCGAGCGGGTGACGATCACCCGGCATGGGCGGCCGGTAGCCCAGCTTGGGCCGCCGCCAGCCAACCTGAGAGAAGCGCGGCTGGACGAAAGCCGGGGACGGTTTCGCCTGATGCCGGAATGGGACAAGCCGGTAGACACCCAGCGGCTCCTGGACGGCGGCCTATGAGAGGGAACCTGCTGGACACAAATACGATTCTGCTGGCCATGGCCTATCCGGAGACGCTGCCGGAGGCGGCGCGCAAGGCGATTCTGAAGGGGCCAGATTCTTTGAGCGCGATGTCGTACTGGCAAGTGGCGCTGAAGTGCGCGCTCGGGAAGATGAAGGTGGGCAATCCGGGGGAGTGGTGGGCCGATGCGCTGGAACAGATGGCGGCAACGGCGCTTCCTTTGTCGCCCAGGCATATTGCCGCGGTCGCCAAACTGCCTCCGCATCACGACGATCCCTTTGGCCGAATGCTGATTGCCCAGGCCCAGGTGGAAGGACTGAAGATCGTAACCGAAGATGTGATGATGGAAAGATATGGAAAGACAGGGAATAGGGAACAGGGAGTAGGGATTAGGGATTAGAAAGACGGCGGGGACGGGGCTCGTGGATTTGAAACGGGAGGATGAAGTGCCGGTCTGAGGCCGCCGGGCGGGCTTCGTTTAAGGCCAGAGTCTTTCCAGGCTGCGAATAAGAGGCCGATTGCATCGGAGACGCGGTCAAGGGGCGTCTTCAGGGATGAATACCGCGCCTCCCTCCGGATCGAGTTTGTTGATGCGCGTGGAGGCGAGAGTTGGCGCTGTTGCCCTGGGAAATCGTTGGACACTGGGCGACTTTCCGTTACTGACCAGTTGTCCGGGGAACGTCCTGTCTGTCCCCGGTTTTCCTTGGAGGCTCTACCCAACAGTGCAAACAGTATTGCCCTCATTTGGGCAGCGTACAGACATACGGTTCAGATCCCCATCAGAATGTTCAGCTTGCCCAAGTCTTGGGAAGCTCGGCTGGTCTGGCCATTTAGCAACTTCATCCTGAACGTCCCGCATTACCTGGCGAAGCCAACCCTTCTCCAACGGTTCTTCAATCTTTGTCATTCAAAATCCCCTTTTCGATCAGCTTTTGGTTGGATTCAAGAATCAGAACGCTCTCGGCGCGACGTGCCGCCTGTTCTGAGTATGCGGCAAAAAAGTGTGGAAAAGACGAAAGTGGTTCCCATTTGGTAATCTTTCCATCCTCAGCCTTACGCTTCCGATTCGACGGAACCCGAAAAAGTTGCCCGTAGACTGAGGGCGCTATGCCAGAGAAAGGTATGAATTGTATTCGGTGGTCCGATCCCTCGTCGGCGTCTACCGAGATCGAATCGTGGTACAGTACGGTGACCAAGCTCTTGGGATAGGGCTCGATGTAAACAACCCTCTTGATGCCTGAAATGACAATGTGCCTCGCGCATTCATGACAAGGGAAGTCGGTTACGTACAGAGTTGCGCCGCGAGTTGCCAATCCTGCGGAAAAGAGCGCGGAGGCTTCCGCATGTACACACCGTACAAAGTCGATTGTGTCGAAGAGTTGAGCCTCTCGCAAGGCATCATAGTCACTTGAATCTGAATCGAAAAGCTGACTGTTTGTAGGACAGTCGCCGGATAGGCGATTCAACTTTCGCAGGCGATCAACCACATCCGCAAGGAGGTTCCATCGCATTTTGTCGCTCTGATCGCGATCCTCGAAGAGGAAATCGCGTTGATCGCCGGCATCCCCTTCCCAATACTGTCCACCTTGGGCCTTAGCCACTTCGTTTGTTCCAATACTCACAACGCGTCCACAATCGTCCGTGATTGCCGCACCCACTTGCCGAGCAGGCGATGCGGACCTCATCGAGGCTAGGTGAGCGAGGGCCATGCCCTCTTCGTCCCTGGTGGGTGTCTTCCAGAAATTCCCGAAAAGGACTTGAATGAACCGTTCGACAGAGGTGATTACATTTGCTCTTGAAGCGGTTCCGAGGAACAAATCGGCAAGTGGATAGGCCTTTCGGACACCTTGCCCAAACTTGGACTTCTCTTTCTCGTCCCGGGAAATCAGCTTCTCAGCTTCGCCGCGATACCCCGCCGACTGATTCTCGTGTTGTTGCTCTGCCAATCGCATAGCAAGGCGAGCCACTCTGGACTCCCTCGGCGAGTAGGCAGAGATGATAAACGCCGAGGGTCCATATATTTCACGCAGACATTCGATTTCTTCCGTGCGCTTGAGAGAGTTTAAGATATACGCGACTTTCAGACCTTCCTCTGCTGCTTTGTCTCGCCGCCTACGAATTGACGAAATCGCAAGCTTAACCATCGCTCCGGCGTCCTGGAGTGCTTCTCTGAGGTTGTTCCCCGCATCCATCGCCTTCCCGTAGTATTCGGGGTCGCCCCTTCCGGGAAAATTCGACCATGGCGGGTTCAACTCGCGCATGAGATCGCTGAGCTTAATCGGGACCGCGACATAACCCACAGCGGTCAACGAATTCCTTAACGCATCTTCAACTTGGGCCAGGTCTGTGCCAATTGCGCCGACAAGACCAAAAACAAGTTCTGGATAAGTCTCGTTCATTGTCCTAATTCGCCCAACTTCCAAGAAGTAGCCTGGAGTAGTTTTCTGGTTTCAAGAAGTATACGCGCTGGTCTGGGGAACTTGGATCTGACCTCTTCCCATCTACAGATGAAAGGCGTCGAGGCTCCATGTCCCCTGG
>Ga0316217_10004190_pt1 | contig 15807 bp, 16 predicted proteins | sample 1anoAmetaG_FD_203633 | JGI IMG/M metagenome (GOLD analysis project Ga0316217, IMG submission 203633) | Freshwater microbial communities from Trout Bog Lake, Wisconsin, USA - 1anoA | ecosystem: Environmental > Aquatic > Freshwater > Lake > Hypolimnion/Profundal zone | place: USA: Wisconsin... | reverse complement strand
AGCACACCAATCTCGTCAGCCGCGACTATGGCTCGTGGCTGTTCCTGGGCAGCATCTTCACCAATCTCGAGCTGGCGCCGGCGACGCCGGCGCGCGACCATTGCGGCCAGTGCCGCGCCTGTCTCGACGCCTGCCCCACGCAAGCCTTTCCCGCGCCCTACCAGCTGGATGCGCGCCGCTGCATCTCGTATCTGACCATCGAACATCGCGGCCCCATCCCGCGCGAGCTGCGCGCCGGAATCGGCAACCGCATCTACGGCTGCGACGATTGCCTCGCCGCCTGTCCGTGGAACAAGTTCGCGCAGCTCGGTCGCGAGGCGAAGCTCGCCGCGCGCCGGGATCTCGACGCGCCGCGCTTGCGCGAGCTCGCCGCCCTCGACGAGGCGGGCTTCCGCGCCCTTTTCGCCGGCGGCCCCGTCAAGCGCATCGGCCATGCCCGCTTCCTGCGCAACGTTATGATCGCCATCGGCAATTCGCGAGCGCCGGAACTCGCCCAAGCCGCCGAGGCCGCGCTCGACTCGCCGGCCCCGCTCGTTCGCGGCGCCGCCGTATGGGCGCTGTCGCAGGTTTTGCCCGGCAAGGATTTCGAGGCGTTGCGCGCCCGGCGCGGCGCCGCGGAGAGCGACGCCGAAACGCAGGCCGAATGGCGGCTCGGCGCGGCGTCGAAGTAAAGCCCCAACAAAAAGGCCTTCGGCGACGCGGGCGTCGCTGAAGGCCTCGATCTCCAGGCATGTTCCCTAAAACTTACGCGGCGTCAGGCCGCCTGAACTCCCTTCGGGGTTTCAATGTTGCGTGGGACGCTTGACGTTATGCCGGACTTTCTCGATTTCTTCTTTCAACAGGAGCTTTTTGCGTTTGAGTTCATGCACTTTCAACTCGTCCGCTGACGGTCGGGCCTGTTCGGCGGCGATCGCGGTTTCGATAGCTTGATGACGCCGCACGAGTTCCGTCAAATGCGATTCGAGAGACATCGCGAACTCCCTGGTTTGTTGGCGACAAAATTGTGACACAACCATTGGCGCGCGCAAGCGGCAAACCCGGCTCTGCGTAATCAATTCGTCGCGTCGAAACGCAAAAATTGTCATAATCCGTGTGCGTTCGGAGCTTTCGGCGCCGCCGACCTTGCGCGCGTGCGGTGCGGCCCGCATATTTCGCCTTTACGGAAAGTCTATCGCCCCAGCGGCGGCGCGAATCGGATCGAATCATGACGTCGGACGAAATGAGCCCCGAGGAACGCGCGGCGCTTCAGTTGGAACTCGAGCGGCTGCGCGAGGAGCATCGCGACCTCGACGCGGCGATCGCGGCGCTGATGCTCTCCGGCCCCGCCGACCAACTCCAGATTCAGCGCCTGAAAAAACGCAAGCTGTTGCTGCGGGATCGCCTGTCGCGTCTGGAGGACGAAAGCACGCCGGACATCATCGCCTGACGATCAGAAACGCGCCATCGCGGCGCCGACCCGCGCGATGAAAGCCTGACGCTGCGTAAGCGTGGCGACATTGAGATGGTAGAGCGCGTGATATTCCACGCGCGCCCCCCGCGCGGCGAACCATTTGACATAGCGCGTGACGATCTTGCGCGGCGGATCGCCCATGTAGAACGCCGTCCAGCGCGGCCGCCCATAGGTGACGACCCCTGCGATCTTCCGAATGTTCCCGAGCATCGGCTTGACCGAGGCGGGATCGCTGAGGTCGAACGCGACGCCCGGCATGAACAGACGGTCGAAGAAACCCTTCAGCATCGCCGGCAGACCGAAGCACCAGGTCGGGAACTGGATGACGAGCGCCTCCGCCGACTGCAGCCGCGCCACCAGCGGCTCGAGCCCGACCCGGTTGCGCGACTCGTCGTGGTAGTGACGCCGCCCGTCCTCGCTCAGCACGGGATCGAAGCCTTCGGCATAGAGGTCGAGCAGATCGACCTCGTGCCCCGCCCGCCGCAGGGCGCCGAGCGCTTCCTCGCGGATGCCGGCGTGGAAGCTCTCGGGCAGCGGATGACAATAGAGATAGAGGATCTTCATGGCCGCACCGCGCTGTAGCTTCGCATCTTGCCGGGATTGAGCAGCCCGTGCGGATCGACCTCGGCCTTGAAGCCGAGTTGGTCGGCCTCCACACGCTTGTGGCGGCTGCCGTCCTCCAGCGTGACCACATGCGGATTGGCGACGAACACGCCGTGACGCTCGTAGATATCGACGATCTCGAACAGCCGCGCCCGGGTGGTGAAGCGCACGACCGGCAGCGCGCTCGCGGTGACGCGGCCGCCGAAGCGGATGAATTCGAGATGATGCCAGACCTCGTCGCCGAAGATCGCGGTCATTTGCGCGACGCTCTCGAGTAAGCGGTCATGCGGGAACAGACATTGCTGATAGGTGAAGTTGCGATCCGACTTCAGCACCTGCAGCGTCGTGTGGTTCCAGGAATATTCGTAGAGCGGCGTCCTGTCGTCGCTCTCGTCGAAATCCGCCTCATGCACGATCTCGCCGGCGCCGGCGAGCAGCGCCTTGAAGCTCTCCAGCGAAGGCCGCGCGATCATCGCCAGCAGCAGGCTGGCGCCCTTCGGACAGGACGCGCCGAAGGGCCCGAAATACGACGGCAGGGGCCAGGCGATCGGCGTCAGCAACTTCTTGACGATCCCGTCGGCGAGCGCGACCTCGTAGCCGAAGCGGCAGGCGGCGGGAAAGTCCGCGAAGGCGACGGCGATGTCGACCCAGTCCTGCGCAGGCGCCAGCGGCATTTCCAACGCCGTGATGATTCCCGTCGCGCCATAGGTGCGGTTGATCTTGCCGACATCGGCGCCGCGCAATTCGAGGATCCGCGGCGTCTCCTCCAGCGTCACGATGCGCGCGCCCAGGATGTTGCCGGGCTCGCGCAAGCCGCCCCAGGCGACCGAGCCGACGCCGCCCGATCCGCCGGCGATGAAGCCGCCGATGGTGGCCGTGCGCTTGGTCGAGGGATGCATGCGCCATTCCCAGCCGTGCGCCCGCGTCTCGGCGTCCACGACATGCAGACGCGCGCCGGGCTGCAGCCGGATTGCGCCGGGGCGCAGGGCCAGCGTCGCCTGCATCGAGGTCATGTCCAGCACGACGCCGCCGCGCAGCGGCACAGCCTGGCCGTAATTGCCGGTTCCGGCGCCGCGCGGCGTCAGCGGGATGCGATGACGGGCGCAGGCGGCGGCGACGCGGAGCACGTCCGCCTCGTCGCGCGGCATGACGACAATGTCGCCGCGCATGTCCTTGAGGTCCTCGGCGAGCGCCTGCGAATACCAGAAATAGTCGCGCGAGCGGCGGCGCACCAGCGAAGGTTCGACGCTGTGCGGAGTGTCGCCGATGTCCGCGATCAGGGCTTCGAGACTCACCGCGGGATCTCGCTCTCGCCATGCTCGATCAGCAGCTTCTTGAGCCGGTCGCGCATGATCATGCCGGGGCGGTCGGAGGGCATGTGCATCTCGATCTTGCGGCTCATGTCGACGATGGCGTCGGGATCGGTGGATTCGAGAATCTCCCGGTCCTCCTCGATAATGACGCGATCCCAGGCGCGCAATTCCTCCAGCGAGCAATCCTCCTCGCGGTCGTTGCGGAACAGGATCTGGATGAGCTGAATCGAATTGTCGTCGATCGGCGTGGCCGAATTGAAAATGACATGCCTCAGGCCGGAGGGATATTCCATGTCCATGGTGCGGCAGAACGGCATGAACCAGTGGTTCTTCATCTTGCGCTTGGTCCAGGGCTCGGTCGTGCCCGTGATGCGCGCCGCCATCGGCGGGTTCTTCACCGGTACGACGGACTCGGCGTAGAAACCGTCCGCCGTCTCGACGACTTCGTAGCGCTCCGGCTTGGGTTGGTTGATGTCGCCGAACGTGCCCTTGTGCACAAAGGCGAAATGCGCGTTGTCGAACGAATTCTCCATCATGCGCAGCGCCGAGCATCTCCAGTAATCGTCGAACTGATGCAGGCGGCGGAAGGCGGGATCGTGCTCCTGCGGCAGTTCGGGGATCGGCAGCAGAGGCTCGCCCAGACATACCCAGACATAGCCATAGCGCGCCTCGGCATGAAAGGTCTTCGCATTGGCCACCGGGACCGGCTGTTCGAAGGGGAATTGCGGCACGTTCACCAGCTTGCCCGTGCGGTCGTATTCCCAGCCGTGATAGCCGCACACGATGTTTCCGCCCTTGATCCAGCCTTTCGACAGTTTGGCGGTGCGATGGCAGCAACGATCGACCAGCGCCGCGGGCCGGCCATCGGCGTCGAGGAACAGGACAATATCCTCGCCGAGCAGGCGGAAGGGTTTGGGCCCGTCGGCGAGCTTGTCGAGCGCCAGGGTCGCGTACCAGAAATTGCGCAGAACCTTTTGTCGCGTCGTCAGCATCGTCTCATCCTCTGGCCTTTCGCGGGGCCCCGCGACCCCAGCGAAATTCATGCCAGAGCGAACCACGAAAGCGAAAGCGCGGGCAAGTCGCAGGCCGCGCAGATCTGCGTTTTCCCCTTGTGATTGCGCCATAAATCGGGACCGCCGCGTCGATTTTACTGTCACAGAGGGTTCATGCTGCGGGCCTAAGGGACCTCGGTCCAATCCCTATGGCGACAGGAATTCCCCATGAAAACGCTTATGAGCGCCCTGCTTCTCTCCGCCGCGGCCTTCGCGACCCCGGCCTTCGCCGCCTCCGACGTCGTGACGATCTATTCCGCCGACGGCCTGCACGACGGCAAGGGCAGCTGGTACGAAATCCAGTTCGACGCCTTCACCAAGGCGACCGGCATCAAGGTTCAATATGTGGAAGGCGGCTCGGGCGGCGTCGTCGAGCGCGTCGCGAAGGAGAAGTCCAACCCGCAGGCCGACGTCCTCGTGACGCTGCCCCCCTTCATCCAGCGCGCCGAAATCGGCGGCCTGCTGCAGCCCTTCAAGCCGGAAGCGGCGGGCGTGATCGAAGGCGGCGACGCCAACTATCAGCCGCTGGTCAACAACTATCTCTCGTTCATCTACGACTCGGCCGCGCTCAAGAGCGCCCCGGCGACCTACGACGATCTGCTCGACCCGAAGTTCAAGGGCAAGATCCAGTACTCGACCCCCGGCCAGGCCGGCGACGGCACCGCCGTCATGTTGCAGGTCATCCATTCCTTCGGTTCGAAGGACGCGGCCTTCGACTATTTCAAGAAGCTTCAGGCCAACAATGTCGGCCCCTCCGCTTCGACCGGCAAGCTGACCGCCCTCGTCAACAAGGGCGAGTTGCATGTCGCCAACGGCGATTTGCAGATGAACATGTCGCAGATGGCTGACGATCCGAACATCAAGGTGTTCTGGCCCGCCGGTCCGAATGGCGAACGCTCCGCGATGCCGCTCCCCTATTACGTTGGCCTCGTCGCCGGCGCTCCCGACGCCGAGAATGGCAAGAAGCTCATCAACTTCCTGCTCTCCAAGGAAGCCCAGGAGACCGTGTCCTCGGTCGCCATCGGCATCCCCGTTCGCAGCGACGTGAAGCCGACCGACGCCAACTACGCCCGGCTGCAGGAAGCCATGAAGGGCGTGAAGGTCTGGATGCCCGACTGGGCCGCCGTGATCAAGGACTTCGAAGCCGACGTGAAGCGTTGGCACGAAGCGACGGGCTCGTAATATGAGCAACGCCGCCGCAACCCAGGCTCATGCCGACGCTCCGGCCGCGAAAGCGGTCGGGGGATCGGACGTCAGCTTCGACAAGGTCTGCGTCGCCTATCGCGGCGCGGTCGTTCTGAAGCCGATGACCCTGGACATTGCGGCGGGCGAGATTGTTTGTCTCATCGGGCCCTCGGGCTCGGGTAAGACGACGGCGCTGCGCGCCGTCGCCGGTTTCGTGCGCCCCGTCAGCGGACGCATCCGCATCGGCGGGACCGATGTCACCGACCTGCCGCCCTACGAGCGCGGCCTCGCCATGGTCGTGCAGAATTACGCCCTGTTCCCGCACATGCGCGTCAGCGAGAACGTCGCCTTCGGCCTCAACGCCCGCGGCGCCGACAAGGATCTCACCGCGCAGCGCATCGACGAGGCGCTGCGGGTCGTCGGCATGACGGCCTATGCCCGGCGCTTCCCGCGCGAGCTCTCCGGCGGCCAGCAGCAGCGCGTCGCCATCGCCCGCGCGCTCGCCGTTCGTCCGCGCGTGTTGCTGCTCGACGAACCGCTGTCGGCCCTCGACGCGCAGATCCGCCGCTCGATGGTGGAAGAGATCGGCAAGTTGCATGTCGACCTGCCCGACCTCACGATCCTCTACGTCACGCACGATCAGAGCGAAGCGCTGACGCTCGCCGACCGCATCGCCATCATGAAGGACGGGGAAATCAGCGCCGTGGGCCGCACCAGCGAGCTCTATCGCCGCCCGCCCAACCGCTTCGCCGCGGAATTCCTCGGCCGCGCCAATATCCTGCCGGCTGTCGTCGAGGGCCCGGGCGTCGAGCAGGACTCGGTGTCTGTCATGGTCGGCGATTCCCGCGTCTACGTGGCCGGTCACAATGCGCCCGTCGGGGCCAAGCGCTGGCTCTGCGTTCGCCCGCAGAACATGTCCCTGCAACCCTTCGACGGCGGCTCCAACCGCATCGTCGCCTCGCTGCGCGAAGTGCACTGGCAGGGCGAGCTCACGCATCTGGTGGCGCAGGTCGGCGACGCCGTGCTGCGCATCGTGGCGACGCGACTGCCCTCGCCTCCGGTCGTCGGCCAGACCTTCGACGTGTTCTTCGCCGCTTCCGACGCCAGTCTGATCCTGGAGGAGGCGAATGGTTGATCTGGCTTCGGCCGCGCCGCGCGCGAGGCCGGTCGATCTCGGCGGCCTCTGGATCCTGCCGCCGTTGCTTGTCGTGGCGTTGCTGTTCCTGTACCCGCTGATCCTGATCGCCCATGCCGCGATCTACAACGAAGCCGGCGCCTTCGATGTTTCCACCGGCTTCGCGGCGCTGCAATCGCGCGCATTCGTCAATGCGCTGCTCAACACCGCCGAAATCGCGGTGGCCTCGACCGTCGGCTGCGTGCTGCTCGGCGTGACGCTGGCCCTGATCCTCGCCTTCGCGCCCTTCCCCGGCGCCGGCTTCTGCGCCCGGCTGATCGACACCTTCATCGCGCTGCCGACCTTTCTCGTCACGCTCGCCTTCACCTTCCTCTACGGCTCGGCCGGCATTCTCAACGGCGCGCTGACGGCCTCGCTGGGGCTGGAGACGCCGCCGGTCGATTTTCTCTATTCGGCCTGGGGCGTCATTCTCGCCGAAGTCACCGTCTACACGCCTTTCGTGCTGCGGCCGTTGCTGGCTGCCTTCTCGCTCATCGACAAGAGCCAGATCGAAGTGGCGAGCCTGCTCGGCGCGCGGCCGCTGCGCATCGTGCGTCAGGTGATCCTGCCGGCCGCCCTGCCCGCCGCCATTGCGGGGGGATCGCTGTGCCTGCTGCTGACGGTGAACGAGTTCGGCATCGTGCTGTTCATCGGCGCCAAGGGCGTGATCACGCTGCCGCTGCTGATCTATTCCAAGGCGATCCAGGAATCGGACTACCAGTCGGCCTGCATGATCGCCATTGTCAATGTCGCGCTGTCGCTGGGGCTGTTCAGCCTCTATCGCTACGCCGCGCGCAAGCTGGGGGGCTAGCCATGTTGGTCTGGTCCGCCTGGGGACGCGCGCTGGTCTGGAGCGTCGCCGCTCTGCTGGTCGGCGTTTTCTATATCGCCCCGCTCGCCGTGATCCTCGTCGCCAGCGTGTCCGAACACTGGAACAGCGTCCTTCCCTCGGGCCTCACGGCGGAGCACTTCCATGACGCCGTCACGGGCGCGGCGCGCGATTCCGTCTTCGCCAGCCTCGCCACCGGCTTCATCGCCAGCGTGCTGGCGTTGCTGACGGGCGCCTGGGCGGCGCTGGCGCTGCGCGGCCGAACCGATCCGGCGAGCCGCATCTTCGACATCGTGTTCTTCGTGCCGAGCGCGGTGCCGTCGGTGTCGGTGGGACTGGGCCTGCTCGTCGCCTTCAGCCAGAAGCCGATCCTGCTGAACGGCACGACGGCGATCGTGATCGTCGCGCATTACGTGCTGATCTCGGCCTTCACCTTCGGCAATATCTCGGCGGGTCTGTCGCGCGTGCCGCCCGACTTCGAGGAAGTCGCCTCGTGCCTCGGCGCGACCCCGGGCTACAGCCTGCGCCGCGTCCTGCTGCCGATGATCGCGCCCTATCTGCTGGCGGCCTTCGGCCTCAGTTTCGCGCTGTCGATGGGCGAACTCGGGGCGACGGTGATGGTCTATCCCCCCGGCTGGGTGACGCTGCCCGTCGCCATCTTCGGCCTCACCGATCGCGGCGACATCTTCTCCGGCGCCGCGCTGACGATGATCCTTGTCGCCGCGACGCTGGCGCTGCTGATCGGCCTGGAAAACGCCCCGATCCGCTCGGCCGCGCCGCGCTAGGCCGGAGCGGGCCGTCGTCTAGACGCCGAACAGCTCTTCAAGCTTCGCGCGCATCGGCGCGCGCTCGACATCGACGCCGAACCAATGGCGGATCGAGACGACGCCCTGATTGACCAGCATGCCGAGCCCATCCAGCGTGCGCAGGCCCCGCGCTTCCGCCTCGCGCAGGAACAGGGTGCGCGGCGGATTGGGGATGACGTCGGCGATCACCGCCGAGCCCTTCGCGCCGGAGAGATCGACATCGAGCCGTCCCGCGACATCGGGATACAGGCCGATCGAGGTCGCGTTGACGAACACATCCGTCTGCGCGGTCGCGCGATAGGTCGCGCTCCACGGCGTGAATTCGGATTGCGCCGGCGTCCGCGCGCGGATCAGCGCCGCCAATTCGGCGCCGCGCGCCGGGCCGCGATTGACGATGTCGACGCGCTCGGCCCCGGCGAGCGCCGCCTCGACGGCGATGGCGCGCGCGGCGCCGCCGGCGCCGAACAGCACGAGCCTCCGGCCGCGAACGTCGATCGCGCCGTTCAGGGACTCCATGAAACCGACGCCGTCGGTGTTCTCGCCGATCAGCTTGTCGCCGCGCCGAACCGCGCAATTGACCGCGCCAATGGTTGCGGCGGAGGCGCCGAGGCCGTCGAGATGGGCGATCACCGCCACCTTGTGCGGGATCGAGCAATTGAAGCCGCGCCAGCCCATGGCGCGCGCGCCGCGCGCGGCGTCGCCCAGATCCGCCGGCGCCACGTCGCAGTTGATGTAGCGCGCATCCATGCCGTGATGCCGGAAGGCGGTCTCGATCATCGCCACCGTCGGATTTTCCGCCGCCGGCGTCGCGAACGAGCCGACCAGAGAACTCAGGAAATTATGGGCCTTGGTCGACATGACGCCCCCCGCTCAGCTTCGCGCCGCCTTCAACTCGGCGCGGGCGGCGCTGCGCAGCAGCAACTGGTCGCTGGCGATGGAACACAGTTTCACGCCGCGCGCCTGCGCCGCCTTTGCGCTTGCGCCGTCGAAGCAGAACAGCCCGACGAACTTGCCGTGCGCGTTCGCCCGCGCGACGATCTGGCCCAGCGTCTCGGCGACTTCCGGCCCCTGCGGGTCGACCTTCGCGCCATGGCTCAGCGCGATGGAGAGATCGGACGGGCCGACGAACACGCCATCGACGCCCGGCGTGCCGAGAATCTCGTCCAGCGCCGAAATGGCCTCGCGCGTCTCCACCATCGCGATGGCCAGCGTGAAGGCGTTGGCGGCGGCGAGATAGGCGGGGCCGGTGAGGCCGGACAGGGCCTGACAGGCGCGCGGCCCCCAGGAGCGGCGCCCGAGCGGCGGGAATTTCATGAAATCGGCGAATTGGCGGGCGTCCGCGCCGCTGTTGATCATCGGCGCGATGACCGCCGCGGCGCCGGCGTCGGCGACGCGGCTCGCGCTGGCGAAATCGCCGACGCCGACGCGCACGATACTCGGCTTGCCGGCGGCCGCGACATATTGAATGGCGCGCGCGGCGCCGACGAAATCGACGCCGCCATGCTGCATGTCGAGGGTCACGGTGTCGAAGTCCTCGCGCGCCAGCGTCTCCGCCACGCCGGGCTCGTTGAGCCCGATCCATGCGCTGAGCGCGCCGCCCGCCTGCAGCGCCTGCGCCAGCTTCCCGATGATTCCGCCCTCGGCCATGTCGTCTCCCCGAATTCGCGCGAGCATCGCGGCGCCGGCGCGCCGCGTCAACTCACGGTTCGTCATTACCGCGATGTAACTTGAATGTAATCCGTCGGATCGGCACCTCTCGGGCGGGGATTCCCAACCGAAAGGCTCTCCCATGCGCAAACTGGTTCTCACCTCCTTCGCGGCTGCGTTTGTCGCCACGCTCGGCGTCTCGCATTTCGCACTCGCCGCCGCCGGCGATCCGCCGCCCCCGCCGCCGCCGCCGATGGGCGAAATGGCGCCGCATCTCGATCACGGTTTCATGCTCGACGCCAAGCTGGCCGGCATGAAGGCCGGGCTGAAGCTCACCGCCGATCAGGAGAAGCTGTGGGGCCCGTTCGAGGCTGCGGTTCGCGATGTCGCCAAGACGCACGAAGAGGATTGGCGCAAGATGCGCGAAATGCACGAGGCCGAGAAGCCCGGCGAGCGTCCTTCGCCGATCGACCACATGATGATGATGTCGGACCGGCTCGCCAGGGACGCCGCCGAACTCAAGCAGGTCGCGGAAGCGGCCAAGCCGCTTTTCGACAGCCTCGACGACGGCCAGAAGCATCATTTCGGCCCGCTGCTGATGACGCTGCAGGACATGAACCACGGCGGCGGACATCGGCATTGGGGCGGCCCGGAAGGCGCGCCGCCGCCGCGCTGAGCGGACGCAGATCGCGCCGCGACGCGCGTCGCCGCCGATCTGCCGGGATTTGCGCGCCGCCGGGGAACGGCGGTCGGGCTCGGCGCGCGCAGCGCGAAATGCAACGCCATCGCGCCGCGCTCGGCCGCTTCGTCTTGATTTCGCCACGCAATCCTTGTTTGATCGGCGTAGATATCACGACACCGTCAGGAGTTTTGACATGCGCCGCCTTACCGCCGGCCTGGTTTTGAGCCTTGCGATGACCGCTCAGGCGATCGCGAGCCCGGGTTTGACCGTCGTCTCGACCGGGATGCGCGCGGCGCCGAACTCGCATTCCGCCCTGCTGCAGTCCATCCCGCGCAACGCCGAGATCGACGTCGGCGGCTGCGGCCCGATCTGGTGTTCCGCCTCCTGGCGCAACATCGAGGGTTTCGTGCGCGCCAGCGCCATCCAGCAGGCGCCGGGCGCGCCGCCCTTCACCTATGACGACGCGCCGCCGCCGGTCGTCGTCGCCCCGCCGCCCGTCGTCTTCGCGCCGTTCGGCTGCTGCTACGGCGGCGGATATTATCACCACTGGCGTTGATCGCGAGCGCCCCGGGGAGGCGTCGATGCGGCACGGCGAGTTTCTGGCGCTTCTCGACACATGCGTCGCGCCGGAATGGGTCGACTACAACGGCCACATGAACGACGCCGCCTATGCGCTCGTGTTCAGCCGCGCCAGCGACGCCCTGATGGACAAGGTGCATCTCGACGCCGGCGCCCGCAAGGCGACGGCGCGCTCGCTCTACACCTTGCAGGTTATGCTGCATTACTTCCGCGAGGCGAAGGCGGGCGAGCCCCTCAGCGTCGGCGCGCAACTCCTCGAGCACGATTCCAAGCGCATGCGCGTATGGTTCCTGATGCGGCGCGGCGCGCAGGGGCCGGAGCTGGCGGCGAGCGAACAGCTGCTGCTGTCGGTCGATCTGACCGAGGCCCCCCGGGCGGCGAACTGGCTGCCCGAGACGATGGCGGCGCTGGACGCGCTCGCGCGGGCGCAGGGCGGCATCCCCGCCCCCGCGCTCGCCGGTCAGGGCATCGCGCTGAAGCGCAAATGACGCCGTCGCCGCGCCGGTTTTAAGCGGCCTTAACCCGCGACCGGCATCCTGCGGCCATGTCGATCCTCGCCCAACACGCCGCCGCTGCGCGCCCCCGTCTCGATCCCCGCGCCCTCGCCCGGCTCGCCGCCATTGCCTTCGGCCTGGCGACGCTCGCGCTGGCGCTGCGGCTCTCGCCGCAACCGATGAGCCTGCCGCCGCTCGGGCTCGGCGCCGGCGCCCTGTTCGCCGGCCTCGTCCTCGCCAGCCTCGTGCAGGAGCGCGAACTGAAGGGTCTCGCACGGGGGTTGGCTCTGGCCGCGCTCGGCGTCGGAATTCTCGCCGCCTCGGGCATCTCGGGCGAGCGGCTGGCGCCGGCCTTCGGACTTTTGTCGCTGGGCGGCCTCGCCTTCGGCGCCTGGCGGCTGATCCCCGTTCACGGCGCCCGCCTCGCGCCGCGGGCGATCCTCGCGCTGCTCGCCCTGGCGGCGCTGGCGGGCGCCTACAACGCCTATTACGTGCTGCTCTCGCGCGACCTGATGATCGCGGATTTCATGTATTACCGGCTGGTCAGCGTCGCCGTGGCCTCGCTGCTCGACAGCGGCCGCTGGCCGGCGCTGCTGCTGCAACTCGCCGCGTCGATGAAGTCGGATTATTCTTGGGCGCCCGCGCTCGGCCCCGGCCTCGCGCTGGCCATCGGCGGGCCGCTGTCGCGCGCGATCTATCAGGGCGCCGTCGATCTGCTCTATGTCGCGCCGGCTGTCTATGCGCTGGGCTGGCTTGCGCGGGCGCTCGCGCTTCGCGCCGGGCTCGACGCGAGCTTCGCGCGCAGCGGCTTCGCGCTAGCCCTCGCCCTGGCGGGCGTCGTCGCCGCCTATCCCACCGGCCTCGCCGTCGCCGCGCGCGGCATGCCCGATATCGGCGGGCTGGCGCTGGTCGTCGTCGCGCTGCATCTGGCCGACCGGCTCGCGCGACTGCTCGCCCTGCGCGCGGGGCGCGACGCCCGTCTGCGCCCGCTCGCCCGTCGACTCGCGCTGGCGCTGACGCTGACCCTGTTCGCGATGTTCCTGTTTCGCCGCTGGTACGCCTTCGCCGGCGTCGGCATCCTCGCCATGCTGGCGCTGGAAACCGGCGTCGCCGCCGCGCGGCGGCGGGCCGATTTCCGTTGGCGCCTCGCGCTGGAGATGGCGGCGACGGCGATGCTCGCCGGGCTCGCGCTCGCCAGCCCCGTGCTGGTCGACTGGCTGCCCGACCCGGCCGCGCATGACTACGCCCGCATCTACGCCGCCTATCGCAAGCCCGCCGATGTCCTGCTGGGGCTCGTGGGCGACTGGTATGGCTTCGGCGTGCTGGCGGCGGCGCTGGCGGCCGGCGCCGCGCTGGCGTTTCGCTCCCGCGACGGGCGGCTGCTGCGTCTGACGGCGGGATCGGCGGCGCTGGCGGCGGCGCTGTTCCTGCGCGTGCAGAGCCCCTATGTCCACCATGTCTTCCTGATCGCGCCCGCCGTAACGGCGGTGCTGGCGGCGGCGATCCTGGGGATCGCGCAGCGCTCGCGCATCGCCGCCGCGCTCGCCGCAGCCGGGCTCGCCGCCCTGACGCTGACGCCGCTCGGCGCGCTGGCGCCCCGGGGCGTGTTTCCCACCTACGCCCTGCCGCATCCGCCGCGCGCCGACCTCGCCGAACTCGCCCGGCTGAAGCTCTGGGTCGACGCCCGCGCGACGCCCGAGCACAAGGTCTGCGGCCTCGGCTCCAGCTACACCTTCAGCGGGCAGCTCATCTCGGAGCTCTGGCAACTCGGCGCCGCCGTCTCGCCGCTGCACGCCGATCCCCGACTGCGCACCGATGTCGTCATGTCGGACGTCGACACGGTCGAGGGGCCGCCCTCGCCCGACATGAAGGATTGCGCGATCCTCATCGTCGGCGATCCGGTGCAGACGCATCTGATCCCGAGCTACCAGCAGAACGTCATCCTGCCCTCGCGCGAGATGCTGTCGGGCGAAGGCATCGGCGCGCATTACCGGCGCACGGGCGAGGTCTTCCATCTGGAGAAAGGCGTCAGCGCCGTCGTGTTCGAGCGCGTCAGCCCGCTGTCCGACGCCGACATGGCGGCGCTCGCCGAGCGCTGGCGCGCGGCGCGCGCCGAGGCGGCGAAGGCGCCGTGATCCCGTCTCGCCGCGTCACTCGGCGGCGAAACGGCCGCCTGCCCGCATCCGATCGCGCGGGAACAGCACCGGCGCGCCCTTGCGGATGGCTTCGTCGACCGCCTCGGAGATATGCGCGGGATAGTGCTGCGCCAGCGTCTCGTCGACCTTGACGGCGGCGCGGTCCCACGCACTCTGCTTGCCCATCTCCATCCATTCGTTCGGGCTGCGCCGGTCGCCGACGACGGGATAGATATATTCCGTCTGCATCAGCTTGAGCGTCTGGTCCGAGCCGAGGAAATGGCCGGGGCCGTTGAGGCAGACGTCGCGGATGGTCTCGAACGAAAGCGTCTCGTCGTCGATCCGCACGCCCTTCAGGGTGCGCTGCGTCGCGCCGATGATGTCGTTGTCGATGACCAGGCTCTCCAGCGAGAAGCCGAGCAGGCTCGCATGCATCCCGGCCGACTCGTAGATGAGGTTGGCGCCGGAATTGCCGACCAGCGCATGGTTGAGCCCCTTCTCGCCGCCCGACTGCGAATCCGGCAGTTTCGAATCCGTCATGCCCGAGGCGGTGCCGCCGGTCAGGTCGTAGAAATGCGCCATCTGGCCGGCCATCGACGACAGCAGCGCCTGCTCCGGGCTGCCGCCCGACATGGCGCCGGTGCGCAGATCGGAAACGAAGCACCAGAGGCCGAAGATCGCGGGATGGCCGGGCTTGATCGCATTGACGTAGACGAGGCCGGCGAGAACTTCGGCGACCTCCTGCGCCAGCGCGCCCGCCAGGGAAGCGGGCGCCGTCGCGCCGGCCTGGCCTGCCGACAGCAGCAGCACCGGCATGCCGCCTTCCACGGCCACTTCCATGCATTTGCAGGCGTCGGTGGCGAATTTCATCGGCGGCACGACGAAGCAGTTGGACTGGCTGACAAAGGGCCGCTCGCGCCATTTGGCCTCGCCGCCGGCGATGAGATGCAGCATCTCCAGCGACTTGCGCACGTGGTCCGGGTGCACCCAGCTGGTGCCGACATGTTTGGTCGTCGCGCTGACGCTGGCGTAGCAGGTGTTGAAGTCCATCTCGAAGGGATCGGGAATGTCGCGCGGCACCACCGATCGCTGGAAGAAATGCACGTGTTCCAGCGAGTCGACGAGACGGCCGATGTCGTAGAGGTCCTGGATCAGGGACTCGCGATAGGTGCCGTCGCGCCGGACCATGTTCACCGCCGCGCCGGCGGTGCCGAAATAGACCTTCTTGCCCCAGGGCTCCATATCGTGGCGCGGATCCTGGGCGTGCAGCGGAAACCGCCGCGCCGCCTGGGCGAGCGTGTCCTCGACCAGCGCCGCCGGAAACAGCAGCCGGCCGCGATCGCTCAGCGTGCAGCCGGCGCGGGTGAGAATCTCGACGCCCGAGGGCGGCGCGTCGGCGAGACCGACCTCCGACAGCAGCCGCAGCGCGGCGCGATGCACCTTGAGAATGTCGGCGTCGTCGAGCGGCCGATAGCGCCCGCCCTCCAGACCCGGGCGGACAGGACGCACGTCGTCCGTGAGCGGAGCGGCGCGCATCGCGCGGCGCGCCTCGCGTCCGCCCCGGCGCCCCTGCGTCGCATCGTTCATGTGATCCTCCCAGAGCCCCCTGCTATTCATCGACGCCCGCGCGGCGCTTGGCAAGCGCGCCGACCGGGCAATTCTTCGGCGGCGCCAACGAAAAAATATCAGCGGGTCGGGCCGATCCGGCGGAAGAAGGCGAGAACGCGCGGCATCCCGTCGTCGACGGCGGTGAAATATTTGTGGCCGTCCTCGCCGAAGGGCGGCGCGGCGACGAATTCGGCGCGCCCGCCCGCCTGCGTGGACGCGCCATACATCCGCCGGGCGAGCTCCGGCCCGA
>Ga0316217_10004189_pt1 | contig 15809 bp, 11 predicted proteins | sample 1anoAmetaG_FD_203633 | JGI IMG/M metagenome (GOLD analysis project Ga0316217, IMG submission 203633) | Freshwater microbial communities from Trout Bog Lake, Wisconsin, USA - 1anoA | ecosystem: Environmental > Aquatic > Freshwater > Lake > Hypolimnion/Profundal zone | place: USA: Wisconsin... | reverse complement strand
CGGCGTTCAATCTGGCGGCGTGGTGCTGGGCGTTCGTGGCGTTTCACCGCTTCCCGGTACTGTTGGGAACGGCGTTTCTGGCTTACAGCTTTGGGCTGCGCCACGCGGTGGACGCGGATCATATCGCGGCCATCGACAACGTGACCCGCAAGCTGATGCAGCAGGGCAAGCGGCCGGTCGCGGTGGGCTTGATGTTTTCGCTGGGCCACTCCACCATCGTCATCGTGGGCTCGATCGCCATCGCCGCCACCGCCCTGGCGCTCCAGCATCGCATCGACGGGGTCCGGCAGATCGGCGGAGTCGTCGGCACGCTGGTGTCGAGCCTCTTTCTCTTCGCCATCGCGCTGGTCAACCTGGTTGTGCTGCAATCGGTCTACCGCAGCTTCGCGCGCGTGCGCCGCGGCGAGCCCTATGTGGACGAGGACTTCGACCTGCTGCTGGGCAATCGCGGTTTCCTGTCCCGCCTCTTCCGCCCCATGTTCAACCTGATCCGGCGCAGTTGGCACATGTATCCGCTGGGCCTGCTGTTTGGCTTGGGATTCGATACGGCGACCGAGATCGGCCTGCTGGGCATCTCCGCCGCCGAAGCGTCCAAGGGACTCTCGCTGTCGTCGATCCTGGTCTTCCCGGTGCTGTTTGCCGCGGGCATGTCGCTGATCGATTCGGCGGACAATGTGCTGATGCTGGGCGCCTACGGCTGGGCCTACGTCAAGCCGATCCGCAAGCTCTACTACAACATCACCATCACTTCGGTTTCCGTCGTGGTGGCTCTGGCGGTCGGCGGCATCGAGGCGCTGGGGTTGCTGGCCGGGCAATTCCACCTGACCGGCGGGTTCTGGGATCTGGTCGGCAAGCTCAACCAGAACTTCGGCATGCTCGGCTATGGGATCGTCGGGCTCTTTGCCCTGAGCTGGATTCTTTCGATCGTCATCTACAAGTGGCGTCGCTTCGACGATCTCGAATTCGGCTCGTAAGATGCGGGTTTGCCGCCGCGCGGTCTCGCCTCGCGCTGCATGAGCCCCGATTCGAATCTCGACGCCAGGCTCCATCGGGAGCGGCTCAGAACTCCCAATCCCGCTGAAACTGGGTACGATGGAGTATGGCGGTTTTCGATTCTCTCTCCCGGTTGCCGATCGACAGGCGTCGCTTCCTTCGGGGAAGCCTCTTCTGCGCCGCCGGGCTGGCGCTCTATTCCAGCGAGATCGAGCGCCACTGGATCGCAGTGACGCAGCGCGAGATTGTCCTGCCCGGCCTGCCCGCGGCCTTCGACGGCCTGCGCATCGCGCAACTCAGCGACATTCACATGGAAGAATTCACCGAAACGTTCTTCCTTCGCCAGGCGGTCGAGCGGATCAACCAGTTGCAGCCCGACGTGGTGGTCCTCACCGGCGACTTTGTCAGCGATGGGCCGCGCTCGAGGGGTTTTGCCGCCGCCGCCGCGTGGACTTGCGCCAACCTCCTGAGCGAACTGAAATGCCGCCAGCTCTATGCCGTGCTCGGCAATCACGATGTCTCTGTCGGCAGGAGGAGGGTCTCGGCGGCGCTCAAGGCCAACGGCATCCATGTGCTCCTCAACGCCTGTCTGCCGATGGAGCGCTCCGGCGGCAGAATCTGGCTGGCAGGCGTCGACGATCCCTTGATGGGCCGTCCAAACCTGGATCTGGCCGTTCCCGCTTCGATCCGCAATCTCCCCGACGAGCCCGTCGTGCTGCTGTGCCATGCCCCGGACTACGCCGACGCAGTGGTGCAGCATCCAGCCGGCAAGGGAATCGGTCTGATGCTGAGCGGGCACACCCACGGAGGCCAGATCCGCCTGCCGCTGCTGGGGCCATTGGCCCTGCCCGAGATGGGCAGAAAGTACATCGAGGGCTGGTTCCGCCTGGGAGGCCTGCAACTGCTGGTCAATCGCGGCATCGGCACGGTCGGCGTGCCGTTTCGCATCGATTGCCCGCCGGAGGTGTCGCTGATCGCGCTGCGCAGAAGCTGATGCGCGCGCGGCGCGCGCTTGCCGGCCGGCTTTCCGCACGCGCATCCAGAATGGAAGACCCCTCTCCACTTGGAAGAGAGGGATTTCTCACCAGGTGCGCCAACGAATTTGTAGCGCCGGTCTCCTGGCCGGCTGTAGCGTGGGTCTCCCGACCCACGCTGGATAGAATCTGTTCCGTCACGACTTGTGCAAACGGTATAAGGGAACGCAGCATTGTTCTGGCGGCGGGGACGCCGCCAGTACAGCCGGCCAGGAGGCCGGCGCTACAACGCAGCGATCCGCCCGTTAAAAACGCAGGTTAGTTGCCGTTCGGGCCGAGGCGTTTGGCGCTCTGGTTTACCAGCGCTGGCAGCGATCCGCGCGGAAAGGCCGAAGACTGGCGCACCACCAGCTTGGTGGGAATCTGCCATTCGGTCTTATTGGCCTTGGGGTGGTCCTGCTCGATGCCGGCGCGCAGGGCCTCGACTGCCGCGGCGGCCAGGTCCATGCACGACATCTGCACCGTGGTGAGCGGAGGAAGCATGAACTGCGCCAGGTGGATGTCGTCGAATCCCACCACGGAGATCTCTTCGGGGACCTTGTGGGTGGTCCGGTAGAGCGCATGAAGCACGCCGATGGCGGTCATGTCGTTGGAGCACATCACGGCCGTGGGCATTTCGCTTAGCCCAGTCAGGTGTTCCGCGGCTGCCAGGCCGCCTTCCATCGTGTGGTTGCCCTCGATGAGATGCTCGGCGGGCACGGTGAGCCCCAGCTCCGCCATCGATTTGAGGAAGGCATCGCGCCGGGCCAGGGCGGAGCGCAAGCGCAGCGGGCCGCTGACGAAGGCGATATGACGATGGCCGAGAGCCGCAAGGTGCTGCACCGCCTGCCGAATTCCCTCGGCGTAATCCACCTTGAGCACGCGGATATTGGGCAGGGCGGGCGCGGCATCCACAAACACCAGCGGGAACTCGCGTTCCACCAGCTTCTGTACCAGGTCTTCCTCAATGCCGAAGGTCATCACCGCCACGCCGTCCACGTTGCGCTGCAACATGCGCCGGATAAGCGACTCGGTGCGCTCCGCCTCGTAGTTGGTAGAGCCGATCAGCACCTCGTAGCCTTGCGCCACGGCGAGATTCTCGAACTCCTGTACCAGTTCGGGGAAGAACGGGTTGGTGATCTCCGAGACGATGAGGCCCAACATGCGGCTGCGGCCCGAGACCAGCGCGCGCGCCTGGGTGTTGGGCAGGTAGCCGACCTCTTCGATGGCCTGCCAGACCTTCTCGGCCAGCTCGGCGTTCACGGTGGGGATGCGGTTCACGGCACGCGAAACGGTGGCGATGGAGACGCCGGCACGCTTGGCCACGTCGCGAATGCTTACAGCACCGGGCCGGCCGGTGGCTTTGTTCCGAGGAGTAATCACAAGTGGGTCTATTTTACGCTTACCGGATGTTTCTCAGCCAGGATGTGGGCGGAAAATCGTTGCCTAAGAGGATGCGGAATCTGTCGATTGCGCGCTCCGCTGACACCCCGCGGCGACCGGCAGGCGGGCTAAAATCGGCGAAATCATGGAAAGCGTTTCCCTGAGCCGACGGGGAAGAATCGGTCGCAAACGCTCAAGTAATGCGATTTACGGGCGAAAAATGCTTGATGCCCTACTTCGCCGGCACAACCTTGATGGTCCGCAGCCAGGTCTCCACCTCTTGCGGCCAGGCAGTTACCGGCAACGCGGTCCGCCGCAGCCCGTAGCCATGCCCGCCTTCCTCATAGATGTGCAGCTCGGCCGGAACCTTGGCGTTCTTCAGCGCCAGGTAGTAGACCACGGCATTCTCCACATGCACGGGGTCGTCTCCGGCCTGCACGATGAATTGCGGCGGCGTCTTCTCGGTGGGGTTGATCTCTGGATTGGCCGCGAAGTTCTTGTCGGCCAGGGCCAGGTAGCCGGGGTAGACGATCACCGCAAAGTCCGGGCGGCAGCTCAATCGGTCGGCGGCGTCCAGAGGCTCGTAGAGCCGGTGGTCGAAGTGGGTGCTGAGGGCCGCGGCCAAGTGCGCGCCCGCCGAGAAGCCCAGCACGCCGATGCGCTTGGGGTCGATCTTCCACTCGGCGGCGTGCTGGCGAACTAGCCCGAGGGCGCGCTGCGCGTCCTGCAAGGCTGCGGGCGAGCTGGGATAGGGACCGGTGCCCGGTACGCGGTACTTGAGCAGCACACAGGCGATGCCCACCGAGTTCAGCCAGTCGCAGACCTCGGTGCCTTCCAGATCCATGGCCAGGATGCGGTAGCCGCCGCCGGGAAAGACCACCACGGCGGCGCCGGTGCTCTCGCCCTTGGGCTGGTAGAGCGTGAGGGTTGGTGCGGAGACGTTGCCCAAGCGAACCACCGGCCGGCCGGCGATCAGGTTGTCTTTGGCGGTTGTCGTGTCCGCCTCGGCAGGCGGATTGGCGGGCGCGCCGGGAGCGCTTCCGGGCCAGACGGCGAGGGTGGGGCGCTCGGCCGAGGGCGGCCAGCCGGAGGGCTGCGCGGCGAGGCCGGTTGAGAGTATCCCCAATGCAGCGAGAACCAAAGAATAGCTCCTTCTCATACGAATTACCCCAATCGAATTCAATCGCAAGGATGATCGCAGGACAAGCGAGTTCGATGCAAATCAAGGCCCTCTCCCCAAGGCGCCTGCTTGTTGCCGCTGCGCCCCGGTCGCTGTGTTCGATTGCTCAGACAACTGGCTCGCGGAGTGCAACACTCGTTCTGTTGCCGCATTCGGGCCGCACTCGATCGTCATTGCAGGGGGAGGGAACGATGCTCGGACCTTTGTTGATCTTGTTGTTGATCCTGGTCGTTATTGGCGCGGCGCCCACCTGGCCGCACAGCAGAAACTGGGGATACTACCCCACCGGAGGGCTGGGACTGATACTCGTCGTGGTCGTCGCGCTCTTGTTGATGGGCCGGATTTGAAGCTTCCCGCGCAGATCGCAGCCGAGCCTCGCCAGAGCCTTGTCGCTCGCTGGCTGGCGCTCCTGTTCGCCGTTCTTTTCTCCAGCGCCGGCGCGTCCGCGTACTCGGTTTTGACCCACGAAGAGATCGTGGATCTGCTCTGGCCCGACGAAATTCGGCCTTTGGTCCTGCATCGCTTTCCCGGCCTCACCGAAGATCAGATCAAGGAAGCCCATGCCTATGCCTACGGCGGGTCGGTGATCCAGGATCTCGGCTATTACCCCTTCGGCAGCAAAGACTTCAGCGACCTGGCGCATTACGTGCGCAGCGGAGACTTTGTTCGCGAATTATTGCTTGAGAGCCAGGACGCCGACGAATACGCCTTTGCCTTGGGCGCGCTCTCGCACTACATCGCGGACATCGACGGCCACCCGGCGATCAACCGGGCCGTCGCCATCCAATACCCGCAGTTGCGCAAGCGATTCGGTTGGTCCGTTCGCTATGCCCAGGACAGAACGGCGCATCTGAAGACGGAGTTCGGCTTCGACACGTTGCAGGTTGCCAAAAACCGTTACGCGCCCGAGCAATATCACGACTTCATTGGATTCCAGGTCTCGAAGCCGCTGCTGGAGCGGGTATTTCCCGTTGTCTACGGCTTGCCTCTGAAAGACGTGCTCACCCAGGAGGACCTGGCGGTAGGTTCCTATCGCTTTGCCATCGCCCGGCTCATTCCAGAGATGACCCAGGTGGCGCTTCAGGCACACAAGAAGGACCTGATGCGCGAGACGCCCAGCTTTGCCAAGCGAAAGTTTCTCTTTCATCTCTCCCGTTCCGATTATGAAAGGTACTGGGGAAAGGGTTACACCAAGCCGGGCCTGGGCACGCGCATCCTGGCTACGCTTCTGCGCTTCGTGCCCAGGATTGGCCCCTTCAAGGGTTTGGGCTTCAACAACCCGACTCCGCAAACCGAAGACCTGTATATCAAGAGCATCGACACCACGGTCGATGGATACCGGGATCTTCTCAAGGAAGTCCGCGCCGGCACGCTGGTTTTGCCCGACTGCGATCTGGATAGCGGAAACAGAACCCAAGCGGCGGAGTACTCCCTGGCCGACGAGTCCTACGCAAAGCTGTTGGACCGGCTTTCCAAAAATAACTTCGACGCGACATCGCCCCAATTGCGCGGCAATATCCTCGCGTTCTATGCCGATCTTTCCCTACCCATCGAAACCAGAAAAAACCCGGCCCGCTGGCAGGCCCTGCAATCCGAGTTGACTCAGTTGAAGGCAGCAACGCCCGCGCCGCCCGCGCCCTTCAACCCCGCCCCGTAGACCATTTTTGCTCTTGCTATAGACTTCTGTGCCCCATCCATTCCGCGTTTTCCAGCGGAATGGGTGGGAAACCTCAAAAATCAACCCAACAGAAATTGTGGAACCACTCTAAACGTCGCCACCCCGTTCTCACGGTTGAGCGTGCGGCGGAATCAGCAGCGTCAGAGCCTCGGACGCCATCTCCATGCGCACCGGCAAGGTTCCCAGAAACTCTCCGTCCGCCTCGACATAGACTTTGGCCGCGGAACCGCCGAGGGCGCGGCATTCCACCGAAGCGGCATCCAGCAACTCGATGCAGCGGGAGAAGGTCTGGCGGCGGAAGATCACCGCCAGAAAGAAGCGCAGGTAGTCGAGGCGGCTGCGCGTCTTGAAGGCCACCAAGCGCAACCGGTCGTTGCGCAAACTGGCGCCGGGAGCCAGACGGTGCAGCAGGCCGCCGAAATCGCGAAGGCGCACGGCCAGAAGCTGCGACATCGCATCCACCCTGGCGGGGCTGCCGTCGTGTGCCGCGAAAGACGCTTCAAATAGAGGAAAGGAGTGGGTGGCCCAAATGCGCAGCATTTGCATTCCATACAATGCATACCCCAGACGGCGCTTCCACTGGGCATCGAGCCCGGCGATGCATAGAGCGTCGACGCCCACTCCGGCGGCCACGGTGAAGTAGCGCGAGCGCTGCACGCCTTCGGGGTCGCAGTACGAGATGCGGCCCACCGGCACGCGCATCGGAGTGGCCCCCAGCAGCATCTCCACCGCCTTCACCGGGGAAGCGCCAAAACCGTTGCACAGTCCGAGATTGGCGGCCAGGGTGTTGGCCGTGCCCAGCGGCACCACGCCCAGAGCCACCGGCGTGCCCACCAGGCATTGCAGAATTTCATGGACCGTGCCGTCGCCGCCGCAGGCCAGGATGGTGTCGCAGCCCCGGCTTGCCGCCTGAAGGGCGAGCGTTCCGGCGCTTGCGGGCGCATCGGTCTCCAGGGCTTCGGCCTCGATGCCCGCGCGGCGAAGCACGGCCAGCGCCTCGGCGATCGCGGCCGCGTGCCCCGCCGCGTGCTGGCCGGAGGCCGGATTGTAGATCAGCGCAACACGCCGCATCGAGAATCGCACCTGGAGAAGCCCACTGTGCCGCGCTTCAGAGAATTTCTGGGAGTCTCGCTGCTATTTTCGCACGGCGCCCGGCGATCTCACGCCTTCTTCAGCATCTTGATGCCCATCACCAGCTTGTCGCCCAGCGTCTTTTGCGACAGGCAAGCGATCAGGCAGAGCTTCTCGCAGGTCACCGTTCCCTGACGCACCTCGCGCGCCTTGGGCCCGTACCACAGCTCGCGCGCCGAGTGCTCCTTGATGTTGCCGATGGGCGGAAAGCCGTGCACGCACATCTCCACGTCGCCGTTGTTGCGGATGAAGAAGTTGCGCATGCCCACGCGGCAGGGCAGTGCGGAGCGCGGCGCGGACTTCTCACGGAAATGGTCGGTCATCAGGCGCAGCACATGCGGCGGCGTCAGAATCGGCGCGCCCGCCTGCTGCATCGCCACCAGCTTTTCGATCACCGTTTCCAGCTCGGGAATGTCCTTTTCCTCGATCCACAGCTCGTCGTAGGTCTCGGGAGTCCAGCGGCTCATCGGCTGCGGCGTCACGCACAGGTCGCCCATCTTGCTGGCCCACTCCACCAGCGCCGGCAGATAGCGGAAGTTGGCCGAGTTCACCGTCGGCTTGATGGTGATGGGAAACTCCGCGCCCTGGCTCTTGCGCTCTTCCAGCAGATACTCGATGCCCTTGCTCAGCTTGTCGAACAGCCCCGGCGCGCCGCGCAGATAGTCGTGTACCTCGGCGGTTGGCGCATCCACCGACATGTTGATATTGAAGGGCCGCGCCGCCACGATCTTGGCCGCGTTCGCCCTGGTCAGCGCCGATCCGTTGGTGGTCACGCCGGACTTGATGTCGTTCTCCCGGCACCAGCCGAGCAGGTCGATGAATCCCGGCTTGATCAGGGGCTCGCCGCCGCTGAAGTTGATGGAGAAGTTGCCCACGAAATCCTTGACGCTGAGCAGCGCCGTTTGCCACTCCGCGATGGTCATCTCCTGGCCGTAGTTGGGCAGGCGCCAGTACTCGCAGTAGCGGCATTTGACGTTGCACCGCTCGTTCACCAGCCCGTAGAAGGTGACCGGACGGGTGGAGTCGACCCCGGTCTTGAGGTAAACCTCTTCGGCAATCGCGCTTACAGTGTGCTTCCAACCCAGACTTGCAAGCTCAAGAATCTCCATCACAACCTCGTGTGATAAGCATAGTCTCACAAACCCGCGCCGGAGAATAGCACAAAAGCGACAGGCAACGTCCTCCGCAATCGCCATGCGTTTCAGCCGTTTACGGGGCGCAGCGGCGGCAAGCTCCGGCGAGAGCGGAACCAGATTCGATGGATCCCGAAACCACGGAATTCAAGTCGACGCGACCACCAGGAAGCGGCGACCCTGCACAGAGCTGAACAGGCCACCGTGACTCTGGTTCCGCTCTAGGATTGCGACCGCGATGGCCCAGGCCGGATGTCTTCCGGTCAACTCCAGACGCGAGCCATTCTGAGGCAGAAACCGGCAACCGGGCCAGTGCCCTCAACCGTTTCCGGGCGATTGAGCACGACCGGAGCAGCCCCCGGCGCGTAAACCGCAACCGTGCCGCCAAAGGGATCGATGCGCCAGGCCAGGCGAACGCCGTTCGCAATCCACCGCTCCATCTTGGCGTCCAGTTCCGGAAGAGAGTCGGAGGGCGAGAGAATCTCAACCAGGAAATCCGGCGCAAAGGGCAGATAGCTTTCCCGCTCGTGCTCGGTCAGGGCAGCCACGCGGCCGGACTTAACCCAGCCGGCATCGGGGCTGAGCGTGGAGCCGTCCGGCAGGTTGAAGCCGGCATTCGAGCTGAATACCTCGCCGCGTCCGTCGGTTTCCGCCCAGGCAAACAACTCATGCACCACGTAGGCTTCGCGGAGGTTGTTCTTGTAACCGCTCGGAGTCATCACTAGAATCTCTCCCGACGCCAACCGCTCCACCTTGCAGGGCTTGTTGGCCTCGGAGAAGGCCATCAACTCATCGTCCGACAAAGGCACGGAAGGACGCAGACGCGCAGGCAGGTCCACCCTTTGCAAGGCAATGTGCACGGATTCGTCCTCCTCTCGCAATTGGGCATCCAGCCCGCCATGGGCCATTGAAGACAGTGTAGACCGGGTCTTCCGCGGATGCCAGCGGCGCAAACTGACCTTGGCGGATGGCGGGCGGGCGGGTGCCCCGGTCTCTCGCAAGTGGAGACCGGGGATTCCACTGACCTTCGCGTACAGGCCGGGAACGGGACAATCGTCACCCCGATTCCTCCCAGCAAACACTGGGGCTTTCCCCTATCGGAAAACTCCCCGGCAGTTTGCAGATATTTAAGGTCCGTTGCCGCACAATGGTCCTGGACTTGGCGAACGCAGCGCCCTCCACGTTTCGATGCACCGCGTCCAGCCTCGCAAAGAGCGTCAAACCTCCCGTAACCCATTTGTCAGCAAGAATCTACCCGTAAGTCGAATGATAGTAGGCAGTTAGCTGGATCATCGCCGGCATCCAGTCCCAAATGAGCAAACTACCCAAAACGGCCGGGGGGGATGGGGAGAGGGGGGGGCCACATCTTTGCCCAGGGCAGCTGGGTGGCCCATGGCCCCGGCTTTGCCCCCATGAGGCCGTGCGGCTCCCGCCAGACTGCTCCTGCACGCACCATGCGGCGAGGCAACTGCGGTCCTCGATGCGGGGGGCCTGCTCGCAAACTCATCCTGCCAGCCCGGCCCCGCATCCGTTACCCTAGTACGGTCAGAATGCAGAGGAGCCTCCCCATGACCGTCATCCGGCAGGAAGATTTAATTGCCAGTGTTGCCGCCGCGTTGCAGTACATCAGCTACTACCACCCGGCGGACTACATCGTCAGCCTGGCCAAGGCCTACGAGCGCGAAGAATCGCCCGCGGCCAAGGACGCCATTGCGCAGATCCTCATCAACAGCCGCATGTGCGCCGAAGGCCACCGGCCCATCTGCCAGGACACCGGCATCGTGACCGCCTTCCTCAAAATCGGCATGGACGTGCAGTTTGAAGCGGCTCCCGGCGAGGAGCGCAAAGACGTGCAGCAGATGGTCGACGAGGGCGTGCGCCGCGCCTATCTCGACCCGGACAACAAGCTGCGCGCCTCCATCCTCGCCGATCCGGCAGGCGCGCGCAAGAACACCAAGGACAACACGCCGGCGGTGGTGACCGTCGATCTGGTGAAGGGCGCGACGGTCGAGGTAACCGTGGCGGCCAAGGGCGGCGGCTCCGAGGCCAAGAGCAAGTTCGCCATGCTCAACCCCTCGGACTCGATCGCCGACTGGGTCGTGAAGACCGTGCCCACCATGGGCGCGGGATGGTGCCCGCCGGGCATGCTGGGCATCGGCATCGGCGGCACGGCGGAGAAGGCCATGCTGCTGGCCAAGCAGTCGCTGATGGACCCCATCGACATTCAGGAGCTGGCCGCGCGCGGCCCGTCGAACCGCGCCGAGGAGCTGCGCCTGGAGCTTTACGACAAGGTCAACCGGCTGGGTATCGGCGCGCAGGGGCTGGGCGGCCTGACCACGGTGCTCGACGTGAAGGTGCGCGACTATCCCACCCACGCCGCCAACCTGCCTGTGGCCATGATTCCCAACTGCGCCGCCACGCGCCACGCGCACTTTGTGCTGGACGGCTCGGGGCCGGTCTATCTCGACCCGCCGAACCTCGATCTCTGGCCCAAGCTGATCTACGACGTCTCCGCCGCGCGGCGCGTGAATCTGGACACCGTGACCCGCGACGAGGCCGCCGCATGGAAGCCGGGCGAGGTCATCCTGCTGACCGGTAAGCTCCTGACCGGCCGCGATGCCGCGCATCAAAGATTGACCGAAATGCTGAACCGGGGCGAGAAGCTGCCCGTGGACTTCCGCGGACGGTTCATCTATTACGTGGGCCCGGTGGACCCGGTGCGCGACGAGGTGGTTGGACCGGCCGGTCCCACGACCGCTACGCGCATGGACAAGTTCACCCGCCAGATGCTGGCCGAAACCGGCCTGCTGGGCATGGTGGGCAAGAGCGAGCGCGGTCCGGCGGCCATCGAGGCCATCCGCGAGTTCCGCGCGGTCTATCTGATGGCGGTGGGCGGCGCGGCGTACCTGGTCTCGAAGGCCATCCACGGCGCGCGGGTGCTGGCCTTTGCCGACTTGGGCATGGAGGCCATCTACGAGTTCGATGTGGTGGATATGCCGGTGACTGTGGCTGTCGATTCCAAGGGCACGAGCGTCCACCAGACCGGCCCGGCGGAGTGGCAGCAGCGCATCGCCGGGATTCCGATTCTCTCGTAGGAGCGTGCTTCGGGCCAGATGAGGTTCGTGCTTTCCCCGGTCTCAAAAGCGAAACCGGGGGCACCCGCGCAGGCAGATCTCGCACGAGAGCATTTTCACCCTTGCTATAAGGAAGCTCCGTGCCCCATCCATTTCACGGCTTTTCGAGGAAAAGAGGTGAAATGGGTGGGAAATCTCAAAACCAAACCCTGCGGGAACCGTGAAAATCGCCGTCAGTCCAGGCCCAGGCTTCGCGGACGGAACAGGTCGAGCAGGTTGAAGCTCTCCGGGCGTCTGGCGGCCGGGTGGGGCAGGCAATGCAGCTTGGAGCGCATGGGCGCCGCGTAAGAGCGGGTGACGTGCAGCCGGTCCATGACGATGTAGCGGGCGCGTAGGCCGTCGATCGTGGGGGGAAGCTCGGCGGGAACCAGCCTGCGATCCACGTAGACCACCAGCGCCGCATCCCTGGGGTTGTCCAGGCTCTGGCCCACGCCGACGCCAAAGAAGGCCGGGTTGCGCTTCATCAGGCTTGCGGCGACCCTCTGCTTCACGGCGAGCGCCGCGTTCAAAACAGTGGCCGGCAGGGCCGGCGCGCCACCCGCCTCGAAAGCGGTCCGCGGCGCGACGCCCGAGGCCACGGCGCGGGCATTGGTGGGAACCACCAGCGTGCGCACGCCGTCGATCGTGGCCGGCACAGATGCGTTCATGCTCTCGTCCACGTAGACAAGCAGCGCCGCTTCGCCGGCATGGTCGTTGCTCTTGCCCGTTGCCACGCCCAAAATTCCGCTCAATGTGTTCACCAACATCCGCGCCTCGGTCAGGGCCTGCTGCGCGCGGGCAATCTCAGTGCTGCCGAGCGTGCGGGCCTGCGCCGAGGCCACCGTGCTGTCGCCGTAACTGAGGCAACTGACAGGGTGGTCCGCGCCGCCGACAAATCGATAGGCCGCGCCACCGCCCAACTGGGCGCTCAACTCGCTCAGCACGTCGGGAGCCGGGCTGGCGATGCCCTGGCCCACGCCGAAGGAGTCGATGCCGCCGGCAAAGAAGAGTCCCACCGGCTCGGCATTGGCCGCGTCCACCAGCAGCGCTCCCGAGTCGCCGGCATCGCTGAACTGGTTGCCGCTGATGGCCAACTGGTTGCTGTAGGTTTTGGTCAGGTAGGGCTTGGTCTCGGCGCAATCCTGGTAGTAGTCCACCTTCACGTCCAGGCTGAGCGCGGAGACGCCGGCGCAGGTCAGGCCCGTGGTTCGCCCGCTCTTGGCCACCGTCAGCCGCAGCGTAGCCGCTTCGCCCTTGCCGCCCGAGGAGGAGACGCCGGGCGGCGCGGCGGCCAATGTGCCGTCCGCTTGCCGGGCGCCCAGCTCGAGAATGCTGCCGTTCGCGTCCACGGCGTGCGAGGCAACCTGGGCAATCGCGGCGTCGGCGTTGGTCAGGCTCGAACCGAGCGGCAGCCAGCCGGTCAGCGTGGCCACGGGCGTGGTGCCGGGGCCTTCGCCGTTGGGCGTGCAGTTGTTGTCGATCAGCCCTGGCTGGACGACGCTGTCGCCCACGCGGGCATGATCGCTGCGCGCCAGCACGTGGTTGTTGCTCAACAGATATTGCCGTCCCGCGCTGTCCTCAACCAGCGAGCCCAGCGTTCCGCCGCAGCAATCCTGCACCGTATTGGCCGCGGCGTCGTAATCGCGGTTGTTGCCGCCGGAGCTGCCCAACTGCACAGCCATCGGCATCTGCGCCTGATGCGTGGCGGGATTGCTCGATACGCCCGCGGTGTTCAGCAGCACCTGGGCCTCGGTCTTCGAGGTGGTTGCGCCCACGGTCGCCACGATATGCGCGATGCCGTTGGCGGGAACCAGGGAGGGTGCGGTGTAAGTGACCGTGCAGGACGTGAAAGCCTGCGGGCTGCGCTGGCAGGTGGTGCTGCCCAGCGAGCCTTGCCCGCCGTCCGACCCGGTCGCGGTGTTCGACACGGCGAAGTGGATGCCCGCGCTGCCGCCCGCTTCGGCCAGGTAACCGGTAATGGTCGCGATTCCGCTGGCGCCCAGGGCCACATTCTCGGGGGTGAGCGGTTGCAGGAATCCCGGCGTCACGGCGATGACCGCGGTTGCCGAGAGGGTGTTGTTCAGCGTGGCGGTCACCACCACCTGCACGCGGTCCGCAGTCAGGTAGCTGGGCGGCGTGTACTGGCCGTTGACGCCGATCGTGCCCGGACCGCTGGCCGCGTCTCCGCCCGAGACCGACCAGACCACGTCCGCCGCGCCGCCCCCGGCGAGCGTGGCGCTGAACAGCTCCACCGCGCTGCCCTGCGCGCCGATCGCGTTGCATCCGGTGCAGTTGGTGTCAATCGTGTTGGCGCCGGGAGCGATGGAAAAGACCGCGTTGGTGGAGTTTGCCGCGACCATGCCGCTGCCGCAACCGGCCGCCAAAAGCAGCGCCGGCGCCAAAAGCAGCGAAAAATTCCTGGAAAGCGGCTTACACACAGTCTAGATACCTATCTCTATAGTATCGACCTCCTCCGGCAAAGAAGGGTAGCAAGGATTCGGCGGGGAACGGCGGGGAGTTTCAATAAGGGCAGGAAAAAGGGAATAGGGAATAGGGAAGATGGACAGAGTCTCCCAGGCTTCGAAGTCGAGATGCTTCGGCAGGGTCGGAACTGGATCTGGTTCGCCCGGACGTTGGTGACTGGCAAGGCGCATGACGCCCGCCTGTCAAGCTACCTTTTCGAATTCAAAACATCCCAGTTGGTGCGGCTCGTCTTCCGACTGCACTTGCCGCCACGCGACGCGCTCTCCGGTTGCCCACACGGGGCCGCTGAAGAGACGCCACATTTCGATTCGCTTGAGCCGCGCTCCCAGTTGTTGCCACTTCTCGATATCGGACGCGGAACTGGAGCGGCAAATGATCTTGAAGTTCTGGCCGTATACCGCGTCCTTTCGCAGATAGACGTTTGCACAGGACTCGCTGTGGTTGTAGGGCGTGGTAATAATCAGTTGCCCGCCCGGAGCAAGCAGGCTCAGCATATTGCGGACCGCGGTTTCGTGGTCCTCGATGTGCTCGATCACGCTGATGCAGGTCACCGCGTCGAACGGTCCATGGAATCCCTTCAGGTCGGTGATATCCACTTCCAATACTTTCCAATGGCGATTCACCATCCCCCAAGGCCAATAGTCCCGCATCTTGTCGATGGCGGTCGTTTGGAATCCGCAGCCGTGCAGAATGCGCGGCCAGGCGGTTATGCCAGGCCCCACATCCAGCACCGAAACGGGAAGGCGCCGCGCGAGACAATCCAGCGCAAAACGGTATTCGATCGGTCGTTCGTTGTGCACCGTGAACTTCTGCCGAGAAAACTCTGCCGAACAGACGCAACCGTTAATCAAATTCCCCGTGCGCAGCACCATGGACTTGATGAATTGCTTCATTCTGTTCCCCCGGGTCGAAATTGGGCACTCAGCTCCGACTCGCTCGCAGCTTCTTCAGCCGACGGTGAGGACGAGTTTGCCGAAGTGGGAGGCTTCTTCCATGCGGGTAAGGGCTTCGCGGGCCTGGGTCCAGTGGAAGTTTTCGCCGACTGGACGCAGCACGGCCAAGGTGACGGCCTTGTTCAGTTCCTCGAAGTCCTTGCGCGAGCCAACGTAGATGCCCTGGATGCGGGCTTGCTTGTGCAGGATGGTGGCCATGGGCAGCGGCTCGGCGGGAGCGGAGAGCACGCCCACCTGGGCGATGGTGCCGCCCATGCGGATGGCGCGCAGAGAACGGGCCAGGGTGCCCAGGCCGCCGACTTCGACCACCAGATCGACGCCTTGGCCGCCGGTCTCTTCGAGAGCCCAGCGGTCCCAGTCGGGGGTTTCGCGGTAGTTGAGTCCGCCGTCCAGGCCCATGGTGTAGGCGCGCTGGAGCTTTTCGTCGCTGCCGGAGATGCCCAGCACGCGGGCGCCGCGCAGGCGGCCGAGCTGGAGGGCGAAGATGGCCACGCCGCCGGTTCCCTGAATGAGGATCGTGGACCCCGGCTTGAGATCGCCCGCGCCCAGGGCGTTCCAGGCGGTGACGGCGGAACAGGGCAGGGTGGCGGCTTCCTCGAAGCTGAGGTGCTCGGGGATGGCCACCAGGCCGGTCTCCTTGAGGACGACGTAGTCGGCCAACATGCCGTCGATGTCGCCGCCCAGCGCGCCGCGCGCCTTGGCCGGGGTGAGCGGGCCGTCCAGCCAGTTTTGCATGAAGATGCCGGCC
>Ga0316217_10004188_pt1 | contig 15809 bp, 13 predicted proteins | sample 1anoAmetaG_FD_203633 | JGI IMG/M metagenome (GOLD analysis project Ga0316217, IMG submission 203633) | Freshwater microbial communities from Trout Bog Lake, Wisconsin, USA - 1anoA | ecosystem: Environmental > Aquatic > Freshwater > Lake > Hypolimnion/Profundal zone | place: USA: Wisconsin... | reverse complement strand
CGGCGTGTTGCTTTGCACCAAGCCCCTTAGCCGCCGTTGAGCTTAAAGCCAAAGGCTATGATTTGATGGCAATTGGTACCGATTTTAGCCAATTAAGAAGTGGCGCGCGGGCGCAAATTGCCATCGCCCGCGGCACGGTTTGATGATTTACTGAGGCTTTGGTCCCTCTTGCATCATATGGCCGTGATCGTCATGATGATGTTCCCATCCAAAGGGCGAAGACCAGCGCAGCGCGTCGCGTTGTTTGTCATCGAGCTTGGCATAAAGCGCATCAAAGGCGGGGCGCACGGTTTTAATGGCTCCGAGCATCGCCGTTAAATGCTGCTCCATGCCCGCTAACATGCCCGGAGGGGTATGATCGACCGTGGCCGGATCAGCAGGGCAAGTGGCCTTCACGCTCGCTTCAGCGGATGCAAGCGCGGCCTTGAGCGCCTCAAATTCGGGCTTTTGAGCGTCTGTTGGCTTAATCACGCGTTGTAATCGATCCAAAAGGCGCGGACCCATCGGGTCTTTGGCTTCGCAGATATGACCCATTGGACCAAAATTTTCGCCATGGCGCCCGCCGCCCGGTTGGGCAATGGCAGCAAAGGCTCCACCGGCTGCAACCACAAGCGCTGTACCGATAATCAGTGTTTTCTTAGCCAATTTCATCTCGTCAACTCCTCAATTCAACCCGCATAGGGCGATGTGGCCATAAAGCTAAATATCACCTGACGCCCGCGTGTCGATCAGATTAAACTTTGGTGAGATTAAGCGAACCTGTCACTTTTGTCCGTTGGAGGTATAACCTGTTGCGTGCTCGACAACGCCAAGCGCATCTGCGAGGCGCTTTGTGGCAGAGCCCGGTTTTAGCGGCTTTTGCTGGCTCTCATGCGGCGTCCATCCAGAAATCCAGATGAACTCGAAAGTCGCCCGAACGCGGCCATCGGGATCCGAAAATCGCTTCGTGTAAATCTCCAAAGCGCGTAGCAAAGTTGCCCGCCGCAAGGGGGTTTTACGGCGCTCGATGAGCGCGTTGGTGGCACCCATCCGTCGTAAATCATGCATCAGGCCTAAGGGGCTTGCATAGCGCACGGCGAAACTGTCGACATCAGACACAGGCAAGGCAAAGCCTGCGCGTTGCAATAAACCGCCAAGATCGCTGATATCGGCAAAAGGCGCTACCCTTGGGCTGATGCCGCCCTCCATCTCGCTCTCGGCTTGAAGCAGGCTTTGGCGAAGTTCGGTAAGGCTCGCGCCGCCCAGTAAACAGGCTAAAAACATCCCATCGGGCTTAAGCGCGCGGCGAATTTGCAGCAGGATGCCCGGCAGATCATCGACCGTTTGCAGCGCTAAAAGCGAGATAATGGCATCAAGCGTGGCAGGCCCGAAGGGTAGGAGGCCGCTATCTGCTATAAGGGCTTGAAACTGCCCTTGTCCGATAGCTTCGGGGATGGGTGCCGAGCGAATAATCGTCTCAGCACGCCCCGATACCAAAAGCGCTTCCGCAGCATGTGGACCGGGCGTCGCAAAATCAAGCACTGTCGAAAAGTGGCGCAGCACTGCGGTTAGCCGATCCGACAGATCAGCACTGGCGCGAAGCAGCAAAAAATCCTCGGCACCTTGCCGGATGGCACGCCGTAGCCGAGACCGGATCAGACCCTGTTCAAAAAGACGGGGAGTATCAACCATAATTTCGGTGTAAGCTATTTTCATCTCGAAGGTCAAAGCGCGAAAGGCTCTTATGATGCAGTCCTTGGCCCCTCTTACCCGTTTTGGCCAAAGATTGGCGGATCTCGTCTATCCGCCCTCCTGCATTGCCTGCGGGGCAGCGCTTGCGGCGCATGAGGGTATTTGCCCGGCCTGCTGGCGGCTGATGCCGCTGATTACTAAGCCCATCTGCGACCGCTATGGCACGCCCCTGCCCGTTGACCATGGCGGGATGATGCTCTCGCCCTTGGCCGTCGCCGATCCACCCGTTTTTGGCCGGGCGCGCGCGGTTGCCCGCTATGATGGTGTTGCGCGCGAATTGGTACATGGCTTGAAATATGGCGATCGGGTCGAACTCGCCGACACGATGGGACAATGGATGGCCCGCGAGGGAGCTGAGATTTTGGCGGATGCCGAGTTTTTGGTTCCCATCCCGCTGCATTGGTTCAGACTATGGCGGCGGCGGTTTAATCAGGCCGCGGCATTGGCCCAAAGCATCGGGAAAAAGACCGGCGTTCCGGTGGGGTATGAAGCGCTCAAACGCGTCAAAGCAACCCGCCCGCAAGTGGGCCTCACGCGCACGGAGCGGGCGGCGAATCTCGAAAAGGCCTTTGCGATTGATGAGGCGGATCGCCCCTTGATCACAGGTCGCCGGGTGGTGTTGGTCGATGACGTGATGACCACCGCGTCGACCGGAAATGTCGCGGCACGGACGCTGTTGAAGGCCGGTGCGGCATCGGTTGACCTTTTGGTTTTCGCCGTGGTGGCAAACTCTGGTTAATGATCATATATTATAAAAATCATTGAGATCGAGGTTATGAATATGCAGCCCGTTACCATCTACACAAAATCCTGGTGTCCTTATTGCCACTCCGCGCTCGATCTTTTGAAGCAAAAGGGTGTGACCTATAACGAAATTGACGTCTCAGACGGTGGCGAAGCACAAGCTGCCATGGCGGTGAGGGCTAAAGGTCGCTCCAGCGTGCCACAGATTTTTATTGGCGAAACCCATATCGGCGGCTGCGATGATCTTTATGCGCTGGACCGTGCGGGCAAGCTTGATCCGCTTTTGAACGCTTAAGGAATTTCACGTCATGTCAGCATCCTTCAAAGCCGCCTGCGTCCAAATGCGCGGCAAGCGCGATCCGGCTGAAAATCTCGTAAATGCAATTCGCCTGATCCGCGAAGCGGCAAAAGCGGGGGCGACTTATGTCCAGACGCCGGAAATCTCAAACATCGTCAACCGCGATCGTCCGGCTTTGCTTACGGCCATTCGAACCGAAGCGGAAGACCCGATGCTGAAGGCGCTGAGCGCGCTTGCGAAAGAATTGAGCATCGTCATCCATATCGGGTCGCTCGCGATCAAGCAGGGCGACAAGGTTGCTAATCGTGCCTTTGTGATTGGTGCGGATGGTGGCTTGCTCGCGCGCTATGACAAGCTGCATTTGTTTGATGTCGATTTGCCGAATGGCGAAACCTGGCGGGAATCCAATACGTTTACCGGAGGTGTTGAAGCGGTGGCCGTTGATATTCCCCAAGCGCGGCTTGGTGTGGCGATCTGCTATGATATTCGCTTTCCCTATCTCTTCCGGGCGTTGGCCGACGCGGGATGTTCGATCCTTTCGGCTCCGGCGTGCTTTACCAAGCAAACGGGCGAGGCGCATTGGAGCGTTTTACAACGCGCGCGGGCGATTGAGAATGGCGCGTTTATGATCTCCGCCGCGCAAGCCGGATGGCATGAGGATGGCCGCGAGACCTATGGCCACTCGATCATCGTCGACCCATGGGGCAAGGTTTTAGCCGAAGCCGGCGATGAGCCTTGTATCATTGTGGCCGATATTGATCTGGCGGCTGTAAGCGACGCGCGGAGTCGCATTCCGGCGTTGCGGCACACCCGCACCGTCTCGGTGCGACTTGCCCAACAGACGGCGGGAGAACGCGCAGCGTGATCAAATACCAACTCCAATGCGACAAGGACCATCAATTCGAAGGCTGGTTTCAGTCTGGTGATGCGTTTGACACGCAGAAAAAGCGCGGCTTTGTCGCATGTCCCGTCTGCCAGTCGAATAAAGTGGATCGGGCGATTATGGCGCCCTCGGTAGCGCGGTCGGATAAAGATATTACCGCGTCACTGCCCGTGTCGCAGGAACCCAACTGGATCAGCGAAGGCTCCGAAGAAATCCTGATGTCATCAGAAATGATCGAATTGCGGCAGCGCATGGCCGAATTGCGCGACGAGATGATCAAAGATGCCGATGATGTCGGCAGCGATTTCGCCGAAGAAGCCCGCCGCATCCATTATGGCGAGGTCGAAAAGCGCCAAATTTATGGCGAAACCTCTTTGGAAGAGGTGCAGGAACTCCTCGAAGAGGGGATCGCCATTTTGCCGCTCCCCCCCGCTGGCGATGTGGGACATTGAGTAAGTTCAGCGCTTTCTAGCCCGCAGCATATAATTAACATCCATATCGCGTGAGCGTTTCCACTGGTTTGTAAACGGGTTGAACACGACGCCGGATTGGTCGTCGATTTCCATGCCGCCTTTGGTTATCGCATGGCTTAATTCGCGCGGGGTAACGAATTTCTGCCATTGATGCGTGCCTTTGGGGAGCCAGCCTAACACAAATTCAGCCCCGACAATGGCCAGAGCAAAGGCTTTTAGAGTGCGGTTCAAGGTTGCCATATGGAGTTGGCCCCCCGGTTTGACGGCGGCCGTGCAGGCGGAGACGAATGCGCCGACATCGGCAACGTGTTCAACCACTTCCATCGCCAGCACGATATCAAACCGCTCGCCTGCGGCGACCAAGGCCTCAACCGTTGTCTGGCGATAATCAATCTCAAGGCCCGATTGGGCGGCGTGAAGCTTGGCAACCTCGATATTGGTGGGTGCTGGATCAATGCCTGTGACTTTGGCACCAAGCCTCGTCAAAGGCTCGCAGAGCAAGCCGCCGCCGCAGCCAATATCGAGCAAGGTTAGACCTTCAAGCGGACGGCCATGCTCGATAGAGCGGTTGAAATGGCTTGCCGCCCCGTCGCGGATCGCCTGCAAGCGGACGGGATTGAATTTATGGAGCACGCCCATCGGCCCTTTGGCGTCCCACCAGGTTTTAGCAATCCGCTCAAACCGCGCTACCTCGTCTTTGTCGATCGTGCCTTGAAAGGGGGTGTCCATAGCGATGCTCCTGATCCGTTCGAAACAAAAATCATCATAGTTTTTGTTGACAGCGCTAGGTTGCGCCGTCATGGATACGCGCCTTTTTCACCTCGGATGTCTTTGAAAGCAAGTCGGCATTCGTAGATTGAACCGAAATGATCTGATTATCGATGCCAATCTCTCCTCAAAAAAGCCTCGTCATGAAATTTGGCGGTACATCGGTCGCCAATCTCGACCGAATCCGCAATGTGGCGCTGCATGTAAAGCGCGAAGTCGAGGCCGGGTATCATGTTGCCGTTGTGGTTTCCGCCATGTCCGGCAAAACCAATGAATTGGTAGCGTGGTGCAAAGACGCCTCTTCGCTTTATGATTTGCGGGAATATGATGCCGTGGTGGCCTCCGGCGAGCAGGTGACCTCCGGCCTATTGGCGATTGCTTTGCAAAATATCGGTATTGCCGCGCGGTCTTGGCAGGGTTGGCAAATCCCGATCCTGACCGATGACGCGCATGGTTCGGCCCGTATTTTGGAGGTTGATGGCTCTGGTCTGTCCGAAAGCTTCAAAAACAAGGGTGAAGTCGCCGTTATTGCCGGATTTCAAGGGGTTCATAAAGAATCAGGCCGCCTGACGACCTTGGGGCGGGGAGGATCAGATACCAGTGCGGTAGCCGTTGCCGCTGCCATCGGCGCGGAGCGCTGCGATATTTATACGGATGTAGACGGCGTTTACACGACGGATCCGCGCATCGTGCCGAAAGCCAAACGGCTCGAAAAGGTCGCTTTTGAAGAAATGCTCGAAATGGCCTCCATGGGTGCCAAAGTGCTGCAAGTCCGCTCAGTCGAGCTCGCGATGACGCATCGTGTGCCGACATATGTCCGGTCGTCCTTTGACGATCCGGCGGACCCAAAGCCTGGAACGCTCGTGTGTGGCGAGGAGGATATTGTGGAACAGCAAATCATTACCGGAATCGCTTATTCAAAAGATGAAGCGCAAATCACGCTTCGCCGCGTCGCCGATAAGCCCGGCATCGCGGCGGCGATTTTCGTGCCTTTGGCAGATGCCAATATCAATGTCGATATGATCATTCAGGTCGTCTCCGACGATACGACGACGACCGATATTACCTTCACCGTACCCTCGACCGATTTCGAGCGGGCCAAAACCCTTTTGGAAGCGCTGCGCGACACCATTGGCTATACAACGCTACAAGGTGCCAATGATGTGGTGAAAGTTTCCGCAATTGGCGTCGGAATGCGCAGCCACGCGGGTGTTGCGGCCCGTGCTTTTAAGGCACTGGCCGATAAAGGCATCAATATTAGGGCGATTACCACTTCCGAGATCAAATTCTCGGTTTTGATCGATAGCGCCTATACGGAGTTAGCGGTACGCACGCTACATTCTCTTTACGGCCTCGATCAAGCCTGATACCCGCTGCATTACGGTAGATTCAGGCTATGTCAATTCGCATTGGCGCGGCCTTTGCATTCGTGTTCATAAATCGGTAAAGCGTAACGGTAAGGACCCTGGTTAAGCGGTCCTGTCGTGGTGGAACAAACGCGCCGTCGCAATGGCGAAGTAGGAACGAGAGGGCAATGCGGTCTTCACTGGGTGGGCCTCGGGTGTTATTGCGCCGTCTCCGCGAAGTTATGGCGGAACCGGTTAGCGCACAGGCGCGTCTGGATAAAATCGTGATGGTCATTGCGGCCAATATGGTCGCGGAAGTGTGTTCTTTCTATGTGATGCGGGCGGATAATACGCTCGAACTGTTTGCCACCGAAGGGTTGAACCGCGAAGCCGTCCATTTGACGGCCATGAAAGCGGGTGAAGGCCTTGTCGGTTTAATTGCGCAACAGGCCGAGCCGCTCAGCCTTTCCAACGCCCAATCGCATCCCTCCTTCTCCTATCGCCCGGAAACGGGTGAAGAGATCTATCAATCCTTTCTCGGTGTGCCGGTGTTGCGCACAGGCAATACGTTGGGTGTGCTTGTTGTCCAAAACCGCGCCCATCGCGTCTATATGGAAGAAGAGGTCGAGGCGCTGCAAACCACTGCGATGGTGCTCGCCGAGATTATCGCGTCGGGCGAATTGCAGGCTCTGGCGGGGCCGGGGACGGGAATTGCACTGCGCCGCTCGCTCGTTATGCCCGGACAATCGCTGTCGGATGGGGTGGGCCTTGGCTATGCCGTGTTGCACGAGCCGCGCGTCGTCGTTTCCAATCTGATCGCGGATGACCCCACCGTTGAACAGCAACGGCTCGATGAGGCGATTGCGGAGTTACGTTCCTCGATTGATCAATTGGTGGATCGCGGTGATGTGGCGCATGGCGGCGAGCACCGTGAGGTGCTTGAAACCTATCGTATGTTTGCCAATGATCCGGGCTGGACGCGCCGTTTGCGCGAAGCGGTACAGACGGGACTTACGGCGGAAGCCGCCGTTGAGCGCGTGCAATCGGACAATCGCGCGCGCATGTTGCGCCAGACGGACCCTTATCTCAGAGAGCGGCTCCATGATCTCGATGAGCTTGCCAACCGCTTGCTGCATCGGTTGCTGGGCCGCGATATGATTGATGGGCGGGTAACGCTGCCCGAAAATGCCATTCTGATTGCGCGTTCGATGGGTCCCGCCGCCTTGCTCGATTATGACCGCTCAAAATTGCGCGGGCTTGTGTTGGAGGAAGGTGGCCCCACAAGCCATATTGCGATTGTTGCGCGGGCTTTGGGTATTCCAGCCGTCGGCACGGTTGAAAATATTACCGGCTCGGTTGAAACGGGCGATGCGATTATCGTCGATGGCGGCACGGGTCAAGTTCATGTACGCCCGCAAAGCGATGTCGAGGACGCGTTTAAAGAAAAGGCGCGGCTTCGCGCAAGGCGGCAGGAGCAATATCGCAAATTGCGCGATATACCTTCGCGCACCAAAGACGGTGTTGATATCGGGCTGCATTTGAATGCGGGACTGCTGATCGACTTGCCGCATATGGACGAGACCGGCGCGCAGGGCATTGGCCTTTTCCGCACTGAATTGCAGTTTATGGTATCCGCCCGTATGCCAACGGCCAATGAGCAGATGGAACTGTATCGCACGGTCCTTGATGCAACCCGTGGCAGGCCTGTAACGTTTCGAACGCTCGATATCGGAGGCGATAAGATCCTTCCCTATCTACGCACGGCGGAAGAGGAAAACCCGGCTTTGGGCTGGCGCGCCATTCGGATTGGGCTTGATCGCCCCGGCCTTTTACGCGCCCAATTACGCGCGATGTTGAAAGCGGGCAGCGGGAAGCATGTGCGCATCATGTTTCCGATGGTGGCAACCGTTGACGAGTTTGACCGGGCAAAAGCGCTGGTTAAACGTGAGGTGGACCATCTTGAACGGTATGGCTACACGCTGCCCGAAAGCATCAAGCTGGGGGTGATGGTGGAAGTACCCTCCCTTTTGTTCGAGATCGACGATATCGCTTCGCGCGCCGATTTTCTCTCCGTCGGGTCGAATGATCTGATGCAGTTTCTGTTTGCGGCTGATCGCGAAAACCCACAAATGTCGGCGCGGTTTGACCCGTTAAGCCCATCGTGTTTAAGGGCGCTGCATATGGTGGCCTATGCCGGGAAAAAAGCCGGTATTCCAGTGACCTTATGCGGCGAATTGGCCAGTATGCCGCTTGAAGCAATGGTGCTGATCGGCTTGGGCTATCGCTCTTTATCGATGTCGCCCGCCTCGATTGGCCCCGTAAAAGCGATGCTGCTTGAATTGCAAGCATCGGCGATTGAAAAACACCTGCATCATCTACTTTCAAATGCCAACGGAACAGCCACCTTGCGTCCCGCAATCAAGGCGTTTGCACGCGATCATGGCGTTCCGGTCTAGCGACGCTTTGATCGCCTCGCCCTCGCTTTTCAAACCCTCCTGAACGATCTGGCTTCTCATGAAATTTGATACCCACAAACTCGATGCCATTCTCGCGCGCCATGCCAGCGTTTCAGACCGCTTAAACAGCGGGCCGGATGCCGAATCCTTTGTCGCTTTATCGCGTGAATTGTCCGAGCTTGATCCGGTTGTGGAAGCCATTCGGACTGTTCGTGCGATCGAAAAAGACATTGCCGGGTTAAACGAACTGATCGCCGATCCCTCATCCGATGCCGAGATGCGCGGCCTGGCCGAAGACGAGCGCCGCGAGGCTTTGATCCGGCAAACGGAGGCGGAACACGCGTTAAGACTGATGCTGCTGCCAAAAGATTCAGCCGATGAGCGCGGTGCCATTCTCGAAGTGCGCGCAGGTACGGGGGGGGATGAGGCCGCCCTTTTTGCAGGGGATCTTTTCCGCATGTATCAACGTTACGCCGATCTGCGGCGTTGGACGGTCGAGGTATTATCGGCCTCGGAAGGCACGATGGGTGGATACAAGGAAATCATCGCTGAGCTGCGCGGCATAGGCGTGTTCGGTAAGCTGAAATTTGAAAGTGGTGTACACCGCGTACAGCGCGTACCGGATACGGAAACGCAAGGACGCATCCATACCTCAGCCGCCACTGTTGCCGTTTTACCGATTGCCGAGCCGCTTGATTTGACGATTGATGACAAGGATCTGGTGATTGAAACCATGCGCGCACAAGGCGCAGGCGGGCAGCACGTCAACAAGACCGAAAGCGCGATCCGCATGACGCACACCCCTTCCGGCATTGTGGTGATGATGCAGGACGAACGCTCGCAGCATCGCAACCGTGCGAAAGCGATGGATGTGTTGCGCACGCGGCTTTTTGATATGCAGCGCCGCAAACAGGCCGATGCCGAAGCCGAAAACAGGCGTGGACAGGTCGGCTCCGGCGACCGATCCGAACGCATTCGAACCTATAATTTTCCGCAAGGGCGGCTGACCGATCATCGGATCAATCTGACTTTATACAAATTGCCGGAAATTGTCGCCGGAACGGCATTGGATGATGTGATCGATCCGCTGATTGCCGAACATCAAGCCGCGCTGCTGGGAGCGGAGGATCGTTCATGATCCCAATTTCGGAGCACATGACGCGGATTGAAGCGCTCAAACATCTGGGCGAAGTATTCCGGCATATCGGCATCGAAACCGCGCAGCGCGATGCGCGGCTCTTGATGCTCGACGCGGCGGGGATCGCCCATACCGATCTCATCAAAGCGCCGCGTGAGGCTTTGGGCGCGGAGGCGGCGCAAAAACTCGCCTCCCATGTCGAAAAGCGACTAACCCGGGTTCCAGTTGCCCGGATTTTAGGCGAATGGGAGTTCTGGAGCCTGCCATTTACACTGGTAGCCGAAACACTGGTTCCGCGCCCGGATAGTGAAACCGTAGTGGCGGCCGCACTCATTGCGCTAAAAGAGCGCCGCCACGCGAGCGAAGACCTTCGCATCCTCGATTTGGGCACGGGTTCCGGCTGTCTGCTCGTCTCGCTGTTGCATGAAATGCCAGGCGCAACAGGCATAGGCGTTGATATTGCCGCCGGAGCGGTTGCGACCGCGCGGCTGAATGCCGAGCGTAATGGCGTTGGCAACCGCGCGGAATTTCAGCAAACCGATTGGGCGAAAGGAATCACCGGGCCGTTTGATCTCATCGTGTCAAACCCGCCCTATATTGCGGACCCGATTATCGACACGCTGGAGGTCGAAGTACGCGTCCATGACCCGCGTTTGGCGCTTTCGGGCGGGCGGGATGGGCTTAAGGCCTATCGTGCGATTGCGGAGGCCATTCCTGCTTTATTGGCACCGGGCGGTGTTGTTGCGCTTGAAATTGGCTCGGATCAGTCCGAATCGGTACCCAAAATCTTCGCTCGGCTCGGCTACGCGCTCGAAGGGCCGTTTGCGGATTTTGGCGCAAGACCACGCGCGATTGTGCTACGCCGGCCTTGATAAATCTCCTGTGAAACCCCTCAAAAAAGGCAATTGCGATTATCCCATCAACCGTGTAGAGAAGTGTATGGATTGTTGGCCGTAAGGCTTGCCGGGCAAAATTGAACCGAGCGAATGATCCGTCGGCCCATCGCTTCAATATCATGAGCCAGTTGCTGCTTTTGTTTGGCCTTAAAGGCGTTAAGCAAGCAACCGGGAGCCGTCTCGCACTGGCATATGAACCCTTAAAGGTTGAAAATAATTACCCATCATGAATAATTATAGAGAAGAAGGTCGTTCGATGAGACCTAATCATCAGAACAAGCGTATGCGTGGCCGTAACCGTAACAATGGTAATGGCGGCGGCGGTAAAGGTCCCAATCCCCTCACCCGCTCCTATGAATCGAATGGTCCTGACGTCAAAGTGCGCGGCACGGCCCAAAATATCGCCGAAAAATACGTCCAGCTTGGACGCGACGCGCAAGCAACCGGCGATCACGTGGCGGCTGAAAGCTTTTTTCAACATGCCGAGCATTATTTCCGCCTGATTGCAGCGGCTCAAGAACAGTTCCGCATCGCCAATCCCGGTTTCCGCGGCTTTGACCAGACCGATGCCGATGGGGATGAGGGCGAGGAGGAAACGCCCTTCGGCCAAACCCAGCCGCAGCCGGAAACGCGGGTGTTTCACCAAGGGACTTCCGAGAGTGAGCCAGAGCCGCAAGGCGAGTTCCAACCGCGTGAACAGCGGGATTACCAGCCGCGCGATAACCGCGATCCACGCGGGCCACGTCCGCCGCGCGATAACCGCAACTTCCAGCCGCGTGAAGCGCCTGCAAATGGCGAGTATCAGCCACGCCCCCCGCAACCCCGCGAGCCGCGCGAGTTTCAACCGCGTGAGCGCGATCAGCGCCCGCCACGGGATAACGGACGGTTTGAACGCAACGGGCAAGACCGCCGTTTTCCGCGATCCGAACCCATGCCGATAGAGGCCGAGCAACCCGGTTTGCCCTCCTTCATCACGACCCCTGTGCGCAACGTCATAGGCTCCGATGCGCCGATTGAACCCGTCTTGGTTGAAGCCGCCGTTCCGGTTAATCCCGATTTTGTCGCCCCCATCGGCATCCGCCGCAGAGGCCGCCCACCACGCATCCGACCCGTGGAAGACTCCTCCGCCGGCGATATATAAAGCGCCTTTCGGACCGCGATCTTATCGGACCGCGAGGCTCCTGCCTCGCATTCTTAAGAGGCGCGCGGAGGCGCGCGGTCCGGGTGAAATACCAAGGAAAAAATCCCTTCTCCCTTTGGGAGAAGGTGGTTGCGGAGCAACCGGATGAGGGTCTGATGGCAGCCATTAAAAACTGCAACATTGAGCCTCCTATTGCCAGCACCAGAACCTCATCCGTCATGCTACGCATGACACCTTCTCCTTCAAGGAGAAGGAAATCTCCCAGCTCGCATTCTTTGCGCGCCGGGAGGCGCACGGTCCGGTTGAAATACCAAGGAAAAAATCCCTTCTCCCGTTCGGGAGAAGGAAAAAAGTCTTCTCTCCTTCTTCCAAGGAAAAGGAGCTAATTGAGATAAACTTTCGGACCGCGCACCTCTTCCCCTCATCCTGAGCCACATTGCGTTAGCGATGTGAGTCGAAGGACGTGCTTCAGGGTAAAGCGTCTGGTTTAAGAGCCTTATCCGTTAAAAGTGGTTCGACACGATGCTTCGCATCGGCTCACCATGAGGAAAATAAAAAGCGGCATCGAAAATCAGACTAAGGGAAAAACGATGGATTTGGGTTAGCGCGCTTTCCCAATAAATGAAAAAGACGCCGAGTAAGGCCGTAACCTTAGCGTGCAAGATGACGCAATCCCGATAATAAAATTGATACATAATGAATGCGGAAACGTCAAGATTTTTGTCACTTTAACGATATGACCATCAATAACTAATCCGATGACTTCTTTAGCGTAAAGCCTGTTAGAAAGCTCCAGTCGGCGACTATTATTTGTCCAAAAGAAGTAAGGACTTTACCCCTTCAAACATCGCCTTTGCCTTCTTATCTCTTATGCAGAAGGGTTGCCTTGATAGGATCCCGATAAAAGGAGTGGTTCACCGTGCTTCCGCATGAAGGCGTTGGATCTGCGGCCAATAGGAGACGGCAAATGGATTTCGAAAAATATACCGATCGCGCCAAAGGTTTTGTGCAATCCGCCCAGATGCTCGCGAGTCGCGAGGGGCATCCGCAGTTTTTGCCCGAGCACCTTTTAAAAGTCTTGCTCGACGACCATGAGGGCCTATCCGCCGGATTGATCGGGCGGGCGGGCGGCAATGCCAAGCAGGCTTTGGTGCTGACCGAAGAGCTTTTGTCGAAACAGGCGAAAGTGTCGGGTGCTGCCTCGCAACCGGGCGCGAGCCGTGATCTGGTGCGGCTGTTTGATACGGCGCAAAAAATCGCCGTTAAAGCGGGTGATTCTTATGTGACGGTTGAGCGGATATTGCTGGCACTCGCCACCGAGAAGGAGATGGATGCAGGCAAAGTGCTTGCGAAATCGGGGGTAACACCGCAGGCGTTGAATAATGCGATCAATGAGTTGCGCAAAGGCCGCACAGCGGACAATGCAACGGCGGAAAACGCCTATGAGGCGCTTAAAAAATATACGCGTGATTTAACCCAAGCGGCGCGCGATGGTAAGCTTGATCCGGTGATCGGGCGCGATGAGGAAATCCGTCGTGCCATTCAAGTGCTTTCACGCCGCACAAAGAATAATCCCGTTTTGATCGGTGAACCCGGCGTCGGCAAAACCGCGATTGCCGAAGGCTTGGCGCTGCGCATCGTCAATGGCGATGTGCCGGAAAGTTTGGCGGACAAGAAATTGCTATCGCTCGATATGGGTGCGCTGATTGCGGGCGCGAAATATCGCGGCGAGTTTGAAGAGCGTTTGAAATCCGTGCTCTCGGAAGTCACCTCTGCGGAAGGTGGTATCATTCTCTTCATCGACGAAATGCACACGCTTGTCGGCGCAGGCAAAGCCGATGGCGCGATGGATGCATCGAACCTGTTAAAGCCCGCTTTAGCGCGCGGTGAGTTGCATTGCGTGGGCGCGACCACGCTCGATGAATATCGTAAACATGTTGAAAAAGACGCGGCCCTTGCGCGGCGTTTTCAGCCGATTTTTGTGTCTGAACCCACGGTTGAAGATACGGTTTCGATCCTTCGCGGGTTGAAGGAAAAATATGAATTGCATCACGGTGTACGCATTACAGATGCTGCGATTGTGGCTGCTGCCGTTTTGTCCAACCGTTACATCACAGATCGGTTTTTGCCGGATAAAGCCATCGATTTGATCGATGAATCCTCCGCGCGTTTGCGGATGCAGGTTGATTCAAAGCCCGAAGAACTTGATGAGCTTGATCGCCGTATCGTGCAGCTTCGCATCGAACAAGAAGCGCTGAAAAAAGAAACCGACGCTGGCTCGAAAGATCGGCTTGGTAAAATCGAGGTTGAGCTTGCGGGATTGGAAGAAAAATCCGCTTCGCTGACGCAACGCTGGAAGAGTGAAAAAGACAAGCTCGGTGCTGCCCAAAAAATCAAAGAGCAACTGGAACAAGCCCGCACCGACCTCGCCAATGCACAGCGTAAAGGCGAATATCAAAGAGCAGGTGAATTGGCTTATGGCTTGATCCCTGATCTTGAGAAGAAACTCGCCGCCAATGAAAGCAGCGAAAATGCAGGGGCAATGGTCGCAGAAGCCGTCACCGCCAATGACATCGCGCAAGTCGTTTCACGCTGGACCGGCGTGCCGGTTGATAAAATGCTCGAAGGCGAGAAGGACAAGCTTTTGCGCATGGAGCTTGAAATCGGCAAACGCGTGGTGGGCCAGGAAGAGGCGGTGATCGCCGTTTCCACCGCCATCCGCCGCGCGCGTGCAGGGTTGCAAGACCCGCATCGCCCGATTGGTTCGTTTATGTTTTTAGGCCCCACGGGGGTTGGCAAAACCGAACTCACCAAAGCACTTGCGTCCTATCTGTTTGATGATGAGACGGCGATGGTGCGCATCGACATGTCGGAATATATGGAAAAACATTCGGTCGCGCGGCTGATCGGCGCGCCTCCCGGCTATGTCGGCTATGAGGAAGGCGGCGCATTGACGGAGGCGGTGCGGCGCAGACCCTATCAGGTGATCCTGTTTGACGAGATCGAAAAAGCGCATCCAGATGTGTTCAACGTGCTTTTGCAAGTGCTTGACGATGGCCGTCTCACCGATGGTCAAGGCCGCGCGGTGGATTTTCGTAACACGCTCATCATCATGACCTCGAATTTGGGTGCGGAATATCTCGTGCTTCAAACCGAAGGTCAGGATTCGGAAGAGGTGCGCGAAGAAGTAATGGGGGTGGTGCGTTCGCATTTCCGCCCGGAATTTTTGAACCGCGTCGATGAGATCATCCTCTTCCATCGCCTCAAGCGCGATCAGATGGGGGCGATTGTCGATATTCAAATGAAACGACTTGATCAATTGCTCGCGGATCGGAACATCGTGATCGAATTAAAGCCCGATGCCCGCGAATGGCTTGCCGAAAAAGGCTATGATTCCGCCTATGGCGCACGGCCTCTAAAACGCGTTATCCAAAAGAACGTGCAGGATGCTTTGGCCGAACTCATTCTCTCCGGCGCGGTAAAGGATGGTGACCATGTGCCCGTAACCGCAGGCCCGTTGGGGCTGATCATCGGCGAACACGGCGTCTCACTGGAACGCGCACCAAAGGGTGCGAAGCTGAATTAAGCCGCAATGGACCGCGCGCCTCTTTTCTCCCTATGACAAAGAAGCGAGCCGTGAGGCTCGCGGTCCGTGCTGCGCAACTTCTCTCACCCTATCCACCATCCACATCAAGAGCGGATCATGTGTGCGCAGCGATGAGGTGACGAGTGTCATCACCATCTCGACATCGCTGAAAGGCGGATCGCGGATGTCGAGGGCGAAAAGATCTGCGAAATGAGCAGCAAAGGCGCGTGAAACCGTCGTTACCGCGTCAGACGCGCCAACTGCTGCAAGTGCTGCGGTGAAGTGCGGCGTGATGAGGGCTACTCGGCGGGTGAGGCCATGAGCAGCCAATCGGGCATCAAGCTCAGAT
>Ga0316217_10004187_pt1 | contig 15813 bp, 13 predicted proteins | sample 1anoAmetaG_FD_203633 | JGI IMG/M metagenome (GOLD analysis project Ga0316217, IMG submission 203633) | Freshwater microbial communities from Trout Bog Lake, Wisconsin, USA - 1anoA | ecosystem: Environmental > Aquatic > Freshwater > Lake > Hypolimnion/Profundal zone | place: USA: Wisconsin... | reverse complement strand
CGCAGGCGCCCCATCTCTGCCGTTGTCAGCAGATGTGGGGCTGTTGACCTTGACCCGAAAATCTATATCCTGCAGCCTCCGCCGGGTGCCCCAGGTTCCGTGCCGCGTTCTTGCGGCGCTAACCTGGGAAAGCAGGACACGACAACCCGGCAACCGCCTTAGCGCCAACGATCGCGGTAAGTTTTTAGCAGCGCACGCTGCTGAAGGCGGGTTCCAGCGCCTTTGCCGGGTCCGGATACTCGCCGGCATGGAGCAGTTCGGCATCGGCCGCCGCCGGCTCGTAGTCGTAGTGCACGCCCTCGTACTGGCAGATCCGCACACCCTCTTCGTCGATCGCCAGGTAGGTTGGGTTCGAGTCCACCCAGCTTCCGCTGTTGTAGTAGTCGATTCCGTGGCGGCTCTGGTGGGTGGCCACGTGGGTATGTCCGCAGAAGATTCGGTTCGCCCCTCCGGCGCGGGCATACAGAAACGCGCCTTCGGCCACGCGCGCCTCCATCCGCAGCCAGCGTGTGTTCACCCGGTCGATCAAGCGGGAAAGCTGCTTGGTGCCCCGGTCCAGCTTCTGCACCTGGTAAAAAATCCGCTCGCCCAGTCGCCCCAGCCACTCATTCTTCCGGCAGATGCAGTCGAACTGGTGTCCGTGCACCGCTACGTGGCGCTTGCCCTCGAACTCCCACACATAGCGCTGATACACCGGCACGCCCACCAGGTGAGACATCATCTGCGACAGTCCCTGGTCGTGGTTGCCCTCCACCCACACCACTTCCACCTTGCGCTTGGGGTTGGAGAGCTTGCGGATGCGGGAGAGGAACTTCCAGTGGTCGCTGGTCAGCCGCCGGAAGTTCAGGTCGCTGAAGATATCGCCCAGCAGCACCAGCCGCCGAAAATTGGTATCGGCCAGCAAATCGGCTGCTTCACGCGCCCGGCTTACTTCGCTGCCCAGGTGCACGTCGGAGAGGATCAGGGTGTCCAGTGCCTGCTCGGCCATAGCGTAACCATCTTGAATGGCGACGGTTACGCCCGAATCAACCGGAGGTGAATATTGCATGAAACCTGACTGCCGGTACCGGAATGGCTAAGGGTCAGGAATGGGCCGGACAGAAAAATTCCCGATGGCGTAGGATGTCTCTTGTGACACTGCTTTCATCAAAGATTTACACTGGTGTCATAGCCCCGCAAGTCAACGCGGGCAAGATTGAAACACTATGTTGCGTCGCTCCGCGAAGAAGAAATCCCCCGCTCCGTTCGCCAGACTTGGGAAGCAGATCCCCTGGGCCCGTCCCTTCATTCCCATCCGCCGTCTCGATCGTCTCTATGCCACCGCCCTGGCCAATACCAGGACAGGCGGAAACGTCTTCGACAGTCTCCTCCGCGAGATGAACGTCGAGTACGCCGTGCGCGAGACGGACCTGAAGCACGTGCCCACCGAAGGCCCCTGCGTGGTCTTTGCCAACCACCCTTTCGGCATGCTGGATGGCATCCTCATGGCCGCCCTTCTGCTGCGCCTGCGCCCCGACGTCAAACTGCTGGCCAACCAGCTGCTCGGCTGCATGGAAGAGCTGGCTCCGTACTGCGTCCTGGTGGACAACATGATGGGCGAAGGCCATGAGAACGCCAATCGCAAAGGCATCCGCGAGGCCCTCGACTGGGTCAAGCAGGGACACCTGCTCATCGTTTTCCCCGCCGGTGAAGTCGCTTCCTGGAGCCGCCACCACCGCCGCGTCCTCGATCCCCAGTGGAACCGCAACATGGCGCGCATCGCCCGCATGACCGGTGCCAAGAGCATTCCGGCCTTCATCTCCGGCACCAACAGCGTCGGCTTCCACCTGGCCGGGATGATCAATCCCCGCCTCCGCACTCTTTTCCTGCCCCACGAGCTCATCAACAAGTGCGGCCGCCGCCTGGAAGTGCGCCTGGGCGCGCCGGTCGAGAGCGAAACCCTCAGGGCCATTCGCGACGACGAAAAAGCCATCGACCTGCTCCGTTGGAACAGTTCGCTGCTGGCCCTGCGCGATCGCATCACCTCGCCCCGCGCCCGCTTTTTTCAGGGCAACTGGCATCCCAAACATGCCGTGGCTCCCGCGGAAGATCCCGCCATCCTGCTGCACGAGTTGCAATCGCTCCCACCGGGCTCCCTGCTGGAAACCGTCGGCGACATGAGCGTGTACGCACTCAGTTCCCGCCAGGCGCCGCGCGTCGTCCGCGAGATCGGGCGGCTGCGCGAACTCACCTTCCGCTCCTCCGGCGAAGGCACCGGCAAGGCGCGCGACCTGGACCGCTTCGACGCCTATTACACCCACCTTGTTCTGTGGCACAACGAGCGCCGCGAGATTGCCGGGGGCTACCGCATCTGCAACGTGCAGCATGTACTGCACCGCTACGGAATGCGCGGCCTCTACACCGCCACGCTCTTCCGCTTCCAGCCCAACTTTTTTGCCAAGGTTGGTCCGGCCATCGAGCTCGGCCGCTCCTTTGTCAGCCTCGATTACCAGCGGCAGTACGCGCCCCTGCTCGTCCTCTGGAAGGGAATTGGCAGCTACATTGTCAGCCATCCCGAGACACCCATTCTCTTCGGCGCCGTCAGCATCAGCGCCGACTACTCCATGGCCTCGCGCGAGGTGCTCACCAGCTTCCTCAGTGCGCATACGGTCGATGCCGAGCTGCTCAAAATGCTGCGTCCCAAGCATCCGCCCCGCTCCGCCTCCGAAAATGTCCAGGAGAACGAGATCTTCTCCCGCGTCTTCTCCATCGACGATCTCTCCGAATGGATCAGCATGTTTGAGAGCGACGGCAAGGGCGTGCCCGTGCTGGTGAAGCACTACATGAAGCTGGGCGGAAAGTTCCTGGGCTTCAACGTCGATGCAAAGTTCTCCAACGTCCTCGACGGCCTGCTCATGGTGGACCTGCGCGCCGCCAAGCCGGAGCTGCTGGCGCGCTATCTCGGCAAGGAAGGTTCCGCGGAATTTCTCCGCCTGCACCAGGCCAAGGCCGTGCCGGCCGTCAAAGGTTGATCCGCAGGAAGTATAGGAAACACCGGGTGCCCCACCTTCGACGCGCGGTCTTTGCGCAGCTAAGGTGGGAAGCAATGCCGGCTCCTCCACGAGACGTTTGTACCCTGTTTCCTCCGCGAGTAACACCTTCGGCGCAACCGGCGTAGCGCAGGTGCCCCGCATCGGCCGCTGCGCAGTTGCCCCTGCCGGGCAGAATGGCGTATGGTTTCGCCGTGGGTACTGTGGACACAAGTAAGTTGAATCCAGCCGTGTTGAGCATCCACCTGCTGGCCCTGCTGGAAAAGGTTTCCGCACGCGCCGGCATCGAAGATGTCCATCGCCTCCGCACCACCGTGCGCCGCCTGGAGGTGCAGCTCGGCGCGCCTCCTGCCAGGGGTGCGGACAAAGTCGCAAAGTCTCTCAAATCCCTGCGCCGCAAGGCCGGCAGAGTGCGCGATCTCGACGTGCATCTCGGCCTGCTCAAGCCGCCCCTGCTTCCCATGGATCCTCTAGCAAAGCTGCAAGACAAGCTGCGCCGCGTCCTCAAAGACAAGCGCGACCGCCAGCTGGTCTCGCTGCGTGCCCGGGTGGCCAAGGCTGCGCCGCTGTTGGAGTCGCGTCTGCCCGCACTCGTCGAGCGCGCGCCCCACGCCGCAGCTCCTGCTCGCGATGCCCACCAGCAGACCATCCGTGCTCGCCAGCGCTTCCTGCAGTGCACACACGAAATTCCCGCCGACGAGGAGGGCCTGCATCAGCTGCGCATCCAGACCAAAAAGCTGCGCTATTCGCTGGAGCCGCTGCAAGCCTGCGAAGAGGCCGCGGCTTTGGTGGCTAAATTCAAGCAGGTGCAGGACGCCATCGGAACGTGGCACGACTGGGCCACGCTTGAGCAGCTCGCCGGCCGCGCTCTGGATCCGGATGAGTCCGCCGCGCTGCGCAACGCGCTGCACGCCCATTGCGAACGCGCGTACCGCCGTGCCCGCCGCACCGCCCAGAGCGTGCGAGACTGGATGCAAGAGGCTCATCCCGCAGTCCCGGTCTCCAACGGGGATGCATCTCCCAAACTGATTCGCAAGGCAGGTTAGAACGATGGCGACACTGGCCGCCGTGGACATCGGCGCAAACTCGGTGCGGTTGAAGATTGCGCGCGTGGTGCGCAAGCGTCTGCAGGTGCTGCATGAAGACCGCGAAGTGGTGCGTCTGGGCGAGAGCGTCTTCCGCACCGGCGCGCTCGACCCCGCCGCCATGGAACAGACCGTGCGCGTGCTGCGCCGCTTCCAGAAGTCGGCCCAGTCCTTCGGCGCCACCCAGGTCCGGGTGGTAGCGACCAGCGCCCTGCGCGACGCCAACAACGGCTCCGCCTTCGTCCACTGGGTCCATGCCGCCATCGGCTGGCGCGTGGAGGTCGTCAGCGGCGTCGAGGAAGGCCGCCTCATCCATCTCGGCGTGATGGCCAACACCCGGGCCAGCGCCGGACGCCTCCTGCTCATCGACCTTGGCGGCGGCAGCTGCGAGCTCATCCTCTCCAGCAAGGGACAGATCGAGCGCGTCTTCAGCCTTCCCCTGGGAGCTGTCCGCCTCACCCGCGAATTTCTACAGCACGACCCGCCCACCGAAACCGAGCTCGACCAGATGCGCAGCTACATCAGCGAAGAGATCAGCCGCCTCCGCCGCGACCTCACCGCGCACAAGATCAACCTCACCGTGGCCACCTCGGGAACCCCCGCCGCGCTGAGCGAACTCTGGGCCGCCGGTCAGCCCGGAGCCAACTCCACCGTGCCCCGCGCCGGCCTTCTGCGCCTCACCAAAAAACTCTCCGTCCTCAACGTAGAGCAGCGCCGCACCCTCGCCGGCATCGGCCCCCGCCGCGCCGAAATCATCGTCGCCGGCGCCCATGTCTTCGGCGAGCTCTTTACCGAGTTGCAGCTCCCCGGCTTCCGTTATCTGCCCTTCGGCCTGCGCGACGGAATCCTCGCCCAGATGGCCGCCGATCTGGAGGACATCGGACTGCGCAAGCAGTTGGAGAGCGAGCGCCAAAATTCGGTCTTCGACCTCGCCGCCCACTATGGCGTGGACCTGCGCTTCTCCAATCGCGTGGCCGACCATGCCGGCCGCCTCTTCAAATTGCTGGCGCCGGTGCATCGCCTGCCGCCCGATTACGCCAGCCTGCTGCACGCCGCCGCCACCCTGCATGAGGTCGGCTCCTTCATCAGCCGCGCCGGACGCCGTCGCCATGCCCATTACATTCTGGCCCACTCGGAGCTGCTCGGCTTCAGCCTGCCGCAGCGGCGCTTCATCGCCGCCATCGCCCGTTATCTGGGGAAATCGAAGATCACGCCCGCCAGCCCCGCCATCCGGTTGCTGACGCCCGAGGATCGCCTGCTGCTGCCGCGCGTCGTCATCCTGCTGCGCCTGGCCCGCGCCCTGGAGCAGGGACGCCGCGCCGCCGTACTCAGCATCCGCGTTCGGGTCGGACCCAGAGACGTGCGTCTCACCCTGGTCACCCGCCCCACCGGAGCCGAGCTGGAGCTATGGGCCCTGGAGCGCGAGCGCGCCTATTTCTTCGAGGTCTTCGGCAGGGAATTGAGCTGCGTCGAGGTGTAGGCGGTTTTAATCAGCCGGGGCGTCACCAGCCAGTTCAGCACGCTGCGCTTGGGACCCATCTCCACCCGCGCCACGCTGCCCTTTTTCATCTCCATCGCGCCATCGCTCAGCCCGCCGGTTGCCAGCAGCGAAAGAAACCGGCTCAGGTTCGGGTTGTGCCCCACCACCATCACCGCCTCCAGCCCGCCCACCTTGTACAGCAAGTCGCGGAAGGCCTCAAATGAGGCGCCCGGCCGCAGCGCCGGAGTCATCTCGATCTTTTGCTCATAGGCGATCTCGTTGGCCACCATCGCCGCCGACTGCGTCGATCTCTTCAGCGGGCTCGACAGGATGAGGTCCACGTGCGCGTCCATCGAGTTCAGCAGCCGTCCCATGTAGCGGCACTGCTCAATGCCTTCCTTGTCCAGCGGACGCTTCTCGTCCTGGACCGGATTGGCCCGCCGTTCTCCGGCGTTTCCGTGGCGCAGAAAATATACGATCATTGCTTTCTCTCACCTTGTTCTGCCACCCTCGTTCCTTTGAGGGGTCATTCTGAGCGAAGCGAAGAACCCCGGCGCGGTTCAAATATCGTTAGCCGCGCCAAAGTCACTTCGGCCACCCACGCTGTGCCGCGATTGGCAGAGGTTCCTACGGAACCTTGTCATGTGCCTTCGCTGCCCGCGTCTTCACCGTGCGCGCCTTCGTGGTCCGGCGCGGCGCTTTGGGCGGCGCAGCCACCGGGATCGACGATGCGTCGCGCCGGCCTTCCGCCACGTCGATCAGAAAGTCCTGCGCGCTGAACGGCGCCGCCTTGCCCTTGGCCTCCTCGCGAACGTAGCTTCCCCCGCGCTGCAAAACCCGGGCCTTCACGTTGTCGGCCAGGTACGCCGCCAGAATCTCGTTCTTCACCCGATCCCGCAGCAGCGGATCGCGCAGCGGGAATACCACTTCCACCCGCTCGTGCAGGTTGCGCGGCATCCAGTCGGCGCTGCCCATGTAAATTTCCTCTTCGCCGCCGTTCTGGAAGTAATAGATGCGGCTGTGCTCCAGAAAGCGCCCCACGATGCTGCGCACCTTGATGCGGTCGCTGATGCCGCGCAGTCCGGGATTCAGCGAGCAGATGCCGCGCACGATCAGCTCCACCTCCACGCCCGCCTGCGAGGCGCGATACAGCTCCTGCACCACGTCCTTATCTAGCAGCGAGTTCACCTTCACGATGATCCGCGCCGGCTTTCCCGCCCGCGCGTGGTCGGCCTCGCGCGCAATCAGGTTGGCCACCCGCTCGGCCAAATCCACCGGGGCCACCAGCAGCGGGTTGTAGTTCGGCTGCTCGGAGTAGGCGGTCAGAAAGTTGAAGACGTTGTGCACCGCCACCGTCATCTCGAGATTGGCGGTCAGCAAACTCATATCGGTATAGAACGCCGCCGTCGTCGGGTTGTAGTTACCCGTCCCCAGATGCGCATAGCGGCGGATCGCGCCGTCGGGTTCCTTGCGCGCAATCAGCGTCAGCTTGCAGTGTGTCTTCAGTCCCACCAGTCCGTGGAAAACCTGCACCCCCGCATCTTCCAGCGCGCGCGCCCACTTGATGTTGGAGGCCTCGTCGAAGCGGGCTTTCACCTCCACCACCACCGTCACTTCCTTGCGCTCTCCCGCCTGCCGCAGCGCCTCCACAATCGGCGAGTTGTCGTTGGTCCGGTACAGCGTTTGCTTGATCGAAAGCACCGCCGGGTCCTGCGCTGCCGCCTCGATAAACGACACCACGCTGTTGTAGCTGTCAAACGGATGGTGCAGCAGCACGTCCCGCTGCCGCAGCGCGCCCCAGATGTCGTGCGTCCCCTTGGGCAGCGACCACTCCCTCGGCTGGAAGGCCTTGAACTTCAGCTCCGGACGGTTCACCGCGCTGTACAGGTGGGCCAGCCGCGAAAGGTTCACCGGCCCCTGCGTGCGATACACCTGCCAGTCCTGCAACTCGAAAACGCCCTGCAGACGCGAGATGATATCCGCGCTCGCATCCGATTCAATCTCCAACCGCACCGCGTCGCCCTTGCGCCGGTTGTGCAGCTCCGTGCGCACCGACTCCAGCACCGAGCGCGACTCTTCTTCCTGCAGGTAAAGATTGCTGTTGCGCGTAATGCGGAACGCGCCCTCGCTCAAAATCTCATATCCGCGATACATGCGTCCGGCGTGCAGCCCCACCAGGTCGGCGAGTGCAATAAACGAATCGCCCTTGGTATCAGGCAGCCGCACCAGCCGCGGCAGAGCCCGCGGCACGGTCACCACGCCCATGTAGGTCGCATTGGCCGCCGCCGAGCGCCGCCGCCGCTTCAGCAGCAAAGCCTGGCACAGCGCCTTGTGCAGCACTCGCGGAAACGGATGCGCCGGATCGACCGTGACCGGGGTCAGCAGCGCGTCCAGTTCATTGCGGCAATACTCGTCCACCACTTCGCGCTGCGCGTCGTTCAGGTCGCCCAGCGAGTGCACCCGGATGCCGTGTTCGGCCAGCGCCGGCAGCAGCATCTGGTTCCAGCACTCATATTGCAGACGCACAAACTCGTGCGTCGCCTCGGCCACCCGCTCCTGTTCGTCCGTCGGAGTCATTCCATCCGGTCCCGCCTCCACCTGGCCGTCTTCCAGGTGCTGCAGCAGTCCCGCGATGCGGATCTCGAAGAACTCGTCCAGGTTGCTGGCCGTAATCGCCAGATACTTCACCCGCTCCAACAGCGGATTGCTCTCGTCTTCCGCCTCTTCCAGCACGCGGCGGTTGAACGCCAGCCATGACAAGCTGCGGTTCAGAAAAAAATTCGCTTTCACTTGGGCCCGGGCAGACATAGGGACCTAGTGTACTGCTTCTTTTGCCCGGCGAATGTTAATGTTACGGAATTGTGAATCTGGTGTTTTGCGTCGGGTGGCCCATATTTGCCTGCCTTTGGCAAATGTGGGGAGGCACAATGCCGGCAGCTTACGGCTTGTGATGTTCATGCCTTAAGAACGGCGACAGATGCCGGTGCGCCACTCCCCCATGCAAATGCCGGTGCGAGTGAATCAGGTTGGCCGACTCCAGCAGCGCCGTATCGGCCAGCACCTCTGCCGGAGCCCCGTCGGCCACCACCGCACCGTTCTCCAGCACCACCGCCCGTCCGCAGATCTCCGGCAGAATCTCCAACTGATGCGTCGCCGTAATAACCGTCTTCCCACCGTCGTTCCAACCCTCCAGCAGCTCGATCACCTGGCTCTGGCTCTTGGGGTCCAGCGCGGCCGTCGGCTCGTCCAGCAGCAGCACATCCGGATCGAGCACAATCACCGACGCAATCGCCACCCGCTTCTTCTCGCCGCCGCTCAGCCGGTACGGAGCGCGGTCCTTCAGATGCTCCGCCCCAATCCACTGCAACACGCTATATACCCGCTCCAGAATCTTCTCCCGCGGCCATCCCAGCTGCAGAGGCCCAAACGCCACCTCGTCAAACACCGTCGGGTTGAACAGCTGAATGTCCGGGTTCTGAAAGACTAGGCCCACCTGCCGCCGGAACCTCATCGCAAACTCGTCGTCTTCCATCGCCGCTTCGGTCAGCGCCGCGCCGCGGAAGCGCAGCGTTCCTTCGCTGGCAAAGTGCAGCCCATCCATCAGCCGCAGCAGCGTGCTCTTGCCGCTGCCATTGGCCCCCAGCAACGCAATCCGCTCGCCCGCCCGCACCTGTAGCGTTAGCTCTTCGAGCGCGGCTACCTTTCCGTATTCAAAGCGCACCGCCTCGGCCTCAAACTCCAGCACCTCGGGCTTCGCGCCATCGCCTTCAAACTTTTCCGGCACTCGCTTTGCGTCCTTTCGTCCCTGAGCTGCCTTCGCCGGTTTCTGCGGCGTCCAAATCTTTAGGTGTCATTCTGAGCGAAGCGAAGAACCCCAGCACCGCTCCAATCTCCTCGCTACGCAAAGGCTATTCGGCAGATGCCCCAAATCTATAGCGCCGTATGCTCGTCGCAACAACTATCTTCCCGCCACCACCGCCATCACCGCCGCTACCGCAAACCCAACCATCGCCGCATAATCCCATCCCCGCATCCGGAACTCGTCCAGCAACCGCACCTCGCCGCGAAACCCGCGCGCCTGCATCGCCAGATACACCTGGTCGCCCATCTCCAGAGTCTTGCTCAGCAGCACGCCGCCGCTGTTCACCATCAGCCGACGCTGCTCATGTCCGCTCAGCCGTCCCACCATCCGGCTCTGCCGCGACTCGAACATCTGGTTGGCCGTCTCCGCCAGCAGAATCACATAGCGATGCGTCATCGCCAACAGCACAATCACCTCCACCGGAACGCGCAGCGTCCTTAGCGCCTTCAGCAGATGCATCCACGGCGTCGTCAGCACCAGCAGCGCACTGAGCGTCACGGCGGTCTCCACCCGCGCCAGCAGCAGCAGCGCCGTGCGCGCGCCCTGAGCCGTAATCGCCACCGAGGCTCCTACAAAGAACGGCAGCCGCCACAGCGTCTCGCCCGGAGTCAAAAACATCGCCGGAGCCGCAATCATAAACGTGAACGCGAATGCCACCAGCCACACTCGCTTCGCCAGCCCGCGCAAACTCAGCCGCGAAGCCACCGCCAGCACAATCCCCAGCGCGAACAGCGCCGCCATCACCGCCAACCTGCGCGAGAGCGCTGCCGAAACCACCAAGGCCAGCAATCCCACCAGCTTCACCCGCGGGTCCAACGCCTGCAGCGCGCCGCCTCCCCGCGCCGTTGTCTCCGCCGCCAGCGTCGCCTCCAGCGCCTCGCTGAATCCGCGCATCGTCTTGGCGATCACTCCCACGCTCACGGTGCGCCTCCCGGCCTTGCCGTTGAGTTTGGTTGGGTTATTCGTTGCAACAGCCAAGCCACCGCCAGAATTAATCCCACGCCGAACATCGCCGACAGCAGATACCCAAACGCCGCGCTCTTCACAATGTGTGGCGCGTAATCCGGCAGCGGAGCCGTCCACAACTTCGCCAGCCTCTCCACCCCCGCCGGAGCGGCCATCGGTGGCGCAACCCTTCCGCTCGCCGCCTTAATCTGCGCCCGCCGCACCGGGTCGGCAAAATCCTTCGGAGCCCATTCCCCCCACGCCGCCCCGCCCGCCAGTATTCCCAACGGCGTCAACACCAGCAACACCGCCAGTGCGCCCCAAAGCCTTCGCGGGTGCCCCATCCTAGCCTGTTGTTGGCTAGGGTGGGGTAGTTGACCTTGACTTTGATTGTGACCTAGTCCCACCAGCCCCGGCTCATTCCTCCGCAGATAGCTGAACAGTCCCGCGGTCATCACGGCCTCGGCTGCTCCTGCAATCGTCAGGTGCCCTATCATCATCGCCGGAATCGCAATGCGCAGCGGATAGGGCGCATACAGCGGCGCGCCCGTCGCATCGTGGAACAGCATCGGCTGGATGCCCAGTTCGATCGCCGCCAGCAGCGCCGAAAAATTGATCGCCCCGTATCCGGCCAGTGCCGCCGCCACCACCCGCCGCCGCGAATCCGCCGCCGCGCCCCAGCTCGCCAGGCGGAAAATCCCCCACGCGGCAAACGAGCCCGCAATCGCCATGTTGAAGCAGTTCGCCCCCAGCGTGGTGATCCCGCCGTCGCCGAAAAACAGCGCCTGAATCCCCAGCGCCAGCGAAATCGCCAGCACGGAAGCCCACGGTCCCAGCACAATCGCCGCAATTCCCACGCCCACCGCGTGCCCCGTCGTCCCGCCCGGAAGCGGCAGGTTGAACATCATCACCACGAACGCAAACGCCGCAAACAGTGCCAGCAGCGGCAGCGTCCGTCCAAACAGCTTCTTCCTCGTCCGCCGCAGCGCCGCCCACCAGCACGGAGCGGCGGCCGCATACATCGCGGCGCAGGTCGAAGGGCTCAGATATCCGTCCGGAATATGCAAGCGCGCGGCTCCTTTTGGCTTTGCTCCCAGGCCCTGGAGCGGTTCCCGAGATCCTGTGTCCCGAAGCCGCAGACCGTCGGCCGTTGCGGCCAACAGGGAGCAACGGCAGGGCACAAATTCGAGAGGACATGGCTTCTCGGGAACAGCTCTAGTCTACATCGCGCAAAAAAAAGCTCCCAGATTGCCGGGAGCATCGCTCGCCATACTTTTTCTTCTGTGAATTAAGCCGCGTACGGATCTTCCGCAGCCGGGTTGGGGATGCTCGACGGCGGGTCGCTGCTCGGGAACGAGTCCTCGAGCGTCTTGTCCAGCGACTCTTCTCTCCGCTCCCGCTCCCGTTCCTTTGGCACAATCTGGGGACCCTGCTTCTTCGTGGTTTTTTCGCCCATAACTCCTCTTCGCCAACGCACGCGCATACTTGCCACGCGCCAAGGCATATTCCTGGAATTCATCTGTCAGGGAGTTAGATGCAGCCGGAGGCATGCGCGCGCCAAGCCATCCACGCAGGGTGTCTGTTCTGGAAGTGTGTTTTCGGTACTGAGAAAGCCGCTGGGTGCCCCACCTTCGACGCGCCGTTTTTGCGCGGCTAAGGTGGGAAAGCAGGACATCCCGACCCTGCCATCGGCTAGTGCACGGTCCCGGAGCCATTCAGTTCCTGGGCCACCTTGCGCATGAGCTCTTCCGGGTGCATCGGCTTTTCCAGCAGTTCAAAGTCGAAGCCGTTTTCCCGCGCCGAGCGCAGCAAATCCGAGGTCCCGGTTTGCCCGCTGAGCAGCAGTACCCGCACCCCCGGCTGGCTCTTGCGAATCTGCATTGCCATCGATACGCCGTCCATCACCGGCATGACCACGTCGCTCAGCACCAGTTCCGGAGACAGCGTGCGCGCCGCATCCAATCCCAGCTGCCCGTTGTAGGCCGTGTAGGTCTCATAGCCCGCACCGCGAAAGATCGCCGAAAGCGTGTCGGCAATCATCCGTTCGTCGTCCACAATCAGGATCCGTGCGGGGCTCATGGGCTTATTGTTATCCCGTTTGGTCTCGTAAACAATCGAAAGTTTCGGCACGATGCTTACTTTATGTCCGTAACCGTCCGGCTCCGGGAAAGTGTATGGGTTCACCGATTTCCGTGCTACTGCAAAATGGATGAAATTGCCGCCCGGCGGGCCACCGCTTCCGCTTTCGGTCGTCCGTCCCAATCCGGACCCATCCACCCACCCCGGCCAGCCCCTTCAAGCTTCCGCCGCCTTTGTCCGATAGACCCCCATGACGGCACAAATTGCCTTGGAGATGGGAATGGATCACAGCACACAGTCATCGAAAGACGCCGCAGCCGGCGCCCAGCTGCTGCAGCTGGTCAGCTTCAGCGTCGCCGCCGAGGAATACGGCCTCGACATCCTGCGGGTGCAGGAAATCATTCGCACCCAGCAGCTGACCCGCGTCCCCAACCTGCCCGACTACGTCGAAGGCGTCATCAACCTCCGCGGCAAGGTCATTCCCGTGGTCGCCCTGCGCCGCCGCCTCGGCCTGGAAGCCGTCGCTGCCGACAAAAATACCCGCATCGTCGTCGTCGATGTGCACGGCCAAACCCTCGGCTTCATCGTCGATGCCGTCAGCGAAGTCCTCCGCATCAGCGCCGACACGGTCGAACCCACCCCGCGCATCGGTTCCGTCGAGCGCGAGTACATCTCCGGCGTCGGCAAACTCGAATCCCGTCTCCTCCTCATGCTCGACCTCGAGCAGCTCATGAACCAGGCCGAAATCGGAGCCACGGTTCAGTAGAAAACGTTCCATTCGTCTCGCGGCCTGCACCACTCCCCGGAAGCTCAGCGCGCATCTCTCCCGCGCCACCCTTCCGGGGGATTTTTTCGAAAGTCCGGGTGGCCCACATCTGCGTCGCGCCTTTCGACGCAAATGTGGGATTGCAACCTGTGCGCATCGATGACTCGTGATGTTTGCCCTGGCCCTCCAGCTTTGCGCTACACTGTCAGCGAATTTTCCTCCCGATACAGGAGATACTCTGACCATGCAGCGCATCAGCTCGGGCAGTCTTGCACTTGGCAAAGTGGTATTCCCCGTCATCTGGTTCGGAATCCTCGCAATCGTCTTTCTGTTGACCCTGTTCGGCAAAGACGCCCACGGCAACCATTCCCCGGTCGCCGTCGTTTTCCCCCTTGGCATGGCTGCTATCGGATATTTCATCCTGAAGAAAACCATGTGGGGCTTGGCCGACGAAGTTCTCGACGCGGGTGACTCTCTCATCGTCCGCCGCGGCAGCGAGCAGGAGCAGATTCCGCTGGCAAACATCATCAACGTCGGCTACCAGCCCATGGCCGATGCCTCCCGAGTCACACTCACCCTGCGCAACCCGGGCCGCTTCGGAAACGAGATCTCGTTCTATGCGCAAAAGAAGTTTCTGCCCTACGGGCAAAACCCTGTGATCACCGAGCTCATCCAGCGCATCGACGCAGCCAGACAAGCGGCAAGATAGGATTCACCACTCGGCGGGTGGCCCATTCAAGCCCTCTGTTGGCTTGAGTGGGGCTTTTGATTTTGCTCTTGCCTTTGCTGTTTGCTCTTGCCTATGCTCGTCACCGAACCTTATGACCCTGTCTCCTCTCGACTGGCTGGCCATCGTCGGTTATCTCGTCATCACCATCCTGCTCGGCCTCTATTTCCGCAAGCGCTCCTCGAAAAGCGTCGATGACTATTTCGTCTCCGGACGCAGCGTCAACTGGTGGCTCGCCGGAACCTCCATGGTCGCCACCACCTTCGCAGCCGACACCCCTCTGGTCGTCACCGGACTGGTCTACGCCCAGGGCATCAGCGGAAACTGGCTCTGGTGGGGATCGCTCCTCAGTGGCATGATGACCGTCTTCCTCTTCGCCCGCCTATGGCGCCGCAGCGGCCTGCTCACGGACGTGCAGTTTGCCGAAATCCGCTACAGTGGCCGTCCCGCCGCATTCCTGCGAGGCTTCCGCGCCGTTTACCTCGGCCTGCTCATGAACTGCGTCATTCTCGGATGGGTCACCAAGGCCATGACCAGCATCGTCGCCGTCACCCTCGGTTCCACGCCGATGCTTCTCACCGTCGGCCGCTGGGTCTCGCCGCTCGGCGGCGTCTGGGCCGGACCCGATGGCGCAGCCCTCGCCGTCTGCGTGCTCTTCCTCATCCCCTTCACCGGACTCTACGTCTCCCTTGGCGGGCTCTGGGGCGTTCTCTGGACCGACCTCTTCCAGTTCATCCTCAAAATGTCCATCGTCATCGCCATCGCCTTCTACGCCGTCCGCGCCGTCGGAGGCATGTCCACGCTCATTGCGCGCCTCTCGTCCATGCGCTCCCCGGCTACCGGCGACCCGCTCGACTTCTTCCCCAATCTCCACTCCGGGTTCACCACCGAAATGCTCTGGACCATCCCCGTCGCCACCTTCCTGGTCAACATAGGCATGCAGTGGTGGGCCTTCTGGTATCCCGGAGCCGAACCCGGTGGCGGAGGCTACATCGCCCAGCGCATCTTCAGTGCCCGCGACGAGCGTCAGGGCTTGCTCTCCGTCCTCTGGTTCAACGTTGCCCACTACGCCATCCGCCCCTGGCCGTGGATCCTCACCGCCCTCTCGGTCATCGTCCTCTACCCCGGCCTTGCCCACCCCGAAACCGGCTTCATGCTGGTCATGAACAACACCCTGCCCCACTCCATGCGCGGCCTCGCCATCGCCGGATTCCTCGCGGCCTTCATGTCCACTGTCGCCACCCAGCTCAACTGGGGAGCTTCCTACCTGGTCTCCGACTTCTACCGCCGCTTCCTGCGCCCTGAGGCCTCCAACCGCCACTACGTCATGGTCTCGCGCCTGGCCACGGTCCTTCTCGTTATCGCCTCCGCCTGGGTCTCCGTCCACCTGGAATCCATCGCCCGCGGCTGGCAGGTCGTCATGGAAGTCGGCGCCGGCACCGGAGCCGTCTACCTGCTGCGCTGGTACTGGTGGCGCATCAACGCCTGGTCGGAGATCTCCGCCATGGCTTGTTCGCTCGCCGTCACTGTCGCCCTCAACGCCCTCCATCCCTTCCAGCATCCGGGAATGACGGGAAACGGACCCGTCCTGTTCGCCAAAACCGCCCTCACCACCACGCTCGTCACCACCGTGGTCTGGCTCACCGTCACCTTGCTCACCCCCGCCGAAGCGCGCTCCACCCTGGAAGCCTTCTACCGCCTCGTCCGCCCCGACATCCGCGGCTGGCAACCCATCGCAGCCGCAATCGAGGCCAACCGGGGCCGCCGTATTGATGTCATCGCGGGCAACTGCGAAAACTCTTCATTGGATGAGTGTCATCCTGAGCGCCGAGCGCCCGCG